>Ga0209344_10002429_pt1 | contig 20745 bp, 15 predicted proteins | sample Cruoilmetagenom6_FD_187293 | JGI IMG/M metagenome (GOLD analysis project Ga0209344, IMG submission 187293) | Oil polluted marine microbial communities from Coal Oil Point, Santa Barbara, California, USA - Santa Barbara Oil Seep Sample 6 (SPAdes)... | ecosystem: Environmental > Aquatic > Marine... | reverse complement strand
ACCATCGCTTTCTTTCCGGTAAGTTCACAAACTCTTGACATTCCTTAACCTTTTTAAGTTATTTTTAAAACAGGGTGCAAATTTAAGTAATTCTTTTGTGATGTACAACAAAAGAAAATTAGTTTTTTGAAATTTCTTTTAGCAACATCTCCAAGGCTTTGTTTGCCGCCTTTTCAATAACCCGATAGCGGTCGTTTCCGAAACTAAACTTCTCTGAAACAACGCCATTTGGCGTGCCTATGGCAATACATACTGTGCCTACCTCATCTTCCCCATCTCCCTTTGTGGGGCCCGCAATGCCTGTGGTGGCAATGGAGTAATCCGATTCAAAAAGTTTGCAGCACCGTTTGGCCATTTCTTCAGCAACTGGAATACTCACCACATTATATTGCTCGATAATGTTTTTTGGCACACCCAAGATTTTGGTTTTTAGACCCGTGTCATAGGGAATGATGCCTCCCATAAAGGCAGATGAAGCGCCGGCATATTGAGTAATTTCGGAGGCAATCCTGCCCCCGGTACAACTTTCTGCCACGCTATAGGTCATCCCCTTTTCCGTGAGGATTTTTCCAATCAACTCTGCTATGGAGGTTTCACCCTCAAAGCCCACGGCAATTTCGGAAAGCATTTCTTCCAAAATTTCCATTTGTGAGTCCACACTTTTCTCCAGTGCCTTTTTATCTTTCCCTGTAGCGGAAAGCCGTAAGCGGACTTTTCCCAAGGAAGGCAAATAAGCAAGTTTGATGTCTTCCGGCAATTCGTTTTCCCAATCGGCAATCCTTTCGGCAATGGCACTCTCCCCCAGCCCATAGGTTATAAGCGTTTTGTGATATATATGCGGCCTGTTGAAGCGTTTTATTACCCGCGGTAAAACTTCTTCCTGTAAAAGATGTTTCATTTCATACGGTACACCCGGAAGCGAAACAAAAACCACTTCATCCACATCCATCCACATGCCGGGGGCTGTGCCGTATTGGTTCATCAAGATAGTAGCCTTGGAGGGAACCATTGCCTGGCGGAAATTTGCCGGAAGCGGTTTGTTGAGTTGGTATTTTTTGAAAAGTTCTTTTACATTATCAATCACGGCGGGATCTTCCACTAAAGTATCGCCGAAAAAATCACAGAACGTTTGTTTGGTAACATCGTCCTTTGTGGGACCCAAGCCGCCGGTTATTATAACTAGATCGGCATGTTTTTTTGCGTCTTCAAATGCTTGTAGAATATGTTTGCGGTCATCTTGCACCGAGGTAATCTGATAGACCTTTACGCCTACCTTATTCAATTCTTTCGAAATATAGGCTGAATTGGTATCAACAATCTGGCCTATGAGAATCTCATCGCCTATGGTAATTATTTCTGCAAGCATGTTATAGTTGGAAGTCTTGTCTCAGCTCGTCAAATACGTGGTTTAAGGTGCTAAGTACATTCTCTAAATGTGGGAGGACCGTAGCCTTACTTTTGGATGTCTTTGACCATGCTTCAATACTGGTAATATCCTTAAGCGCATCTATACCAAACATCTCAATATTCGGTTTCATTTTATGGGCAAATTGGTATGCCAATTCCCTGTTTTCATTCTCGATGGCTTCTTCCATGGAGTGCAGATCAGGTGGAATTTCATCTAAAAATGTCTGTGCCAATATTTTTAGGAAATCCTGATCCCCATCAGCGATTTCACTAAGATTCTCCTTTGCATAATATTTGGTCATCTCACTTAACTTTTATGGAAAACATTTCGGTTTCCTCTATAAACCCCTTCAAAACATCGTTGGTTTCAACCTTGCCAACACCTGCGGGAGTTCCGGTAAAGATAATGTCCCCGATTTTCAGCGTAAAATATTTTGAAATATATTCGATTAAAGCATCGATTTTCCACATCATCAGCATAGAATTGCCATTTTGGACAGTATTTCCGTTGCGTTCTAGGCTGAAATTTATATTATTCACATCCTTAAATTGCTCTTTTTCAATGAATTTTCCGATAACTGCGGAACCATCAAAAGCTTTCGCCTTTTCCCAAGGAAGTCCTTTTTCCTTTAATTCGGCCTGCAGATCTCTAGCCGTAAAATCTATTCCCAAACCTATTTCATCATAATATTTATGGGCAAATTTCTGGTCTATATGTTTTCCTATTTTATTGATACGGACCAATAATTCCACCTCGTGGTGCACTTCATTTGAAAATTCTGGAATAAAGAACGGCTGTTTCTTTAACAATATTGCAGTATCCGGCTTTAAAAAAATAACGGGATCGGTTGGCTTTGCGTTATCCAGTTCCTTAATATGGTCTGCATAATTTCGACCTATACAGATTATCTTCATTATAAATTTAGAATTTTGTATTTAACTTTTGAAGCCGAATGCGGGTGAGCACCTGTTTTGTGTACAGCGGAAAATCGGCGTTCAACAACCAGCCAAAGTAGCCAGAATCTTTCTCCAAAATTTCGGTTACCAAATTTCCCTTATATTTTCCAAAAGAGAAAATCTCGATACCATCTTCATTGTAACTTATAAAACCTGCAAAATCGGCATGATCGCGGTGTGAACTGAAATCGGCCAAATAATTGACGTCGTTTTGTAGCTCCGGATACCTGTCCAATTGCGCCTTCAATACTTCGTAGGTTGCATTTGTATCGGCAGCGGCGCTGTGGGCATCGGTTAGATCCTTATTGCAATAAAATTTATAGGCTGCTTCCAGAGTGCGCTTTTCCATTTTGTGGAAAATAGTCTGCACATCTACCGAAAGGGCTTTTTTCATATCAAAATCCACTTCGGCGCGAAGCAATTCTTCCGCAAGCAACGGAATGTCAAAACGGTTGGAGTTGAACCCGCCCAGGTCGCTATCCTTAATCAACGCATATATTTTTGGAGCCAATTCCTTAAATGTTGGTTCGTTGGCAACCATTTCATCAGTAATTCCGTGGATTGCCGATGCGCCCTCGGGAATAGGCATTTCGGGATTTACGCGCCAGGTGTGGCTTTCCTTGTTTCCGTTTGGAAAAACCTTTAAAATGGCTATTTCCACAATTCGGTCCGTTGCCACGTTTACCCCAGTGGTTTCAAGGTCGAAAAAGCAAATCGGTTTTTTTAAGTTGAGTTCCATTGTTTTGTTTTGTGGTGCAAAGATACTTTTAATTGAAGTTTTGAGGGTGCATAAAAATCAAAAAGGGAGATTTTGAATTCAAAACCTCCCTTTTCGCAATATGTATTCGAATTAAATTTCTCGGTTAACGTCCCACGCTTCCAAATAGTCGGCTACGCGTTTTACGAATTGTCCGCCCAAAGCGCCATTTACCACACGGTGGTCGTAACTGTGCGAAAGGAACATTTTATGGCGAATCCCGATAAAATCACCTTCCGGGGTTTCAATTACCGCCGGTACTTTTCGGATTGCGCCCAATGCGAGAATACCCACTTGCGGTTGGTTGATAATTGGCGTTCCCATAATGCTTCCGAAAGTTCCCACGTTTGTAACCGTATAGGTTCCACCCTGTATTTCGTCGGGTTTCAATTTGTTTTCGCGAGCGCGGGACGCAAGGTCGTTCACCGCTTTGCTCATTCCCACCAAATTCAATCGGTCTGCATTTTTAATTACCGGCACAATAAGGTTTCCGTCCGGCAGGGCTGCCGCCATTCCCAGATTTATATTTTTACGTTTGATGATACTGTTGCCGTCCACCGCAATATTCATCATCGGGAAGTCTTTCAGCGCCTTTGCTACGGCTTCCATAAATATTGGGGTAAACGTTAAATTTTCGCCTTCCCTTTTTGCAAAGGCACCTTTCACCTTATTTCTCCAGTTCCAAACATTAGTAACATCGCACTCCACAAAAGACTGCACGTGCGCCGAAGTTTGCGTGCTTTCAATCATATGGTGGGCAATGAGCTTGCCCATTCGTGTCATTTCAACTATTTCATCCTCCCCGCTTACGGAAACCGGAGCCTTTGGTTTTGCCGGTTCTGTGGCTTGCGCTTTGGCAGTTTGGGGATTTTTGGCCTCCACTACTGTCTGCGGCTGTGGAGTTTCAGTTTTTGAAGTTGCGCGATTTTCAACATATTCCAAAATATCGTTTTTGGTTACGCGCCCGTCTTTTCCGGTGCCCGAAATTCCGTCCAGTTCTTCCTGTGAAATATTCTCGGCAGCTGCAATATTCTTCACCAAAGGTGAATAAAACCGGTCGCCGTTATTTTCAATCTTTGCTTGTGTGGTCTCCTTGGCGGTTTCCACTTGCTTTTCCACTTCCTTCACAATTTCGGGCGAAGGAGCGCTTTCCGCAGTTGTCTTTTCCGTTCCGTTGCTTCCGGCAGTTTCAATTATGGCGATGGTCTGGCCTACTTGCACCACATCATCAACGTTGAAAAGCTTTTCGACCAAAATGCCATCTACTTCGCTGGGCACTTCGCTATCTACCTTATCGGTAGCAATTTCAAGTACAGCTTCATCAGCTTCAATGGTGTCGCCCACTTCCTTTAGCCAGTTGGTCAACGTTGCCTCTGCAACGCTCTCACCCATTTTGGGCAGTTTCAATTCAAATTTTGCCATAACTATTGATGTACGATTTTCAATTTACAATTTTTTGATTTTGAATTAATCATTCCCACACTCACCAATCACCACTCATCAAGCACTACTCAAAAATCGTTGCAAAATTAGTTAAAATTTGTTCGTTCTGGGTTTCAAATTTCTTAAAAAACAACCACACCGCCCTTTTCGTCGCTTTGGTCGCTTCCTATTATGAAATTACAACCCGGTGGCCGTATGCGGAAACGGTTGTTCTGCCCTTTTAGCTGTTTCATCAATTTGAAGATTTCTTTATAGGAAATATATTCGGCATCAAAGACAAAGAGACTGTTTTTGAGCACTATCTGAAAATGCACATTTTTTGAAACCATCTGGAAAACGGTTGCGGTGGAAGCCGATAGTTGCTCCAGAAGCTCGATATTTTCAGTGAAGAAATAATTTCGCTCAAGGTTTGGCAATGGCACCACTTTCTTATCGGCAGAAATTTTATGTGCGGCCTTTGCTAATGCGACGCCGGCAGAAACGGAACTTTCCAAAAAAAAATTTTTGTTGAAATGCTTTCGGTAAAAAATTTGCATTGCCCCGTAAAAACGTTCAAAATAAGCATCGTCCTTTTTGGTGCTCTCTCCTTTGTAGTGAAGCACCGTAGTACTTCCCAGATAGTGGTTTTGGTAGCCGGCCTTGGTTATTTTGTAGCTGAAATCTATGTCTTCCCCATACATAAAATAATCCTCGTCAAAACCGCCCACTTCATTGTAAATACTTCTCTTTAAAAGCATAAAGGCTCCAACGAGCACCTCTACTTTGCCCTGCTCTGTTTCCGGAATTTGGTTGGCGTAGTATTTTTTTGTGAAGCCGGTAATTTTTAAGAGTGAAACCTTTGGCGTGGGAAGGTTGCGTTTGCTCTCGGGAAGGAAATGCCCGGTACCATCCATTAAATAAACACCCAAGGCACCAATGTTTTCAATACTTTCGTAATATTCCACGGCTTTTCTAAAAGTATCTTCAGAAACTGCTGTGTCTGGATTTAAGATACAAACGTACTCGCCTTTTGCAACGGCCACAGCTTGGTTATTCGCTTTGCTGAAACCTACGTTCTCCTGGTTTTCAATCAAAACCACCTTGGGAAAAAGAGTCTTGACCATTTGGCAGCTATCGTCTTTTGAAGCATTGTCAATGACTATTATTTCAGCATCCCAGTGCTCCGTAGCTTTCTGGACTGACCGAATGCACTGCTCCAAAAAATAACGCACATTATAATTGAGAATAACGACTGAAAGCTTCAAGGTTTAGGTGTTTTTTAGTGAAGATTCAAAAGGAATTCGGTGCAGAATACTTCGGCCGAGGGTAACCTCATCCGCATACTCAAGCTCATCGCCTACTGAAATTCCACGGGCAATGGTGGTGGTAGTTATATTATAAGGTTCAATTTGCTTATAGATGTAAAAATTGGTGGTATCGCCTTCCATCGTAGAACTGAGCGCAAAAATAAGTTCGCGGACGTTGCCCGTCATTACCTTCTCCACTAAGGAAGGAATGGTTAAATCGCCGGGACCGATACCGTCCATCGGCGAAATTTTTCCACCCAAAACGTGGTAGTGGCCACGGTACTGGCTGGTGTTCTCAATGGCCATTACATCGCGAATGTCCTCAACCACACAAACCAATTGCTCATCGCGGCGTGGGTTCGCACAAATCTCACAGAGTTTTGTATCGCTGATGTTGTGGCAATTTGCACAAAAATTTATTTCCTCGCGCATTTTTACCAAGCCCGCTGCCAATTTTTGTGATTGTTCTTTTGGCTGTTTCAGCAAATGAAGCACAAGTCGAAGCGCGGTACGCTTACCAATTCCGGGGAGTTGGGACATTTCATTCACTGCATTTTCAAGAAGTTTTGAAGAAAATTCCATAGCCTAATTTGCTGGCAATATAAAAAAAATGCTTCAGAAAAAGAGGCTTTTCCTGAAGCATTCCTATTATAAAAAAAGACTCTTAATTTATAAGAAGTTTTTTAGTTGCAGTTCCTTCTTCACTGTTAACGCGAACAAAGTATGTGCCGCTGGAAAGTGAGGAAACATCAACAGAATGTTTGTTTGAAATTAATTCTTTTGCCTCCTTAATTAGAAGCTTTCCGGAGATATCAAAAATCCTGATTTCAGCTTTCATCGCCTTTGGTAAGACAATAGTAAATTGAGAGTTTGCTGGGTTTGGATATAAAGACACGTTATTTTCAGAAATTCTATCTTCAACTCCCGCAACACCAGTAACCAATGGAGATGCCCAAAGGCCTCTTCCGTACGTTCCTGCATACAGCAAGCCATCAACTTTGTTAATTTCTAACTCATTTACATATACATTTGGCAACAGGTTACTGTAAGGCTGCCAATCTGTGAAGGTATTGTCTATATAATAAATTCCGTAATCCATACCCAAATACAGTCCATCTTGACCATTATCATCCCATACTACCGCAAAAGCACTAAAATTTGGAAGGTTCTTTTTATAGTTTATCCAAGTTGCGCCTCCATCATTTGAAACCATTACACGGTTTGTTGAAGTTACGGCTACGGCAATTTTATTAGGATCCGTAGGATGTATTGCTATTGAATTAATTGCTCCACCAGCGCTTGTAGTTTGCACCCAATCGGTTGCTCCCCCATCAGTTGTTTTGAAAAGAAATGCAGCTCTGGAAGCATACATTATTTGGTTATCGGATGGTGCTATTTTTAAATTATCAAGATTTGCACCTAGATTTTGTGAAACTGCTGTCCAGCTTCCTCCAAAAGTTGTAGATTTATAAACAACATTGTAACCTACATATATTACGTTATCAGTAATTGGATCTTGCTCAAATGGAGTAACCCAATTTCCTGATCCATTTCCAGGCTCGTTAAGGCCGGTATAGGAACTTCCTCCGTTATTGGAACGATAAAGTTGACCTCCCTGGGTAGTACCGTAAAATAAATTATTGTTGGTTTTATCTATAAATGATTCCATACCATCTGCTCCCAACCAATCTCTCCATCCAGTAGCGGCAGTATAAAACGAGGTGCCATTATCCTGGGAACCTCCTGAAACTATAACATCAGCTGTTTGTGAAACTCCTATTTTATAAAATTGACGAATTCCTAAACCATCGGTTAAATCTTCGTAATAATTGGCAGTAACTGTTCCTGTATTCGCAGCTTTAAAAACACCTCCATCGGTAACCGCAAATAAAGAAGTTCCGTAGAATTGAAGATCATCTACATCGGCATGGCAGTAACCAATATTTTGAGAAGAAGCGTTTCCTGGAATCCAATCTGAAGTACACGAAAAATTAACACCCCCGTTTGTGGAGCGCCAAGTAAGGATTCCGGCTATATGCACTTCGTTTACATCAGTTGGGTTAACCGCAATACCCATATCGCGAGGAGCTTGACCGCTATTGTCATTTCCGCTAGTGCTATAACCAAAAAAGTTAAGGCCTCCATGATTTAATTTTGTGAAGGAACCACCGCTATCATTGGAAGTATAAAACCCCCCAAATCTACCGCCGTTTGCTTCCAAAACATATACCACATTTGCGTCATCTGCAGAAACACCAATCATTTTTGCCCCGGAGGTAAAACCGCCAATTGTAGTGAATGTGGCTCCGCCATCTGTAGATTTGTGAAAACCGCTTCCTGAAGCGTATACTACTGAAAGATCGCCTGGTTTAAATTCAACATCATAACCGCTATTGTCTCCTGAAACTACTTTCACCCAATTGGCACCGCCATCTGTGGTTCTATAAATTCCAGAGTTTTCAGAAGTACCAAATATCATATTAGTATTAGACGGGTTGATTACTATCTTGTTTACCCTACTGCTTCCAATAGTTCCCAGAACATTCCAAGTGGCTCCGGCATCGGTTGATTTGAATATTTTTCCACTATTTGAACCAAAAAAATAGGTATCAGAATCTGTTGGATCTATAGCAACTGAATAAACCGATAAGTTAGAGAAATAATCACTTAAAGGCGTCCAAGTCTGGGCGCCATCGGTTGTTCTCCAAACACCGCCGGTATTTGCGCCAACAATCATATGGTTTGCATCTCCCTCGTCTATTGCAAGACCCGTAATTCTACCTACACCTGGGTTCCATCCTGATGTAGCGTTCCAGGAAGTTGGACCTAATTCTTGCCAGTTATCCGGAAGCACACGACGGCTGGATGCCGTTTCATTTAAATAAGCATTCCATTGTTGAAGTTCGTCTAAACGTTCCTCGGTTGTAGGAAGATATCCATCCTCTTTCACTCTTCTGAGAGCGTTGTACTCCCATCTTTTAAATTGTTTGTACCCACTTCCACGACCTTTGTCTTTATCGGCAAAGTAAGCTTCGGCACTGTCAATAATCTCTTGTACCTTATAGGTACCCGCATCAATCATCTCAAGGTATTCCTGTGCCTGAACGACAAAAGAACCAAAAAATAATGTAAAAAGTAGAAGTAATTTAAAACGCATCTTTTTAATTTTAAGGAAGTTACATAATATATTTATCAAAGTTTTCAAATGTATCAAAAATAAAAATGGTAGAGAAACCAAACTTTGTATTTTTACCGAAAAAGTATCTCTAAATTTCTGTAGTCTCATATCTTATGCAACCCTTACATATTCTGCTTTTAATTGTTGGTTATTTTTTGGTTTTGATTTTAGTTTCCTTTTTGACCAATAGAGGCGGAAGCAATGCCGATTTCTTTAAGGCAGGAAAACAGTCGCCCTGGTATTTGGTAGCATTTGGAATGATTGGCGCTTCGCTGAGCGGTGTAACTTTTATTTCGGTACCGGGCTGGGTAGAGGCTTCAAAGTTTAGTTATTTTCAAGTAGTATTGGGTTATATTGTAGGTTATGCGGTTATCGGAACCGTGCTGCTTCCACTTTACTATCGTTTAAATCTGACTTCGATTTACACCTATTTGGATGGTCGATTCGGAAATTCTTCTTATAAAACAGGTGCTTCGTTTTTTTTGCTTTCAAGGATGGTGGGCGCAAGCTTTCGGCTTTATTTGGTTGCTGTAGTACTTCAAAGTTTAATTTTTGATGCAATGAACATTCCCTTTTGGGTAACCGTAACCATTACTATCTTGCTGATTTGGCTTTATACCTTTAAAAGCGGAATAAAAACCATTGTTTGGACCGATACGCTCCAAACACTATTCATGTTAACAGCCGTAGGGGTATCAGTTTATTATGTTTCTACAGATTTAGGGCTTTCGGGAAGTCAACTTTTCACTTTTATTGCCGATAGCGATATGAGCCAAATTTTCTTTTTTGACGATTGGAAATCTGCCGATCATTTTGTGAAGCAGTTTATCAGCGGAACATTTATAGCTATTGTAATGACGGGACTGGACCAAGACATGATGCAGAAGAACTTGACCTGCCGTAATTTGGAAGATGCCCAAAAAAATATGTTTTGGTTTACCATTGTTTTGACTATAGTAAACTTTGTTTTCTTGGTACTCGGTTTATTGTTAACCATTTACGCCTCACAAAACGGAATTGACGCCCACAAAGACCAATTATACCCAACACTTGCCATGATGAATGAATTCGGGATCGGTGTTGCTGTATTATTTATTTTAGGGTTGATTGCTGCGGCATACAGTAGTGCTGATAGTGCTTTAACAGCACTGACCACTTCTTTCAGTATCGATATTCTTGAAATTGAAAAAAAATATGACGAGGCAAAGCAAGTACGCGTTCGCAAGCTAATTCACATTCTGGTTTCATTGGTGCTGATAGCCGTTATCATCATTTTTAAATATGTAATTGCTGATGATTCCGTAATTGCGAAGCTGTTCGTTTTTGCGGGATATACCTACGGTCCACTTTTGGGACTATATGCTTATGGACTTTTCACAAAATGGAAAGTAAAGGATAAACTTGTTCCGGTAGTGGCGGTATTAACTCCATTTTTGGGATATGCAATAAGTGCATTGAGCGCAACTTATTTAAATTTCGAATTTGGATTTTTTATACTTATTTTGAATGGAGCGCTTACATTTTTCGGTTTAATATTGATTCGTGCCCAAAAGAACTAAGGTACAGGCAACCTCACTTTTTATATTGTTTTTTTTAAGTATTTCATAAAAGTCAGGATTTTCTGTTCCCGGATTAAAAATAACGCGTTTCGGCTTCAAGGAAACTATATAATCGTAATATTCCACTTGGCGTTTGGGATTTAAATAGAGTGTTACGGTGTCAATGTCTTCAAATTGTTTTTTTTCAGTGGAAATTTCAACACCGGCCACTACACCTTTTTTCAGACCAACAGCTTCTACCGGGTGGCCATAACTCACCAATCGGTTTATTGCAAGATTAGAATAACGTCCGGGATTCAAGCTAGCGCCAAGTACTAAAGTTTTCTTCATTATGATAGTTTTTTTATGAAAATACAATACTCTTTCGCAAGAATTCATAAATGTTCGTTAAAATGAAAAGCGCCTTGAAACATTCCTAAAATTTCAGCGTCTATATAGTAGTTAGAATTTCGTTCTTTACTGCAGCAATTTTTACGTTGATGGTTAGTGTTAATAATTGCAGTAAAGATTCAAACCCGGGGCACTTGCTTCGGGTTTGTTTGTTTTAAGCCGTCGATGTTATTCTTCTGTTAAATAATGGATTGTTGTGAAACCATGACCTGCTTTTCTTCGTCTATATACTAAATACCTGAAATTTCATTTTATAATTTATTTGAATTAGCCTTTAACGAATTATACCTTTTTTTGGGTAAAACAAAAGCCTTTCAGAAAAACTGAAAGGCTTCTTTATATTTTCTGATGAAGTTATATTACCATCTAATAATTGCGCTCCCCCAAGTGAATCCGCTTCCAAAAGCAGCCAAAACAACCAAATCGCCATCCTTGATTTTTCCTTCTTCCCAAGCTTCCGTCAATGCGATTGGAATGGATGCTGCCGTGGTGTTTCCGTATTTTTGGATATTATTGAAAACCTGATTGTCGGTCAATTTCAATTTGTGCTGAATAAATTGTGAAATACGCAAGTTGGCCTGATGCGGAATCAACATATCAATATCTTCAACCTTCAAATTATTGGCTTTCAACCCTTCCTGAATAACCTCAGCAAAGCGCACAATGGCGTGCTTAAACACAAACTGGCCGTTCATCACCGGATAATACGGGATGTCTTCCTGCGGGTTTTCGGCAATTATTTCCGGCACCCAATGTTCGGTGCTCGGTCCTTTTAGAGACAGCTCGTTTTTATGTTGGCCTTCGCTGTGAAGATGGGTGGAGAGAATACCTCCCTTTCCAGTTTCATTTCTGGAAACCACCGCTGCCCCGGCGCCGTCGCCAAAAATGACCGACACATTTCTGCCGCGCGTGGTCATATCCAGTCCGCCGCTGTGGTTTTCACTTCCAATTACCAAAACGTTTTTGTACATCCCTGTTTTCACAAATTGATCCGCAACCGAAAGCGCATACACAAAACCACTGCACTGGTTGCGAACGTCCAAGGCCGGAATGGTTCGCATTCCCATCATTTCCTGCACTTCTACCCCACCGCCCGGAAAATACATATCTGGACTCAGTGTGGCAAAAACGATCATATCTATATCGTTTGGCTTAAGTTTGGCACGATCCAAAGCAATAGTTGAAGCTTTTACTGCCATTACTGAAGTGGAGTTGCCATCGCCCTTTTTTATATGTCTTCGCTCTTTAATACCCGTACGTTCCTGGATCCACGCATCGTTGGTATCCATTAACTTTGAAAGGTCGTCATTGGTAACCACATTTTCGGGCACATAATAGCCCAATCCTGTAATTTTAGAAGTGTACATTTAATTCAATTTAAAATAGTTCCGAAAGATAACCATATACCGCTTTTAAAGGAAACAAAACTCAGTTTATATAGTATGCGTGCATAGCAAATACGTTCTCCTAAATTTGAATATCTTTAGAACTTAAATTTTACACTTATGAAAAAACTCATCGCCATTGTTACCTTTCTCCTGTTATCAGGAAATTTTATTGCACAGGAAAAACTCACCTATCAAAAACCGCCAAAGGAAATTCTGGAGCTTGTGGACGCGCCCTTGGCCCCTTCCGTTTGGATTGACAGCAATGGTGAAAATGTGGTCCTTTTTTATCGCGATGCATACAAATCTATCGCGGAGCTTTCCGAAGCTGAATTGCGGTTGGGTGGACTCAGAATAAATCCAAAAACCAATATTGGGAGCAGAACTCGATTCTACAACAATATAAAAGTGAAAAAGGCTTCCGAAAAAGATGCTCGGCAAGTATCGGGAATACCCAACAATCCACGGTTTTCAAACTTTACCATTTCACCCAACCAAAAAATGGTTGCCTTTTTGAATACGGTGGAAGATGGCGTACAACTCTGGCTTGCAGATATTGAAAACGGCACCGCCAAACAACTGAGCAGTTTAAAGGTAAATGCTAATATGGGCGACCCGATCAATTGGTTTAAAGACGGCAGCGCGTTGTTGGTAAATGTAATTCCGAAGGATAGAAAAGAATTGATAAATACTGACGAAGCAGTTCCCGATGGCCCGACCATTACCGTAAGCGATGGTGAAAAGGCCTAAAACAGAACCTATCAGGATTTGCTCAGTAGCCCAAACGACGAATTTAACTTTGAGCAATTGGCGCTTTCGGAAATAAAAAAGATTTCATTGGACGGAAAAGTTGCCGATTTTCTTCCCACAGCCATGTACGACGAGCTTGATTTTTCGCCCGATGGCAATTATATTATGGTAAATACAATCAAAAGACCATTCTCTTACATTGTACCTTACAGTCGTTTTCCTTTCGAAAGTAATATTTACAGCAGCGAAGGAAAATTGATAAAAAAAGTTAACGACGTACCGCTGAACGAAGTGGAACCAAAAGGTTTTATGGCAACCCGAATGGGCAAAAGGAGAATGGATTGGCGTGCCGATAAACCCGCAACCATTTATTGGGCCGAGGCATTGGACAAAGGCGATCCTGAAGTAAAAGTAGATTACCGCGATGCAGTTTACGAACTGTCAGCCCCATTTAGCGGAAAGGAAAAGTTGCTTTTAAAGACCAAAAACCGTTACTCTGGAATTATTTGGGGAAATGAAAATCTTGCAATTGCTTCGGATTATTGGTGGAACGACCGGAATACAAAATCGTATCTGTTCAATCCTTCAAATGCTTCGGAAACGCCAAAGATTATTTTTGATAGAAATTATCAGGATCGTTATAACGACCCCGGAAATTTTGTAACCGCCCGAAACGATTTTGACGAAAGAGTGCTCGAAATGGTTGACGGCAACGCCTTTCTGATGGGTGATGGTTTTTCGGACAAGGGACAGTTTCCGTTTGTGGATGAATTCAACTTAAAAACACAAAAGACGAAACGCATCTACCAGTCCGAATATACCGATAAGCTGGAAAACTTGAATTCTGCAATCGATATGAAAAAAGGGAAGATTTTAGTGCGGATAGAATCGCAGAACGAATACCCTAATTATTATTTCAGAAATATTAAAAAGAAGAACGATTTAACGCCAGTTACACCTTTTGAAAACCCTTTTAAGAGCATCCAAAATGTACACAAGGAAGTAATTACATATAAACGCGACGACGGCTTGGAGCTTGAGGGCACTTTGTACTTGCCAATTGGGTACGACAAAGAAAAGAAGGAAAAAATGCCGATGCTTCTTTGGGCCTACCCGCGCGAATTTAAGGACAAAAATAGTGCGTCGCAAAACACAACGAATCCCAATGAATTTATTTATCCGTACTACGGTTCGCCCATTTATTGGGTAACCCAGGGCTATGTGGTCTTGGACGATGCTGCATTCCCAATTCTGGGCGAAGGTGATGAAGAGCCCAATGATACTTTTAGGACCCAATTGGTTGGCAACGCCAAAGCTGCCATTGATGCCGTTGACAAGATGGGCTATATCGATAGAAATCGTGTAGGCGTGGGCGGCCATTCCTACGGCGCGTTTATGGTTGCGAACCTTTTGAGCCATTCAGATCTTTTTGCTGCGGGGATCGCACGGAGCGGCGCATACAATAGAACACTTACGCCTTTTGGTTTCCAAAGTGAGGAGCGCAGCTATTGGGATTCGCCCGAAACCTATAATACAATGTCTCCTTTTATGCACGCCGACAAAATGAAAACCCCTTTGCTGCTTATCCACGGTGAAGCTGATAATAATTCCGGCACTTATCCGCTGCAAAGCGAGCGTTATTTTAATGCTTTAAAAGGTTTGGGAGCAACGGCAAGACTGGTTATGCTGCCGAAGGAAAGCCACGGCTACAGTGCAAAGGAAAGCATTCTGCACGTGCTATGGGAACAGGATCAATGGCTCGACAAATACGTAAAAAACAAAAATGAAAACCCGGTGAATGTTTCCGAAGAAATGAAGCAGTAGCTTAAAATACAAAAAAAGGGCGCATAAAATGCGCCCTTCTTAAACAACCTAACCAATTAAATAATAGAATATTTTTACTTTTTCATAGCAATTTAATATTCGATTACTCCCTGTAAAGATACCACACTTTGTTTAGTGTAATTGTTAAAGGATTAAACAAAGTTTTGTTAAAGTTTAAACGTAGTTCTTATAATTATTTATCGTGACCTTCGCCCCCAAATCGTTCATCAAATTATAAAGGCCGAAAAAAGTTCGGTTTATATATAGGAAATGTTTGGAACCGCGATTTCCGTTCATTTTTCGAAGCTCGGTATCCTTTGAATATTTATTGCTCAGTTCGGCAATCTTTCCGAAGAATTCCTCGTCGGAAAAATCGAAGCTTTCACTGTGAAAAGGTTGGGTGAACAGACTCAGCATTTCGTGGAACAGCTCTGAAAAAAACTTTGTTTCCTCGGGTGAATCTTCTTCCTTTAAAATTTCCAAAGCGTACATTTTTTCCAAAAACACTTCCGGATTGTTGATGTTTTCTGGTTTTGCCAATTCAAAATAAGGCACATAGAATTCCTCGGGAACGGTTTTTACACAACCAAAATCTATCGCAATCAAATTTGCATCTTCATCCACCAAAAAATTTCCGGGATGTGGATCTGCGTGCACACGCTTCAATTGGTGCATTTGGAACATATAGAAATCCCACAACGTCTGCCCTACTTTTTGGGCTTTTACCCTATCGGTATTCGTTTGGGTGAATTCTGAAAGGTGCTGCCCCGTCATCCAGTCCATTGTGATTATGCGCTCGCCGGAAAGTTCTTCGTAATACTTCGGAAATTTTAAATTTGGAATGTTTTTACAGGCATCGGTGATTTCCTTACTCTGTTCCACTTCCAACAAATAGTCGGTTTCTTCCAGCAATTTATCTTCCACTTCCCTGAAATATTTGTCGCTGTCCTTTCCTTTTATATTGAACATTTTCATTGCAACCGGCTTCACCATGGCCAGATCGCTGCTGATGCTTTCCGCAACGCCGGGATATTGTATTTTTACCGCCAAGTTTTTACCGTCCTTTGTGGCTCTGTGCACTTGCCCAATACTCGCCGCCGCAACCGATTCGGCATTAAAAGTGTCGTAAAGGCTTTCGGGCGTATCGCCAAAATATCTTTTAAAAGTTTTGCGGACCAGGGGCGCGGAGAGCGGCGGCACCTGAAATTGCGCCAACGAAAATTTTTCAACATAGGCCTTTGGCATAATGTTTTTTTCCATACTCAGCATTTGCGCCACTTTCAGCGCGCTGCCCTTCAGGTTTTTCAGGCCGTCGTAAATATCCTCTGCGTTGCTTTCGTTCAATTCATCTTTTGTGGTTTCGGAATTGACGAGCTTTTTGCCGTAATACTTCAAATAATTGCCGCCCACTTTTACGCCGGTGGTCATCAATTTTGAAGCGCGCTGGATTTTATTCGTGGGAATTTTGTCTATCGTCTTCATTAGGCCATTTTTTCTTTCCATAAAAATTTTCCGAAGTCAAGCACGCTTTCCAGCGGTTGGGTATCGAAAACATCAAAAATGGCGCGTACCGATTTCTCGATGGCAATATCTGTATTTTCAAAACCTGCAGAGTTATCGTCCATCCAGTATTTCAATAGGAAAAGGGTTTGAATCCAAGCCCCTTCGGAAAAAACGGTTACCGATTGCTTCAGGATTTTCAACTTTTTATCTTCGTTGTTTTCACGAATCAAATCTGCCGCGAAATGTTTTATATTTTGTCGAAGTCCTTTTAACTGGCTCAAATTCCTCATCATATTTTGATGTTCCCTTAAGGTGAAAAGAATATAGCTGCGGTTTAAGGTTAACAATTCAAAAAAGGTATAAAAAAACGTAAGCATTTTTTCTTGATTGGAATAGGCGGAATAATGCTCGTCCTTATTCGCCAAAAGAATTGTTTTCTTGTAAAACGAATTCCACACTTCCATTTGCAGTCCTTCAAAAGAGCCGAAATGTTCGTAGAATTCCGCTTCGGTAAAATTGTTCTCTTTACAAAATTTAAAAACACTGAGCGGTGCTTTTTCCTTTGTTAGCACCCATTCCATATAGGCCGTGGTTATCTTTTCGGCGCTCACACTTTTTTTGGAAGCTGTTTTTTTGATATTTCCTGTATTTGTTGCAGTCATTGTATTTAGGTATTATTTGTTGTAGGATAGGTCGTTATCCGATCACAAAGATAACATTTGTTTAAGGTTATAGATCATAGGTTAAACAAAATGTTGTGTTAAAGTTTGCGGAAAAGTTTTCAATTTTAAAGTGACAACGTGGCAGAAATGAGATGCTTGGTATTTTATTTGACTATTAGGAAATGAATTAATAGCATTATTAAATAAAACATAAGAAATATGAGCAAAGGAACTATTAATGTATCGGTGGACAATATTTTCCCGCTGATCAAAAAGTTTTTATACAGCGATCACGAGATTTTTCTTCGTGAATTGATTTCAAACGCAACGGATGCTACGTTAAAAATGAAGCATTTGGCGAACATCGGCGAAGCCGAGGGCGTGGAATACGGCAACCCAATTATTGAAGTGAAGCTGGACAAAAAGAAAAAGGAACTTCGCATAATCGACCAAGGAATTGGGATGACGAAGGAAGAGGTTGAAAAATACATCAACGAAATCGCTTTTTCTGGCGCCGAGGAATTCATTGAAAAATACAAGGACAAAAACGGAAAGGATGCCGGCATTATCGGGCATTTCGGTCTTGGGTTTTATTCCGCATTTATGGTTGCAAAAAAGGTGGAAATCATCACCAAAAGCTACAAAGACGAGCCAGCAGTGCACTGGACCTGCGACGGTTCGCCGGAATTCACCATTGAAAAGGCCGACAAAAAGGAAAGAGGGACTGAGATTATCCTTCACATAGCCGACGATTCTACCGAATTTTTGGAAGAAAGCCGCATTGGCGAATTGCTGGTGAAGTATAACAAGTTTATGCCAATTCCGATTAAATTCGGAACCCGCACCGAAACCCTTCCAAAACCCGAAGACGCAAAAGAAGACGACAAAGCGCCAACGAAGGAAGTTGACAATATTATCAATAATCCAAACCCGGCGTGGACAAAGCAGCCGACTGAATTGGAGGATAAAGATTATAATTCTTTTTACAGGGAATTGTACCCAATGCAGTTTGAGGAGCCGCTTTTCCACATTCACCTGAACGTTGACTACCCGTTCAATCTTACCGGAATTCTCTATTTCCCGAAGATGACGAACGATATGAGCATTCAAAAGGATAAAATCCAACTCTATCAAAATCAGGTTTTCGTAACCGATAATGTGGAGGGAATCGTGCCCGAATTTTTGACGATGCTCCGTGGGGTAATTGACAGTCCGGACATTCCGCTGAACGTTTCGCGAAGCTATTTGCAGGCCGATGGCGCTGTGAAAAAGATTTCGAGCTACATAACCCGAAAAGTTGCAGATAAGTTGAAAAGTCTTTTCAACAACGATCGTGAAGGCTTTGAAAAGAAATGGAACGATATCAAAATCGTTATTGAATACGGGATGCTGACCGAAGATAAGTTCTTTGAAAAAGCGCAGGATTTTGCACTGTATCCAACAGTTGATGACAAATATTTCACCTTTTCGGAATTTAAGGAAAAAATAAAAGACGTACAGACCGATAAGGACGACAATCTTGTAATCCTTTACGCTTCCAACAAAGAAGAGCAGCACAGCTATATAGAAGCCGCAAAAGAGAAAGGCTATGAAGTATTGCTTTTGGATTCGCCAATAGTTGCACATTTGCTTCAAAAAGTAGAGAGCAAGGAGGAGAAAATTTCCTTTGTGCGCGTGGATAGCGATCACGTGGAAAACCTCATCAAAAAAGACGATGCACAGATTTCAAAACTTTCCGATGAAGAAAAAGAATCGCTGAAAACCTTTTTGGACGGCGTTATTCCGAAGGAAAAATTCAGCGTACAATTGGAAGCTTTGGACAGCAATGCCAATCCGTTCATAATTACCGAACCCGAATTTATGCGTAGAATGAAAGATATGCAGAAAACTGGCGGTGGCGGTATGTTTGGTATGGGAGGCTTCCCGGAAATGTATAATTTGATCGTAAACACCAATCACGAACTGGTAAGCGAAATCTTAAATACCAAGACCGAAAAGAAGAAAGAAAGATTGGTAAATCAGGCTCTCGATTTGGCACGGTTGAGCAAAAATTTATTGAAGGGAGAGGAACTTACGACCTTCATAAAGCGTAGTTATGAGATGATTAAATAGAAATCAATTAAATAAAAGTAAAAAAGGCCATTGCGAAATATTTCGCAATGGCCTTTTTTATTGATGATTCAATGTTATATTAAAAAAAATTTTGATAAACCTAATATTTAACATAAAAACTTAATTATAACAGTATTTATTTAGAAAATTTAACATACTTTTAATGGTCTAACTATAAATTATTTTAATTATGAAAAAAATTACGTTACCCTCCATTGCATTTATGCTTTTGACATTTACGATTGCTTTAGGGCAGACGTCATTGTCAAATTCTGGCCATTATGGAGGACTTCCTGTGATCAATGGCCCTGCAGGTAGTTCTTCTATAGAACTAGGCCACATCAATAATATGGCTCCGGTAGTCATAACGCATAGTGTCTCTCAAACTATCACACCCGGAACAGTTACTTGTAATGCAGGAGGAATTCCTGATCAAAATAGTTTTTACAGAGATTTTGATCTTACCAATGATTTTGGTATTGTGAATGACTTTACAGTTTCAAGTGTCGAGTTTGGTGTAGAACAAATTTTAGGACCAGTGTCCCTTACTTTGAACATCTACTCCACGGCAGGCCCCTTTCCTAGTGGATTTCCGGGATCTTTAACCTTACAAGGCACTTCAAATTATATTGTCGATGTTCCTGACAATCTTACAATAGTTTCAGTCCCATTGAGCGCTACTATTCCCGCAGGATCAATAATGGTTTACGAATTGCGAATTAATTTAGGCGCAACAAACTCATTTTTCCCTGGTTCAAATGCCGCTGGACAGACTGGTGTATCTTGGATCGCAGCTCCTGCTTGCGGAATTTCAGTACCAACAAATTTTTCCTCCATAGGATTTCCCAACGTTATGATGATCATGAATGTAGTTGGCGAAGAAGTGACGTCTGGCCCTCTCTCAGTTTGTAGCACCGGAAACCCTCGCCCAATTCCAGCAGCTGGCACAAGTGGATTAATGACACCCGCAATTGCTTCAGTTGCAGATGTAGGGTTAATAGGCACCGATTATACTTTAGATAATATTACCCTAAATAGCATTCATACATTTGCTGGTGACTTAGAAATTATCTTAGTTTCTCCAGCGGGAACCCGAGTAGCATTATGTACCGATAATGGTGGATCTACAGGACTTGATGCATCTGCAAATCTAGTTTTTACTGATGTATCTGCTAATAATATTACTGGATGGGACTCTGGCGCCCCTCTGGCTAATTATCGCGCAGAAGGAGGCGGAAATACTTTTCCTGTTGCTTTTGGCGATGGACCTGGCGTGGATCTTAATACTATATTTGCCGGAGAATCTATAAACGGAAATTGGACGTTAGAAATTAATGATGATGCAGGTGGTGACTCAGGAACCTTAAATAGTTACTGTATCACGTTTAATCCAATAACAACTATTGGCGACCCGCCAGTAATTGTGTGTCCATCGGACATTACTGCGAACAACGTTCCCGGCACCTGTGGCGCCGTGGCCAACTATTCGGCCCTTGCCATTGATACCGAGGACGGCAACATTACCGGCGACA
>Ga0209344_10002428_pt1 | contig 20747 bp, 14 predicted proteins | sample Cruoilmetagenom6_FD_187293 | JGI IMG/M metagenome (GOLD analysis project Ga0209344, IMG submission 187293) | Oil polluted marine microbial communities from Coal Oil Point, Santa Barbara, California, USA - Santa Barbara Oil Seep Sample 6 (SPAdes)... | ecosystem: Environmental > Aquatic > Marine... | reverse complement strand
GTAACAACGGCGGGTCCTGATGGTGGTGATACAGGCATGGATGAAGATGAGCGCCGGGCTGAACTTATCCGTTGTCTTGAGTGTTTTTCTGAGCTGCTTGCTGAGCGCGCGAAACTGCCGCCGACCTCTGATTTTATCTCCATGATGGCGCATGATCCGAAGATGTCGAAGGCAGCACCGTTTGAGTTGTTGGGTAACCTCATGCTCTTGATCGTGGGCGGCAATGACACAACGCGGAACTCCATGTCCGGTGGGGTGTTGGCGCTTAATCAGTTCCCAGAGGAATATGCGAAACTAAAAGCGGACCCGTCTCTCATTCCCAACATGGTGTCTGAGATTATTCGCTGGCAGACGCCACTTGCCTACATGCGCCGCACTGCTTTGGAAGACACAGAGCTTGGCGGTAAGCAGATCAAAAAAGGCGATAAGCTTGCCATGTGGTATATCTCAGGCAACCGTGACACGCGCGCCATTGACCGCGCTGATGAATTTTTGATCGACCGACCTAATGCACGCAAGCATCTGTCATTTGGCTTTGGCATTCACCGTTGCATGGGCAATCGTTTGGCTGAGATGCAGATCCGTATTCTTTGGGAAGAAATTCTGAAGCGCTTTGAGAAAGTAGAAGTGGTTGGCAAAGAAACGCGCGCGAACTCTGTTTTTGTTCACGGCATTACAGATCTTCCTGTGCGCCTACATCCTCTTTGAGATTTTGCAGACGATTGGCAGTTAAAGGCTCGGCATTGCGTCGGGCCTTTTTGCTATCTGAAGAATGCGGAGATGAAGAAGTGTCTTGATGTCTTTAGGCTCAAAACCGCAAGAAACCTCAGATTTGGTGATTCAGGCAAATCAGTTCATGCTCAGTATCTTCTCAACCAATGAAAGGAGGTGATCCGATGTCCAGTGAGATTTCAAATCTGCCTAAGCAGAGAGTGCGTATCAAGTTGGTAGCGGGGCACCCTTCGCAGACCATTTAGTACGTCGGATCACCCGCGCTAGCTCGAGTAGTTTTCGCGAGTATCACTCAAGCGTTAGACAGATCTCTCACGCTTCCAGGGGCCGCTCTTTGAGCGGTCCCTTTTTTGTGGTTGTGGATAGCTTGGTCAAATGCCGTTCGACGGTCTTCCTTGCCATCGCCCGGTTCTTTCGACTGGGGTTCACTGCCACCTGTATCCCTAAACCGTTGATGAGCCCAATAAGTAAGTTCGCCTCGTGTTCTGCGTCTGCATTGGGCGCCACTTCTTTGACAAGCGGCAAAAGCGCTGCAAACCATTCGTCCATTCGGGTGTCATTTTCCTTAGCCAACACCTTGTTGACTGTGGCGGCACTCCAGAAAGCTAACCAGACATTGACTTCAATGCGCCGCTCTTCGTCCAAGGGCAGCGTTTGCTCTGCTATGCCGAGCAACTTCTCATACACGTCAAGATCAGAAGCGATGATCTCGCTGACACGTTTGCTTGTCGCAAAGTTGGATGTCTGGAGGGAAGCCAATATCAGGGCCCCTCTGTCGGCAAAATAATGTGTGATGCGACCTGTAGTGCAGTTTGCCGCATCGGCAACTTTGCGCATTGTCACGCCTTCCAGGCCTTCTTCCGCAATAACGGCCCAGCTTGCCTCGACTAATTCGCGCCGTCGCGCGTCATGATCCACAATTTTTGGCATGGTTTGAAACTAGGCGAAGAAAAATCTTTACACAACAACTGTTTTGTATTATTTTTTGCGCAACATATGTTTTGTTAAAGCTGGAGGCGCGTAATGCTGGAATTTCTGCAAGGGCTGCTGGTCATCCGCGATGTGGATCAACTTGGCATTTTGCTTTTCTTGTTGGTCTTGGACGTCGGCCTGACATGGACCTTGGGGCGCAAATTTTACGAAACGTCAGATACGTTTTGCTCGATTGCGATGGGATTGTTTTATGCAGCCAGCATCGCGTTGGCAGCAGGAACAGTTTTGCTGTGCTTCTATTGGTTGCGTCAGTTCGCATTCTTCGAGATCGATTGGTCGAGCAGCGTGATGCTGATTGTTGCTGCCTACGTGATCGTTGATTTCATTTTCTATTGGTATCACCGCGCCATTCATGAAGTACGCCTTGGCTGGGCAGCGCACGTGAACCATCATTCGAGTGAACAGTATAATGTGGGTACAGCACTTCGAGCATCCTTCGCAGAAGCCTTGTTTGAGCCGATCTTCCTAATTCCGGCAATCCTCATCGGCATTGATCCGATCATGGTGATTGCGCTTTTGTCCCTCAACCATCTGTATCAATATTGGTTGCATACACGGCACATTGGAAAACTTGGGCCGCTTGAATGGGTGATGAATACACCGTCAAACCACCGGGTCCATCATGGCTCCAACCTGCAATATTGTGACCGGAACTATGCGGGCACCTTCATTGTCTGGGACCGCTTATTTGGTACCTATGAGCCAGAAGACGAAGAAGTAGTTTATGGCATCCGACATCAACTGGAAACGCGAAATCCGATCAAGGCGACCTTGCACGAGTGGATCGCCTTGGGAAAAGATATGAAAGCGTCCGGTTCTGTCCGTAATGCCTTGGGTCATCTTTTTCAGCCACCAGGCTGGATGCCTGGCGACAAGGGTCAAACCACTCGGCAAATGCAGGCGGCTGTGCAAAAACCGGCGGATTGAGCCACGAAATACGTGGTTTGCCAAGCTACCAATGGGCTTCAAGCAAAATGGCAGAAATCCGCTGATCTTTTTATGACAAACGCCGCATTAGGAGGTTCACAAACCTAACAAAGCTGTTATAAAGCGCGCTCTCCACAAGTCATGGAGATACCTGACGCGGGATGGAGCAGTCTGGTAGCTCGTCAGGCTCATAACCTGAAGGTCATAGGTTCAAATCCTATTCCCGCAACCATTGAAAAGCCCTCGGTGCTCATGCATCGGGGGCTTTTTTTAGTTGAACTCACCTGGTTCGGTTCGTTTTGGCGATCCGGATGTAGTCGATGTTTTTGGAAATGGGCTCGGTGGTAAAAGCAGCGTTGGGAGCGGCGATTACAGTAAGACTATTGGGACTTTTGGCATATGGATATTTTTTTTCGAGAGGTAATTGAAATAAGCGGTTCGATATACTCTAAAGATGCATTGATGCGACCTTTGTGAAATGGTTACCTTGGCCTCCAATGAGTTGGTATGTTTGCGCGGCACGTGATGTTTGTTTTGCAGCTCAACAAAGAGTTGGAAGCAATCGAGCGTGGCCTTGAACCTTTTGAGTTGGATGTCGCATCGGCATCGCAAGCGTGGTTTATGGCTAAACAAGAAACAGATGGATTTAGATCATTGAGTGAAGAACAATTGCTTGCGTTTGTCCATATTGCAAAAACAGCTGGGACAAGTTTTGGCAAGTTGTTGGGAACGCAGGTGTTTCGCCGTCATACTTGTGGCGTATATCAAGGCACAAGTATTTCATCTGCTCAATGTGGCACGGGGGTCTACGAACCAGAATATGCAGCTGAATTGCTAATGCGGGCGAAAACGAGCATGTCTGTAAATGTGTTCGGGAGCAAGTTTGCCATTCCCCGGAAAAAGAAGATCAGTGTCATCAACGGCCATATGCGATACGGCATTCACAAATTTTTGGCCGAGCCCGTCTCCTACATCACATTTGTACGTGACCCGGTAAGCCGTGTTGTTTCCGCCTATAATTACGTACGCAAAATGGGTTTTATGCCATTGGAAACCCCAATCAGTGATTTTATTGATGGTGACTTTCTAGGCAATAGCAATGCGATGGTGCGCCAGCTTGTTCATGATGACACATTGGACACAAAATAGGTTCCTGCTTTGCGAGGGGACGTGCGTGCGGTTACTGAACGAGACTACGAAGCGGCACTGTCAATCAATGAATGGGATTCTCGCTAGTATGAAGCATGTTGTGAACGTTTTGAGGCGCAGATCAACGGGCTTGCCGGGCAGCAGAAAGAAGTTTTTGAAACTGTCCTTCCGTTGTTTTTTGTCTACGGCAAGTCTGTGTCCAGCAATGGTGTGAAGAAAGCGAATACAAAGGTGTTTGCAGATATTGTCAAAGAGGTTGAGGAACTTGTCGCCGCTCGCGTGACGTTGAAAGGCTGATTTGGTTTTTGTCAATTAGGGATGGGAAAAGGCAGGACCTGGCCGGAATGTCAGGCGACCTCATGACGTTTTTTTCAACGGATAAAAACGAATTTTTGTACATGTAGGAAAGTACTGGGCAAGCCAGCCAATTTGAAAAATTCATAGAGTTTAGCGTATTGGATCAGAGTTCTGGTGAGGTATTCTTTGAGAGAAATCCGTATGGCTTATCAACCAACGGCATGGTTTGTCATATGGATGCTCTTTGATTTGAGCCCTTCTGAGTAGGTATGATGTGCGTACGTTGTTTGCTACCAAAGGGTTCACTCGGTCAGAAGTGGTGACCATCGATGAGTCTCTCTTCTAGGCGATTTTGATATGTGCAGGATGGTGCAGGTCAGCCGCCAGACCTTTGCCCATCAGATCAATGAAATTATCCACGTAGAAATTTTCAATCTGATGGGGCGTGCAGTGTTCAAGCGATCCATCGAACCGTTTCAGCGGGTTTCTGCCGCCTTCCACATGGGGGAAGTCAGACGAAAAAAGCACCATGTCATCACTTGAATTTTTGATGATCCACCCTGCATCCTCATGCGGATAAGGTGTCACCCGCAATTGACGTTTGAGGATATCAGAGGGCCGGTCCGAAAGTTTCTGCAACCTGTCTTCGTTGCGCACAAAGGCATGGGCTGCGGAATCCATGGCACGCATCCAGCCGGGCAACCAGGAAGCGCCAAGCTCAATGGCACCCCACTTCAAGTTTGGAAACCGGTCAAAGACACCGTCAAAGAGCAATGTTGCTAACGATTGCATGACCGCGTTGGGAATAGGCATGTAGCTGACGGACGTAAAACTATCATCACCACCGTGAAAATCAGGCACAGGCGGTAGCCCGTTTTCCTTATAGGTGGGGTTTAGCTTTTCCTCGCCGCCGACATGGAATAGCACGGGAATGCCTGCCTCCTGCGCCATGGCCCAAACAGGGTCCAGCCCAACGTGGCTTGGTGCGTGGTTTTGAGGGCAGAGTGAAGGCACCATCAAGGCTTTGGCACCCAATTCAATCGCCTGCTGGGTTGTCTCAATCGAGCGTGCAAAATCTTCCAGCGGAATATAAGCAGTGGCGAGAAGGCGGCGATCACCGTTGCAGAAATCCGCCATCATGCGGTTGTGAGCGGTGGCGGCGGCGTAACACAGCTCCATGTCTGGCCCCTGGTCCAGCCCGAAATTGCCAAGACAGAAGGTGGTGAACACCAGCTGGCTTGCAAAGCCCATGTGGTCAAGAGCGGCGGGGCGGTCTGCTGCCAAAAACGCGCCGTGGGCTTCATAGTCTTTGCGCAGCATGATGTTGCTTGCGACCTCTGCGCGAAAGGTTTTGTCGGCCTGTTTTGTCCGTGCCTTTACGGCCCATTGGCCATCGCCAACTTTGCTTTGGTATGCGGGCGTCTCGTGAAACCGTTGAAGCAGTGCCTTTTCAAAAAAGGGGTCGAGGCAATCGCCTAGTTCCATCAAATGACTATCAGCGTCATGAATGATTCGATTTTCAACGTAGGCCATGTTTTCCTCCCCAAGGTTTCCCAAAGCCTATAGGCAGGACTGCCCCGTTGACAAGAGCGCGGAGAACGCCCTCACTTCGTTATTGCGGCAAAGAGGCGGCGGATGGGTCTGAAGATTTGGGATCAAAGAACATGCCGAGCTTGAAGCTCTCGGCGACACGTTCTGCCTTCTCGATAAAGATGAGAGCAACAGCTTGCGAACATACTTTTCCTGCGGTTTCACGGAATAGAGAAAGCCAGATGTCGAAATGCTCCGGCGTCACGTTTTTCAACCTCATGTGAACAACCATCGGCTGACCCTTGTAGCGTCCTGTCAACATGGTGAGGGATGACCAGAAGTCGAACATCTTGTGTAAATGCGGTTCCCAGTCGTCACCAATTACCGTTTCAAATACCGGGCCTATTTTTTTGTCTGCACGTATTTTTGTATAGAAAGTCCGCACCAGTGTTTCCACAAGTGCGTCGTCAATCTCTGGATGAAGCGGTTGTCTAAAATTCATGGGCTTGAGGCTCTTGCTCGGTTACCAATTTTCTTTGAAGGGACGTAAGTCGATCTCGTGCGTCCAGGCGCTGCGATGTTGGGCGTGCAATTGCCAGAAGGCTTCTGCGATGGCATCTGGTTCTAGCGCGCCATCTTCGCCCACGCTATCCAAATAGCCCTTAAACTTGGTGCGCACTGTGTCGCCGTTGACCGCACCATCAAGGATGACATGACCAACATGAACACCTTTGGGGCCGAATTCGCGTGCGAGAGACTGCGCAAGGTTTCGCAATGCTCCCTTGGCGGATGCAAAGTGTGCGAAGTTTGGTTTGCCGCGCATAGATGCCGATGCACCTGTAAAGAGCAGAGAGCCATTGCCTTGTGCTTCCAGAATGGCTGTGGCGGCTTTTGCAACATGAAAGGCCCCAAGGCAGCAGACGCGCCAGAATTGCTCAAACTGTTCTGCCGTTACTTCGGCGAACGGAATGATGGCATTGTTGCCTGCGTTGTAGAGCACGGAGCTGATCGGTCCTTGGCCTGTCGCGGTTTTAAACAGGGCGGCCACTTGGCTAGCGTCGGTCACATCACAGATGGCTGTTTGCACTGTGCCGCCTGTGCCGCGAATTTCGTCGGCCATGGCGTCCAACTTGGCTTGCGTGCGCCCGGCCAGCAGCACGGGTCCTTCTTTGGCAAATCGCCGCGAGAGTGCACCTCCAACGCCGTTAGAGGCGCCTACGCCCATCACAATTGAAAGCCCTTGTTGGTTGCCCATGTTGCGCTCCTATGATTGTTTTGTTGTCGATAATGTGGGGAGAGGCGTCGATGGATGCAAGCTTTGAAAAAGCATGCGCTTGCGCCTTGCATGTCCAAAATGGCTGTGTCAGCGTCTGCAAAACGGGAGAGGTTCTGGAAATGGTACGAATTATTGCATTTGTCCTTGGTGGCGCTCTAATTGTTGTAGGGCCGGTTTGGCTTGCGGCGCATTTGGCGCAGAGTGCGTTAGTGGACGGCGCGCTCGCTCGTGTGCATGGACAGGTCTTTACCCTGGATAGCCATGTAGATATTCCTCCCACCTATACCCGCACGCCAGATGTAGACCCGGGCCGTCGCACCAGCATGCAGGTTGATCTTCCTAAAATGGAAGATGGTGGATTGGACGCAGCCTTTTTCATCGTCTATGTGGGGCAGACTACCCGCACGATGGAAAATTATGCGCGCGCTACTGTTGATGCACTTGTGAAATTCGATGCCATTCACGCCATGACCGACGTGCTTTATCCTGATTTGATCGGGCTTGCTGCGACGCCTGATGATGTGCGCCGCATTCATGCCGATGGCCGCAAAGTCGCCGTGATCGGTATCGAAAATGGATATGTGATCGGCAAAGATATTTCACGCGTCGCTGATTTTTACGACCGCGGTGCGCGCTACATGACCTTGGCTCACGTCGGACACAATGATATTGCCGACAGTTCCATGCCACGACTGGATCTTGGTGATGCCCCTGCGGAACACGGGGGCCTTAGTGCTTTTGGTCGTGAGGTTGTGGTTGAGATGAACCGTGTGGGCATGATGGTTGATATCTCTCACATTTCAAGGGATGCGATGATGCAGGCGCTCGCGCTTTCTGCAGCTCCCGTGATTGCCTCTCATTCAGCCACGATGTTTTTGGCCGACCACCCCCGCAATCTGGATGATGATCAAATGCGGGCGATTGCCGCCAAAGACGGCGTTGCGCAAATGGTTGCGTTTTCTTCTTACGTTAAAATTGACCCGGCGCGCACCATGGCGGGCATGCAGTTGCGCAACAGTATTGCTCAAGCACAAGGTGCTGCCCGGTTCAGTTATTTGGCACATGGGAAACTGCCGGAGTTTGCAGCTGGCATGGCTGAGATTAATCGGCTTCATCCCCGTGCCTCACTCTCAGAGTTTATTGACCACATCGACCACGCTGTTTCGGTCATGGGCATCGACCATGTTGGCATTAGTTCAGACTTTGAAGGGGGCGGTGGCGTCATTGGCTGGAACAATGCCGCGGAGACACCCAATGTGACGGCTGAGCTTTTGGCGCGAGGTTATTCCCAAGAAGATATTGCCAAGCTTTGGGGCGGCAATATCCTGCGCGTTTGGGCCGAGGTTGATGTTGTTGCACAGCGGATGCAATCAAACCCAAGCTGAGTGTGGCTAAGATTTGTTGCGTGGCTCTTCGATAAGGAAGGCGACCATAGCCAGTGCTATGCACATGAATATCATCGCCAGCCAGAATACCGCGGTGTAAGACACCCAGACGGCAATGATGCCACCCATAAGCGGACCGACGCCCATCATCAGCGAATTGCCCGCATTGGAGATAGCTATGCGCATGGGTAGATCTTGCCGGTCGCCAAATTCAAGCACCATGTTTTGGGAAGAGATTTGAAACCCACCCAGTCCTGCACCTAGTCCGGCGAAGACGATGGAGAGCACATAAATGTCACCGCCAAAGAACAGCAGGACTGTCGATGAAATCCAAGTGGTGAGTGATGCCATAAAGACGAAGCGGTTTCCAAATCGATCGGCCAATGCGCCCCAGCCAAGATTTGTTGCTGTTTGGCACAACAAAAAAGCGAGGGACAGGATGCCCAGGTTCGTACCGCTCAATCCGATTTCGCGTCCTGCATAAAGTACGTAGAAGGGCACGGCGATTGTTGCAAGTGCGCCCAGCGAACGGGCGAGAAAGAAGCGGGTGAAGGCGGGGTCAGAGCGCATCAGCGCCGGCAAGTCTTTTAGCCGACGCAGGAAGCTTGTTTGTGTCCGCACTTGTGGTGGTTCAGGTTCGCGAATGAAGGCGAGCAATCCAAGGCCCAGGCTTGTCAGGATGAAGGCCGTGAGGAAGGTCGCCGAATAACCATTGCCCAGTGCATTCGTTTCAATGAAATATTGCCCGCCCAGATAGGCAACGGCGGAGGCAGTGACGCCAGCTAGAAAATTTCGCAGGCCGGTGAGACGTCCGCGCAGATTGAGCGGGATCACCTTTGACATCATGTAGTTGAAGATGACGGCCTGCATGCCATTGAAGAAGCCGAACAGGCCCAAGAACGTACAAGCTGCGATTAGGGCGATGTCGCCTTCAAGGAAAAGACCGCTAAGTGCGAGCCCCAAGACCTGAAGGCGCATGAGGCCGCCGATGACGAAGCCGATCGGGATAACCTTTTTGCGATGCTCGATCATCGTTGCGCCAAGAACGGAAGAGCTGGCGGCGCCAAAATGTTGAGCGGCGAGGGCAAAGCCGACGGCTAGTTCAGAACCAGAGAGAATATAAATAAAAGCCGGGAGGAAAGTTGGGGCATGGATGAGCCGAAAACCCGTTTGGCCTAGCATGCCATGCAGGAGATTGGCTGCGTAGTTTCGAGGGAGGTCTCTTCTTATCTGTTCATTATAGGCTTGTTCTGCCTCAACTTGGGAACTGGCCTGGGTACTTTGGGGGGTACTCGAGTGGGAGCTGGGCGTGTCTGTCACAGTCAAAGAAACTCTCTCTGTCACGACAAGCGTGACAGCAAAATACGGGCAAATCGGTCATTCGGGTCCGCGCAGTATACCCGACTTTGGGACTTCAAGTCTAAATGCCGGAATCGCCGCTTTGTTGATCGATTTGTAGATCACCTGTGTGGCGACTCAGGCATTCTGGTCTAAGGTCTAGCCAGTGGCTCCGGTTGGTGGGGCCAACAAGCAGGAGCAACACATGCGCAGGTGGTCAATTTTTGTCTCAATGGTGGCTACATTGGTGGTGGTGGGGTGTGACGAGGCCGTTGTTGAAGCGCCGCCTGCTCCTGCTCCCCTCGTGAAGCTTGAAACCGTCAATGAGCGGGCGACAGGGCAGGTGCGCAGCATTTCCGGCGTTGTTGAGCCGTCTGATAGCTCCACCTTGAGTTTTCAGGTTGGGGGCCGGATTCTGGAACTCAATGCAAACGCTGGCGAAACAGTTGTAGTTGGTCAGGTTCTGGGGATCTTGGACCGAACCAATTATCAAATAGCTGTGGATACCGCTCAGTCCAAACTGAACAGCGCACGGGCTAAACGTGGCGAGGCCAAGGACGACCTTGATCGCAAATTGGCGTTGATAGATAAGGGTTTTGTTACCCAAGCTTCAGTGGATGGTTCAAGGGCGAGCTTTGAGGCTGCAGAAGCAAGCGTTGGCGTGGCGGCTAGTGATCTGGAGCGCGCACAGAAAGACCTTGAGCGCACAGTTTTGGTTGCCCCCTTTTCTGGAATTGTGGCCTCGCGTGAGGTTGATGCTTTTGTTGAGGTCGCTGGTGGCGCTGCAATATATAATGTTCAGTCCGACGGTGATCTGGAGGTGCGTGTCCTTGTGCCAGAGACAATCATTCGCGAAGTGGATTATGGGCAGCCCGTCTCCGTTTCATTTCCGACATTGCCAGACGGCACATTTGGCGGGACAGTTTCTGAGATTTCGTCCCGGGCAGAAACTGGAAATGCTTTTGGCGTGAAAGTTACGCTGGTTGAACTCAACGGCGAAGACATTCGCGCTGGCATGACCGCTAAAGTGACATTCAATTTTCAATCCTACCTAACTGGTCGGGATGCGTTTCTTATTCCGCTGTCTTCCATCGCTATCAAGGAGGCGACAATTGGCGGTGAGGGGCGGCCAGACCCAGCTTCTAGAGTCAATGTTCCTGTGTTCGTGTTTGATGCCGAGAAGCAGGCGGTGTTTCGTCGTGATGTATCCATTGGAGATATTCGTGGCAACGATATCGAAGTTTTTGAAGGCTTAAATGAGGGCGATCAAGTTGTGACTGCTGGCGTGGCTTTTTTGTATGACGGAATGCCTGCGCGTTCCTGGGTTCAGGGGCAGTAGGACATCATGGGAAACGTTGCATCATACGCCATTCGTAATGGCCGCTTTACTCTGTTTGCCTTGATCGCATTATTTTTTGCTGGAGTGGCCACCTATTTCACGCTGCCTAGTCAGGAAGACCCGGAAATTACCATTCGGGCAGCCTCTGTCACGGCGCTCTTTCCTGGCATGTCGGCTGAGCGTATCGAACAGCTGATTGTGAAGCCCATTGAAGAGGCGGCCAAACAAATACCTGAAGTGACCGACATTACTTCAACAGCTTCCACAGGTCGTGCGCTGGTGATTGTGGAAGTCGGTGACAAATATTTTGACCTGACACCCATTTGGTCAAACCTGCGTAATAAGATGGAAGATCTGAAAACGGATCTGCCATCCGGCACGGCCGGGCCATTCGTGAATGATGATTATGGTCGGGTTGCTGTCGCCACTCTTGCACTTTCTGGTGCAGAATTTTCTATGGCAGAGCTGCGTCAAACGGCGCGTTCTCTGCGCGACGAGATTGGCGCCTTGCCGTTGGTGTCTCAAGTCGACCTTTATGGTGTTCAGAATGAACGTATTTGGTTGATCGCTGACCAATCTTACATGGATCAACTGGGTGTCTCACCCCAGGGGGTCGTTGCATCCTTGACCGGCCAAAATATCATTTTGCCAGGTGGTTCAATTGCCGCTGACGGGCGTCGAATTGTCATCGAGCCAACAGGTAATTTTGTCTCCGTAGAGGAGATTGGCAATGTTCCTTTTGATCTTCCTAATGGCGGCATTGTCTATGTGCGTGATCTGTTCACGATAGAGCGCGGCTATGTAGATCCGCCAGAACGGCCAAGCTATTTTAACGGCACTCCTTCCATCATGCTGGGTGTTGCCATGGTGAGCGGGTCCAATATTGGTGATTTCGGCATAGCACTTGAAGCTAAACTTGCAGAAGAACGATTGGACTTTCCTCTCGGTATGCAGCTCGATTTTTCTACCTATCAACCCCCTCTCGTCGTGGCATCTGTTGCTGAGGCATCGAGCAATTTGTTGCAGACAGTTGCGGTGGTGTTGGTTGTGGTGATTTTGTTTCTGGGCGTGCGAACCGGTCTTATCGTTGGGTCCATCGTTCCACTAGCAATTCTATGCACCTTATTGGGTATGAGCTTGTGGGGTATACCGCTGCACAGAATTTCCATTGCAGCGATCATTATCGCGCTTGGTTTGCTGGTCGACAATGGCATTGTCATTGCCGAAGACATTAAGCGACGCTTGGAAGAAGGGAGCGACCGTCTTGCCGCTTGCTTAGCTGCACCACAAGAATTGGGGATGCCGCTTTTATCATCTTCTTTGACAACCATTTTGGCGTTCATGCCGCTCTACCTCGCAGAAAGCGCGGTAGGTGAATTTGTTGGGGCGCTAGCGCAAGTGTTGTTCTTATCGCTGATAGCCTCCTGGATATTGTCTATCGCAGTTACGCCGACACTTTGTTATTGGTTGTTGGAGCCGAGCAAGACCGGTGGAAGAGCAGAAAATGCTGTGTCAGCTTATGACACGCTTCCGTATCGTTTCTATCGACAAATTCTAAGCCTTATTCTTGCCAACAGGCTTTTATTTGTTGCCTTGATGGTGGGCGTGTTTTTGTTAGCGTTGGTTGGCATGGGATATGTTACGCCGCGTCTCATGCCGCCGTCTGACCGCGCGCAATTTGTCGTCCACGTCGAGTTGCCTACCGGTACAGATGTAAATGAGACCATTCGTGTGACCGACAATTTCCTTGCCTGGTTGTCCGATGAAGGCGTTAACCCCAACGTTGTTCAGCATACGGCTTATGTCGCAGACGGGGGGCCACGTTTCTTCCTTGCCATGTCCCCAACCGACCCTGTGCCGCACAAAGCATTTGTCCTTGTTGATATGACAGAGCTTGACTCTGTGCACCCAATGATGGCGAAAGTCTCTGACTATTTCCGTGACCAGGTGCCGGAAGCACAGGGTCGTCCAGAAACTTTGTTCTTCGGTACGACACCTCCAGGCACCGTTGATCTGCAAATCGTGGGGCCTGACATTTGGCAGCTCTATGAAATAGGAAATAAACTGGAGCAAGTCTTTCGGACGGTCGCTGGTGCGAAGGATATTCGGACCAATTGGGGCGCTCCGGTCGTAAAAGTACTCGTGGAGGTGGACCAGGACCGAGCGCGGCGCGCGGGTGTTACCAGCAAGGATGTGGCAGATGCATTGGCCAGCTATTTTGACGGATTAACTGTCACGGACTTTCGCGATGGTGACACTGTTATTCCTGTCAAAATTAGAGCGGCGGAAGATCAACGAAATGAGTTGGATAGCTTGAGGTCCATAACCGTTTATTCATCTGCACGGTCTGTTGCTGTTCCTTTGATCCAGATTGCTGACATTGAGGGGATTTTGGAACCTTTTGAAATTCACAGGTTTAATCAAGAACGCGGATTGAAAGTTTCGGCTATTCAACCGGACCTGCAAGCGGCTGAATTTTACGGACAGCTGTTACCAGCCCTCGATCAGCTCGAATTACCGCGCGGTTATTCAATAGAGGTTCAAGGGGAGCTGAAAGAATCTGCAAGTGCAACGAATGCGCTCTTCGCGTATTTGCCGCATTGCGCTGCCGGCATTCTTGTTTTGTTGGTCTGGCAGTTTAATTCGTTTCGCAGACCTGCCGTCATTGGTTTCACAATACCTTTGATTGTAATCGGCGCGGCGGCAGGATTGCTTTCGACAGGTGCCTTTCTCGATTTCAACGCCATACTTGGGCTTTTGAGCCTTGGAGGCATTCTCATCAACAATGGGATTGTGATGATTGAGAAGATCGACCTTGAGCGGGAAGAAGGTCGGTCGGTGCAGGATGCTGTCGTTTCGTCGGCGCTTGTGCGGGCGCGGCCCATCATTATGACGACATTGACCACAATTTTGGGTTTGATGCCCTTGATGTTGTTCGGCGGAGAGCTTTGGTTCGCCATGACCGTGGTCATTGCGTCTGGTTTGGCGGTGGGTACTATTCTGACTTTAGGCGTGGTTCCGGTGCTTTATTCGCTGTTTTTTGACTTTAAAAGAAGCGGTCGAGAAGAAGTGAAGGCTGTTGGGACCACATAAAGGGTAATTGGCCTGAAAAACCTCAAAATTGTCTGCTAAACGGCTGTTCACATTGGCAATGAGCCGCTTATGATGTCGGCCAAATGCAGGCTCTTAAAAGCATGCGCAAATAATCAAATCGAGCGTCGGGCAAACCGGGGTTCACCAATCTCAGGAAGGCCTCAACGGAGGAAGCCATGAAAGACACAACAAAGTTCTACATTAACGGACAATGGGTTGATCCAATCACGCCAAAAACGTGCGATGTCATTAATCCAGCTACAGAAGAAACATTCGCCACTATCTCAATGGGTAGTGCTGGTGATGTGGACAAAGCTGTCGCCGCTGCAAAAGCTGCGTTCCCAGCATTCTCAAAAACCACACGCGAAGAGCGTATGGCTCTGATCGCAAAGATCATGGAAGTCTACAAGACACGCTATGAAGAGATTGCTGAAACCATTTCCAAAGAAATGGGCGCTCCAATTTGGCTGTCCCAGATTGCACAGGCTGCAATGGGCACTGCGCACTTTGGTACGATGCTTCAGATCCTCAAAGATTACGAATTTGAAGAAGATCGTGGCGCAACGCACATCGTGAAAGAGCCAGTTGGCGTTTGTGGTTTCATCACACCTTGGAACTGGCCGGTTAATCAGATCGTTTGTAAGGTCGCTCCTGCATTGGCAGCGGGCTGCACGATGGTTCTCAAGCCATCTGAAGTTGCACCGTTGAATGCGATCATTCTTGCAGAAATTTTGGATGAAGCTGGCGTTCCTGCTGGTGTGTTCAACTTGGTGAACGGCGATGGCATCGAAGTTGGTGCAACCTTGTCTGCTCACCCAGACGTGGACATGATGTCCTTCACGGGTTCTACACGTGCCGGCATTGAAGTGGCTAAGGCTGCGGCGCCAACAGTTAAGCGCGTTGCGCAAGAGCTTGGTGGCAAGTCTGCAAACATCATTCTTGAAGACGCAGACCTCAAGTCAGCGGTTGCTGGTGGTGTTGCAAGCATCATGAATAATTCTGGCCAATCTTGTAATGCGCCAACACGCATGCTCGTTCCTGCTGCAAAGCATGACGAAGCCATCAAGATAGCTTCTGCGGCTGCTGCAGAGGTAAAAGTGGGTGATCCTTTCGCTGAAGGCACAAAAATTGGTCCTGTTGTGAGCGAAGTTCAATTCAACAAGATCCAGGATTTGATCCAAAAGGGTATTGATGAAGGCGCGACGTTGGTTGCTGGTGGCACAGGTCGTCCAGATGGCTTGAACAAAGGTTTTTACGTTCGCCCAACAATTTTCGGCAACGTTACCAATGACATGACTGTTGCCCAGGAAGAGATTTTTGGCCCGGTTCTGACCATTCTTCCTTACGAAACTGAAGCACAGGCAATCGACATTGCAAATGACACAGTTTATGGCCTGTCTGGATACGTATCGTCAGGCAGTATTGAACATGCTCGCGACGTAGCTTCGCAGCTGCGCACCGGCAACGTGCATTTGAACGGCGCTGGACCAGATGTTGGCGCACCCTTCGGTGGCTACAAACAATCTGGCAATGGCCGCGAGTGGGGTGAATTCGGTTTTGACGAGTTCTTGGAAGTGAAAGCTGTGATGGGTTTCACTGCAGCCTAATTTCTCAATATTTCTCATGAAAACGGCGCTCTTTTGGGGCGCCGTTTTTTATTGTGCGCAGCTCGATTGTCCAGCGATGACACAGTGCGCCCAACAAACTTAAATCAAAATTTAACTGATATGAGAAGTACTCCACAGTGTGGGGAGCTTCGTAAGGAAGTTTTATAGGTGCCCGAATAAAACTGATCATTCTGAAATTGGTAGGTCAAAACATAGACCGCAAATGAGTATCAGGGGACGCGTAATGTCCAAGAGACAGTTTCTATCCGCTGTAATTGTCAGCCTTTTGTTTGGCGGACTTCTTGCGTCTTGTTCCGACATGTCGGGCAAACCTTTGCGGGTCGCTTTGAACCCTTGGCCCGGCTATGCCTTTCTATTTTTGGCCCAGGAAAAAGGTTACTTCGCCGACGAAGGTGTGAATGTTGAGCTTGTCGAGCTCTCCTCCCTTTCGGATGTGCGTAAAGCCTTTGAAAGAGGCCAAGTAGATGGCATGGCCTCTAGTTTGGTCGAAGTCCTAGAGGTCTCGAAAAATGCGAACCGCCGAGCAGTGATCTCTATGATGGCTGACTATTCAAATGGTGCTGATGTTATTCTGGCTGATAAACGGTTCGCTGATGTCGTTTCTCTCATAGGTGCCAAAATTGGCATTGAACCTGGAACGCTCAATAGACTCATTCTCATGCGCGCTCTTGAAACACATGGTTTGGCTAACGATGATGTTGAGATTGTGAATATTGCACAGCCGTCGATGGGAAGGGCGCTATCGGAAGGGACTGTGGATGCAGTTGTTACTTACCCACCGGTGTCTACGGAAATCGAAAGGTTGGGCAATGTGCGTAAAGTATTTTCCTCTGGGGAAATTCCTGGTGAAATTTCTGATGTTATTTCCTTCGATGCAGAAACTACGTCTCGGCGCAGGATCGAAATAGAAGCCTTTGTTCGGGCCTGGGGGCGTGCTGTGGACTTTGCGGATGAACATCCAGCAGAAGCGTATGCACTGATGAGCCCATATACGGGTATGACGCCGCTGGAACTTGAAGAGGTCTACAAGACCATTCACGTTGTTCACGGTCCGTCTCAAAGTGCTTTTCTTGAACCGGATGGGCCGCTTTCTGTTGGTGTGCGGTCGCTGAGCTCCCTGTTGTGGCCGGAAGATGCTGCACTTTCGGACGTTGATTTAGCCACATTTTTTGTGAACCCAGATGGGAGCGGCGCGTGGACTGCAGCGTGGAATTAGCATGAAACGCCCTACCTTAACATTGCTCGACCGGCTTTCAGTAAAGTGGAAAATCCTCGCACCATTTTGCCTTCTGTCTGCAATTGTCGGTGTTTTGCTGATTGCATTGTTCTTTTCGTTATTCGCCAGCTATCAAGAATTGGTTGTGACCAACAGAGCGCGACATGCGTCTGAGAATATTGTCTATGCGACAGAAACCATGCGTAACGTTGATGAACTGGAACGCTACGCCGGGATCGTTGGCGCGGAACCAGACATCGATCTCTTATTGGTTGTCGAGCGAGAGACGGGATTGATCCTAGCCAGCAACCGTAAGGCTTTGCAGGGCACAATGGCTTCATCGCTTGAAGACCCTGTGCTGCGGGAGGGTTTTTTAGGGGCCGCTGATGTGCCAGAGCCGTCCATGAGAATCCACTGGGCCAATGAAAGCGCTAGCTATTATGCGCCTGCATCGACAATGATGTCGACCAGCGGAGACATTCTCGACACGATTGTCTTTATTCGCTTGAAGACAGAATATATTACCGCCCAGACCAGCGTTATTGCGATGCAGTTGTTGATCGGCTTGGTGGTGGGACTCGCCATCGCTATGCTTGTTGCATCAAAATTGCTGCTTGATCTTGTCATTACGCCACTCTCCGCGTTGCGTGATATAACGCAAACACGCCAGGTTGATGCCGACAACATGTCGCCTTTCACAAAACGGTTAGATGAATTTGGCGAACTTGCGCGTAGTATTTTGATGTCATTTACCGAGGCGCGAGAGAATGCCGAGCGGTTTGCGGTGCAAGCCCAAAGCGATAGTTTGACGGGACTGGGCAACAGGTCAATGTTCCAAGAACAGCTCCATGTTTGTTTAGATCGGGCAGAACGGTCTGGTAAATTGGTTGCGCTGATGATCCTCGACCTTGATCACTTCAAGGATGTGAATGATACGCTTGGTCACCATGTGGGAGACCAGCTCCTCATACAGGTTGCAGAGATTCTGCGCGAGAACTCAAGGGCTGTAGATACTGTTGTGCGATTGGGTGGTGATGAGTTTGCGGTTATTCTCGATGATCTAGACCGAATTGACGGCGCCGTAACTCAGGCAAACCGCATATTGAAAGCTCTTTCGGAGATGCATTCGATTTGTGGCCATGATTTGCACCCAGGTGCGAGCATTGGCATCACTTCCTATCCGCAGGATGGGCGCGAACCTGACGTACTGCTTAAAAATGCAGACCTTGCATTGTATAGAGCGAAGTCAGAAGGGCGCGGTAATATTCAACTGTACCGCCATGAGTTGCATTTGCGCGTTATCGAACGGAATGCAATCGAGAGGGACTTGCGGACAGCACTCATCGACAATCAGTTTGTCCTCTATTATCAACCTAAGATTGGTCTTGCTACTGGTGATATCGCTGGTGCAGAAGCTCTCATTCGCTGGCTGCACCCGGATCGAGGGATGGTTCCACCGGATGTCTTTATTTCCGTTGCGGAGAAAAATGGTCTCATTTGTGATATCACCGATTGGGTGCTGGCTGACGCGTGTCGACAAGTGCGCGCCTGGATGGATACAGGTATTGAACCGGTGAGTGTCGCGGTCAATGTGTCTGCATTGGATCTGCGGCGCCCAGATTTCACTGACCGTGTGGCAGCGACGTTAGTGAGTTCTGGTGTGTCGCCTAAATATCTTGAGATTGAAGTCACCGAAAGCACGATGATGCATGACGTGGATCAGGTAATTGGCACTTTGCGTCGCCTGCGAGCTCTTGGTGTGCGTATCAGTATTGATGATTTTGGAACGGGTTATTCATCTCTGGCCTATCTCAAGAAGTTCCCTGTTCAACGTCTCAAAATTGATCGTAGTTTTGTCATCGACATGACTTCCGATGTGAACTCTCATGCTATTCCTCAGCTGATTATTGATCTGGCGCGGAACCTGGGTGTGAGCGTGTTGGCTGAAGGTGTCGAAACAGAAAGCCAGCGAGATATTCTCGCATCAATGGGCTGCGAAGAAGCACAAGGCTATTTCTACAGTGCGCCGGTCCCGGTCGAACAGTTCGAAGCGATGCTGCACGATGACTTCAGCTTTTCTCCAAAGCTCATCGAAGGCGAGAGTACCGACGAAACGGATTCAGTTTCCGTCGCGTAACCCTTTGCTTGCGTAAGCCCGGATGACGAGCGTCATTTCCAATGCTACAAAATTTCCCAAAGAGTTTAGGGCAGTGCATTTACGCGCCGCTGAATTTGGTGATGGGAGATGGCCAATGGATCTTGCGTACAGCGCTGCCTACGAAGAATTCCGCACGGATGTGAAGCGGTTTTTGAAAGCAAACAAAGGCAAGCAACCGGGTAACTCTGGCGCGGGCAGCTCTTCATACAGTGCTCGAGAATGGCAACAACTGCTCATCGAAAACGGGTATGCCGCACGCACTGTTCCGCGTGCGTATGGCGGTTACGGTGCTGAACCAGATATTTTGAAGAACCGTATCATCGCCGAAGAATTCACGGCGGCGGGCATGCCATTGGGCATGTCCAATCAAGGTATTTCGATGTTCGTGCCCACACTGTTGGAACTTGGCAGCGAAGAGCAAAAAGCGAAATGGATTTCGTCTACCTTGAGGGGTGAGACAGTTTGGTGCCAGGGCTATTCAGAGCCCGGATCGGGATCTGATTTGGCAAGTCTGCAAACCAAGGCCACAGAAGATGGTGATGATTTTATCATCAACGGTCAGAAGATTTGGACCAGTACAGCAAAAACAGCCGACATGATGTTTTGTCTTGTGCGCACAGAACCTGACGCGTCGAAGCATGAAGGCATTAGCTATCTGATTTTTTCAATGGACACGCCCGGCATTGAAGTTCGCCCATTGAAAACTATGACCGGCAATGCTGAATTTAATGAGGTTTTCTTCACGGATGTGCGTGTTCCCAAAACTCAGATTGTTGGTGAGCGTGGGCAGGGATGGTTTGTTGCCAATGCGACGCTTAAACATGAGCGCGGTATGTTGGGTGATCCCAATCAGGCGGGGACTAGGCTCGCTGCGATCATTGATCTTATGCATGAGGAAACGATCTCCGGCGAGCGGTTGATCGACAATCCTTTGTTTCGTGATCGTTTGGTTCAGTTGCAGGCACGCGTTTTTGCTATGCGATTTAATGGCATGCGACTTCTCACCGCTAGTGCAAAAGGGGACCGTGGCAGCATGGCTGGCCTCGTCGTGAAACTTATGGGCTGTGAGCTCAACCATCAGTTGGCTGCTTTGGCCATTGATGCCCTTGGAGAGCTTGGTGTGCTTTATGAAAACAGCCCCCATCTGCGCAACCACGGACGCTGGCAATGGTCATACATGTTTGACTTAGGCCTGATCATTGGCGGCGGCACGGCGCAAATTCAAAAGAACATTATTTCAGAGCGCGGACTGGGTATGCCACGAGAGCCGAAGCCAGCCAAAAAAGAAGGAACAGCGTAATGGAGTTTGCCCTATCAGAAGAGCAACGTTTGTTGCAGGACAGTGTTGGTCGTTTCCTTGAAGAAAAGGCGGCGCTGGATGTGGTGCGGGTGTCAGCGGAGGCACGTGCGCCGCTTTCTCGTGACCTTTGGAGCGGACTGGTAGAGCTAGGTGTTGCGGGTGTGTTGGTGTCGGAAGAGCATGGCGGGCTCGGCCTGGGGGTATTGGAGGCGGCGCTTATTTCTGAAATGCTGGGACGCTGCGTCGTGCCTGTTCCCTTTGTGGGCACGGCAGTTATGGCGCCGATGGCTTTGGAGCTTGCGGGCAGTGAGACCCAGAAACAGGCATGGCTTCCGAAGTTGGCAGGTGGCGACGTGATCGCCGGTGTCGCCGTAACAGAAGTGATT
>Ga0209344_10002427_pt1 | contig 20747 bp, 22 predicted proteins | sample Cruoilmetagenom6_FD_187293 | JGI IMG/M metagenome (GOLD analysis project Ga0209344, IMG submission 187293) | Oil polluted marine microbial communities from Coal Oil Point, Santa Barbara, California, USA - Santa Barbara Oil Seep Sample 6 (SPAdes)... | ecosystem: Environmental > Aquatic > Marine... | reverse complement strand
GTTAATTCCTCTATAGCTTCCAAGGCTCCAGGAACAGCCAGATCGGGTTGAAACGTGATATAAACTTTGTCCATGCCATGAAGTGCTTCAGTCCAGGTATCTGTGTCCCTCCAATCAAATTGAGGCGTTGCTGACCGAGAACCAATTCTTACATGATGTCCTGCTTTTTTTAATTTCTGTACTACTTTACGGCCTGTTTTTCCAGTTCCTCCAATTACCAAAATGTTACTTGTATTTTTCATTTTATATTTATTAATTTTCTTTTATTATTTGAATGAGACTCATAATTAGTAATAGAAATGAAGCTATAGAACTAATTGTTCTAATTAAATGCAATCGATTCCATTTCGTTTCAAAAATGTCTCTTAGGGCCTTTAAATTTTCACTACTTGCTGAAACTAAATCTGTTTTGTCTAAAATTTCATTAAGCGGAACATTTCCAAATATTGTTATCAATATGACCCCAATAACGTATATTAATGCAGCAAAAATTAGTAACAAGATTAATGAACTTGATGAATTTCTAAGAACATAAAAATTGAATAGACTTAGAAAAAAGGGTCCAAAAAAGACTATAAAAAATAATGGATTTAATATTGTTCTATTCATTTGTTGAATAGCTTTTAAAAAAGTTACATTATCTAGGCGACTAATTCCAGGAGTAATAGCATTGGACCAAGTGAAATATAGGCCAGCTGTAAGGCCTGTAAACAAAATACCTAGCATTAATACGACAAATTTTATTGTAAATTCCATGGTTTGAAGTTTTAGGACATGATATCCATAATTCTTGATACTCTCTAGAGGCGAGTATTATTTTGATATCCTTAGGTATGTTCTTTAAACTTATTTATCATTCAAATGCTGCTCGAAAAGAAGTATTTTTCGACTCAATTCTTCTTTTAATCCGTTATTAGAAATTTCATCTTCTGAAAAATTATCATAGAAATTTGGCAATGAAAAATCTGAAGTTAAATTACCTCCTAAGTATGGGAAATACGCTTTTGCAGATCGCAAGACTGTTGTACCACCTCTGCCACCAAGTGAAGTCGCCATTAAAAGCATTGGTTTTTCTCTCCATATTTTAATATTTACGCGAGACAACCAGTCTATAGTATTTTTAAATACCGCCGCATAAGACCCATTATGTTCGGCAAGAGATATTATAAAACCATCCGCCTTGTTAAATGATTCGTCTAGCCTTTTAATCGTAGTAGGTATACCATTTTCGGCTTCAAAATCAACTCCATATATTGGCAAAACATAATTGTTTAAGTCGATTGAAATAATTTCTACGTTTTCTAATAAACTAGTTGTATAGGATATTAAACTTTTGTTGATAGATTTTTGACTATTGGTACCTGCTATTGTGATTATTTTTTTCATTATTATTGTTTTTTAGAGATTAAATTATCTACTGACCATTTTCCACTACCATTAACTACTATTGTTAAGGCAAGACCGATTACAAGAAGAGAATATTCGTAACCTTCACCTGATTGATTACCAAACCAATTCATAAAAAAGCCGTGTTCTAACTGCGTTGTAAAAATGATACCCATGAACATTACTGCAAGTGATAATGCCCAAAACCTACTGATGAATCCTAGAATTAATGAGATAGAGCCAAAAAACTCAATCATTATTATGGAAAATGCTATAATGGCAGGTAAGCCCATTTGAGTTGTGAAAAAATCCATTGTTGAGGAATATCCATAGCCCCCAAAAAGACCTACGAATTTTTGTGCCCCATGGGGAAATATTACTAAACCAAGTGTTAATCGTGTAATACTAAATCCAATATTTGGATTTGTCGTTAAAAATGTTTTTACTAAATTTTTCATAATGTTCTAGATTTAAAGTTGTTTATAAAGTTTTCCTGTAATACACACCGAAAGATGATTTTTCTATAGGTTTCGGCTCATACTGGTCAAGGTCCAAACCAAAACCAAACTGATGTCCATTAAATGATACACCAAAACGTAATTGCTGATAACTTCTTGAATGCGTTTTGAATTCATCCCAAATCATTAAAAACTGACCATTTAACCAAAGAGATACTTTATCACTTATAGATTTGTTGAGCTGGAACTGTACAAATGTTTCTGCATAGCCAGCGTCAGTTTGCTCAGAATGGGCAACTGTAGGAATAATTACAAATAATACTCGTGAATTTTTTAGTGTGAACTTTGCTGACAAACGTTCCGAATATCCAGCAAAACTGTTATAATATAAAGATGGCCCAATAGCAATATTCTCATTAATATTCCAGAATAGTGTTGGTTGTACACCTATCTCATCAAAGCCTTGTTTTTCTTTATCTTTAAATTTTTGAAAGAAAGCCAATGTATTAATGCTGAGAGTCCTGCCCTCATTAATAGTATAACTTGAGAATAATGTAAAATCTGTTTTATCAAAACCAGAAAACAGTTCTACTTGTGTAAATTGTGCTTGCAAATAGTTTGCAAATCCGATTGTAAAAAAAGATGTAATGATAATCATTTTTTTCATGCTTCAAAATTCCGACAGAAGCACATGAAAAAAAATGAACTAGTTTAAGACTTTTACATTCTGTTGACTTTAGAAATAATTTTGCTCATAAATTCGGGCGTAATGCCAATATAACCTGCTAAGTCTTTTTGGGTAACTCTATTGACAATTTTTGGGTATTTCTTTTTGAACGAGATATATCTTTCCTCCGCGTTTAAGGATATGCCATGATTAGAACGCCTTATGTAACTTACAAGCGACCTTTGATAAAGTATACGATAAAACCTTTCAAATTTTGGTATTTCTTGAAATAGTAAATCATAATTAGCCCTAGAGATACCTAATAATTCAGAATGCTCAGTAGCTTTAATAAAATAACGTGTTGGTTCTTTGGTCATAAAACTAGCCATGTCTCCTGTCCAATAATCCTCTACTGCAAACATGGATATGTGAGGTTCGCCATCTTCATCTAACGTATAAACCGTTAGGCATCCTTTTGTTATAAAATACTCATATTTAGTAATATCACCTGCCTGCATTAAAAATGTCTTCTTTTTAACTTTTATTTCTGTAAGTAAAGAGAGGTATTTTTGCTTTTCTAACTCGGTTAAATCAATAAACCTTGCTATATTATTAAGTATTAGTGTATGTGATTCATTGTAAATCAATTCGATCTTAGTTTAAAGGTAATTTAAAGAATTAATATTAAATAACAAAACAGAGCCATATATCAATCGAAATGAGTCCTCTACGCTCTAATTTGCAACGATGAGTGCAACGTATAGTTTACTAACACTCACTATTTTGAACAATGAATGGTTTTCCAGAAAATACTCCTACCTATTATACATAAATGCTTATCCCAAGATTTAGTTTGAGAAAGTTGCCTTTTCTTTATTAGCCATTTTCTGAAATTAATGCCAAAGTATATATAAGCTTAATACGCATAAATTTATTATAACTATCACCAAATGTAAAAAATATAAGTATCAATAACTTTAATAAGGAATCAACTATTCTGATTGGCTATAAATTAATTGAAAGAAATTCGGAAACCTATCATCAAAGAAAATAAGGTCACCTAATCACTCACCTTTTTGACCAATTTTTACCATATCAAATGGAAATAAATAGAACTAAATAGAATGAAAAATGCCTGTAAATATTTTATTTACAGGCAAATGAGTTCAAATGAAACCAAATAAAATGAAAAACTCATCAAATCATATTATTTGATGTGCTTTGTGCCGTTTTAGCGGAGAAAGAGGGATCAGAACCTTGCTTGTAATTATCTATAAATCAGTATTTCAAAAATTAACTTCTGCCCTACTCACCGAATCACTCACCGAAAAGATTTAAACTCTACCACCGTCAAATTTTTATCCTCTTCCGAGAGTATAAATTTGTAAAAATCAAATAATTCCTGGTAATAAATGTTTTCCATTTTTTTGATAAGTATTATTATTTAACATTTGGTAAAGCATTAAATGTGCCTTTTATTCTCACAGAAGTAGTTTGTCCAGGGATTTGACATTGGACATCGATAGAACCAGTAACCATTTCCGAATTAACAGAGTTTATATTAATACCTCCTCCAATAGGTCCAAAAATTGGACTGCCATTATTTGGATCTTCACCATAGCTCACAAAACCGTTATAAGGAGGTTCTATACCAAAAGCGATATTATAATTTCCAGAGCCAACGTTTTCAAGCTGGGTAATTCCAATATTTACCTGATCCCCATTAACGTCGTTGGCAGCAACAAAAAGTGTAAAAAGTTGTCTACCAATGGCATCTTGAGAGACACTTGTAGAAAAGAAGGCATTTTTACCACTTATAGTTTTACCAATATCTCCTGAGATTTCAAAAGTGAAACCTTGTTCTTCGGGTATTTCTATATCATTTGAATCATCTGACGAGCATGACCACATAAGCCCTACCATCAAAAAGCAATAAATTATTGTAGTTTTCATAATGTAAAATTTTAATTGTTAATTTCCTTATTCTTTATATTAAATTCAGTCACGATAGTATTGCACGCTTGACTTCTTTAAAGCAATCTCCCTAATCAAAAACCCAGATATCATTATGCCGAACTGCAGCTAATTCATTTCCTCCAACAAGCCAAATTTTATCATTGAAAACATTCGTAGAGTGTTGATTCCGTCTCGAAAAAGAAGCATTAGAAATAGCTTCCGTCCAAGTGATACCATCTAAACTAAACCAAATATCATTTTTTAAGGTAGTTCCTGCTTCGGCACCGCCAAAAAGCCAAATCTTATTATCAAAAACAACACTTGTGTGACTACTCCTTTTTGAAAATTCTGCACTAGCAGTTGCTTGTGTCCAAGTACTTCCATCTATACTATACCAAGCATCATTTGCCTTATCTGCTGAATTATCTCCCTGTCCACCAATAACCCATAGTTTATCATCGAAAATAACCGATGTGTGGCGCCCTTTATCAGAAAATGCTGCATTTGCCGTGGCCAATGTCCAAGATATACCGTTATCACTATACCATACATCACTTTTACTGAGGCCTCCAATTACCCAAAGTTTATTGTCGAAAACTATCGAGGTATGGCCATTTCTTTTCGAAAAAGCCGCATTAGAGATTGCTTCAGTCCAGGTTATACCATCGGTGCTAAACCAAACATCATTTTTATCAGTTCCAGCCGTTCCTCCGATCACCCAAAGTTTATCATCAAAAACAGTCGTTGTATGTCCCGATCGCCCTAAGAAACCAGCGTTAGTGGTTATATTAGTCCATATAATTCCATCTGAACTATTCCAAACATCGTTCGTAGAAATAGTACTTATATTACCACCAATAACCCATAGTTTATTATTAAAAATGGTAGTAGTATGATCTGTTCTTTTTGAAAAATCAGCATTAACTACCAAAGGAATGGTTGGGAAATTCAAATTTCTAGTAGTGAAATTATATGTATTGTTACTTTGTGTACTATTCCCTTTGGTATCTTTAGCTACAACTTTCCAATAGTATTGGTTTAACAAATTTAAACGGTCTTGGGCTTGAAAACTTGTTCCTGAAATATTTGCACCAATTATTGTTGTTGGATCTTCATTAGTATCTAAATAGAAATCGTAAGTCACAGCATCACTATCTGGATCAGCAGCGGCAACCCAACTAAAATTAGGCTCTACATCAACATTAGTCGCGCCATTGGTAATACTAGTTAAACCAAAGGCTTCTGGTGCTTGATTTTGAGGGTCAGTAGGTATTGTGGGTGTTAATACATTACCACTGTCATCGCTACAACCTACTAATAGTGTGAATACAAATACTCTATATAGTACCATAAACATACTCTTTCTTATATTTCGTTTTATTAAACTCATAGCTCTCGTTTTAAGTGATTATTCTATTGAAAATACGCTAACATTTGTACAACTTCTTCGGCATCTGGCACATGACCAGATCCAAAAGTGTTTCCGTTAAGGTGATAAAGAATCGGAATCACTAATGCAACTTGATCCGTAAGGATACATGAAGAATGTTCTATTGTTGCATTGATTTTACCTTCAGTATTCGCTATTAACACATTTTCCGTACCGGATCCAAGGGGTGGATTATTCGGAAAGACAAAATCATTTACAAAGTCAATTGTCTCGCCTACGCTCTTTGTTTTATTGAGATAAGCCAACCAGAAAGTATAGGTCCCATTAGGTATCATTCCTTCCAAGTTAATTTGTACCGATGCCGTGTTCCCTTTACAATTGACCATCAAATTTCCCCTTGCCAATTTAAATTCAGATAAGATTACATGGTGCCCATCGGGTCCTTTGATAGCTGTCAATAAACCCAACGGGGCATCGAAAATATTTTCAGCAAATAGAGGTTCATTGGGGTCTGTTGGAGTATTACCATCCTTATCTTTTATTTCTTCCAAAAGCTGCACACTTCCAAAATTTAAGTGAGCAATTACTGGTTGTGGTTCTATTATGGCATCAACTATAGCGGTTTGACTGTTTTGAACATTTACCGTTGTAGGAATAGTACCTACCACCTGGGTTGTCAAAGGGAGTTTAAAATTAATTGTATAAATACCTACATCTTGAGTATTAATAGTATAGATACCTTCAGAGTCAGTTTTAGCACTGGTTTCCTCTGAGCCCTTAGAAATTATAACTAAAGTACCTGGATAGGTATTGTCATTCTCATCTTTAACTATTCCAGCAACGATCCCTTTTTCTGATTGTGAAGGACTGGGATCACTATTGTCATCGCTACAGCTCATTGATATAAATAAAAATGCAGAAAACAGTATACAAATGAATAATGCATCCCCTTTAATCAAACTATTATTTTGTCTTACAACTTTACCTACAAAATATTTATTGCTCTTGTGGTGTTCCAAATTCTTTTTAGTAACATTCATAATCCTTGTTTTAAGTCATTCATAATTAACCTTTATCCGATTGTATCATTTAACAGGTCAAATGTATTGTAGCATTTCTCATTGTGCTAGTACCTGGGTTCCAGATTCTAACAAAATAGTATCAAATAACACCGAGGATGTGTTATCGAAAAAATTAAGAAAAAAAGCGTGGTTATTTTTTTGTGGAAATTGGATAAGAAGATGGAGCAACTCCATATAATTCTTTAAAGCATTTGGCAAAATAGGAAAGGTTATTAAAGCCAACTTTATAAGCAATTTGTGTAACGCTATCGGCCTTTTGCAATAATAATTGAGCTGCTCTTTTTAGTCTGAAATTCCGGAGTAATTCTCCAGGGGCTTCATTGGTTAATGCCTTAAGTTTTCGATGCAATTGTGTTTTACTCATGGCTAGGGCATCTTGCATTTTAGGAACTCCAAAATTTGGATCTGAAAATTCATCCTCGAGCAATGCTACCAATTTTTCTAGAAACTTTTGATCTATGGAAGAGACTGTTATTTTTTTAGGATCAACCTGGAGGTTTTTATTTACATATAGCTCCCTCAATTTTTTACGTTGCTTGATAAGGTTATTTGTACGAACCAGCAATTCACCAACATTAAAAGGTTTTACTAAGTAATCATCAGCCCCAATTTCAAGACCCTCAATTTTGTTTTCTATTCCCGCTTTGGCCGTAAGCATGATTATGGGAATATGGCTGGTAATTATATCAGTCTTTAATTTTTTACATAATTCAATACCGTCCATTCTCGGCATCATAAGATCTGTTATGATAAGATCTGGAGGATTGGCAATTCCTTTTTTCAAACCATCCTCCCCATTAAAGGCTTCTGTAATTCTATAAGAACTTATGAGTTGTTCTCTAATAAAATGTCTCATATCGCTATTATCTTCCACTAATAAAATGGTCGGGACGTCTCTTTTATCATTTTTCTTAAAATTAAAAGTTTCTGTTTTTAACTCCCTTTTTTCAGTAGGGATTGTTAAAAATTCCTCTTTTCTCGTTTTTATCTCTTGAATTGGAATATGTATAACAAAGAAAGAACCCTTATTGAGTTCGCTAGAAACTGTAATTGTACCGTCCATAAGCTCTACCAAATCTTTAGAAAGCGAAAGCCCTATCCCGGAACCTTCATTTTCCTTCGTAGAGCTGCTATCAGCTTGATAAAAACGATCGAATATAAATGGAAGTTTATCTTCTGGAATTCCTTTTCCTGAATCTGACACCTTTATTTGTAAATCTTGATTGTCATAATTAATATGAAATGAAATAGTTGCATGATCTTCACTAAACTTAAATGCATTGCTGATTAGATTGTATACAATTTTTTCGAGTTTATCTCGATCAAAAGAAGCCCATAATACGGTCTGTGGAATTTGGACCCTATAATCAATATTGCGTTGAGCTGCGTGGGAACTAAAAGAGGACGTTGCTGCCCTTAAACATTTATATACATCCCCTTCAGTTGATTCCAATTTTAAATTACCGTCATCGATTTTCGATAAGTCTAACAATTGATTTACTAAATTGAGAACTCTATTGGTGTTTCTTCGAATCATTTTTACGTTTTCATTGCTTAACCGTTCCTCTGGATTTTGCTCTAATTGCTCTATCGGACCTTTAATCAGTGTCAACGGCGTTCTAAATTCATGAGAGATATTTGCAAAAAAGTTTGATTTTAATCGATCTAATTCTGTTAGTTTTTTGTTCGCGTTTCTCTTAATTCGATATTGATTGTACAACAAACCCGCTAACAGTAACATGACAATTGCAAAAGCAATAATACCATTTCGCTCGTTTTTTTGCTTGTTCAACCTTAGAGTTTGTAAATTATTCTCTGCTGCTAAAAGTGCTATTTCTTTTGTTTTTTGCTCGTTTTGATATTTGGCTTCTATTTCAGTAGCCATATTAATACTTTGAGCAGCCGACAAAGTATCTTTAATGCTCGCATATTGATTTTTATATTCATACGCTTGTTTATAATTACCCTCTTGTGCATAACTAGCAGCCAAGTTTTCATAAGTGCCCAATGCAACCCTATCAATCTCAATTTTTGAAGCAATATCTATCGTTTTTAGCCAGAATATCCTTGCTTTTTTGTTTTCATTAAGCTGAGAATAACCATCGCCGATGGCCTTGTAACAATATGCAATTCCTGAAGAGTCAGCTATTTGCAAAGAAATATCAAGAGCTCTTTTATACGAATTTATGGCCTCTAAAAAATCTTCTTGCTCCCATGAGATATTTCCTATCGCATAATGGGTATCTGATATCATTTTCCGGTTTCCCATTTGCGTATAAATATTTATGGCCTTTTCACTATATTTTATTGCTTCGTCTAGCCTTCCAATATTTTTATAAACTATAGATAAATTCTGCAATACAAATGCTCTTCCGTTTTTATATTCTACTTTCGTAAATAGACTATCACTTTGAATAAAATAACTTTCTGAACTTTTATAATTTTCCATTAGTCGAAATACCAACCCCATATTGGCCAATACCACCCCGTACTCTTTTAAATTATTCAACTCTTGGTACTTTTTGGAAGCCTGAGTATAATATTCCATAGCCTTGGCATATTCGGCTCGTTCCATATGGATGTCGCCCATGCTTTTGTTTGAACTAGCAATGCTAATCTTATCTTGAGTTCTTATTGCAAAGGCCAAATTGAGTTTTTGATATTCTAAGGCTTTTTCATAATTCCCTTTCCTCATATAACAATTGCCAATACCAATAAGAGCAATAGACTGGCCTTTATTGAATTTTATCCTTTCAGCTCGTTCCAAAGCTTTTTTATAATAAGTGAGAGAAGAATCAAAACTCGATTGTATCCTTAAAAAATCTGCGTATAGGTTATAACTTTTTACTTGAAATTTCACATTCTTTGCATCAACTGAAATGTTGATTGCCTTTATTGCTTTTTGTTTTGCTAGATTAGGATTGTTATACACATATTGTTGATATATTTTATGAAGAATATTTATTTTAACGGTATCAACATTAGTTCTTTTTAGTTCCAGCTCAAGACTATCTATCTTAGATTGTGAAAACAATAAAGTAGTCGAGAGTATGAAGAATAATGTTAAACCTTTTTCCATTACCGGCTATTGACAGTACAAGTTACTAATTTCAAATAATTGCACAATGGAAAACAAGATATGTCGATGCGTTTTATTTGTTTAACACAATCGTTCCAATTTGTACTAGTATAGTTCCATTCATATTATCTGATAAACAATATAAAATGAGTGCATATGATTCGGAAAATTCAGTTATCCATATAAAGACCAAAAGAGGTAACCGAATAGGTCACCTATTTCTAATAATATTTGGTTCTAAATGAAACTAAATAAAATGAAAAAGCCCACAAATTGTGTTATTTGTAGGCTTTTGTTGCTATTTGATAGCATTTTCAGCGGAGAAAGAGGGATCAGAACCTAGATTATAAATAATTGAATACTAGTATTTTAAAAATTAACTTCTTCCCTACTCACCGAATTAGTCACCGGATTTACAACCACCTAGACAAAAATAGAATAGATTATTTTTTTCATCATTTAGCAATGTTAAATTGAATGGGAAACCATTCTTCCATTTTTTAAAAAAATTATATTAGATTCATCATTTCAATGGCAACACCAGATGCTGAAGCTGGGTTTTGCCCAGTTACTAAATTACCATCGGTAACCACATATGGTTCAAAAGGCGAAGTATATAAAAACTCTGCACCTTGCTTTATTAATTCCGCATCAAGCATAAATGGGATGACATCATTTAATATATGCTTGTCGATGTTTTCTTCGGCTTCGGTAAATGAATTAATACGTTTTCCTTCTAAAAGGTTTTTGCCATTAGATAATGTAACATTTAGCAATGCTACTGGACCATGACAAACAGCTCCAACTATACGGTTACTTTCATAAACTTTTTTGATTGTTTCTTTTACTATAGGATTATCCACCATATCTGTCATTGGCCCTAAACCTCCTGGAAAGAAAATAGCATCGTAAGCGTTTATATCTACATCACTTAATTTATGACTGAAATTCAGGCGCTTAAATCCATTGCCTTCTTTAAAGTTTTTACTTAATACTTGTGTGTCATCGTAGCCAACAAAAGGAGGCTTCCCTCCAAGAACGCTTGCAAAATCTACAGTGTAGCCTTCATTTATAAATTCAAAATAGGGCTCTGATATTTCAGAGAATTCATAACCAGCAGGATGCTTTCCTGAGCCCGTAACATTGGTGCTTGTTACTATAAATAAGATATGTTTCATTGTTATGTTTTTTAATATTTCAAACTAAAGGAAGCTTAAATCAGTTTCCTTTAGTTTGAATGCTTTTTAGACTAAAACTGTGTTTTTAGAAGTACCAACTTTGTGTAACGCATTTGCAAGTTGTTTAGGAGCAGTTTCCAATGGTACATGGCCATATTCTAAAGTCACGGATTCGTTAATACCCAACGATTTTTGTCCATAGCGTTGTATTTTTAATGATACGACTCTATCTAAAGTGGTTTCAATATAAGCCTTTGGTACACGGCCAAAATTTTCCTTAGTTATAATAACGTTCTCAAAAAAAGGCACTGTAGATTGCACAACAAGTTTTGGAAGTAATGCATCAATTTGCGCTTCTGTGGCACCACCAAATACAACATTTAAAATAGTTTCTCTACTCATAGTTGCAGTACTTTTATCTTCCGAAAAGATTAAATTTTCAAGGAATTCACTTTCTTCATCTTCAGTGAATACTTCAAAAGCGGTTTTCCCTTCGTAAGGTAATGCCGATGCAACGAATATTAATTTTTCAATTTTTTCTGGCATCTCTTCAGCCACCTGAGAAATTACAAAGCCACCAAAGCTGTGCCCTACTAATATAACTTGACCTTCTATTTTGTTTAATTCGTCTTTAACTCTGTTGGCATAAAGTGCCATGTTAATTTCAGAAGTTGGTGTTTTGTCATCACCATGTCCAGGTAAATCGATGGCCTTTATTGTATGCCCATTTTCTTTTAAATAAGCTGTTGTTTCCTTCCATGACCAAGCACCTTCCCATGCTCCATGGATTAATAAAAAAGTTTTGTTTGAATTTTTCATTGTTTTTATTTTTAATGTTAATAATTTGTTGTTTTATAAATGGTCACTATAATTTAGATGCCCATTTATAGTTGTAATTAATTGTAGTGTGGAGAATTCATACCTCTACTTGGAGCTTCTCCTCTATCCACATCAAACAACTTTACAGTTACAGATGCATTAATCGCTCTACCTTCTTCTACATAAGGTCCAGTTGCAAAATCCCAAGCGGTTTCTTCGCTTTCAAATTCATACAAACCACCAAGTGTGTTAGTATTCATTCCTACTAACCATGTTTTGCGAATTAGACCTGGTACGGTTTTTAACCTTTCATTTACCGGCTCCCAAATTTCTGGAGTGAAATTTGCTACGTTCGACTGTAATTCCCCGTATAGGAAAACTCTTTTTGATTTACTCATAATTCTTTGTTTTTAAAATTTATATTGTTTTAATACTTATACAAAGTTGAGGTTACTTTAAAGTTTAAAAGTTGTCATATGACAACGATTTCAGTTATTTGGTTTTCTGAAATCATTCAAGGATTCAGTATGTTTTAAGGAGCGTGTCCATAGATCAATTTGTTTAATCGCTTGTGTTAAAGCCGTAATTTGATCATCAATAAAGTGCGGTTCTAGAAGAGCATAAATACTATCTAACTCTTCATTGTTCTTTGAACTAAGGATATAATCTGTTAATGCAAATAGCGCGCACTCTTTTTTTGAAAAATGCGGAACGTAACTCCACACAGCTACTAATGATAACCTTAAGTCTGTTTCTCCAAAATTTTTAAGCTCATTGAAGTGAAGGTCAATAGAATAGTTACAATTATTTATATAGCCTATTCTAAGCCTTATTAATTCTAAATGACGAATTTCAATAGTTTTATTTAAGTCTCTTTTAGCTATTTTCATTGGTTCTTAAATAGCAACTCCGACAAGGAGTCGGAGTTGATTCTGCTTAAATTGTCGTGTCATTATCCTTTAGAAATGGCTTCTCCTAATTCTTCGTTTGTCATTGCTATTCCGTCAAGGTTCCATCCACCATTTACTGCATGCACAACATTTACGTAGATATTATCTTTCGGTTGTTTACCTCCAGATAATTTATAAATGATTTCTGTAACCTCTGCAAAATGCTGTTTAATAATTGCTTTGTCTGCCAATGCAAATGAAGGGACCTTCCATTCTGCCCAAGCACCAAGAAATTCTTCTCCCCCAGAAAACGATGATCCCTTGGGTACAATATGTACATTAGCTGTAATGTTTGGTGTCATAACCGTATTACCGTTTAAACCATGATTTTTTAATAAGGAGTCAGTAATTTGAACTACGGCTTCTTTTACTTTCTCTGAAGGCAAAACACCTTCTGTTAATGTTAATGTAAGTGGCATAATATATATGTTTTTAAATTGTGAACTTTAGTGCTCATCAACAGTACAAAGGTGCCATCTAATAGAATTTTAATTGTTGTCATATGACAACGTTTTTAATAAGATGAATCTTAAAAAATGGATAAAAAAACCTACTATACTTTTAGCTTTCTTAATACTGATTTTTTTGAAACATTAATTTTCATTATCAACATTCCAGAAATAATTAAAAGCGCACTTATAGCATGGTAAGAATATAGCTGTTCATTAAAAAATACTGCAAATAGCGCCGCAAAAAACGGTACCATATTCATAAAAACCCCCGCTTGGTCTGCGCCAGATTTTAGAACACCATAATTCCAAAAGTAAAAAACAATACCCGTTCCTAATATTCCCAATCCACTGATAGAAAACCAAAATTGCGTAGAATGTGATGCTATATCTTGCAATTCAATAAAGGGTAAAAAGAGTAAGATTCCGATTAAAGCAAACAAAACACCTAAAAAAGTAAAGCTAGTACTTTCTGTATCAGAGGCATACTTTTTTACCCAAATATGATGTAGAGCAAAAAAGATATTAGCAATTAATATAAGACCATCACCATAATTAAAGTTAATGTCTTGAAAATCGCTAATATTTCCTCTTAAAATAAGATATAAAACGCCAGTAAATGAAATTAGAATTCCAATGAGGTGATTTGTTTTTAATGAAGTTTTTAAAACGACGCTTGAAAACAGAATTGTTAGTGCCGGATTAAGACCAATAATAAGAGCTGCATTGATAGCTGAACTATGTCTTAAACCAAGAAACAAGAATATATTAAAGCCCAATAAACCTATGCCACCAACAAGAGACGCGCCTTTTATGTTTGAGCGCTTCAATTTTAGATGTTTTAAGTTTTTATAAGCTAATAAAAACAGTGTGATACTTGCCAAAGTAAAGCGCCAAGTAATGGCTTCAACAAAACTAACTTCAGTCAAAACAATTTTAGAAAGGTGAAAATTAAGCCCTAAGAATACTGTTGCTATTATAAAATAGATAGTTGCTTTCATTAATATTGTCTTTAATATTTTTGATGAAGCAAAATTGGAAAGAATAACCTGAGAATGTATTGTCTTATGACAACGTTTTAAATAATATGTACTATTTTTTTAAGACTAAATCAGCAGCAGCTTTAATTTTTTTTATGGCGAATATTACTTTCTTGTTAGAGCTCGCTATATTCATTCGCATGAATAACGCACCTTCTCTTCCAAACCAATGACCAGCATTTAAAGCCATTTTTGAGTGATTGGTAATGTGCTCAAACATTTCTTTGGAGTCTATAAATACATCTCTAAAATCCAACCAAACTTGGTACGTGCCTTCAGGTTTAATAAGTTTAATTTTTGAACCTACAAGCTCTTTCTCAAGGCTAACAATATTAAATTGAATGGTGTTTATTAAATTATCCAACCAAGCTTCTCCTTTTAAATAAGCAGCTTCTAAAGCAACCCTTGTTAATACGTTTGTAGTTCCTAAATTATATTTTTGGGTGATTTTTTTAAAGGAATCTCTTAACGATTCTTTGGGTATAATTGCCATAGAATCAGAAATTCCAGCAAGGTTAAATGTTTTTGCTTCGGAAGTGAGAACTATCAAGTTTTCTAAACTATTAGAATAATGTAATGCTGAATTAAATTGATTATTAAATAGGATGATGTCTTTATGGATTTCGTCTGAAATTAATAAGACACCATGCTTATTGCAGATTGTGGTTATTTTTTCTAACTCAGTTTTAGTCCAAACGCGACCAACGGGATTATGTGGATTACAAAGAATAAGAATTTTATTAGTTTCATTTTTTGCCTTTTCTTCTAAATCATTAAAATCGATTTCGTAATGATTGTCTACTAATTTTAGAGGATTTTTAATAATATTCCTTTTTGTTTTTCGGATGACATCTCGAAACTCCATAAAAACAGGTGGTTGAATTATTACGCCATCATGTTTTGAAGTAAAATTTTCTATAATAATTGCAATAGAAGTAGTTATACTTGGACTATAAACGATATGACCTTTATTTAATTCAAGATTATATCGCTTTTTATACCATTTTTTTTGTGACGCCATAAACGATTCTGGCTTATATTCATAGCCAAAACCAGAGTTGGAAACTCTATCAATTAAAGCCTTTTGGATTGGGCTAGCGATTTCAAACTCCATATCTGCAATCCACATTGGCGTTAAATCACTTCTTCCAAATAAATCTATGAGTGCTTTAGAGTTTGATTTTGATAATGGTAGATCCTCTAAATTTTTATCTGTTTTCATTCTATTAAAGTATCATTTATTTTCTATATGATTCTGATTCAGCACCTGGAATTGAGTATTTGCTTAATTTTTCATTCAAAAACTTAATGAAACTATTAAAACTGAAATTTCTTTTATTATTTTTCATGATTTCTATTTTTTGATTTTAGAAGAACACTATTGTTCAACTACTAAGCAAAGTTCATGAAAAATAGAAATTTAAAAGTTGTTATAAGACAACGTTTTATGAGCTAAAAAAAATTGGGTATAGTTTGAGTGAAGAAACTATATTAAGTCATAATTTGATTTATTAAAATGCAATTGTTTCACCATCTTCTGGTATGTAAACTTTTTTTGATAAATCATATTCTTCTAGCAAGTTTTTTAAATGCTGTCTTGTCATTGGGCAATGGTTTAGTGATTCTATATGATTAGCATATACTTTATTAGGCGAGTTTTCAACAAACTTTATGATATCTTCAGAATTCATAATTAATGGCTTTCCAAAATCAAATTGTGCAGTGCCAGATGCAAGTACAGTTACATCTGGTTTCAATTCAGTTAATACCTTATCTACAGCATCAGTATAGATTGTGTCTGCACTAATATATAGAGAAGGCGTGTTTGGTAATTCTAAATGAAAACCGATAACATTTCCAGCAATTGAAGCCACAAATCCGTAGCCATGTTTAGCAGGAACACCTAAAATAGTTCCACCAAAAAAATTATCCTTTTGCCAATATTTTAAACTACTAGCAATATTAAGGCCCTCTTTTTTCAATTTACTTACATCTTTTATACTACAAATAACAGGAATGTTGTTTTCAATTAGGAATTTTTTACCGGCACTATCAATATGATCAGGGTGTAAATGAGTGATTAAACAATGGGTTACTTTATCTAAGGTTACCTGATAATTATTTGGAAGGTCTACTGTTGGATTTCTTTTTGCCTTAAAACGAAAAAAAGAAAAAGGGGGCATGAATCCTTTTTTTCCTAACATTGGATCAACTAATATGTGATTATTTCCAGTTTCAATTACAAATGTCGCATTTCTTATATGATGAATTTTCATAATACTTATTTTAAAGTTGTGCTCTTAATTTACTTAAAGTAGAATTAGTCATGCCTAAATATGAGGCTATAGTTTTACTGGAGATTCGCGACATAAATTTTGGTTTATATTGCATTACCCACTGTAGTTTTTCTATACCTTCCATGCCAAGCATGCTATAGACTCTTTTTTGAGCATGAATAAAAGATTGCTCAACAAATTGATAATATACTGAAGCAAATTCGGGATAATTTTTGATTAACTCAAATAAATCATCTCGATAAATTAATAATAGTTCTGATGGTTCTATAGTTGTTAGACATGTTGTTGATCCTTCCTTATTGATAAAACTAGGGAGTAAGGTTGTCATATTGTTTTCTAATGTAAAAGTACCCGTAATTTCATTTCCTTTACTATCAATTTCATATTGTCTTAAAGAACCTTTATTTATAAAATATAATTTTCTACAGACTTGACCAATGTTACATAAAACTTCATTTCGCTTCGTACTATATAGTTTGAAACATGAACAAATAGCGTCTAAAGATTCTGAACCTAATGTTGCGTTTTCTTTAAGGTAGCTTCTTAATAAAGTGTGCATATCGAACTGATTTATAATTGATTATAAACCAAAGATGCAAATTACTTATACGTCAGTCGCTTGGAATTATATTATAATACTCATTGGTGAGATTTAGTACTTGTGGTGAGATTTAGCACTTTTTAAAAAAAGCATAAACAGAAAAAAATGGTTCTTAAAATTATGCAACTGCAGATTTTAACCAATCTTTAGGTGTAGAGCCCATTGACTTTTTGAAAAAGGTATTAAAAACAGATTTAGACTGAAAGCCACTATCATATGCTAATCCTAATATTGTTATATTTTTATTTGACGGGTTTAAAGCTTTGGATTTGAAATCTTCTAAACGATGAGTGTTTATATATTCGTTAAAATTTTGACCAATATGATTATTTAATAGCCAAGACAATTTATTTGGATGAATCTCCAAATGCTCGGCTAACATCTTTAGAGACAATTTCGAATTCAAATAAAACTTGTCACTTTTCATGCATGAAGTGAGGTTATCAAAATATTGACAAGAGTCATTCTTGTCTAAAAGAGATTTATTCTTAAAGGTTGAAGATAACTCATTTTCATCTGCTTTAATTGGAGGTAATTTGGATTCATCAAAAATGGAATCAACTAATTTATGGAACCGATTATACTCATGAAGAGGTAACAGAAAAGGATCGTGTCTAAAGTTGATACATTGACTCATTCGATGTTGAATACTTTCTTCGAGGATGTCTAATGCAAGGGCATGGTTACCGTTATAAACTTGAAAATAAATGCTCCAAGGAATAACACTTTTAGTAACACCGTCCTGCTGTTGCATTTCTTCAAGTGAACGATCTTCGGTCATGTCGACAGCTATTTCCCAATTATTGAACTCAAAAAGTACTCTGCTATCTTTGGGATTAATATTTGGTGATTTATAATTTAAAAACTGGTCTAGTTTTTCAGGGTCATTATTCAAAACACCACAGGCTAGAATAACTTCTTTTGCCAATTTCCAGTTTGTGTCTATCTCCAAAATGTTGTCCATCGTTTCAATTGCTTTCACATATTTTTCTGTCAAATAATAGATGATACCTTTTGTATAATGATGGCTAGGAGCTAAGGGATTTATAGATAATGCAATGTCTGCATGATACATGGCTTTTTCAAAACGCCCCATTGCTGTGTACATTTCAGCTAAAGTTTTATGAGCAATAGAATACGAAGGTTTAAGGTTTATTGCATGCGTATTATATAGATATGCTTCTTTAAAATCCCACTTTGTCCAAAGTGACTGTGCGGATAAAAAGAAACATGTATTGGGTAAATCTTTATAAAGAGGAAGTGCTTTTTGAATAGTGTTTGTTGCTTGTTCAAATCCTTTTTCCTGAGGAATGTATTTGTTAGTTGCAAGCAGGTTATAACTTTGACTCGCGCCTAAATAGGGGCGTGTAAAATCTGGGTCTTTATCAATGCTTTGCTCATAATGGTTTGCAGCTACAAACATATCTTCTTCATTCCATAAAAATTGATGATGTAGACCTTTAAGATAATCATCATATGCTTCCAAACTTTTTGTTGGCGCCACAACAAGTTTCTCCGGTAATTCTAGATGCCCAAAATTTTCACGAATTTGATCAGCAATAAGCATACTAACTTCATCTTGCAACACAAAAATATCATCTAGTTTGCGATCAAAATTCTTAGAAAAAAGATGAAACCCATCTTCCGCTCTTATCAATTGCGCCGTAATGCGAAGGTTGTTTTCTGCTTTGCGAATGCTACCTTCTAAAATTGTGGATACATTAAGTTGATTTGCTATTGATCTAACGTCAATATTTTGGTTTTTAAAAGCAAACGAAGAAGTCCTAGCAGTTACTTTTAGTCCTTTAATTTTTGTTAAAGCATTAATTATTTCTTCTGTAATACCATCACTAAAATATTCATTCTCTTTACTCGAACTCATATTCACAAATGGAAGTACAGCTATGGAAGGTTGTACATTCATAAAAAAATGTATTAAATGTTATTTATTTATAAGCTTCTATATACCTAACTACAACATCATTAAAGGACTAAGTTACGAAAAAAATGTTTTTATGTAATCACCGATTATTCATTGGGTATTTGATAAATGAACAAGCCGAAATTAAAGTTGCGACCTTAATTTACTAAGAGTAGAATTAGTCATTCCAAGGTAAGAAGCTACCGCTTTACTAGGAATTCGAGTTAATAATTTGGGTTCATGTTCCATCACCCAACGTAGTTTGTCAATGCCTTCCATACCTAAAAAACTATAGATGCGCATTTGAGAATGAATAAAAGCAAATTCCATAAATTTAGTATAAACATTTCTAAACTCTGGAACTGTTTCTATAAGTTTAAAAAAACTATCGCGACCAATGACCAACAGATCCGAAGGAACAATTGAAACTAGAAAATCTCTTGAAGGTTTCTGTAAAACAAAACTGGTAATTGCAGACATTATTTGGTCCTCCAAGGCAAAATAAGCCGTTACTTCATTCCCTTTATTGTCAATCTCATACATCCGTAAGCAACCGTCATTTATAAAGTAAAAATTTTTACATATCTGACCCGTGCTACACAATACCTCATTCCGTTTTGTTCTTAAAGGTTTGAAATGTGATGTCACTACTTGTAGCGAAGCGTCATCAATTTTGCTTTGATTCTTTAAATAGTTATCTAACTGGGTATACATTATTTAAAAATTTTGATCCTATATTTATAACACTACATTTCCGTTGCCACAAAATCCTTTGACATTATGGTTCTTCAAAAATTTCAATTGAATATTTAATTGGAGAGTTTTTTTTCAGCATTGCACTTACCCCACAATATTTTTCTTGAGAAAGATCCACGGCCTTTTTAATTTTTTCTTTATTTAATTGAGAACCAAATATTCGATATATTAACCTAATTTCGGAATATACCTTGGGATGTTCTTCTGTTAAATCGGCTTCAATATCCATTTCGAAATTTGTAAAATTGACTCTCATTTTCTCTAATAAAGATACAACATCCATTCCGGTACATCCAGCCAAAGAAGCTAGTAATAATTTTTTGGGTCCCGGTCCTGTGTTATCTCCCATCAAACCGTTCGTGTCTATTCGAACCGTGTGACCATCTATTTGGCTATCAAAAGCCATTTTTTCTTTCCAGTTTGTTTTTACTTTATTGATCATAATCATATTTTTATGTTATTGTGCCATTACTAATATAATATGCTATTAGACTGATTGAATTAATTAGTCCATGCCCTATAATTACTGGAAGAAGTCTACGCTTGCCAGCTATGTAAAAAATACCAAAAACTAATGCGGCAACTCCTGAACCAATAACTCCAGGAAATCCTTGGTATATATGTAATGAACCAAAGATAATAGCATGAATAATCAAAGCTAGTGTCCATCCCTTTTTACTTTTACCAAATAAATCGGCTAAACGATTTAATAAGTACC
>Ga0209344_10002424_pt1 | contig 20748 bp, 19 predicted proteins | sample Cruoilmetagenom6_FD_187293 | JGI IMG/M metagenome (GOLD analysis project Ga0209344, IMG submission 187293) | Oil polluted marine microbial communities from Coal Oil Point, Santa Barbara, California, USA - Santa Barbara Oil Seep Sample 6 (SPAdes)... | ecosystem: Environmental > Aquatic > Marine... | reverse complement strand
AGGCCTACTATGTTTTTGTTCTGAACACGGGAGCTGTTACCGATATTGTGATAGATGGTACGAACCTTGGCGTTTCGGACAATTCGATAGCAGGTTTCAGTTATTATCCGAACCCAACCACGGGCGTGCTCAACCTTAAGAGCGTGGACAACATCGAGCGCGTGTCGCTCTACAACCTTCTTGGCCAGCGCGTGCTGGACAGCAGGGTGCGAGCCACCGCAACGCAGCTTGACATATCCGGACTGAGCACGGGCAGTTACCTGATGAAGGTGACGGTGAACGGGCAGACCGGCACCTACAAGGTGCTCAAGGACTAGCCCCCGGGCAAGGTACTTGGCCCCAATAAAAGGACCACCCGCCATTGGCGGGTGGTTTTTTTTACTGTTTTTTTTGGTTGTTTCCGGGCTTTGGGATGTCAGCGGGTGGGAATGTTGATTTTTCAACAAAAATGATGATTGTGTGTCGTATTGTTGAAAATTACAGGTGTTTATCCTATTAAAGAGATATCTATATTTTTAAATATTTTTCATTAATGTTTTGCTGCAAAACATTTTTTGAATACCTTAGTGCCAAATTAACTTAAAACTTAAATTATTATGAAGAAAATTACTCTTATGATGTTCTTTTTTGTTTGTGCTATTGGGTTTAGCCAAGAACAAATTAAAATGATGGGTACTAATAGTCCTGTTGTTTTTGAACAGCAACGAACTGATGTAAACCCAGTTATTACCATTTCTGAGAATGCAGCTCCATCAATGGACATTTCTGCGTTGGGAATTAATAATCCAACTTACTTGGCAGCTTGTACAGAGGAGAACCCTAATGACGGAACCTTTGAGAATGGCTTTAACTGTTCTTCTGCATCAGCTTTTCAGACTGCAAATGATTTGACAGTTGCGGCGGATGAGAATTTCACCTTAATGAACATTACAGCCAGTATCTTTGCCAATGGAGGTATTTCTAACGTTGACGTTAACTATTATGATGATGCTGCAGGTCTTCCTGGATCATTAATTGGTTCTGAAGCTTCTGTTACTATCGATAACCAAGCTGTTATCGGAAGTAACTTTGGTTTTGATGTTAATGAAGTTGAAATGACGGTTACTCCATTTGCTTTTAATGGACAAGCTGGTATGTCAACTAAGTATTGGATCGAACTTTCTGTTACTGATGGTGGTGCTACAGGCAGTGTATTCTGGGTAGTTACCTCTTCTACAGCTGTTGGTGATCCTACGGCACAATTCAACGCTGGCTGGGGTATTCCAGATCCTTTGATGGACGGTGTTTATATTTGGGAAGGTGACTGTGCTCCTATCGGAGGCGGCGGCGGTGCTTGTGATGAGGAGAACCCTAACGACGGTACTTTTGAGAACGGCTTTAACTGTTCTTCTGCTTCAGCATTCCAGACAGCAAATGATGTGACTGTAGCTGCAGATGAGAACTTTACTTTGGAAAATATTACAGCTAGTATTTTTGCCAACGGAGGTATTTCTAACGTTGACGTAAACTATTATGACGATGCTGCAGGTCTTCCTGGATCATTAATTGGTTCTGAGGCTTCTGTTACTATCGATAACCAAACGGTTATTGGCAGCAATTTTGGTTTTGATGTTAACGAGGTAGAAATGACAGTTACTCCTTTTACTTTTAACGGTCAGGCCGGTATGCCAACCACTTACTGGATCGAGCTATCGGTTACTGATGGTGGTGCTACTGGAAGTGTATTCTGGGTAGTTACCTCTTCTACTGCGGTGGGTAACCCTACAGCTCAGTTTAATGCAGGTTGGGGTATTCCAGATCCATTAATGGATGGTGTTTATATTTGGAGCGGTACTTGCGATCCTTTGGGTGTTAGCGATAATGCACTTGCAGGATTCTCATACTATCCAAACCCAGCTACTGAGGTTCTGTCTTTGAGATCTGCGAACAATATAGAGTCTGTATCAATGTACAACCTATTGGGTCAGCAGGTTATCAGCACAGAGATTGGTGCTACTACATCTGACATCAACCTTTCTAGTCTTACAGCGGGAACTTACATTATGAAAGTGACTGTTGATGGACAAACCGGAACTTACAAAGTGTTGAAAAACTAGATTTTCATAATTGATATGAAAAGCCATCCACGAAAGTGGGTGGCTTTTTTTATTTGATTAACTTTGTGCGATGCAAATATATTACTCCTTTATAATTCCTGTGTTTAACCGTCCTCAAGAAGTAAGAGAGCTTTTGGAAAGTTTTATTAATTTGGATTTTGGAAATGAATTTGAAATAGTTTTAGTAGAAGATGGCTCAACCGAAACTTCAGAAAGTATTATAGTGGATTTTTCAAATAAACTTTCTATTTCCTACTATTATAAGAATAATTCTGGTCCGGGAGATTCTCGAAACTATGGAATGAAGCGTGCAAAAGGAAGTTATTTTATAATCCTTGATTCTGATTGCCTTTTGCCTCCACATTATTTGACTGTTGTGGACACATTTTTAAACCAAAGTTATTATCATTGTTTTGGTGGTGCAGATGCTGCTCATGAAAGTTTTACCCCTTTACAAAAGGCTATTAACTATGCCATGACTTCTTTTTTTACAACAGGAGGAATTAGAGGTAGCGTAAAAAGTGTCAATAATTTTGAGCCCCGAAGTTTTAATATGGGTATTTCAAAAGAAGCTTTTGAAAGAACAGGTGGTTATTCAAAAATCCATCCGGGAGAGGATCCTGATTTATCACAGCGTATCTTAAAGGCAGGCTATAGCACTACATTTATACCTGATGCCTTTGTTTATCACAAACGTAGAATTTCTTGGGAAAAATTTTATTTACAAGTAAAAAAATTTGGATTGGTACGTCCTATATTAAATAGTTGGCACCCTTCGGCGGCTAAAATAACATATTGGTTTCCTACAATTTTTGTGATATTTGTATTGCTTACCTTATTGCTTTCAATTATTTTTTCACCCTTGTTTTTAGTTCCTGTCACTTTATATTTAACTCTTCTTCTCGTAGATTCTTCTTTAAGAAATAAAAGTATATATATAGGTATACTTTCAATAAAAGCCGTATTTGTTCAGTTTTTTGGTTACGGGATAGCGTTTGCTAAATCAACCTTCTTTATAAATTTTCTAAAGAAAGATCCGGAGAAACAATTTCCCTTTTTATTTTTTAAGTAAATTTATTGATGCCCAATAATAAAAACATGTCGAAAGGATTTTTAAAAAAACACAAAAATCTTAAAGTAAAGCGTTTTCTTTTCTTTTTATTGCTTGCAGCTATTTTTTGGGTATTAACCAAGTTTAGCCGAGAATTTACCGCTACTATGGTCGCTAAAATTCAATATGAAAATGTTCCTGAAAATGCCGCATTATCTGAAGGGAATTTAAAGAGCATCACTTTTGACCTTACTGCAAATGGTTTTGAAATATTATTTTACAAGTTTAAAAGGCCAACTATCGACCTACAGATAAATAAATATTATGATAAGGAAAAAGATCACTTTACTATTACAAAGAGTGAATTAAACCGTATGGTCTCTTCAAACTTCAATAGAAACCTGGCTATAAAAAACCTTTCGGTTGAAGAGCTAAAAGTTTTTTTGGATCCAATTGTTTTGAAAAAAGTTAAGGTAATTCCCAACCATAGTTTTACATTCAAAGATGGTTTTAAACCTATTGACAGTATTAATGTATCTCCAGATTCTGTTGTTATATCTGGTCCTTTCGGCAGTTTAAAAAATATTAGCACAATAGAAACAGAAGTAATTTCAATTGAAAACATTGAAAAAAATATTTCCACAACTGTAAAAATCATTAACAACAACAAAGAAATTGTTACTATAAAACCCAATAAAGTATCGGTGAGCCTAAAAGTCGCCGAATTCTCACAAGGAAAATTTACGCTTCCTATTGAGGTAATTAATTTGCCTCCAGATTTAGATATAAAATTGGTTTCTCCCAATGTTACGGTTTCATACGATGTATCTGTGAACGATTTTTCCGAGATTTCGAAAGATAGCTTTAGGGTAATATGTGATTATTCCAAAAGAAATAAAGAGGAAAACTTTATGCTTCCCATACTGGAAAAAATGCCTCCGAATGTTCGGAATGTGGTTTTTGAGCCAAAAAAGATTGATTTTCTGATTTTTAAATAATTTAGCTTTTGGCTGTTCAAAATAATAATAAATGAAAATTGTAGGTCTTACAGGTGGAATAGGGAGTGGAAAAACTACAGTAGCAAAAATGTTTTCGAAGCTTGGTGTACCCGTTTATATAGCCGATGTAGAGGCTAAAAAATTGACCAATTCATCCAAGGTCATTCATCGTAAATTGATAAAATTACTTGGTGAGGAAGCATATTCTGGAGAAAGTCTAAATCGCGCTTTTGTTGCCGAAAAAATTTTTAATGACAAAGGCCTGCTAAAGTCCGTAAATGAAATAATCCACCCCAAGGTTGCGGCACATTTTAAAAAATGGGCTTCAAAACAACATACTTCATATGTAATAAAAGAAGCTGCTATACTTTTTGAAAATGGCAGTTATAAAGAATGCGATACGGTCATCCTTGTAACTGCTCCAAAACCTATAAGAATAGAGCGCATTTTGGCACGTGATAAAATTTCAAAAGCCGAAATAGAACAGCGAATGGACAATCAATGGAGCGATGAAGATAAAATACAATTAGCTGATATTGTAATAAATAATATAGACCTTGAGGCCACAAAAAAGCGAGTTGAAGAAGTACATAAAACACTACTTTTAAAAGCTTCTTAAATCCATTCTCATCTTTTGTTAACATTTGGTTAAATGGACAAGTCACTAAATGTTAAAATCTTACTTTTGAGGTATGAACAAAAAGCTATTCGTATTGCTTATAGCGCTCATGAGCCTCTCATTGTTGGGAATAGTTTTCGTTCAAGGATATTGGATATCAAATGCTTATAGTACAAAAGCAGAACAGTTTACAATCAACGCAAAGCAAGTCTTGATATCAGTTGCAAAAGAAATCCAACTAAGAGAAAACGAAGCTTACTATCAGGTTTATAGTGCGTACGTAGACAGCATTCAAATTCCAGATAATCAGAGTTTTACAGAACTGGCCTATAGGATTCAAAACAAAGCCACAAACGAAACTTATATATATACCGACGGAATTTTAGAACAAGATTATAAACTTTCTTCGGGGCTTTTTGATTCTGATGTGGATAGCGTTCAGTTCCGCAAACTCACCAGCAGAAAGACAAAAACTAAAATTTCTGAAGGATTGGATGGAATAACCATGACAGATACACGCGTGGAGTCTTTTTCTAGAATGAAAGATTATGAACGAAAGCAGTTTGAGGATTTTGTTAGTAACGTAACGGCAATGGTGCCAATTTATAAAAGGGTAAATGAAGAAGAGGTAAGGAACCTTATTGCTAAAGAGCTTAAAGAAAGAGGGTTAAAATCTAAATTTGAATTTGCTATTTACAGCAACAATCTAGAAACTAAAGTACGCTCCAAGGGTTTTAAATTTGACGACGAAAGTACCTATACAGTACCGCTTTTTGTAAATGAAAACAAAAACAACTATGAACTATATGTAAACTTTTCAGAAAAGGAAAAATTAGTTCTAAATAGTATTTTGGGGATGGCCATACTTTCGTTGGTGTTTACGGCAGTGATAATTTTGGCATATTCCAGTGCAATATCACAGATTTACAAACAAAGGCAAATTTCACAAATAAAGAGTGACTTTATAAATAACATGACCCACGAGTTCAAAACTCCCATAGCAACCATTAATCTGGCGCTGGATTCACTTAAAAATCCCAAAGTTAAGGATAATAGGGAGTTTTTAAATCGTTACTTGGGGATGATAAGGGACGAAAACAGAAGAATGAATGCCCAAGTTGAGAATGTTCTTAGAATCTCTAAACTTGAAAAGAACGAGTTAGATCTTCCTAAGGAACGCTTGGATTTAAAGGATATAGTTGAAGAAGCCATTTCTCACGTAAGCCTTATTGTAGAAGATAGGGGAGGATATATTAATACCCATTACGGAGCTTTAAAATCAACTGTCTTGGCCAATGAATCACATTTAAGCAATGTAATAGTAAATATTTTGGACAATGCAATTAAATATTCTGAAGAAGAGCCCAAAATTGACATCTATTCAGAAAATGTAAAAAATAGCATTATTCTCAAAATTCGCGACCAAGGCATGGGAATGAGCAAGCCTGTCCAGAAAAAAATATTTGAAAAATTTTACCGAGAACACACAGGTGATATACACAACGTTAAAGGGCACGGTCTTGGACTGGCCTATGTAAAACGCATCTTGGACGACCACGATGCCGAAATTTACGTAGAAAGCGAAAAAGGAAAAGGCAGCACTTTTATCATAAAACTACACTTAATATCTTAAAATTATGGAAACAGAAAACAAAAAAATCCTTCTTGTTGAAGACGACCCCAACTTTGGGACAGTATTGAAAGATTACCTAGCCATGAACGATTATAACGTTACCCACGCTAAAAACGGGATGGAAGGTTTTGAGAAATTTAAAAAAGACGATTTTGATCTTTGCATACTAGATGTAATGATGCCTTACAAAGACGGCTTTACACTAGCAAAGGAAATTCGTGAGAAAAACGAAGATGTGCCGATTATATTTCTTACTGCAAAAGCCATGAAAGAGGACGTGCTTAAAGGCTATAAAGTAGGAGCAGATGATTATTTAAATAAGCCCTTTGATAGCGAAGTGCTTTTGATGAAAATCAAAGCAATTATTCAAAGAAAAGCTACTGATTCTATTGCAGACAGTAAGCAATTTGAATTTCAGGTGGGCAATTTCCACTTAAATTCCAAACTGCGTTTCTTGACCTATAACAAAGAAACCCCAATAAAACTTTCCCCAAAGGAAAATGAATTGCTGCGCCTTTTGGCACTTCATAAAAATGATTTGATGCCACGTGAACTGGCATTGACAAAAATTTGGAGAGATGACAATTATTTCACATCACGAAGTATGGACGTTTACATAGCCAAACTTCGAAAATATCTAAGTAAGGATGATGGTGTGGAAATAATCAATATTCATGGTGAAGGGTTCCGTTTGGTGGTGAAGAGCGAAGTGGACAATTAATTGTAAATATTAAGAATAAGTGTAAAAAAACGCCTTTATAGGGCGTTTTTTTCTTTTATATAGTCTATAATTTCGTTTGGTTGGGTATCATAATCAAACCAGTTGATAGCTTCGTTTTTTTTAAACCATGTATTCTGGCGTTTTGCAAACCTTCGGGTATTTTTTTTAATTTCTGAAATGGCTTCTTCCAAAGAAATTTTACCGTCAAAATATTCAAAAAGCTCTCGATAGCCCACTGTTTGCAGAGCATTTTTGTCTCTAAAAGAGAGTAGGGATTTAGCTTCATCTAGTAGTCCGTCTGCCATCATAATATCTACCCTAAGATTTATACGATTGTAAATTAGCTCCCGTTCTGCAGTTAAGCCAATAAAAATGGTATTGAAATCTCTTTCTGGATTTTCCTTTCTAAGAAAAGATGAATACGGCCTGCCGGTAGCTCTATGAATTTCCAAAGCGCGAACCAATCGGTGTGGATTCTGAATATCAACCTTTTTAAAATATTCGGGATCTATATTTTTTAATTCCCTTTGAAGTGTTTCAATGCCTTTTTCAGCCAATTCAAAATTTAACTGGTCTCTAATTTTCGAAGGCACCTCAGGAAAATTATCCAGACCTTTTATCACGGCATCTACATACAATCCCGAACCTCCAACCATTACAACCACTGTGTTTTTTTCAAAAAGAATTTTTAATAAAGCAAGTGAATCCCTTTCAAAATCGCCAACGGAGTAATCCTCAAAAATACTTTTGTTCTGGATGAAATGATGCGGAACGGCATCCAGCTCTTCTTTTGAAGGAACTGCAGTGCCTATACTCATTTCTTTAAAAAACTGACGTGAATCTGCCGAAATTATTTCAGTATTAAAAGCTCTTGCAAGTTTTATAGCTAAAGAAGTTTTGCCAATAGCCGTAGCACCCACTACACAAATTAGCAATGGTTTTTTTGAAGACATTATGTTTCTATGTGACTTTTAGGGTTTAATTCTTCCCCACATTTATGGCAATATTTTGCATCATCCCGATGTCTTTGCGCCCCACAATTTCTACAGGACTGTGTGTTTACGTGTACATAGTCATTATCTTTACTCCTTGTGTATTCAGCGCTTACAATTCCTGTGGGAACGGCAATAATTCCATATCCCAAAATCATAATGACCGTTGCCAGCAATTGGCCTAAAGGAGTTACAGGGGCAATATCCCCAAAACCCACCGTAGTAAGAGTTACGATACACCAATACACACTTGTGGGAATGCTTTTAAAACCGTTTTCGGGTCCTTCTATGATGTACATCAGTGTACCGGCAATTACTGCAATTACAAGCACTGCAAATAGAAACACCAGAATCTTTGCCCTACTGCTTATTAATGCCCTGCGCAATTTTGTTGCTTCGCCAACATAACGGGCTAATTTCAAAATTCTGAAAACCCTTAACAGTCTTAACGCCCGTACGGACAATAAAAAGCTACTGCCCGCAAAAAGAAAGGATATATAAAGAGGAATGGTTGATAAAAAGTCGATGATCCCGTAAAAACTGAAAATGTAAGCTTTCGGTTTTTTTACTGTTATAATGCGTGCAATGTATTCAAAAGTGAAAAATATAGTGATGATCCACTCTCCAATGTAAAGTATCTCGTGGTATTTAGCGTCAATACCCTGCACACTTTCAAGCATAACCAGCACGATGCTCAATAAAATAAGTATAAGTAGTATTACATCAAAGAGCTTACCCATGGGTGTATCGGCCTCATAAATGATTTCGTGAAGTCGGTAACGCCAGGATCTTTTATTGGTTGGTTTCAATATGAAATTTTTGAAGGACTAAAATAAGTAACTTTAGGTTAATTAACTGTATTAGGTTAAAGGTTTACGATTTTAAGTACTTTATTCCTTCGTAAATAATTTTGGATAATGTGTTGCACATCGCGACTGCCTTGAGTAGGATTGATAATAGATTTTAAAATTTCAGGATTGTTTATTTGAAAATTTAAATTGTAAAAACCGTAGCCTTTATAGATTCCGTTTTCAATTAAGATAACTGAGCGTTCTTCAATTTCTCTTCCGCGGTCTATAATAATCATATTTTGATTTTCATAACTATTTTTTTCCAAAAAGGCTTGCACTCGATTATTGTACTCCTTCACAGGTTCCTTTCTTATGCACGCCCCGTAACATTCTTTTATGGAATGATTGAAACATTGTTTTTTTGTATCGTATAGCCCTGTAAGCTTTTGGCACAGTTGGTTTTCTTCAGTTATTTTAAAAAGTGTAGATTTTGCCTGTTGATAATTGCTAAAGGTGGTAATCGCTTTTTTCCTGCCGTCAGCATTTTCAATTTTTAGGTTTATATACCCATTTTCGTCCTCAAAAGAGGTAAGCTGATGTGTGAAGAGAGGTCGCCGGAGTGAGCGATTAAATAAAGGTTTGTTTTGTTTTATTTCTTCAAACTCTTTCAGTAGCGCTATCAGTTCATTTCCCGTTTTTTCAAAAGTAACGGATTTTACTTCTAGTTGAATTTTTTTAGATTTTCGATTATCATTTGTAAAATGCTGCGTCAATCTTTTTTTTATATTTTTGCTTTTCCCTATATAAATTATTTTTCCTGCCTCGTTGTGCATATAATACACTCCCGTTTCCGCAGGAATATTTTCTATAATATCCAGCAGTTTTGGCGCCAATTGTTGTTTTGGCTCCTTACGAAGAGTTTCCGTTATTATTTCTTTTGAAGTGTCTTTAGCCAGCAACATCTTAAAAAGTGCTACGGTAGCTTTTGCATCACCTTGCGCACGGTGGCGGTCACTAAGTGGAATTCCCAAAGAGCGCACCAATTTTCCCAGACTGTACGATGGCATATCTGGGATTAATTTTTTTGCTAGCTCAACAGTGCAAAGGGTTTCTCTTTCAAATTTATAACCCAAACGCTCAAATTCAGTAGTAAGGATTCTATTGTCGAAAAGTGCATTGTGGGCAACCATAATGCAACCATCGGTAATCTCGATGATTCGCTTTGCAATCTCATAAAATTTTGGAGCCTGCCGAAGCATTTCATTGTTTATCCCCGTAAGGTTAATTACAAAGGGTTGAATAGGTTTTTCAGGATTCACCAAACTTGAAAATTGATCTACAATTGTGTGACCGTCAAATTTGTAAATTGCAATTTCGGTAATCCCTTCCTCATTGTATTTTCCACCCGTCGTCTCTATGTCTAAAATTGCGTACATCCGTTTATTGACTATTCTCTATTTTTATTTTTTATTGTAAAGACTGCTTACCGCTACAGAAAACTGTTTACTCGTAATTCCGTTCCCCAAAAATCGCGCTGCCAACGCGCACCATATTGCTGCCGTGTTCGATTGCGATTTTGTAATCGCCGCTCATTCCCATACTGAGAATTTTAAATCTTGGATCTTGAATTTTGAATTTTTCAAAAACATCCTTCAATTTCTGAAATTCTTCTGAAATCTGCCTTTCATCATCGGTAAAGGTTGCCATCCCCATAAGACCAACAATCTTAATATTCTGAAGTTTTTTAAATGCCTCGGAAGCGAGGAGGGAAGCGGCGTCGGCTTCGTCCATTCCAAATTTACTTTCCTCTTCGGCAATTTTTATTTGAAGCAAGCATTTGATGGTCCGGTTATTCTTGAGGGCTTCTTTGTTGATTTCCTTTAAAAGTTTCAAGCTGTCCACCGCATGTATTAAACTCACGAAAGGAGCCATATATTTTACCTTGTTGCGCTGCACGTGGCCAATCATGTGCCACTCAATGTCCTCTGGCATTTTCTGCCATTTGGCTTCCATTTCCTGAATTTTATTTTCGCCAAAAACACGCTGACCTGCGTGGTAAGCCTCCATCAAATCGCTCACGGGTTTGGTTTTTGAAACCGCTACCAGTGTAACATCCTTCGGTAATGCTTTTTTGAAATTTTTTAAATTTTCTGAAATCGTCATAATCACTTCTCTTATTCCTTTCTCTTTTCTCTTTTCTCTTTTTTCTTTTTTCAGAATTCGTAAACCGTTACGCCACTTCTCAGTTTCGGTTCAATATAGGTGCTTTTGGGAGGCATCTTCAACCCTTCGTCGGCTATCTGCTTTAGTTCGTCCGAGGTAACGGCGACCAGCCCAAAACCCACAGCAAACGTCCCCGAATCAACCACGGTTTTTACGTATGCCAAATCCTTTTTTCCGTGGGAATATTCTATGCGCTGGTCGTTCCGTAAATCCTCGATGCCGAGCAGGGGTTTTAAGACCGTAACGTATAAAATATGGGTGTCCAACGCATCGAGCGCATTTTTTATTTCATATTTTGTCTTGCGAAGGTACAAGGAATAAAACTCGCCATCAAGGTACATGCTGAAATGGTGCAGTTTCGAAGGCTTGTAATATTCCATCCCGCGGTTTTCTATTCTGAAATGTTCGTCGAGCTTTATTAAAAACTCTTCCTTTGTCATCCCGTTCAGATCCTTCACCAAGCGGTTGAACTCATATATTTTTAAATCGCTTTCCGGAATGAGGTAGCTCATAAAATAGTTATAAGGTTCATCGCCGGTGTGGTTGGGATTTTCTTCCTTCAAATCTTTCGCCAATAGGTACGAAGAAGCAGAGCGGTGGTGGCCATCGGCAATATACAGCGCCGGCATTTCACTATAAATCTGCTGGATTTTTTTCAGCAAAACTTCGTCATCTACATTCCACAAATAGTGCGTGTCGCGATAGGTGGTGGTAAATTCATACTCGGCGCGGCTTTGCATTACCTCTTCAATTATGGCTTTCAATTCGTCATTATCCGGATAGGTAAGGAGCACCGCTTCTGCGTTGAAGCCCACGGTTTTTAGGTATTCCTTAAAAATAACCTCTCGAAATTCCAGCGTATCCTCGTGTTTTTTGATGACATCATCGGCGTAATCCTGAACGCTCGCCGCGGCCACAATGCCGTTGAACTCAAGCCTGTCGCGGTTTACGATTTTATAAATGTAGAATGACGGTTTTTCGTCCTGAATAAAAATTTCATCTTCCTTAAATTCCTGGTAGCGGTTGCGCACCAGGCCGTAGCGCTCTTCGCCCGAAATTTCCTTTTGGTACTTATACCCCGGGTTCACGATATGCAGAAAAGAAAACGGGTTGTCCCGCAATCGCGACTCTACCTGCATGGCCGTATAACTGTCATAGGAGCGCGCCGCGAGCAGGCTCACTTTGTCTCGTGTAGGACGGACGGCTTTAAAGGGGATAATTTTGGCCAATGTTTTGGTTTATGAGTTTAACAGTTTAAGTGTTTGAAAGTCGATGAGTTTAAAAGTTCAAAAGTTTAGGGGTTTTCTTTGTAGACTTTGTGCAAATCTTTGTGCGCTCCGTGGTTAAAATTTATTTCGAAAATTGCGAGGAAACATCCTCCGCCTTTCTGTTTTGGCTGTAATCATAAAAACCTTCGCCGCTTTTGGCTCCCAGTTTTCCTGCCATGACCATATTTACCAATAATGGGCAAGGCGCGTATTTTGGATTTTTAAAGCCTTCGTACATTACCTTCAAAATAGAAAGACAAACGTCCAAGCCAATAAAATCTGCCAATGCCAAGGGGCCCATCGGGTGGGCCATCCCAAGTTTCATTACGGTATCTATTTCCTTTACTCCAGCCACGCCGTTATAGAGCGTTTCAATGGCTTCGTTTATCATCGGCATCAAAATGCGGTTGGCCACGAAACCGGGATAATCATTCACTTCCACGGGAACTTTGTTTAGCTTTTTTGAAAGTTCTTCCACCGTTTTGAAAGTTCCCTCGCTGGTGCTGTAACCTTTTATTATTTCAACCAATTTCATAATCGGCACCGGATTCATAAAGTGCATCCCGATAACCATTCCGGGACGCGAGGTTACCGAAGCAATCTGGGTAATTGAAATGGAAGAAGTATTGCTCGCAAGTATCGTATCTTCCGGACAAAATTTATCCAAATCGCGGAAGATTTTCAGTTTCAAATCCACATTTTCAGTGGCTGCTTCCACAACAAGTCCCGCATATTCCACGCCTTCCTCAAGGCTGGTATAGGTGGTTATATTTTTCAGCGTTCGTTGCTTGTCTTCTTCAGAAATGGTTTCTTTAGCGACCATTCTGTCCAAATTTTTGGTTATGGTAGCAATACCTTTGTCTAGCGACGTTTGGTGAATATCAATCAACTGTACTTTATAATCAAATTGCGCGAAGGTGTGGGCTATTCCATTGCCCATCGTGCCTGCGCCTATTACTGCTATGTTTTTCATTTTTTAGATATGAGATTTTAGACTTGAGATTTTAGACTTTTTTATTCGTTTTATAATTTCTCCAAAGTTTAGGCCTCCTCTCGGAGTTAGGGGCCTATATTTTCTTAAATTTTTCAATTATCAACATGGCAACCCGAAGCGCCTCTGTGCCTTGTTTAAGCGATACCTCGGGAGTTCTATCGGCTTTTATGGCTTCGTAAAAACTTTCCAGCTCGTCCAGGATTGCGTTGTTTGCCTCAATTTTTGGGTTTTCGAAATAGATTTGTTTTTTTATTCCTTCCGCATTGGTCAACACCATCGCAAAATCGTCTATTTCTTTTGGGGCGTCCTTCATTTTTACCACTTCGCATTTCTTCTCCAGAAAATCTACCGAAATATAGGCGTCGCGCTGAAAGAAACGGGCCTTGCGCATTTTTTTAAGCGAAATGCGGCTTGCGGTCAAATTTGCCACGCAACCATTTTCAAACTCAATGCGGGCATTTGCAATATCGGGCGTTTCGCTGATAACCGAAACGCCACTGGAGCTTACCGACTTCACCGAACTTTTTACAACGCTCAAGATAGCATCGATGTCGTGTATCATCAAATCCAATACCACCGAAACATCGGTCCCGCGAGGGTTGAACTCCGCCAAACGGTGGGTTTCAATAAACATCGGGTTGTGGATTTTATCCTTAATGGCTTGAAAGGCAGGGTTAAAACGTTCCACTTGCCCTACTTGTCCGCGTACTTTCATCTCTTTCGCCAAATCACGAATCTGCTCAGCCTGTGCGACTGTTTGTGTAATGGGTTTCTCAATAAAAAGATGTTTTCCGGCCCGTATTACCTTTTCGGCACATTCAAAATGTGTGCTTGTCGGGGTCACCACAACCACCATATCGCAAGCATCTATAAGGCTTTCCATCGAGGGAAAGCTTTTGTAGCCGAATTCAGTTTCTATTTGTTTCGAGGCTTCCTTGCTGGCATCGAAGAATCCCACAAGGTCATATTTTGTGGATTGTTGCAGCAATTTCAAGTGTATTTTTCCTAGGTGACCCGCACCCAGAACTCCCGCTTTTAGCATTGGCGTGTGTTTTTCACAAATGTACGGGTTTCGGGGGAAAGTTGAAAAGTTGAGGGGTTTAAAAGTTGAGGAGTTGATGGGTTTATAAGTTTAGGAGTTTATGAGTTTAAAAGTTCGAGTTTGACCCCTGAGTGCTAAAGGGGGTGTTTTGGCTTTCTTTGTGCTGATTGACGTCATATTTTTTGTTTTTGGGAAATACGCCATTTCTTATAAATGATTAACTCCCTTAAACGCTGGGGTATTTGCTTTGCTATTTGCTTTCTGAAATATATTTGGAAATTGGTACTTGAAATTTGGTGCTTAATAGGCTAATTTGGTTACTTTGTAAAGTCTAATACCTCACGTCCAAAATCTCAAATCCAATAGCAGTGAAAGATACATTTACCCACCAAGGAATGCGTAAAAAACTGGTTGAAACCCTTAAAAGAAAAGGGATAGCCGACAAAAATGTTTTACAGGCCATCGGCAAGATTCCACGGCATCTTTTTATGGACTCAGGCTTTGTGGACCACGCGTATGCTGACAAGGCTTTCCCGATTGCGGCAGACCAGACCATTTCGCAGCCATATACCGTGGCACGCCAAACGGAGCTCTTGCAAGTGAAGAAAGGCGACAAAATTTTGGAAATAGGAACGGGGAGCGGCTATCAAGCTGCAGTACTTTTGGAAATGGGAGCGATTCTATACACCATTGAAAGACAAAACGAACTTTTCAAGAAAACGAAACTCTTTCTTCCAAAACTTGGCTACAAACCCAAACGCATGATTTTTGGCGATGGCTATATCGGGCTGGAAGAGGAAGCTCCTTTTGACGGAATTATTGTAACTGCGGGAGCGCCTTATGTTCCAAATCCGTTGTTGGCACAGTTGAAAATTGGCGGAAGATTGGTAATTCCGGTTGGGGAAAATGTACAGATTATGACCGTATTTTTGCGTAAATCCGACACCGAATTTCAGAAAGAAGAGTACGGAGAATTCCGATTTGTACCACTTTTGGAAAACAAAAACTAACGGTTTAGGTAATATATTATATTATCTTGGTTATCAGCATCTTCTTTATCTTCTCTTGGAATAAATCCATGTAGTTTCAGTAGCTTTTTTGAAGGAATATTCCTATAATCCGTATAAGCTTCGATAGTTTCAAAACCTCTTTGATTGAAGCCGTAATCCAAAACAGCTTTTAGTGCTTCGCCCATAATTCCCTTGCCTTGAAATTTGGGATCGAGGTTGTAACCTACCTCTGCGGTTTTTTTGTCTTCTGAAAAATTCCAGAGGCAAATGGAGCCAATCAAAATGTTTGATTCTTTGGTTGTAATTCCCCAAGCAATCGCTTTGTCGGTTCTTAAATTGTCGTCCAACAGTTGGATATGCGCAATTGCCGATTCCCGCGTTTGCGGTGGTCGCTTAATGTATTTGTTGATATCTGTGTTTGAGCGTAAAAAATAGACCCTTTCCAAGTCTGCGGGAACTATTTTTCGGAGGTTTAGGCGTTCGGTAATTAGGATTGGAATGGGTATTGCCATAGTTTTATGCTTTGCGCTCCCTGTGTCTTTACGGTAAAATTAACGCCGCAGAGCCCCAAGGGGCGCGAAGGTTTAGTTTTTCTTTAAAAATTTAATCAATTCCTCAAAAGATTCCTTCGCGGCTTCTTCATCATATTTTAAAAGATAATGCTTTGTGCTGATGAAAGGAATATAGCGGTAATATTTTCCCTTTTTCAGGCTTTCCACATCATAGCCGTGATACGCATCATTATATACTTGAATGGTCACATTTTCGGCGACCATATGCTTCAAAATATCGTCAACTTTTACAATTTTATCCTTTCCGCCTGTCATTACTAGTACTGGAACTTTTGGTTTAAGTTGTATTTCGTAACCATTTGCAGGATAAAACATTGCAATTGATTTTATATTGAGTTTTTTCAATTCATCTTCATCATTTGCAAGCGGAATTAAACCGAGGCCAGCCCGCGACCATCCCACGATACTTCCCTTGGAATCTGCGTCAATATAATTCTTTTGTTTTGCCCACTTTAGAGCCTCTTCCAGCGTCCAAAGTATTTCCGCAGGTTCTTCTTCGTCAACGTCTCTTTTGGAAGCTTTATAGGCAGCAACATTATCGACCAATAGAACCGAAATGTCTTCCGCGTTTAGCTTTTCGGCTACCTTGTAATAATGGGTCGTGTCCTTAAAAATCCGCAAGCCGCCAGTCCCCGGTAGAAATACCGCCCATTTGGAAGCGTCGTAATCCTTCGCTTTCTGAAAGTGGAAAAAGTCCGTCATTACTGCATCTTTCGGCACTTTTTGCATAGGGATGCAAGAGGTGACAAAAGAGCACAGGAGAAAAAGTTTAAGAAATATTTTCATTTTTATATATCAATTTAATTTCGACAAGTTTAAAAGCTTATTTTTTCGGAGATCCCAGCCGCGGCGGGTTAGGGGGCTTATAGCCCCAACAAATCCAAAAACTTCAACCCAAACATAAAGGCACCGTCGCTGCCGCCGTTGTAATAGGAGCGCACATAATCCACTCGCAAAAGCCTGAATTTTCCAAAACCGAGGTTGTCAATACCTACGGAAATTTCGGAATAAGGTTTCCGTTCTTCGGTGCTCAAAAAGTGCGCCCCGGCAACCAAGTTGAGGTTCAATTGATTGATTCCCGGAATTTTTCCCAAAATCCATCCACGGAAATCGTGCTCCACATGGCCTTCAAAATAACTTTTGTTGGTGCTGAAATCGTAATAGGGCATCAGGTTAAAAACATTTGTATAATTAGGCGAAGTGCCCACCCGTGTTTGGTTTCCGTTGAAATGTTTGTAATCCACAAAGGAAATCCCGTCGCCATTGGCAAAGGTTCCCCCTTTTAAATTGTAATAAAACTGTCCCTTGTTTCCCAACGTAATGGATTGGTTCAAACTGGCTTCAAATTGGGTATAATCGTACCGGGTCTCCGTAATTGCGGCCCCATTTTCCACGGAAATATTCAACTCCGGATATTTGTTGTCGCCAATGTTGAATTTCATATCAGGGTTTGAAAAATACTTTTGGGCGAAGTTGATGCGCACCCGAACCTTACTTTTTACGATGTTGTGTTCCGCAATTGCGCCATTGTTAAAATCATTTGGCATCAAAGGATTGTTGCTGGTATAGCTCACATCGTCAAATGGAATGGTAACGTATTCGGTATTGTTGAAAAGCGGCTTTCTATTTTCATAAGCCACGGCGGCGTACAGGTGTAGCCCGTTAAAAACTTCCTGACTGTAAGCGATTCGCCCGAAATTAAGCTCGTACAGCTTCATATAGTTTCTTTCAAAGAAAAGTGTGGCAAACGTATTTATCAATGGCGAAATGGGCTCCGTATCATTAAACTGGGCCACTGTGCTTCCGCCCGAAAGGGAGAAGCGCAATTTGTCCGTCCAATTAAAATTCCGAAGAATATTCGCCGTAAACCGAAGCCTGTCTTCTGCAATCCCGTAATCTGCCCGAACGGCCGCCGAAAGGGTGTTGGTCTGGTTGTCGTCGTACCATTTGTTAAACGTTAGTCCCGCCGTACTCTTCCAGCCCTGAACGGTATTGAAATTTATGTTGGGCAAAGGGCCTTCATAACCAACAGACCATTTTTCAAAGGAATTTTTATAGGTATAACCTGTCAACAGACTCAAAACACCGGGTTTGTTCGACTTTGCGTCCAGTGAATCCAAATAGGGCTTTGAGCGCCTTAAAACCTGTATGCTGTCTTTTTTGATGTAATCTCTCAACTCCTCATCGGTCAACGGCACGGGGCGGCTGCCTCGCCAAAACAGGCTGTCCTTTTTGTTGGCCTCGGGTTTAAAGGAAAGCACTTCATTGGTAAAGGATTTTTTGGTGAATTGGGGCTTAAAGTCATAATTGCTATAAACGGCTATAAACCGACCGTCGCCTTCCATTCCCAAAAAGCCAAAGCCGAAATCGACTGACTGTGAAATTTTCACCCAAAAATCATAATCGCTATCGTATTTATAGTTCTGTTTCACCATTAAATTGCTCACAAAAGGCACTTGTATCGCGGCTCCCGTGGTAGAAAGTTCAACTCCGTATAGCTGCCAATCGTCTTCCACAATATATACATAGCCCTGCCAAACCCTGTCATTGGGGCGTTTGGGGATTACCTTTATTTTGTTGATGAGTTTTGGGCCTTCGTAAAAAACGCCGTCCAATTTATAGTTGTAATAATTCAACGCATTATTAGCAATGGGCGAAACCAGTGCCGCGTTCAATTCAATCGTATTTTCGTAAAAGGAGATGTTGGCGCTCTGTGCACTGTTGAAGCTGAAACCGTTATCGTTGCCGCTCACTTTGCTGGCGATAATCTTTTCGGTGAATTTATCCGGTTTTTGATACGCTATTTCTGAAATGGTTTCCGAAAGGTAAATGATGCCCGTGCGGGTAGAATCCAGCATTCCGTCAAAATCGCCGACTTCCTGGCCCATGATTTTTTCGGGCACGTTTTTTACTTTCCACAGTCCGCGCGAATAAAAATCGGCTGTGTATTCGCTCAACTTCTCCAGATTTTCCTTCCGTTGGGCAATGGTTTTTCGGATAATGCGGTACGCTGGGTCTTCGGAAGTGTTGACCACCACTTCATCAAGGCTGGTGGTTTCTTCTTCCAGGGAAATATTCAGGATAAAAGGAAAAGTACTGGGAGTAATCGTTTTGGTCAAGGTTTTATAGCCCAAGAACTGAAAAATAACCTTGTATTCGCCCGGTTGGGAAATGTTGAGCGAGTAGTTGCCGTCGTCATTTGTGGTGGTGCCTATGTAGCTATTTTGAAGGTAAATATTTACGTAGGGCAGGGGCTCGCCTTTGGTATCGGTTACTTTTCCAACAATTTGGGCCTGGAGTAGATAAGTGGAAAAAAGTAAGAGGGCAAAAAGTAATTTTTTCATAAAGGAAAGAAGGACTGCTTTTGGTTATTTACCAACCAAAATACCAAAACCTTATCTGCCAGTAAAATTTTTATGAATTAATTATTAAAAGCCTTTTTGATACGGCTAAGCTGCTTTTTAGTGTCGCGTTCCTTGATGGTTTCGCGTTTGTCGTACTCCTTTTTACCTTTTGCAAGCGCTATGTCCATTTTTGCCAAGCCTTTGCTATTGGTAAAAAGTACAAGCGGGATAATGGTAAGTCCGCTGTTTCTTACTTCCTTTTCAAGTTTTTTTAGCTCGCTGCGGTTTAAAAGAAGTTTGCGCTCGCTTTTTGGGGAATGATTGTAGTGCGTGGCGTGGCTGTATTCCTGCACGGTCATATTAATCACGAAGAGCTCTCCATTGCTAAATTCACAAAAACTTTCAGCTATGGACGCCTTGCCTTCACGAATGGCCTTAATTTCGGTGCCCCGCAAGACGATGCCGGCGGTGTAGGTATCGAGAATTTCATACTCAAACCTAGCCTTTCGGTTTTTTATTTTTACGTTTTTCTGAATTGCCATAGCTGCAAAAATAGATTGAATAATGCAGAATTAATAATGAATAAACAATATTGTGTAAATAATAAAGAATAAAGATTAAAGAATAAAGAATAAAGAATATTGTCACTCACTACTCAACGGTAATCGTTTCAACCTTTTTATCGGGACCATCTATCGTTACCTTAAAAAGCGTGGAATTATCACTATCGTCCATTTCCTTAAATTTTTCTTCGCCGAGAAGCTGGTTCACCAACTGCGGGGTGGTGTTGCTATGGCCGGCGATGAGCACGGTCTTTCCGTTGGTTTCCTTTAAAAATTCCTCGGAATAGATTGTGTTCGGGTCATAGCGCTTTGGCGAAATCTGCTTCTGCTGTGCTATGAGCGAAATGGTCTGTTTGGTACGGATATATTTGGTTATGTAGATTTCATCGAGCTTGATGGGTTCAAAATAGGCAGCCCAACGCTTGGCGCGAATCATCCCGTCAATGTTCAGGACGGGGTCGGGGTCTTTTGGGTCGGTACGTACTTTTTCGGCGTGGCGGATTAAATAATAAGTTGCGCTGTAATTGGGGGCAGCAGATTCATTGCCGCTCTCAGATTCTTTTTCCTTTTGTTGACCGCAAAAGGTGAAGAGTGGCAATAGTGTTAATAGGATGACGAAATGTTTCATAAAAATTTTTTAAAATAACATTTTTTAAGATTCATTGGCAAAGTTATAACTAAAACGGGTGAATCTTTAATATTTCATTATTATAAATAGGGGGGCGTCTGTTGTAATTTTATAAAACGAAAAAGAAAAATTAATTTAACTTAAAACAAAAAAGCTATGAACGAAGATCAGTTTAAAGGAAAATGGAACCAAGTAAAAGGTAA
>Ga0209344_10002423_pt1 | contig 20751 bp, 27 predicted proteins | sample Cruoilmetagenom6_FD_187293 | JGI IMG/M metagenome (GOLD analysis project Ga0209344, IMG submission 187293) | Oil polluted marine microbial communities from Coal Oil Point, Santa Barbara, California, USA - Santa Barbara Oil Seep Sample 6 (SPAdes)... | ecosystem: Environmental > Aquatic > Marine... | reverse complement strand
TAATTCTTTTTTTTCTATTAATTAGAAACCGTAGTTAAAACCTACACCAAAAGCTTCTCTAATTTGGAAACCATTAGGGTTTGTATTATCATCATAGATTGCTTGAAATACTAAGTTAGCAGAGATGTATTTGTTTACTGCCATAGAAAGATTCATGGTGTAATCGATATCTACATTTTGAGGATCTTCTAAGTAGTTAGAGTATAATGCTACAATGTTTTCCATAGAAATGTTCTTCGCTATGTTTAATTTGTAGTAACCTCTTACAGCAGCGCCTAACTCAAAACGAGAAGTATCACCAGCATCTGTACCAAAGCTTCCAGCAAATTCATCATGTACTAAAATTAATTTAGCAGCAGCAGGAGAAATCATAACATTTAAGTTATCCGATTTTTTCCAAAACATGCCAGGACCAGCTTGAAAATAAGCAGGAGAGAAGAAATGTGAAGTTGTAGCAACACGAACATTGTTATCGTCATATAAAAATCCTTTGTCCATTTGTGTTTTAAAGTTAAAGTAAGCAGAGTAGTACCAGTTACCAGTTGCTTTTTTACCTCCAATAGAGTTGAATTCTATTCTGTCATTAGATTTTGTGAAATCATCAGCTCCTTTGTTTTTGTTTACTCCGTAATCTACAATTAACTTGTTATCCCAAACGTAATCTCCTTTAATTAAGTTTGCATCGTAGTTAATTAATAAGTTAGCAGCAGTATTACCAATACCTCCACCAGTCCATTCGTTGTTGAATGCAGATTGGTTAAATGTTACTAAAACATTTCCACCTTTTCTCCATCCTGGTAAAGCATCAATTTGTGCTTGTAAAGCATTAGCTTCTGCTTGAGCAGCATCTGCTACAGCTTGCTTCTCTGCTTTTTGAGCCGCTAATTCTGTTTTTGTTTGTGCGTTTTCTTCCGTTTGTGCATTTACTGAAGCTACTCCAATAAATAATGCAGCTAATAAAAATATTTTTTTCATTATGTATTATTTTTGTTTTTTGAAGGCGCAAAAGTATGTATTAAGAGTAGAAACATTTACACTTAACCTCGTTTATTCCTGTAAAATAGATAAAAGGATTTATTTTATCGATGAAGTGCTTTTGAAAAGCGGAACAGAAGAACACGCTTCACCAAACATAATCGTTTTCGCAACAGGTTTTAACTTGTTGGTAATCATTATATAAGCGCTAGATGGTACTGGTTTTTTAGAACAACCTTTTATAATGATTGGTTTGTCTTTATAGCTAGTAATATCTAAATTGGTAATAATGTTTTGGTATAGATAGGATTCTAAAGTTTCTAAGTTTCCTAAGACAGTAGTTTTAGCAAAGGGTTCTAACTGAATAGTTAAAAGCATGTATGCCCAATCTGGTACTATGGCATCTGTTGTACAGGTTAATGCTACGAAAGCATCTTGGTATTGTGACCAATCGTGATCTTTAACAAGGGCTCTAAAATCTTTTTCACGAAGCACGAATCCTTCATAAAGCCAATCTTTAATATCAAAAAGTACGCGTCTTCCTTGCGGGTAATAATCTTCAAGATCAAAAACAATAAGTTTACTAGTTGCTACGCGATTTATAATTTCTTCAGCCATACTACGAAGATACGTGTTTTAAATTATTAGTTTTATGTGTGTTCAAGTGAAATGTATTTAATAAATTTTGTAGTGATAACGCCTTGACTATGGTTAGTAAAGGAATGCATAGAGATTAACTATTGAATTAGCAATTAGTCATTTTTTTATTAGCTTTTAAGATATTTATTATAGGCTTTTTTACTCTCAAAAATAGTGTCCATTGCTATAGTCTCAGAAGAGGATTCCGTATAAATTCTCAATTCGCGCATTTCACCAGGTTTAAAATTTAAATTTTCAAGGTTTAAAGTTGGAGTCCTACCATATTCGTAGGGTATTATTTGTAATTTGTATGAGCCATTATCTATCTCTCTTTGAAAATCACCATTAGAATCCGTAATTGTTTTAAATTCTTTGTTGTTTTCTTTATTAATAAAAATTAGCTCCATGCCTTTTCCTACAGGAGCATCATATTTACTCACCTTTCCGGTAATAAAAACAATTGTTGTGTCTGCAATCCCTTTCAAGTTATTTTCCTTAATCTCACCAGAAAAAAGTGGTTGAAATTTAGATATTTTAGCTATATACGGTTTTTGTATTATACAAGAATATAAACTAATGGATATCAACGAAACGAAACAACAATATCGAAGTGAAATCTTTCTGTTTTGAATGTGTTTTTTCATAGTACTAGCAACTTATTGGTAACCTTCTGCCTGCAGTGTAAATAAGTCGGCATACAATGATTTGTTTGCCATTAACTGCTCATGTGTGCCAATTTCTAAAACACGTCCTTCTTCTAGAACCAAAATTCGATCTGCTTGCCTTACGGTACTAAATCTATGCGAAATAATAACACTCGTTTTAAATTGGGTTAAACCAATAAAACGGTCAAATACTTCGCTTTCTGCTTTTGCGTCTAATGCCGAAGTTGGCTCGTCTAAAATCATCACTTTGGCATCCTTCATGTACGCTCTTGCTAATGCTACTTTTTGCCATTGACCGCCAGAAAGTTCTTGTCCTTTTGCAAAACGTTTACCAAGTTGTTGGTCGTAACCAAACTTTAAATCTTGCACCACTTCATTCGCTAAACTAAGTTCGGCTGCATTTTCAATTTTTAACTGATTGTCTATTTCGTTAATATCACCAATGGCAATATTTTCTCTAACAGTAAATTCGTACTTAAAAAAGTCTTGAAAAATAACGCCAAAATATTCTTGATATTTTGCTTTGTCAAATCGATTAATGTTAATGCCATCTAATAATATTTCACCTGAAGTAGGTTCGTAAAAACGAAGCAATAATTTGGTAAGTGTTGTTTTTCCTGCACCATTTTGACCAACAAATGCTAGTTTTTCACCAGCGTTCATCTTAAAACTAATACCTTTTAGTATTTCGTTTTCAGATCCTGGATATGCAAAGCGTACATTTTTAAATTCAAATCCTTTCTGTATCTTTTCCGGAAGGGATATGTCTTCTTTGTGTGCAGGTGCAATAGATATATCTAAAAAATCGAAATAATCTTTTAGGTATAGAGAACTTTCTGTAATACGCGTAAACTTAGAAAAGAAGTCTTGTAGATTTTTAGTAAGTCTGTTAAATGCTCCAGATAGAAAGGTTAATTCTCCTAAGGTAATTACTCCAGAAATTACGCGATAAATGATAAACACATAAGCACCATAATAACTTAAAGTACCTAAAACATTAAATAAGAATCCTAAAGCCGAACGTTTTACTGCTAGTTTTTTATTAAGATTATAGTATTCATTGGAGAGGTTTTTAAAACGATCGACTACAAAATCGGTTAGGCCAAAAAGTTTAATTTCTTTAGCTGTTTTATCGTTTGCACCAATAAATCGTAAATAATCTAACTCTCTACGCTCTGCAGTCCAACCTCTTGCTAAAGAATATTGTTGTTGACTAAACCAAATTTCGTTAATAAACGATGGAATAATACTTAATACTAAAAGGATGATTAAATAGGGTTCAAAATAAATTAAACCGGCAACCAAAGTTAGTATCGATATTAAACTTTGTACTTCGCCTAGCGCGTTAGACATCAACCCTACACGACCTGTAGTTTGCGTTCTTGCACGTTCTAACTTATCATAAAACTCCGAGTCTTCTAAAAGACTAATGTTTATCTGATTTGTTTTTTTTATGATTCTTACGGAAGAATCTATAGAATACGAATCGCCAAGTAAACTATCGGTTAGTGAAATAGCTCTGCTAACTAAATCGGAAAGAATGATTAATCCAAATTCTATGGCAACATAAGTCCAAAGTAGCGTTAAGTCGGAAGCATCTCCTTTGGTTTGAACAATTATTTCATCAATAATTATTTTACCAACCCAAAGTATGACTACTGGTAATACGGCACCAATTCCTCTACAAAAAGCAGATAATAAGAATAGCTTTTTGTTGGTTTTCCAAATCTCTTTAAAGAATCTAGGAATAAAAACTAGTGCGCTAAAAGATTTTCTTAAGCTGGTTTTTTTACCATCTTTAAGAGATTTAGGTGCTTGTCTAGCCATTTATATTTTTTAATTAAAGCATTCCAAGCTCTAACTTGGCTTCTTCACTCATTAGGTCTTGATTCCAAGGTGGATCGAAAGTGATTTCTACTTCTGCATCTTTTACCTCGTTTATCGATTTAATTTTTTCTTCTACTTCTAACGGAAGTGTTTCTGCAACAGGACAGTTTGGAGTTGTTAAGGTCATTAAGATTTTTACTTCGTAATCTTCATTAACAAAAACATCGTAAATTAATCCTAATTCGTAAATGTCTACAGGGATTTCTGGATCGTAAATCGTTTTGATAACGGTTACAATTTTTTCTCCTAATGCTGCTGTATCTATAGTTTCGCTCATTTTTAAAATTGTTAATGTGTTTATTTGTTAATTCGTTTATTGTATCAACAATTAAACGAAAAACAAATCAACTAATTAAGTTGTGTTTGGTATGCAATCGCATACAGTTTTAATTGTTTAATCATGCTTACTAAACCGTTTGCTCTGGTAGGAGACAAATGTTCTTTAAGTCCGATTTGGTCTATAAAATCAGTGTTTGCTTCTAATATGTCCTTAGGATGTTGGTTAGAAAAAGCACGGATTAATATTGCTATAATTCCTTTTGTGATTATGGCATCGCTATCTGCTGTAAAAGCGATTTTGTCACCTTCTAGTTCTGCATGCACCCAAACCTTACTTTGGCAACCTTTAATGATGTTGTCTTCGGTTTTATATTGCGCATTAATTAAGGGTAAATCTTTTCCAAGATCTATCATGTACTGATAGCGCTCTTCCCAGTCTTCAAACATGGCGAACTCCTCAATTATTTCGTTTTGTATTTCTTGAATATTCACGTGATTTTATTTTATGCAAAAATACAATTAAGTATTATTTTCAGCATTATAATTATTGCTTTTCATTCAGACTAAAAATAGTATTTATTAGATCTTCAATTTTGGCATTTGGCTTTCCGGCATCAAAAGTTTTAGTGCTATAGGTTTTACCATTTTTTGTAATTGTTAGTGATGCCGCTGCAGCGCCATCAAATTGATGTGCTGTAGAAGGCGGTTCCAAATTTTCTAGTTCCTCTAAGTTTAAAACGGCTACTTTATTAAATATATCTGTCGTTTCTTTTGTGCTAAACTTTCTTGTTTCTGGTGAAGAACCTCTTTGTTTTTGAGAGATAATACTATCGTTTTTAATCTCTATCTTTAAAAAACTACCTCTTGTAGAAGAGCTATATGTAATAGAATAATCATCTCCTTGTGCTATTTTGGAAGTTGTATTTTTGGCTGCAAAAACTAAATCTTCTTTCCCGTTTTTTAAAGTTAGTACATTGTTTTCTACAGAGAAACTTGTCGTTTTTTCAAGTGTTTTTAGTAGGTTTTGTTCTACATCCATAAAACGTTTGCACATCATTTTTGTGGACATAAAAGTACCGAATTTTATAGTATTTCCTTCCGTAGAATATGATGTAGAAAAGTTGTTGCAACCTGCAAATCCCGAAACTCTATTGGTAGTAGCATCGAAATTTAAATGGATGTTTTCTGGTAGTTCTGTGTTGTCAATAAATGACGAAATCATATATTTTCCAGAAAGCATCTCGGTTTGTTTTGCTTCTTTATTGTTTTGCAAATTTGTAGCTGCTTTTGTGTTTCCGCAAGATTCTAATACGAAAACAGTTAAAAGTATAGTAATAAATTTCATGATCTTCATTTGTTAAAATTTAAAATATAATATACAAAAAAGACGCCAAAGTTGGCGCCTTTTAATATTTATGATATTTATTTTCTAATTAAGCATACTTTCTCTAGAACCACCAGCTTCAAAAATAGTTCTCATTCTAGATTTTTGACCATCAGAAAACATATACATACAAGAATCATCTACGTAATCCATATAGTTCATAGTCATGTCTGTAGTACGACAGTTTACTGTTGGGTATGAAGGACAACCGTAGTTAGCACCATCAGAAGAAGGAGTGTCGGTAACAAAATCATCTCTGTTACATCTTCCGTCTCCCCAAATATGACGTAAGTTTAAATAGTGACCTACTTCATGAGTTAATGTTCTTCCTGCGTTGTACGGAGCAGCAGAACCACCAGGTAAACTAGAGTATAATACTACAACGCCATCTGTTGCAGATGGACCGCCAGGAAATTGAGCATATCCTAATATACCGCCACTGATATTACAAACCCATATATTTAAATGCGTGGAAGGTGAAACAGGAGGATAAGCCGCTTTAACAGCATCATTAGTGCTCCATGCTGAAGTAGCGTTAGAATATCTAAAAGTATTTGCTAATGTAAAGTTTATTTCACTATCTGCAACTAAACCACTAAAGGCGCTAGGAACTTGATTGATATCATTATTAGACGCTCTAAAATCATCATTTAGAACAGTCATTTGTGCATTTATTTGATTATCGCTTACGTTTTGTTGGGAGTTACTATATACTACATGTATATTCACAGGGATATTAATTACACCTAAATCATCTGGAACTGGGTCGGTACCTCCACCACCTTTTACTGGTTTTCCTTTAGAATATATACTCGCTCTAGTGTGGTATTCCACATCATACATTTTTTGTTCTAAACTAGGATCTTCATTTAACATCCTGTTTAAATTCACCATGGAGTAGCAAGTTTTTAATTTACTATTGGAAGCTACTTTGTTAGCTTCATCAAGATCTGCATCTGTATAGACATAGAAATCACTCATGTCTACTTTAGACTGATCATTGTTGTTAATAGAATTTTGGTCTTCATTACAAGATGTAAATAGCAATGCAAGTGCTGCAAAGCTTAAAATCATTTTTCTCATGCTACATGTTTTAGGTTAAAATTTTGTTAAATATATAACTAATTATATCATAAGATGTGTTATTGGTAGTGATAATATTAAATTTTCGACGAAATACGAATTTTGTTTTTTCTGTTAAATACAAAAAAAACACCTCGAAAGGTGTTTAATGTTTTGATATATAATAGTTTAAAGTTTAAGACAACATCATTTTCGCTTTCTTTACTCCAGAAACTAGTGTGTCAATTTCTTCTTTTGTGTTGTAAAAAGCAAAGGAAGCACGAACGGTTCCTGGAATTTTAAAGTAATCCATAATAGGTTGCGCACAATGATGTCCTGTTCTCACAGCAATTCCTAATTTGTCTAGAATGGTACCAACATCATAAGGATGAATACCTTCTAAATTAAAAGAAACTACAGAGGTTTTATTTTTTGCCGTTCCATAAATTTTTAAACCTTCAATTTCTAAAAGTGCTTTGGTAGCATACTCCAAAAGTTCCTGCTCATATTTTGCTATGGCATCAAAACCTATGGCATTCATATAGTCTAATGCTGCACCAAATGCAATCCCACCACAAATATTTGGTGTTCCTGCTTCAAACTTATGCGGTAATCCTGCGTAGGTAGTTTTTGTAAAACGGACTTCAGCAATCATTTCGCCACCACCTTGATAAGGAGGTAGTTTGTTTAACCATTGTTCTTTTCCGTAAAGCATACCAACTCCTGTTGGTCCACATATTTTATGTGCCGATGCTACATAAAAATCGACGTCTAATGCTTGTACATCTGGTTTTACATGCGGACAAGCTTGTGCGCCATCAATTAGAACTGCAGCTCCAAATTGATGTGCTTTTTCTATGATTTCTTCAATCGGATTTATGGTTCCTAAAGCGTTGGAAATATGATTTACAAAAACAAGTTTTGTGTTTTCGTTAAGGAGTTTATCATATTCAGCCATAACTAACTCACCATCTTGGTTCATTGGAATGACCTTTAAAATAGCACCCGTTTTTTCACATAACATTTGCCAAGGCACAATATTACTATGGTGTTCTAAAGCAGAAACAATAATCTCATCTCCTTTTTGTAATAACGAAGAAAAACCACTAGCTACTAAGTTTATACTGTGTGTGGTACCAGACGTATAAATAATTTCGTGCGCATGTGCTGCGTTAAAATGTTTTTGAATGGTATGCCTTGCAGCTTCGTATTTATCTGTTGCTTCCTGACTTAAGGTATGAACACCACGATGAATGTTGGCATTGTAATTACTATAGTAATCCACAATGACATCTATTACTTGTTGTGGTGTTTGTGATGTTGCTGCATTGTCAAAATACACCAACGGTTTACCATTTACTTCTCTAGAAAGTATTGGGAAATCGGCTCTTATTTTCTTCAAATCTAACATGCTACAAATTTACGTTTTGTTTCATAAAACTAGTATAAAGAAAATATAAAAGATAAAATTTATTATAATTTTATTGAAATGCATTTAAATAAAATGTATATTTGAAATATGTATAGCAAAGAATTAACAAAAGGAACCTTACAACCTATCATTTTAAAGTTGATTAGCGAAAGCGAAAAAATGTATGGTTATGAGATTACACAAGAAGTGAAAAAAATGACTTCGGGAAAGATCGATATATCGGAAGGCGCATTATATCCTATTCTACATAAGTTGGAAGCTAAAGGTGTTTTGGAAACCGAAAAAGTATATATAGGAAAACGCGTTAGGAAATATTATACCATCACTTCGGAAGGCAGAAAGGTGGCAGAAGAAATGACACAAGAAATAAATAATTTTATGGAGACCTTGAATTTAATTTTTAACCCTAAACCTATTATATAATGCAAATAGAAGAGAAACATATTGACTTTATAGAGAAGAGTTTAAAGCTTTATGGTGTACAATCGGAAAGCTTAAGAGAAGATTTGGTAGATCATATTTGTACTTATGTGGAAAGCCAAGATGGTAATGATTTTAACGCATTGTATCAAGAAGCTTTGCAAAAGTTTGGTGGCTATGCTAGTTTTCAAAACCTACAATTAGAAACCAATATGCAGAAGTTTAATAAAGAAAGAGCATTGTTAAATAAACTTAAAATAGCACTCGGGTTTACTATGATAGCGCTGTTAGTGTTAGGTATGTTGTTTAAAATCCAACATTGGCCGTATGCAAGTGCTATGTTGGTTGGAGCGATATTAACCTTTGTTTTAGGTGTGCTTCCTGTGTTGTTTTATGCTAAATATAAAAGATCTATTTATAAATTTTCTTAAAATCTATATCATGAAAAAATCATTTTACGTTGTTGGCTTTTTTACTTTTTTTGTTTTAGGTATTGGCGCTATGTTTGAGTTTTTAACTTGGCCATACAGAGGAGTTATTGTTTTTATTGGTTTGTTCCTTTTAAATTTTGGAATGATACCTATGTATTTTTATCAGAAGTATCAGCAGGTGAAAGGTTGAGTCTTATCTATGACTTGAAACAAAAAGCGGCAAACATATAAATGTTTGCCGTTTTTTGTTTTTTAGCCCAGATGGAGGCTTTGTTGGAGCTCCTCAAATAGAGCGACTGCCGAAATAATTTTTATTCATGAGTACCAAAACTGAAAATAGTAACGCACGAATAAACCTGGAAATAGCTTGTAATAAAAATTTTATAAATCGAAACCTATATTAACGCCTAATTTGGTTGCTATAAGCTTATTGATACGTTTTTTAAGTTCCGGAATTTTCACCGATTCTAATACGTTATTCGCAAATGCATACATCAATAAAGCTTTGGCTTCTTTTTCTGGAATACCACGAGAACGCAAGTAAAACATAGCGCTATCATCTAACTGACCAATAGTACAACCATGGGAACATTTTACATCATCTGCAAAAATTTCTAGTTGTGGCTTCGAGTTAATCGTTGCTTTATCGCTTAATAAAATATTGTTATTAGACTGAAACGCATTGGTTTTTTGCGCTTCTTTGTTTACCACAACTTTACCATTAAAAACTCCAGTCGCGCTATCGTTAAAGATCCCTTTGTAGTCTTGATGACTCTCGCAATTTGGTTCTATATGATGCACTAATGTGTTGTGATCTACGTGTTGCTTGTCGCCAATAATAGTGATACCATTTAATGTAGAATCCATATGTTCTCCATTTTGGTAAAAGTTAAGATTGTTACGTGTTAACTTTCCACCAAAACTAAAGGTATGCACAGAGATATGGCTTTCGCGTTTTTGATTCACAAAAGTGCTGTCTATTAAAGATGCGTTTACGTTGTCGTTTTGAATTTTATAGTAATCTACAATCGCGCGTTTGTTTCCAAAAATTTCGGTAACACTATTGGTTAAAACAGGATTGTCTGTTAAACTTTGGTGACGTTCAATAATTTGAACATGCGAATTTTCGTCTACAACAATTAAGTTACGCGGTTGTTGCATTAAAGCAACTTCGCTACCTGTAGAGAAATGTATAATTTGAATTGGCTTATTTACCAATGTATTTTTAGGAATATGAATATATGCTCCTTCTTGTGTAAATGCCGTATTTAATGAAGTGATGCTATCTTTTGTAGCTACTTTATTAAAATAGTTTTCTATAATTAAACGGTATTTTGGTTTCGTTAAAGCAGCAGACATTAAACAAACGTCTAGTCCGTCATGTGTAGTTTGCGATAAGTGTGAAGCAAATTTACCATCAATAAATACAATGTTATAAGTATCTATATCATTGATAAAATACTTTTTAACATCACTATATTCTATAGCGTTTTCTTGTTTTGGAAAAACACTATAGTCGTGTTTTAAAATGCTGTTTAACGATGTATATTTCCAAGCTTCTTCTTTTTTAGAAGGAAATCCTTCTGTTTCAAAAGTCTTTATGGCTTCGGTACGAATATCATGTATAGGACCATCTAAGTCTGCATGATTTTCGAAAGCTAAAAATGAGGAAACTAATTTTTCTTTTAAATCCATTATTATAAGTCTTCAGTAATCCGTCTTCAGTCTTCAGTTCACTCTAATGCAAACCGTACGCTGTTATTTGACTACTTTTTTAAGTATTAGAGTGATCACATTGGAGTAAGCAACTGCTTTACTGCAAACGGAACACTGCTTACTAGTTTATGCGTTCACTTCTTCTTTAATCCAATCGTATCCTTTTTCTTCTAACTCATGCGCTAGAGCTGCAGTTCCCGATTTTACAATTCTACCATTGTATAAAACGTGTACAAAGTCTGGCTTTATATAGTCTAATAAACGTTGGTAATGCGTAATTAAAATTACAGCATTGTCTTTGCTTTTTAATTTGTTTACACCATTTGCAACAATACGTAATGCATCAATATCTAAACCAGAATCTGTTTCATCCAGAATAGCAAGTTTAGGTTCTAGCATCGCCATTTGGAAAATCTCATTACGTTTTTTCTCTCCACCAGAAAAACCTTGGTTTAAAGATCTCGATAAGAATTTTCTATCTATTTCTAATAATTCTGATTTCTCACGAATCATTTTTAACATGTCTTTTGCTGGCATGTCTTCTAAACCTTTTGCTTTACGATTTGCGTTGATAGCAGTTTTTATAAAGTTGGTTACAGAAACTCCAGGAATTTCTACAGGATATTGAAAAGAAAGAAAAACACCTTTGTGTGCGCGTTCTTCTGCTGCAAGATCTTCTATATCTTCATTGTCTAAAAGAATGTTTCCATCAGTAACTTCATATTCTTCTTTTCCTGCAATTACAGAAGCTAAAGTACTTTTACCAGAACCATTTGGTCCCATGATAGCGTGTACTTCTCCTGCTTTTACTTCTAGATTAATTCCTTTTAAAATAGACTTGTCTTCTACACTTGCGTGTAAGTTGTTAATTTTTAACATAATTATTTTGTACCTAATTTTACAACGTTTTCTGCTTGCGTATCGATAGCAGAAATATTTAGTATTTCTTTAATATCTACTTGATTATCCCAACCTTCTTCTCCTTCTGGTTTTGGTTTAATTTCGCCTCTAACTTCTATCATTACGAAGTCTGTATCTTCTTTTTTAAAAGCTTTGGCTTGTTTGTTTATTTCTGTAACCTTATCGTTTAAGATAACACCATAAATCTGGTTTTTGGTTTGTAATACTGCAGCATCTGCATAATATACAAACTCTCCTATAAGTAAGGTTAAGCCATCCTTTTGTTTTGCTGTTCTACCATCTGCTGTTTCGGTAGTTTCTGTGTTTTCTTTTTTTGCGTCGTTTTTACAACTTGTAAATGCTATCGCTAATGCTAATAAGAATACTAATTTTTTCATAATTATTTTTCCGTGCAAGCGGAAATCTCATTTTAATTAAACATGGTTTTATTATTGGTTACACTTCGTCAAAATCGGTGTAACATGGTATTAAAATTTATTTAACCTACACTTCCTTCTAGAGAAATTTCTAAAAGTTTTTGTGCTTCTACAGCAAATTCCATTGGTAATTTATTTAATACATCTTTACTAAAACCGTTTACAATTAATGCAATGGCTTTTTCGGTATCAATACCACGTTGGTTACAATAGAAAATTTGATCTTCTCCAATTTTACTTGTCGTCGCTTCGTGTTCTATTTGTGCTGTTTTGTTTTTTGCTTCAATGTATGGAAATGTGTGTGCACCACATGCATTCCCCATTAATAAACTATCACATTGGCTAAAGTTACGTGCGTTTTCGGCACGAGCGCTTACATGTACTAAGCCTCTGTAGGAGTTTTGTGATTTACCAGCCGAAATACCTTTAGATATAATAGTCGACTTGGTATTCTTTCCTAAGTGAATCATTTTGGTTCCTGTATCTGCTTGCTGATAGTTATTAGTTACCGCAATAGAATAAAATTCGCCAACCGAATTATCTCCTTTTAAAATACAGGAAGGGTATTTCCAGGTTACCGCAGATCCTGTTTCTACTTGAGTCCAAGAGATTTTTGCGTTTTTCTCGCATAAACCACGTTTGGTTACAAAGTTGTAAACACCACCAAGACCTTTCTCATTTCCAGGATACCAGTTTTGTACTGTAGAGTATTTAATTTCTGCATCGTCTAAGGCAATAAGCTCTACAACGGCAGCGTGTAATTGATTTTCATCACGACTTGGTGCAGTACAACCTTCTAGGTACGATACATAACTACCTTCGTCTGCAACCAATAATGTGCGTTCAAATTGTCCGGTTCCACCTTGGTTGATTCTGAAATAAGTAGACAATTCCATTGGGCATTTTACGCCTTTTGGGATATAGCAAAAAGAACCATCACTAAATACTGCCGAATTTAAAGCAGCATAAAAGTTGTCGGTTGTAGGAACAATAGTACCAATATATTTTCTTACTAGTTCTGGATGTTCTTGAATTGCTTCCGAAATTGGCATAAAAATAATACCTTTTTCTGCTAATGTTTTTTTGAAAGTAGTTGCAACCGAAACAGAATCTACAACAATATCCATTGCGATATTGTTCATTTTCTTTTGCTCGTCTACAGAAATTCCTAACTTTTTATACATTGCTAATAGATCTGGATCTACATCGTCTAATGTTTTATTAGGATCTACAGCTACGGGAGCAGAGTAGTATGCTATTGCTTGAAAATCTGGTTTTGTATAATTTACATTTGCCCAGTCTGGTTCTTCCATTTCTTTCCAAACCTTGAATGCTTCTAGTCTCCAATCTGTCATCCATTGTGGCTCGTCTTTCTTTTTAGAAATAGCGCGCACAATATCTTCATTTAATCCAATAGGAAATGTTTCAGATTCAATATCTGTAAAAAAACCATATTCGTATTCCTTGGTTTTAAGTTCTTCTCTTAGATCGTCTTCTGTATATTTACTCATATCAAAAATTTAATTTTAAAGTCTTCCTAAACGGAAGATTTAGATGGGTTATAGGGAAAAAGATTCACCACAACCGCAAGTTCTATTGGCATTCGGATTATTAAATACGAAACCTGTTCCGTTTAATCCTCCCGAATACTCTAGTGTTGTTCCTATTAGGTATAAAAAGCTTTTTTTGTCGACAATAATTTTTACGTTATTGTCTTCAAATATTTTATCTTCTTCTTGCTTTTCTTTATCAAATTTTAAATCATAAGATAAGCCAGAGCAACCGCCACTTTTTACACCAACACGAACGTAGTCTGTTACTGCATTGTAGCCTTCATCCGTCATAAGTTCTATAACTTTCTTCTTAGCTGTTTCCGAAACTTTTATCATAATTATTAAATAGATTATTTCTAAATAGACTGCAAATATACAATATAAGTCATGGATTCCCATACAAGCTTACATTATATTAGTGATGTTTTTATAAGAAAAATCTATTGTATGATAAAGGCTAGTTCCTTTAGGCGTAAAGTATCTAAATGCTATAAATTAAAATGATTAATTACGTTTAAGCGGATTTATAAGGTGTACTAATTTTATTGTTTCTTTTTTCATTGAAAAATAACTACGCATTAAAATAAGCTTCTTATTTTTGCAGTATGATAGAAGATAAAAATCAACAACGTACCGCATTAAGTGATTTAGGAGAATTCGGATTGATAGACCACTTGACTTCACAGTTTGAAATTTCACATAAATCAACAATAAAAGCCATTGGTGATGATGCTGCAGTTTTGGAATTTAGGGATAAACAAATTGTAGTTACTACAGATTTATTAGTGGAAGGCGTACATTTTGATTTAAGCTATGTGCCGTTAAAACATTTAGGTTATAAGGCTGTAGTTGTTAATTTATCAGATGTGTTTGCTATGAATGCAAATGCCACTCAAATTACAGTTTCTATTGCTGTTTCTAATCGTTTTCCGTTAGAAGCGTTAGAGGAATTATATGCTGGTATTGCAACTGCTGCAAAAATTTATGAGGTAGATGTAGTTGGAGGAGATACCACTTCATCTACTTCTGGTTTACTCATTTCTATTACCGCTATTGGTGAAGTTGAAAAAGAAGATGTTGTATATAGAAGTGGTGCAAAACCAAATGATTTACTGGTTGTAACTGGTGATATTGGTGGTGCATATATGGGATTACAAGTTTTAGAACGCGAAAAGCAAGTGTTTTTGGTAAATCCAAATAGCCAACCAGATATGGAGCCTTACGCTTATATTATGGAAAGACAATTGAAGCCGGAAGCTAGAAAAGATATTGTAAAACTTTTTAAAGATTTAGAGGTGAAGCCTTCTTCTATGATAGACATTAGTGATGGCTTATCTTCCGAGATTATGCATTTATGTAAACATAGTAATGTTGGTTGCGATTTGTATGAAGACAAATTACCTTTAGATCCTCAAGTAATTTCTACTTGCGAAGAATTTAATATCGATAGTACAACGGTTGCACTAAGTGGCGGTGAAGATTATGAATTGCTATTTACGGTTTCGCAAGAAGACTATCCCAAAATTAAAGCAAATCCTAATTTTACAGTAATTGGTTATATGACAGAACCAAACGTAGGAATGCATTTAGTAACTAGAGGGGAAACTAAAATTCCTTTACAGGCACAAGGATGGAATGCACTTAACGATCAAGAATAAGCTCTTTTCGCTTTTCTTTTTTATAATGCACACTTTTTAAAACAGAATTAATCTTTTTATATTTAGGTGTTAACGGAATCAAGTTACCATTTGCATTTGTTGTCATTTGTTTTTTACAATGTTTGCATTGGTATTCTTTCACATGCGCTGTGATGTCTTTGGAAACTTTAAAATCATGACCAAAAACGCTACATTGAATAGTGTTCATAGAATTTAATTAGCTAGTTTAGAGCTAAGTAAGTTAGGAGATTTTATAGTTCTTACTAAATAATCACTTAGTTAATCGATGAAGCGTAAGATTTTTCCTGTAAACGCATTACTTTCCTGTTATAAATACGTTCTAAGACAGAATTGATTTGTTCAAACTTTGGAGTTAGCGGGATTAAATTACCGTTACTATTTGTAGTCATTTGTTTTTTGCAATTAGAGCATTGATACTCTTTTACGTGGTAAGTCACTTTTTTAGTTACTTCATATTTGTGCCCGAAAATATTGCAAACTAAATTCGGAATAAAAGCAGGTTTGATGGTAGGTGTGTTCATTTTATTAGCGTTTGGTTATAGTAAACCTAATAAAAAAAAATACATAAACGGTGAAACGCACGATTTATTCGATGAAATGCATAATTTCTTTCAAAAGTAGGCTTGGATTTTCTATATGACTCATGTGGCCTTCACTAAAAACTGCGGTATTAATTGGAGTGTTTTTGGTTTCTTGAATTAACTTTTCTCCATTCACTACAGGGTCATTTTTTCCTATAAGGATCATTTTTTTACCTTTTAAAGAATGAAATACATCTTGTCTGTCTGGTCTTAGTCGCATACCTTCCTGACAAGCAATATATCCTTGAACAGGAGTTTTTAGAGCTTCTTTTAAAGCGGCATCAAATTCCGCTTTATATACTATTTTACTTTTTTCACTAAATAAATTAGCAAAAGACATACGTACCATATTATTAAAATTGGTTTGTATCATCTTGTTGGCTCGAGCACGAATTAGTTTGCGTTCGTCATCATCGGTTTCGTAGGTAGAATTCATTAAGCATAACCCTTTTAAGCTTTTTTGGTTTTCTTCGGCGAAAGCCAAAGCAACATATCCACCCATAGAGTGTCCAATCATATAATATCTTCGTAGTCTTGAATGATTTAAAACGGCAAGAACAGCTTCTGCCATGTCTTCCATAGTATGCACATATCCTAAGCAAGGTGTTTTTCCGTGGCCTAATAAATCGATACAAATGACACGGTTTCTTTTGGTGAGTTCAGGTAAAAAAGCATTCCACATGGTACTGTTTTCTAGAAAACCGTGTAATAAAACGATTGCTGTGCCAGTACCATGATCCGTGTAAAAAATATTTATGCCTTTGTGTTCTAAAATCATATTTAAACTATATTGTGCAAAGATAATTAAGGGCCTGTAATAAATTGCGACTCTATATTTAAAATAATACATTTCCTTTTACAACAGCATAATATGAATAAAACTAAAGAATTGTTAATTACAAGCTTCGCCTTGTTTTCGTTGTTTTTTGGAGCAGGAAATTTACTGTTACCACCACTTTTGGGGTATCAGGCAGGTGAGAACTGGTTTTGGGTAATTATAGGTTTTGTAATGACCGCAGTAATAATTCCTATAATAGGTATTTATGCACATGCCAAATTACAAGGAACTTTATATGATTTTGGTAAAAAAGTGTCCCCAGCTTTTAGTCTTATTTATTGTGTGCTTATTTATATTGTTGCCGTTGCAATTCCGTCACCGCGTACCGCAGCAGCTACTCATGAAATTGCAATACATCCAAACTTTAATACTTCTCCTTTGTTAACGAGTAGTATCTATTTTATTTTGGTATTAGTATTTGCATTAAATCGTTCTAAAATATTAAACCTTATTGGTAAATACCTAACTCCATTTATAGTGATTATGTTGCTTTTGGTAATTGGTATTGGTTTGTTTTCTACCCAAATGGTTACTAATCCTTCACAATTTGAAGCGCCCATTGTAAACGGAATTTTAGAAGGCTATCAAACCTTTGATGCTATTGGAGCAGTGGTTGTTGGAGCAGTAATTATTATATCTATTAATTTAAAAGTTAAAGACTCTTTTGAAGCGAAAAAAGAACTGATTAAAAAATCGGGAATCATAGCAGGACTTGGACTCTTTGTTATTTACGCAGGACTAATTGCTGTAGGTGCATTTTATGGATCCGAAATAGATGTGAATAGCGCATTAAGTAGTGATATGCAACGCGCAAATCTGTTAACAGGAATTAGTAAAAAGGCATTAGGAACTTTTGGTAATACTATTTTAAGTGTGCTCATTGCATTGGCTTGCTTTACAACAGCTGTAGGTATTGTTACCGGAACAGCCGATTATTTTAAAGGTTTAATTAAAGATTCGCAAACCGTGTATGTCATCACGGCAGTGTTGGCATGTGTGATTGGTGTGGTGGTTGGCCAGTTAGATTTTAATTCTATAATCGTGATTGCATTACCAGTCTTATTATTTATTTACCCAATAACTATTGTGCTGATTCTACTAAACGCAATCCCTAATAAATTTGGTTCCAATAGCGTATTCCGAGTAGTGGTTTTAGTAACCTTTATTTTTAGTATTCCAGATGTGCTTAATTTTTTAAGTCCGTCCCAAGATTTAACCGAAGTCATTTCCAGTATTCCATTTGCAAATCATAGTTTAGGTTGGGTATTACCAGCTTTTATTGGATTTATTCTGTTAAATTTTAAAACTTTTACGACTAAAACCATAACGAACCAATAGGTACCACATGGCAGAGCAGGACATTAAAAGATATTCATATAAAAATATATTTTCATTGAGCGTTGTTCAATTCGAAAAAGCCTGCGTTTTTAATAAGCCAGAACAAGTAGATGCCTATAATGTCTATTGGATTAAAAAAGGAAAAGGCACCTATAACATCGATTTTGAAAGCTATGATTTTCAAGACAACGTGCTCTTCTTTTTATCTCCTGGTCAAGTGTTTTCTGTAGATTCCGAAAAAATTCAAGAAGCCTACAAAATATCTTTTATTCGAGATTTCTACTGCATTCAAACCCACGATAAAGAAGTCGCTTGTAATGGCGTTCTTTTTAATAATGTCTACGAAACCCCTTTTGTAAAACCTTGTGCCAGCGACACACAAAAACTAGATTTTATCCTAGAAGGTTTAATCGAAGAGTTTAAAACTAACGAAGCTGCACAATATGATATGCTGCAAACCTATTTAAAGCAATTCATTATCCATGCCGTTCGCGTGCAAAAACAACACCTTACTATTAAAGAAGATGTAGAAACCAAACTCTTTAAAGACTTTAGCGTACTGGTTGAGCAAAACTATAAAAAACTGCACACGGTAACCGATTATGCCAATAGATTAGGACTTTCTCCAAAATCCTTAACCAAGCATTTTAATAAAATAGGAAACCAAACACCTAGCGATTTTATTAAAAATAGAATTATCCTCGAAGCCAAACGCCAACTCATTTACTCTAATGATTCGGTAAAAGAAATAGCCTACAATTTAGGTTTTAATGACGCCGCCTACTTTACACGATTCTTTAAAAAAGGCACCTTAAAATCACCACTTCAGTTTAAAAAAGAACATTAATTTTTGGGCGTGACCATAAAGGTCAGGCTGTCCGCTGTATCTTTTTTTGCCATATATGGCAGCAAAAAAAGGATGCCACTTCCATCCTTCACGCAATAATTACAGGTTTTTATGCTTCAAAAGCCTAATAAAATGGGCGTGTCCAAGCATAAGGAACTTTTGTCCATTTTTCAAAGCGTATTCTCGTCGCATCTTTGCAGTGTAATTAATAACAAATCAAAAATTATGAAAACAGAACAAAATATACAATGTCCAAATTGTTGGGGATTTCAGGAATACGACGAAAAGCAAGCCGACAATAAAATTTGCGATTGTAAAAGTCAAGAGTAAACAATACAATGTCACTTCGAGTGATTTTTGAGGCACGAAAAAATAGTATCGAGAAGTTTTAGGTATTAAGAAAAAAGCTTTCTAACAAACATTATTAAAATAAAAAAACAAATATTATGAGCACAAGAATTGAAACATTAAATCCAGAAACAACTACAGGAAAATCCAAAGAATTATTTAATGCAGTACAGAATAAATTAGGATTTATTCCAAACCTAATTAAAGTATTTGGTAATTCGCCAGCAACCTTGCAAACCTATTTAAGTTTAGGGGAATTAACAGGTAGCGGAAACTTTAGCAACAAATTTAGAGAACAATTAGCATTAGCAATTGCCGAAGAAAATGCATGTAACTATTGCTTATCTGCACACACAGCAATTGGTAAAATGAACGGTTTAACACAAGAGCAAACCGAATTAAGCCGACAAGCAATTGCTGCAGATGCTAAAACACAAGCAGGTTTACAATTTGCGCAAGACGTAACTAAAAACAGAGGACAAGTATCTACAGCGGCTATTCAAGCAGTAAAAGAAGCTGGTTATACCGATGGGGATATTTTAGAAATCGTTTTAAACGTCGTTTCTAACACACTTACCAATTATGTAAATCACATTGCAGAAACCGAAGTAGATTTCCCAAGTGTAGAAACAGGAAAATTTACAGTAACAAACAACTAATATTCTAATAATTACAAATCATAAAATACAAAATCATGAAAAATTTATTTATCGCAATCTTTTTAGTAGCATTTTCAATCACAGCTACAGCACAAGACAAAATGACTAAGAGTACAACAGCAACCACTGTTGTTTTAGAACAAACATTAGGAGAATTCACGCAGAAAGAATTAACACTTAAAGAAGGTACTTATGTATTTCAAGTTTCTAATAATAATGCTGCGCCAGAAGTAGGTTTAGTTTTAATAGAAGCAGGGAAAGATGGAGCAGATCCTAAAAATCATATTGCAGATGCTTATGTATCGCAAATGGTAAAACATGGAAAAACAGAATCTTCAAAAGAAGTAACACTTACCAAAGGGACCTACCAATATTTTTGTCCTTTTAACAAAACACCACAATATACTTTAACAGTAGAGTAGTTGTTTGATTAATAGTTTTTAGTGTGAAAGCGAGCTTTACTAAAGCTCGCTTTTTTTTGTTTTATTTTTTGAATTTTGCTATATTGATTTAAAATTTAAAGTCATGAAAAAATTCATTGTAACGGTATCCTTTATTTGTGTTTGCTTTCTTTCTTATGCTAACCATACACCAAAAGTTGGCGATGTATTAATCGTTAAAGCGCCTTCTAGTCAATTTTATAATCATATAGCATTTCCACAATTAAATATATTAGTAAAG
>Ga0209344_10002422_pt1 | contig 20754 bp, 13 predicted proteins | sample Cruoilmetagenom6_FD_187293 | JGI IMG/M metagenome (GOLD analysis project Ga0209344, IMG submission 187293) | Oil polluted marine microbial communities from Coal Oil Point, Santa Barbara, California, USA - Santa Barbara Oil Seep Sample 6 (SPAdes)... | ecosystem: Environmental > Aquatic > Marine... | reverse complement strand
ATCTTCGTCGGCGGTTCGGCACACGCCGGCAACGGAGTGGTGTGGTGGCGAAACGCGGGCGGCAGCCCGATCGACTGGCAGCGACTGCCCATCGACGCCGGGTTCAGCGGCGCGCACGGACTGCAGGCGGCCGACGTCGATGGGGACGGCAACCTCGACGTGGTCGGTGTCAGTTACGAAGGGATCGTCTCGTGGTGGCGCAACGGCGGCGGCAACCCGGTCGCGTGGACCGAGCAGATTCTCATCGAGGACTGGTACTGGGCAGGCGTCGCCCACGCGGCCGATCTCGATGGGGACGGCGATCTCGACATCACCGCGACCTCGCGGTGGCCCGGCGAGATTCTCTGGTGGCGCAACGACGGCGGTAGGCCGATCAGCTGGTTCCAGCAGCGGATCGCCACGATTCCAGGTGCGTGGCCGCTGACGATCGTCGACGTCGACGGCGACGGCGACAACGATGTCATCGCCGCAGGCAGGCACGAGGTCAGGTGGTACCACAACGAGGGCCGGATGATTCGGGTCCGGCCGTCGGGCGGCCGAGTCGGACCATGACGCCGGGCCCATCAGGAACGGTGTCGGGTCAGGCGTCGAGCTCCAGCAATCCCTCGCGAATCAGGCGGCGCACCAGCACCACCTTCGAGCTGTCCGACAACGGTCCGGCGATCTCCTCGACGCGGAAGGCGTCGCGATCGGCGACGAAGCGCAGCGACTCCTCGATGTGGCGGGGCGTCCGCAGGGTCTCGCCCATGAACTCGAGGCCGGCGTACCCGGCGCTGACCGTAACCTTGACCCCGACGCCGGGCCGCCGGCGCACAGCGGTCTGGGGGGTGATGGATCCGGCGGCGGCGACCGAACCAAGGTAGCCGCTGGGCGGCGGATTGCCTCGTCGCTGCATCGTCGTCAACTGCTGGCGATACGCCTCGAGCACCGGCGACAGATCGTCGATCTTCGTCAGACCTTCGCGGAGCCGGGTTTCCAGCTCCTCAAAGCTCGGCGGCGCCGCGGCGCCCGCGACCTGTGCGAGCGGGACGGGTTGCGACCACCGGCCATCCGTGGCGACAGCCCGTTCGATCGTGTCGTCCAGCAGCTGGCGCCACGTATACGGGTAGAGGCCGACGGCCAGGTGGACGGAAAAGTCCGAGGTGGTTTCGGCCGCGTGGCGCACACCCACGGGAATGTACAGGGCGTCTCCCTGCTCCAGCTGAAGGTCGTGGGTGGGGTCGGCGCCACCAGTCTCGCCTCCAGGTCGCTCGTAGATCGCCCAGCGTTTGGCGCCGTGAGTTTGCAGCGCCAGCACGTCATGGGTATCGGCGTGGATGGCGAACCCCTGGCTGCGCGTGCCGGTGATGTAGACGTTGGCCTCGACCCGAGCCTGCAGCCGCTCCTCGAACTGCAGTGCCAACCGGCGGATCGACGGCCAGCGTCGGTGGACCGAGTTGAGGACGATCGTGTAGCCGTTGCCCAGCGCCTTGTACAGCGCTTGCGTCGCGTAGGTCTGCGACGACATCAGCGGCATGACCTCCTGGGTCGGCGCCCACTGGCCCTGCTTGACCAGCCGTACTTCACCGAGAGGCGGCCGCGCGACGAACAGGTACTCCTCGATGTCGTCCAGGCCGAACAGCCCGTCGAGCAGGTCGGGAGCCTCGTGCTTCAGGACGGCGACGTTTTTCGACCAGTATTCTTCAAAGAACGGATCGGCGCCCACGGGCTCCAGGATCCGGTCCAGCATCGAACGGCCGGCGACGTTCTCCACGGCATCTCCTCCTGTCGGTCTACCAGTATGTTCACATATTTAGCCAGAGCTTAACACGGTCACTCGCGCGATCCGGAGGGTCGCCGGGCGGTGCCCGGACCGGCCGAGGTTGGGTGCCACATTCACCATGATGGGCATCCGTGCCAGGTACGGAATCTAATGGGTGCGACCGAGATCCACGGCCAATGACCTGGTTTCGAGGACTGAAACATCGGCCGGCTCGGGTTCCGGAGCCTCCTCGGGTTCCTTCCACCAGTTTCGGGCGTCGACCTGCCTCCACCGAGGAATGCTGCGGCAGGCTGCCAGCCTTTCGCGGATCTCGGCGGCGCTCTGCGGCCTCTCGTCAGGTTTCTTGGCCAGGCACTGCATCACCACCGCCTCGAGTTCTGCCGGGAGCTCACGCCCAAGCCGGTCGGACGGCGGCGTAGGTTCGGTGTGCAGGTGGTGGCCGCAAATTTCGACTATATTGCCGGAAAAAACCTGCTCTCCCGTCAACATGAAGTAGCCCACCGCACCCAGGGCGTACAGATCGCTGCGACCATCCACAGAACCCGGACCGGTCAGAGCCTCGGGCGCCAAGTAAAGCGGCGTGCCGGAAACCACCCCATCGTGGGTCAGATTCGCGGCGCGCGGCCCCTCGACCATCTTGACCAGACCAAAATCGAGCACCTTTGCGATGTCGAGCTCGCCACCTTGGCGGCACAGGAAGATATTCGCCGGTTTGATGTCGCGGTGGACAAGACCGAGGTCATGCGCCTCGGCCAGACCACCGGCCACCATCTCCATGACGCGCAGCACCCGTCCTGGTGGCTGAGGACCATCACGGTCGACCACGGCCTGCAACGAGGCGCCGTCGAGCAATTCCATCGCGTAGTAGAACACTCCGTCGGGTGTCCGGCCGTAGTCGTAGATGGTGATTGTATTGGGGTGGGTCAGTCGAGCCGTTTGCTGCACCTCGCGTTCGAATCGCGCCACGCCGGCTTCACCCGCCTTCTCGAGAGAAAGCAGCTTGACCGCCGTCGGCCGGCGCATCATGGCGTGACTGGCGCGGTAGACCACGCCCATACCGCCCTCTCCGAGTTTCTCGTCGAGAGTGTACTGACCGAGCCGCATCGCCTGGCGGATTTCGCGATGAAGGTTGTGAATGATGCGCGAAATCGACACGCACACGATGGTCACCAGGGTCCACCAGATGAGGACGTTGACCACCAAAGTGACGGTCTGGTTCGGCCCGATGGCGCCGCGCATTGATCGGTCGGCGGCCAGCGGCACCCAGTCAAACACATACAGCGCGAACAACGGAACGATTGCCAGCACCGTTATCCACGCTGTACGACGCACCGTGCTCGGCACCAGTGCCGCCCGCAACAGGTAGCCGAAGGCGAGGCCGAGCATGAGCGCGACGAGGAGCTGCTCCAGTTGCAGCCCGGACATCACGGCGAGAGCCTTCGGTTCGAGCGCTGCCAGATCGACGCCTTCAATCTCGGCGTTGAGCTTGAGCGCCCGTGGGGCGAGGCACCGACCCATCAAGGCAACGGCCACCGCCGAGCCCATCATGGACGCGCTCTCCACCGCACTCACAAACCGACGCGGATGCGTCCCGCGGCGGCAGACCATCCACATGGCGAAGCAGATCAGTAGTGCAGACCAGGAGAACGCCTGCCCAAAGGTGAGGAGCTCACGCCACAAGCCCACTACGATGAAGATCAAGGCGGAAGCACAGTTGCCCACCAGCCACACGATCGTCAGCACTTTGCCGAGCACACCCACTCGCCGCTGGTAGAACAACCGTCGCCTGGGCGTATCGATTTCGTTGGTGGTCGAAGGTGTCATGGCAGGACGAAATCCTACCACTACCGCTCAATGATAGGTGCCTATCGTTGGGCGACAGCGGAGAAGCACATCGGTGCCGACGCGATCCATGCCGTGTATGATGATGCGTGGAACAGAAAGAATGAACGACGGGAGAGATGACCCCGCGGCCACGGTCCAGGGCGACATTCATCCGGCAGCAGCCACCGGGCTACGGACCATCGCCCGCCTCATCGTCCTCTCCGGGTGGGAGATTGGTCGGGTCGTCGAGCTGACCCGCGGGAAGACTTTCATCGGCCGCTCCGAAGCCGCGGATGTCATGATTCCGGAGCCTCTGATCTCCCGCCGCCACGCCCGGGTCCTCCACCTTCGAGTCGGCGACAACGATTTCTATGAGGTCGCCGATCTCGGATCCTCGAACGGCACCTTCGTCAATCACTCGTCGGTCCAGCACTCCGGCCTGGTTGATGGCGACACACTGCAGATCGGCCCGGTGCTCTTCAAGTTCGTGGTCCGCGACGAGACCGAAGGGGCCTTCTACCGTGATGTCCACCGCCTGATCCACCACGACCAGCTGACCGGTCTGCTGACCATGGACTCGTTCCTGCGCCGCGTCCGGCCGGAGCTGTTTCGGACGACGGTGCTGACCCTGGCGATGACCGACCTCGACGGACTCAAACGGGTCAACGACACGTTCGGACACCTCGCTGGCCGCATGGTCGTGCGCGAAATGGGCGTCATGTTCCGCTCCGTATTGCGCACCTGCGACGTCGCCGGGCTGTACGGTGGCGACGAGGCGATCATCGCGTTTCCGGAGACCGCCCTCGGCGATGCAGAGCTGCTCGCCGAGCAGCTCAGAACTACGGTTGCCGAGCACCGTTTCGAACACGACGGCAACGGGTTCTCGGTGACCATCAGCCAGGGGCTGGCCCAGTGCCCCGAACACGGCCGAACGGCCGAAGAACTCATCAGCGCCGCCGACCGTGCCCTCTATGCCGCCAAGGCCGCCGGCCGCAACTGCGTGCGAACGGCGTAACGGACGCAAAACGCGCAGCTGAGAAAGACGTCATTTCAGATAACGAGCGCCGATGAGCCGGAACTTCGGGTAGGCGCCACCGTTCGCAATCTTCACAAATCCAATCAAGATGCAGAGATGGGTGCCACGTACACACTTCCACACTTCTTGCTCCCTCACACTCCCCGTGTTGCCAAAGTGGGGAGCACGTCATGCACCGTTTCGCAATGGGCTCACGCTACACTCGGGCGGATGGTTAGACGCGAGCTCCTCCGGCGCCGCAGGCGCATGGCGGCATCAACGTTGCTGGTCGCCGCCGTGGTGGCAACGACTGTGGTCACTCGACCCGCCGCCGGCGAATCTCCGGCCGGCACCCACATCACGCACGTCTCGGTCGAACACCGGGACGGCGACTCCACGGTGATCGCGGTTTCCTTCGACGGACCGATCACCAGCCACCGTTGGTACCACATCGACGGTGAGGAGCCCCGCGCGGTTGTGAGGATCGCCGGCATCGTCGAGGCATACCGGCCCTACGAGGTGGCGGTCGAGGATGAGCGGGTGCGCCGGATCCGCATCGGTCACCACCCCGAGTTCAATCCACCCGAGGAGCACCTGGTCTTCGACTTGATCGACGACCAGGTGGCCATTACCCGGGTCATGAAACAGGATCAGCGTTTGATCGTGGTCCTGCGAAGAGTCGAGGCAACCGGCGGGTCGCGGCCCCCGGCCCCGAGCGCACCGACGCCAACCGCTCTCGTGCCGAAAACCGTTCCGGCCACGCCGACACCGACCATGACTCTCAGGGCGGCCGCAACGCCCACCCCGACTCCAAGATTGACCCCGACGGCGACCACAACGCTCGCTCCGCCCACGCTTCCAACTTCAGCTCCGGCAACCGCCACCCCGGCGAGCCCGATATCTCCGGAGAGACCGCGTGCGGCCCCACCGACGATGCCGACAAACCCGCCGCAGATCGCAGCGCCCGATGAGCGGGTCGCGACGATCCCTCACCCTCCCAAGGACTTCTCCGGGCCGCTTCTGACCGAACTGGTGATTTCCCACCGGGAGGACGGATCGGCCTTGGTGCGCTTTTCCGCCGACGACACGATCGAGGGGTCCAATGTGCGTTTCTTCAGCGTGCGGGATGCCCCTCCCCGGAACCTCCTGGTGATCCCCGGGGCGGGGCTGCCTGGAGAGAATGCGCTGCTGCCGGTCCGGGACGGGTTATTGTGTGAGATCAGGGTGGAATTCACAGAGGTCGAAGGGCCGGCTCGCACTGAGCTGACCTTCTATCTCGCATCTTCCGAAGTGACCTTTGAGCAAGCGGCGGTCAAGGGAGCCCACGCTGTCATCCACTTGCGCCCTCCGGCCAATCCTCAGGCGCCCCTGGGCTGCGAGGTCGAGAGCCGGATGCGAAACAGGACTTGGCGTTTCATCGCCAAGGGTCCGCCCCAGGAGGCACCTGCCAGATAGGATAGGTGCCACGATAGGTGCAACTGATCACAACCTCACAACCCGGTCCGATTGGGACTCAGTTGTGATGATGTGATCAGTGGCGCCGTTCTTCTGACACTCATAAACGGTCAGTCTCCAAGCTCAGGATTCCAATTCAGGATGACGTGGAGTGGGTGCCGGGAACCTTTCCTACCGGCTGACCTCGACACCCTTCCAGAAAGCGATGTGGTCCTTGATCTCGGCTGCGGCCGGTTTGGGTTCAGGGTAGAACCACGCCGCGTCTCGGTTGACCGATCGCATCATGTGGTTGGAGACCGCGTTGACGAGCGGCTACAGCCTCGCCCGGAGTTGGCGATCGCGGGCCGCCTCGAGAGTCATGACTGGTGCTCGCCTATCTATTGTGAACACAGCGGAACGTCGTGAACATAAACGGGTAGCGGGATTGGAACCAGTTGCGGAAGCTGCGCCGGATGAGCTGGGTCGGGGTCGCCCACGAAGCGCCGAGCATGACCCGGTGGAGGCCGTCGAAGAAATCGGCCGAGTAACCCGGATAGCTCCGGATTGTGGCCTTGAAACCGGGGAACGGGGCGAAGACCGAGTCGGTCCACTCCCACCCGTTGCCCACCAGTTCGGCGACACCCCAGGCCGAGTCGCCGTTGGGGAAGCACCCCACAGGTGTCGGCGACCAGTGGTGGAAATCGAAGTTGCCGTGGGTCGCTGACGGCGCCTCGTTGCCCCATGGATGGCACCGTTGTCCGCCGTCGGGGGTGGTGTAGGCGGCGCGGTGGAACTCGGCCTCGGTGGGCAGCCGCGCGCCCCGCCAACGACAGTAGGCGCGGGCCTCCGCGTGGCTCGCGTAGACCGGCCAGTCGCCGACAGCTCCGAGATCCAACCGGTCGAAAAGAGTGTCGTAGGTCAACGAGCCGTTGTCGCGGGACCAGAAGACCGGGAGTTCGAGCCCGATCCGATCCCGCCAACGCCAGTCGTCATCGTCCCACAGATCGGCGCGTGTGTAGCCGCCATCCGCCACGAACTCGCGAAACTCAGCGTTCCGCACCGGGGTCCGGTCCATGGCGAAGTCATCGACGCCGACCTCCAACGGGGGAAACTCGTTGTCCCAACCGAAGTCGACCAAGGAGGAGTCGGCACCAAGGACCACCCCTCCCCCACCGATCTCGATCACCGCCGGTGACGCCGCGCCGTCGAATCGGTACGGCGCCGGATTCCGCGGCCGTCGCTTGTGCTCGAACGGCAGCTGCTGAAACAGATACTGCAGCGTCTCCTGGTGCATCAGTTCGTGCTCGATGGCCACCTCGAAGATCCGGCCGCGCTCGGCCAACGGATCGTCTGCCGCGCGATCCGCGACCTCGTCGATCGCCGTTAACAGCTCGTGCCGGATGCGATCGCGATAGTCGATGATTTCGCTGACCGGCGGCCACTCGGCGGCGGACTCGTACCGATCCACATCCATGGGATCGATCCCGCGTTCAAAGAGGGCATCGAAAGCGGGTCGGAAGGAGGGTCGACCGAGCACCCCACGGCACACCTGGTTCCAGGCGAACGCCGGCAGGTGGCCGAGATAGAAGACCAGCGGGTGCCGGAGCGCGATGGGTTGATCATCAAGAGCCCCGGGCTCGAGCAGATCGAAGATCTCATCGGATCTCGACCAGCAGGCCTCCAGACGCTGCCGGACGGAGTCGATCACAACGACGTCCGTCCGCCAACCGGTCGGACCAACGCGGAGGCGAAGAGCTCGTCGGAGTCGGTGAACCAATCCGAGAGTTCGAGACCGGTTCCGTTGAGGGCCCCGACAAAGGAGTCGCGGGTGAATTTGCGGCTGATTTCAGTTCGGATGTCGTCGCCGGTGTCGAATCGAAGCCGCCGACCGTCACCCAGCGAAACGGTGGTGGGCCGCCGCGCGCGGAGCCGCATCTCGATCCACTCCTGATCGGCATCGAAAAACGCAATGTGGGCAAAGGCATCAATCTCGAAATCGGTGCCGAAGCGGCGATTGAGCACCCTGAGTGCGTTGAGGTTGAAGTCCGCGGTAACTCCGGCGCTGTCGTTGTAGGCCGCCACGAGCCGCCGAGGATCCTTGACCAAATCGAGCCCGACCAGAAATGCATCATCCGGCCCGATGGCCGCACGGACCCGGGCAAGAAAACTGTCCATCTGCCGGGGGTAGAGATTGCCGATGGTCCCAGCGAGAAAAATAAAGAGCCGCTGCCGATCGCCGTCACCCACCGACTCCAGGTCGTGGAGAAAATCGCCGACCACCCCTCGGACCTCCATCTCGGGGTAGCAACCGGCCAGCGTTTCGGCCGAGGCGCGGAGAAAGGTCTCGTTGATGTCCAGCAGCACGCACCCTTCGAGGTGCCCGCTTCGGCGCATTGCGTCGAGCAGGAGGCGGATCTTCCGTCCCGCACCCGAACCGAGCTCGACCAGCTCCCGGGCGCCCGTGGCCTCGACCACCTCATCGGCGATGGCGGCTAGCAGAGCCTCTTCGGTTCTCGTCTGGTAGTACTCGGGAAGACGCGTGATCTCTTCGAAGAGGTGGGACCCGGCGTCGTCATAGAAGTACTTGGAGTCGACTCTCGGAAGCGTCCGCAACAGGTTCTTACACACCTCCGCTTGCTCGTCGTCGAAACTCACGGAGCGGTGGCTTCCATGATCGATCCGCACAGAGTGGTCGATTTCGGTGTCAGCCGTCTGTCCCATTCTCATCTGGCTCCTCAAACCTGGTGGGTTCTTGGGGAGGGGAACACGCACCGAGAGCCAGAAATTCTGACTCGGCGGGGACCACACTGCAACAACGTAAAGAGTGCCACCAATCAATGGCGCTGAACTCAGGGATCACGCGTTGAGAGTGTAACCCCTCGGCCGACAGGGCAAACACCACGAGGAGAACCACTCCCAAGCCGCGGAGGGCCCCGGAGGTGAAGATGAAAGGCGAATCGACAGCAGGCTGGGTCGAGCTGGGTGCGATCCCGACGGTTCGCCAGACTCCAGCTCCATTGGGCCATTCAGCCGGTCATGGCCTTTGCGGACTGTGGGCTCGAAACCCGGCCCGACGACAGTCAGGCGAACCTCGGGTAGCGCAGCGATATCACGGCGCTCGTGAGTCGGTTGCGGCCCGAAGGCCTTGCCGCCGGGTTGAGCCTTGGAGACCGTTCCCTGTTGATCCTCGACACCCGGGGCACCGTTGTCGATCGCCTCCCGCTCGAGGGGCAGACGATCGACCGGGCCGTCTCGTGGTTGGAGCATCGGCTGGCCGCGAGAACCGGCGACACGCCCGCGAGTCCGATCCGGATTCGCGACTACGAGATGCCGGTGCTCAAGGTTTCGAAGGCTGGTTTGGTGCGGTGCTTACCGCGACCCCGCTCCTCGGTCACCCGGCCGTCTCACGAGAGCAGGCGGTGTTGTCGTTTCTCCGCTCGGCGGTCGTGGCATCCAGGGACCTCATCCAATCAGCCTGGAAAACCCAACCACAGCTATGAACGATCACTCTGCCAGCCACTTAACCGACTGGATAATGAGTTTCTTCATCATGGGATGATTGATCACCCCGGCAGTGTGGCCCGGCGTCAGGCCCAGGAAGCGACCCTTTCCTACCTTGTGAGTCCAGCCGGCGATACACCTGTCACCCCTATCAGAAAAGCTCTCCAGAAAGACATGGGTCTCCTCCGGATTCACATCCATATGGTAGTGCTCATCAGAAACGGCAAACTCCTCGATGTCAGCACAGACGGGGTGTCTGGGGTCAACGCGAGTCCGCCACCTCAGGCCGTCGATAACTGTGGAAGTCTGTACTTTGGAGTTATCCGGTTGCGAGTGGCTCGTGCGGATAGCGCTCATTGCGTTTCTGGAACGAGAGGATGGCCTTTTTCAGGACAACGCCCTCCTCGATCACCATGGCGCGTCGAATCGTCTCGTCTTCGAGCCAGCCTTCGCGTCCTGCCAACACCGACGGCAGGTGGACAACCAGCGCAGCGGAGATCGACCGGGACGCGCTTTCCCAAAGGTAGCTGGGGGTATGGTCCACCGCGTAGTAGTCCACTGTTCCTACTTTGAACATCGGCTCATCAAAGGTGGTCGGTTTGGCAAAGGAAAAACCCATTCCCTCGTCACAACTGACATCGACGATCAGGCAATCCCTCTTGAGGCGCGAAACATCCTCTGCGGCGACGAACATGAGCGGCTTGTCCGGGTCCTGGAAGATCCCATTCACGATGATGTCGGCTTCACTGAGCAGGTCGAGAAAAGGTCGTCTTGTCCCGTCGTGCTCCGCGACGAGGAGCCGTGATTCACCCTGCTTACCCCTGTGAAGGCGGACATAGTGACAATCCAACACTTCCTCTCGAACCTCATGGTCAGGACGTTGAATGCAGATCGTAATTTCTCTAAAACCACGCGCTTTGAGTGCGTAGATGGCCCCTCTGCTCACCGCACCAAAGCTGATGATGACAGTCCTGCGCTGGTCGCCGTAATGCCCGTCGATTCCCTTCAACTGGAGAGCATGCAGCACGCCACAATAGCCGGCCAACTCATTGTTCTTGTAAAAGGTGTGGCGGCCGGCGTGCCCGTCAGGCCCCCAAACGAACATCTCCTCGAACGCTATGAGAGTCTGTTTGCGATCGATCGCCACCTGGGTCAAAGATCGCTGCTGTGCGCAATGGGGCCACCCCCAAAGGATGCCGCCTTCTCGGAGGGTCTTGAGGTCTTCCGGCTCCGGTTTGGCGAGGACAACCGCTCCCAGGTCGGCCAAGAGCTCGCGACGTGTCGCGGTACCGCCCGCCTGAGACGCAAGCTCTGAATCCGAAATCCCGAATGGCTCCCCATATCCCTGTTCGAAAATCAGTTGCCGGCGAACGTCCTCCGGGAGACGTGACAGATGATCCGGATGGATCGGAATGCGCCTCTCGTTTTCCTTTTTCGATGTTCCGACGACTCCCAGTTTCAGCATGGAACTCCTGTCCTGCGCCGCGTCGGCAGCACATCATCGGCCAAACCAACAAAACTCCCGCGCACCGGGTTTCTCCAGACAAAAAGTGGCCGTAACGCTGATCGCCTCTGTGCAGTAGAACCTTTACTCTCTCATATCAAGAGGATTGGCGCGAAGGATAGATGCGTCTGATGGATAGAAAAGGAAAAAGGTGCAGGCACACCTTGATGCCTTTACCTATTTATGGGCGTCAGTTTCATTCGGACTGTTCGTGGCCCCCCCGTTGGGCCATAATGCCTCATGTCCGACGACTCTCCCCCGCATCGCCGCCGCGTGCGCTACAAGGGAACCCACCCGCGGCGCTATCAGGAGAAATACAAAGAACTGGACCCTCTGCGCTTTGCACAAGAAGCGGGAAAGGTGGAGGCTCGTGGGCAGACGCCGGCGGGCACGCACCGGTCGATCATGGTGGACGAGATCATGGATCGGCTGTCACCCAAGCCCGGCGAATCCGCGCTGGACGCGACGCTGGGCTACGGAGGCCACGCCCGCGAGATCATGCTTCGCCTGCGGCCCGGTGGGCACCTCGTGGGGCTCGACATGGATCCAATCGAAATGCCCCGCACCGAAGCGCGGCTCAGGGAGGAGGGCTTTGGAGAGGACATCTTCTCCGCCCGGAGAATCAACTTTGCCGGCCTCCCGGCGTTGATTCCCCAAACAGGCCCATTCGACTGCATCCTCGCCGATCTGGGCGCCAGCTCCATGCAGATCGACAACCCAGCCCGAGGCTTCACCTTCAAGGCCGACGGACCCCTCGATCTGCGGTTCAACCCACGTCGCGGGAAGCCCGCCTCGAGCCTGCTGGCCGGGCTGTCCGAGGTCGACCTGGCCGAGCTTCTGGCCACCAACTCCGATGAGCCCTTCGCGCGGAAGATCGCCCACACACTTTGCACCGTTGAAGAACCCATCATCAGCACCCGACAGTTCGCCGACATCATCCGAGGCGTTTTGCTTGCAGCCGGCTTTGACCGCAGCGCACCGCAGACCCGCGCATCGCTTCAGCGCTGTTTCCAGGCCCTGCGCATCGCCGTGAATGACGAGGGCGGCGTCCTGGACCAATTCCTCGCCTACTTGCCCGGCGCCCTGAATCCAGGTGGCCGCGTGGTCGTCCTCAGTTTTCACAGTGGCGAAGACCGCCGGGTGAAGAAGGCCTTTCTGGGGGGACTCCGGGCTGGAGTCTATGCGGATATCGCTGGATCGCCCGAGCGCCCGTCGTACGAGGAGCAGCGTGGCAACCCGCGCTCGTCATCGACAAAGCTGCGGTGGGCGGTGAAGACGCGATAGGAACCGACGAGCCCGAGGATTGTCGCAACTCGGGCACGGGATCGAAACCTGTGGCAGGATCGCGTTGCTGAAGCCTGTGGTACCGGTATGCTTCGTGAGACACAACGGCAACGCCGAGCGGTGAAGGAGCGGCAGAGATCAAAGACACAGGCATGAACGCTCCCGGATCGCAACGACCGCCCGTGGCGGTCCTGGTCGGGGTTTTCGTGATCTCCGGGGCGGTACTGGCCCTCGAGATCATCCTCACTCGGCTCTTCGCCGCGGTGCTGGCCTACCACTTCTCGTTCTTGATCATTTCCGTCGCCGTCTGTGGCTTGGGCCTCGGCGGAATGCTGGTCGCTCGCACCGTCGGCACCACTCGAGGGAGACTGGCCGTCGCCGCCGCAGGCTTTGGCCTGAGCTCGCTGTTCATGGTGCTGGCCTACCTCCACCTGGCTCTGCCCCACCTGTCGGATCTGGTGTGGTTGATCGCAGCCCCGGCCCTGGTGCCCTTCGTTTGCGCCGGTGCTTTCCTGGCATTGGTGTTCCGTGAGCATCCGGCGAGGTCGGGCCTGATCTACGCCTGTGATCTGCTTGGAGCTGCGGCGGCTGCGCCAGCCGTGATCGTATGCATGGGGATGCTCGGCGTGATGCCGTCGTTCGTTTTGGTCGCCGTGCTTGCTGCTGCTGCGTCGTTCGTCGTAGCACGGCGGCGTGGTCCGGCATTGGCGGTGGTGGTGGCGACAGCTGTGCTCGGCCTGGTGGGCCTGGCTCTCGGCTGGTTCGAGGTGCCACCCCTTTCGGGCTCCAGCAGGAGCGTCGTCAATCCGCTTTTCGCCGACCTCGGTCCAGAGGCCGGGCACACCGTCGTGTTGACCGAGTGGGACGCCTTTGCCCGCACCGATGTGGTTCGTCAGCAGGGAGTTGGCGACGAGGCGCTGTTCATCTATACCAATGGCCACGTACCGTCGATGATGCTTCGCCTGGTCCACGGTCCAGACGACTCGAGCTATGACGCCGAGGCCAATCTGGCAAGCCTGCCATTCATGTGGAGGCGGCCTCGTTCGGTGCTCAGCATCGGTCCTGGAGGTGGTCTGGACATCGTTCTGGCCAAACGATACGGCGCCGTTCAGGTCGATGGAGTTGAGGTCAACCCGGCGATCGTCCGGCTGATGGACGGGCCCCGGTTCCGCGAGTTCAGCGGTGACCCCTACAACTGGCCAGGGGTACGGGTCTCGGTCGGTGATGGCAGGACCTTTGTTCGACGCAGCACGAGCTCATACGACGTGATCTACATGAGCCTGGCCAAGACGACGATTCGGACTCTCGGGCTGGTGTTGGTCGAGGGCTATATCTACACCGTCGATGCGGTCGGCGACTACCTGGACCGCTTGACAGACACCGGACAGCTGGTCGTGGTCACCGACGACTTCCGGATCAATGCCCGCCTTCTCACCACGGCCGCTGCTGCCCTGGAGGAGCGCGGCATTGATAGGGACAGGGTCGTCGATCATCTGGCGGTGGTGAGAATCCAAGACCAATTGAGGGGCCTCGATCCTTATGAGTACCTGCTGATCGTCTCCCGAACCCCGATCTCTCGATCGGCGGGCGCGGAGCTCGAGCGCCTGGCCATTGGCGGTGGGTTCCTGCCGGAGCTGATACCAGGCCGAGTTGAAAACCCGCCGTACGGGGCTCTCAGACGAGCCGAGGCGTTTACCTCCCAGGCAAACCAGCACTGGAGTCAGAATCGCCCAGAAAGCAGTCCCGGCACGGGCACACTGCCGCCCCTGAATCTGATGCCAGTGACCGACGACTCGCCGTTCTTCCTCGATCTGTCTTTTGGCGCTCCCCCGATTCTCGTGAACCTGGCCGCGGCCAGCGTCGGCTTGATTGTGCTGTTTTCCGGGTGGTTTCTATGGGCCAGACGTGGCGATGGTCAAGGTATTCGGCGCCCGTTCGTGGGGCTGGGTGAAGTCTGCGGGCTCCTCTACTTTTCGTGTCTCGGCGTCGGCTTCATGTTGGTCGAGATCGCCGTGATCCAGAAGCTGATCCTGGTCCTGGGGCATCCCACCCGGGCTGTGACGGTCGCCCTGTGTGCCCTGTTGGTCGGCGGCGGGATCGGCAGTGCCCTCAGTGGGCGGATCTCGGACCACGGTCTGGCTCGCGGTCTGCGCCTGTCCTGCCTGGCGGTCAGTGGTCTGGCGGTGGCACTGGCTCTGTATGCGGGTGCAGGGCATCCGACGGTGCTCGCATGGCCGTTGATCGGTCGGATCCTGTGGGCCGGACTGATCTGCGGATTGGCAGGAGTGGTGATGGGCATCCCGTTTCCGACCGGGGTGCGATCGGTCGGTCGGCTGGACCCGACGCTGATTCCGTGGCTGTGGGGAGTGAACGGCGTGAGCTCGGTTCTTGGATCGGTGCTTGCCGCGATCGGAGCCAAGCTGGTCGGCTTCCAGACCGTGCTGGTTGCAGGTGGTTTGGTATACCTGCTGGCAATGCTCGTCTCTCAGGGCTTCTCGAGGGCGAACGGTGAGATTGATACCGATGCGTCAAGGCTCACAAAGAACAGCTTGCAATGACGGTGAAATGGCCTCCGTCTTGGGAGTCCACTACATGGGGTGCCACGTAGCACCTTGTGCCTTTGGGTCGAGGCGATCCTCACAAGATCCCGATGTGATTCATGGCACCGTTGCAAGATGTTTGAGCCCGAATTTGGGCCGGCTGAGCTTATGATGGGTGCGATCTGAGGCGCAAACACTACCACTGGAGAGTGACGGATGGCGATATCCGACAATCAAGAAGATCACAGCCCGACGGCGCTTGCGTCGTGGCTCCGTGTCACAGCCATCGGCGCCGGCGCCCTCACGATCGTTCTCGGCCTCGTGGTCATCGTCGGATGGCAGACCAACAATGTGACCCTCGTTCAGGTCCTCCCGACCTTTGTCCCCATGCAGTACAACACGGCCCTCGGTTTTGTCCTCTGCGGCGTCGGTCTCCTGGCGGTGATCTTCGGTAAGAAACGCCTGGCCGTTGTCGCCGGCGGACTCGCTGCAGCAATCGGGATCGCGACGCTCCTACAGTACATCTTCGGCCTCAACTTCGGGATCGACCAGTTCTTCCACGATCACGACATCACCGTCAAGACCTCCCACCCCGGGCGCATGGCGCCGAACACGGCGCTCTGTTTCACCCTCATCGGTCTGGCGATTGTCTCCCGAGTGACACTCAACCGACAGGCCACGAGGTCGCTGGTTTCGGTGATCTTGAGCAGTCTCGGACTCGCCTTCGGCATCGTCGCGCTGTCGGGCTACCTGGCGGGTCTGGAAACCGCCTACGGCTGGGGCTGGCTCACCCGGATGGCCATCCACACATCGTTCGGGTTCACGGTCGTCGGCATCGGTTTTCTCGCCGCCGTCTGGCGCGACGAGCTGACGCCCACGACCCTCGTCCCCCGCTGGTTCCCGCTCACGGTCTTCGTCGCCACATGCACAGCCGCGGTCTGCCTCTGGCAGGCCATCGAGGCCGAGCACGTCGCGGCCCTGGCGACCAGCAGCGCGGTCACCGAGGCCTCCCGCATCGCCGATGCGCTTCTCGTCGGTGGGTTCCTGTTGGGCGGCGCTCTCGCCGCTGCGGCCCACCTCGCACAGACCGCGTTCCGTCAGGCGAGAGAGGCCGGGACAATCAACATCGCTCTGGCTGACGAAGTCAGCCGCCGCAAGCAAGCGCAGTCGGACCTCGCCGCCGAACGCGACAACCTCGAAGCCACCGTGACCGAGCGCACGAGAGAGCTCGCCCAGGCCCGCGAAGCCGCGGAGTCCGCCAACCGCGCCAAGAGCACCTTTCTCGCCAACATGAGCCACGAGCTTCGAACACCCATGAACGCCATCATCGGCTACAGCGAGATGCTCGCTGAAGAGGCCGAGGACGATGACCTCGACCAGATGATCCCCGACCTCAACAAGATCAATGCGGCGGGCAAACATCTGCTTGCTCTCATCAACGACATCCTCGATCTGTCGAAGATCGAGGCCGGTCGGATGGACCTCTATCTCGAGCGATTTGACCTGAAGCAGACGCTCGATGAGGCCGTCGACACGGTCGCACCCCTCGTCACCAAGAACAACAACCGGCTCGTAACCGATTTCGGCCCCGACCTCGGCGTCGTCCGCGCCGATCTCACAAAGCTGAGACAGAGCCTGTTCAACCTGCTCTCCAACGCGTCGAAGTTCACCAAGGACGGCACCGTGACCCTCGCGGTCAGCCGGGAGCGGACAGATTCGGACGACCGGCTCGTCATCGAGGTCACCGACACCGGCATCGGCATCAGCGCCGACAAGCTCGACCACGTCTTCGAGGAGTTCTCTCAAGCCGACGACTCCACCTCGCGAGACTTCGGCGGCACCGGTCTCGGGCTGCCCATCAGCCGCCGCTTCTGCCGCATGATGGGCGGCGACATCACCGTCGGCAGCGAACCCGGTGTCGGCTCGACCTTCACCATCGTGCTCCCGGCCCAGGTGGATGCCCTGGCTGCGGCGAAGGCATCGGCGCCCTCGGCGGAAGCTGAGATCGATGTCGCTCCCATCGGCGCACGAACCATCCTCGTCATCGATGACGATGCGGACTCCCGCGATCTACTTCAGCGCACCCTCGAGGCGGATGGGCACAGCGTCGTCTGCGCCTGCGATGGAGAGGAGGGCATCGAACTCGCCCGCAAACTCCAACCATCCCTCGTCACCCTGGATGTCATGATGCCGGGTCTCGACGGTTGGGCGGTGCTCAGACGGCTCAAAGCCGATTCCGATCTTCGTGAGATTCCGGTCATGATGGTCACCATCGAGGGTCAGAAAGATCTCGGCTTCACTCTCGGCGCCGTCGAACACCTGACAAAGCCCGTCGACCGCGAAGTGCTGGTTCGGCTCGTTCGCAGGTACGCCGGTGCTGACGGCGGCGGCCACGCCCTGGTGGTGGACGACGACGAGGGCGTCCGATCACTTTTCTGCAGATCGCTCGAAGAAGACGGCTGGACGGTCGACACGGCCGGGAACGGCGCCGCCGCTCTCGCGCGATCCATGGAAACCCGGCCGGATCTCGTCCTCCTCGATCTGATGATGCCGGTGATGGACGGGTTTGATTTCATCCTCGAGTTCCGCAGCCGGAAGGACCACAGACCCATCCCGATCATCGTGATCACGGCGAAGGATCTCACCGCCGAAGACCGGAAACGTCTCGCGGGCGGGGTCGAGATGATAGTCGAGAAGGGCGCGCTGACCAGATCACAGCTGCTTGATCACGTCCGTGAGCTGATTGCGGACTTTGCCAAGGGTGATTCACGACCTCGTCCGCCATCGACGACAGGCTTGAGTACATAGATCGTCCAACGGGCGATCCTGGTTCCGCTGACCCACGAAACATGGGTGCCGGTCTACGGCACCACAGCCGACCACGCGGATGTGCCACCCGATTCGAAACCGTCTGCGAAGATCAAACCTTCGCAGACATCGCCCACTCCGTTGCGGTTCGAATCCCGCTGATCGGGGTTGGGGCCCGTCGGGCAGTTGTCGAGGGGATCGACGACGCCGTCGTCGTCCCCATCCGCCCGACACTCGTCGGGGATGCCGTCCATGTCGAAATCGAGCGAGTATCCGGACGAAATGTCCTCTCCGTCGCCGACTCCATTGTCGTTACAGTCCCAGTCCCCAATTCGAAGATAGTAGACATCCTGCTCACCGTTGAAGGTCGCGGCATAGGCGAGGTGGGCGCCGACCCGATCGGAGACCATATCGTAGTAATCCCCCAGCTTCTGCTGGTCCGGCCAACCGATGAGGGAATTGAATGCCGGTGAGAGCTGCTCGCTCGGCGACCACGTCGTCCCACCATCGGTGGAGTGTGAGTACCTCAGCTCTGAGGTGTCTCCGCTCGGGTCGTCTCGGGTGTCGTTCCAGACGACATCGATACGACCATCGCCGGCCACAGCCATGGTGCCGAACCACTGCCACGAGTTCGAATCCGGAGGATCGTCGTTGACCCGGACCGGTGCGCTCCAGGTCTCACCACGATCGGTGGAACGCACAAAGTGGACCTCGAGCGGATCGGGGCCGGGCGGATCGACCGACGCCAGCGCATAAAGGTGACCAGCGTACGGTCCGTTCGAGTGGTCGGCGGCAATCCACACCTGACCGAGAAGACCGCCAGGGTTGGGTCCGACACCGATTGCGAACAAAAGTGCGCCCCCCAGATTGACCGGGAAGGCGGCATCGAAGGCCATGGCAGCCAATGGATCTTGAAGGGTGCTCGATCGCGCCACGAAGAAGCTGGATGCGGCAGCTGTCCTGCCGATGACATAGACCGAACCATCGGGTCCGACCTCGGTGACGCCCCAGTACGGAGACTCCGGAATCGGAATCGGGTACTCGAAGTTGAGCCCGCCATCGACCGACCGGTTGAACCAGTTGTCCCCACAGCAGCCCGCGTAGTCCCACGCCTGATAGAAGTGGCCGTGACCAGGCCCACTGCTTCGGTCGATGTCGATCCACTGCTTGTCGCCGCCGTACGCCGGCATCGGAGGGCTCCAGCTCGCCCCGGAATCGGTGGATATGAACACATTGGTCGAGTAGGCGCCATCGGTTGTCAGACTGTCGTAGTAGAGGGTTCCATCGGGACCGAAATCAAGGACCGGATCCGAGCGAAAAATCCCAGGGTCAAGAATCTCCCCGTTGGTCCAGCTTTCCCCAGCGTCGGTGGAGTGAGCGTTTCCCGCCTGGCGAAAGTTGCTCTGGATGGTGTTGAACTGACGCCACCCGATGGCGATCCGCAACCGGTCGTTCGGGTTGACCGCAATGGAGGGCTCGTTGGCGGCGTCACCGACGATATTGGCGCCGCTTGGGTCGGTGTTGACCTGCACGCTGGTGTGATCACCCTCGGTCCAGTTCCGCCCCTCGGTGGTCAGACGATCGTCTTTCGGGACTTCGAAGTAGGGGTCATCGATCCACTCGTGTCCGTCACGGGGCTCCTGGGCCCGGATCGGCGCCCAGAACGCAGTCACGGCACAGACAAGAAGGATTAATCGCTTCATCCGCGACATTCTATCCGAACCTAAATTGAGTGATTCCCTCAGGTGTCTACACCAACTCCTTGCGCTCTGGGCGTTTGCAAAAAGCCTCGACATACCGCCAGTTCTCCTGCATTTCTTGCAAACATCAGAGCATCAAGGACTCGGCACATCTCATCCGGCAGAATCGCTCAGTTCAGGTCGAAGACACCTCCATGGATGCCAGGTACGGAGTTACGGAGTTGTGAGACTCAACTGCATAACTCCATACCCTATGCGCCTATGCAGGATCGATTCCCCTACGGGTGAGCCCACGCGGTCGTGTCGCCACTCTCGAATCCGTCGACAAAGAGCGCGGTCAGACCGCGTCCGGGACCGATGTAACTCGAAGCGATGACGAGATTGTCGACATAGAGGTGTTGGTCGTAGGGGGACGCTGCCGTGCCACCGTGATAGACGTTCATCCACACCTCTTCGACCTTGAGGCTGGTCACGTCGCGGAAACGGAGATCGGTCTTTTCCCAGGCGAGTCGGCCGTCGATCCAGGCACGGATGACACCGTCGTTGACGGTCGGTGTGTTCATCCGGACATACTGCTCGATACAGTGCCAACGGTTGTCCTCGAGCAGCCCGCGGTAGTCGTTCTGCCACAACCAGACATTGCCGTAACTGCCGGTCATGTCCGCGTGATAGACGTAGTTTCCAAGGGGTGTCCGGCCCGCCAATGGATTGTCCTCGGGGATCGAGAGGTAGTAGGTCCCCCGGGCGGACCAGCCGTTCGTGCCGTCGGATGGGCGACCGCCCCAGCCTGCGACGCCGTAGGTCCCTGCGAAACCGGGCATCTTGCCGCCGTCGACCGTCTGCTCCCAATCGTCGGCGAAGCGCAGATAGTAGCGGAAATAGGCTTCCTCGGGCTCGGCGCCGGTCTCATCGAGGAAGTGATAGCCGACGTTCATGGCGGTGTTTGCACCTTCGAGGAGCGTGGCCCGGAGGGCGTTGCCATGGAGCGGCTCGAAAAGAAGCGACGGATCTGAGCCGATGACATCGAGCACCCCGCCGACGTGAGTCCAGCCGTCGACCCATGCCGCGGTCTCGAAGCCGTCGAAGAACCAGACATCCGGATGGTTCGTGATGCCCTGATCCAACAGGAAATCATCGGCGAGACCGCGAATGGGAGCCGACGGCGGCAGATCGTGGCCCTGATCGCACAAAAAGACCCCGATATCGATGTCGCCGCCGCCGTACTGCTGATAGGTGTAGAGCCTCAAGGTGGCAGATATAACGGCGGCGCCCGCCATCCCGTCAAGATCGAAGCGGACCAACGCGTAGTTCGGCCCGGTGGAAACCCGCATCCGAACCTCATCGCCCAGGCTGGTGTAGGTCGAGGTGTCGAGGTAGGTGTC
>Ga0209344_10002421_pt1 | contig 20755 bp, 15 predicted proteins | sample Cruoilmetagenom6_FD_187293 | JGI IMG/M metagenome (GOLD analysis project Ga0209344, IMG submission 187293) | Oil polluted marine microbial communities from Coal Oil Point, Santa Barbara, California, USA - Santa Barbara Oil Seep Sample 6 (SPAdes)... | ecosystem: Environmental > Aquatic > Marine... | reverse complement strand
GACGAGCCGTGCCTGAGTTTGGGTGCGGTTTTTTCATAGGCTCTCGCTACAATCGCCCATGGACACGACACCCGCCCAGCCTACGCACACCAACGCCCTTGCGGGCGAGACCTCGCCGTATTTGCTCCAGCATGCGCACAACCCGGTGGACTGGTTCCCGTGGGGGGACGAGGCCTTCGCCGAGGCGCGTCGGCGTGATGTGCCGGTGTTCTTGTCGATCGGTTACTCGACTTGCTATTGGTGCCATGTGATGGAGCGTGAATCGTTCGAGAACGAAACAGTTGCTCAAGTGATGAACGAGCGGTTCGTGTGCATCAAGGTGGACCGCGAGGAGCGTCCGGATATTGATGAGATCTATATGGCCGCGACGACGATTTTCTCGGGCTCGGGCGGCTGGCCGATGTCGGTGTTCCTGGAGCCAGAGAGCCGAAAGCCGTTCTATGCGGGGACTTACTTCCCGCCCGAGCCGGCGCACGGACGCCCGTCATTCACGCAGCTGCTCGAGGGGCTCTCGCAGGCGTGGAAGGAACAGAATCAACAAGTCATCGAGCAGGCGGAGTCGATTGCTACTGCGGTCATCGAGCAGGTGGCATCGAGCGATTCTGAGCCGATTGCGCTGGGCGAGGGGCAGCTCTCGGCGGCCACCTCGGCGCTGCTCCAGCGGTTCGATCCGACCAACGGCGGCTTTAGCGGCGCACCCAAGTTCCCCCAGCCTGTGTTCCTCGAATACCTGCTCGCGTTCCGAGCGCACACCGACGAGGGCACGCGCATCGCGATCGACAAGGCGGTCAAGAAGACGCTTGATGCGATGGCGATGGGGGGGCTCAACGATCAGATCGGGGGCGGGTTCCACCGGTATTCGGTGGATTCATTCTGGACGGTGCCGCACTTTGAAAAGATGCTCTATGACAACGCCCAGCTCGCGGGCGTGTACACACGGGCCGCGGCGGTGTACGGCGATGCGTACTACGAGCGGGTCGCTCGGCTGACGCTCGACTATGCGCTGCGCGAGATGACCGATCAGTCTGATCCAGGAGCGACTGGGTTCTATAGCGCGCAAGACGCGGAGGTCGACGGGCGTGAGGGGCTCAACTATCTGTGGACTCGTGAACAGATCAACGAAGTTTTCGGCGAAGGCACGCCCGAAGCAAAGCTCGCTCTGGAGATTTATGGGCTCGACAGCGGGCCCAACTTCCAGGACCCACACCATCCAAACGAGCCAAAGCGCAGCGTGCTACGGCTTGAGGCTCGGCTCGATGAGCTCGCCGATCGTTCGGCGATGAGCGATGCGGAGTTTGTGGCTTCGGTCGATGCGATCAACGCCAAGCTCATGGAAGCACGCGCCAAACGCAAGCAGCCGGGGCTCGATGACAAGGTGCTTGTTTCATGGAACGGGCTGCTCATCGCGGCATTGGTCGATGCGGGCGAGGCATTCAATGAGCCCAGGTATGTGCAAGCCGCCCAGCGAGCAGCGGACTTTATTCTGACCTCCATGAGACCGGATCAGCTCGTGCGGACCTACCGGGCGGGTGTCGCCAAGGTTCCGGGGTTGCTGGAAGACTACGCGATGCTGTTGTCGGGGTTGATCAAACTCCATCGCTCGTCGATGGTCGATGGGGCTTTGTCGATCGAGACGATTATTAATCTCGCCGACGAGGCCCACAAGCTCTTCGCGGGTGAGGGCGGGGCATACTTCGATACGCGGGCGCAGCAGACCGACCTGTTTGTGCGCACCAAGTCGGTCCACGACGGGGCGATCCCGTCGGCGTCGGGCGTGATGCTCCACAATCTGATTGACATCGCCGAGCTATTGGTAGATGACGAAGCCCAAGCGACCAAGTTCCGCACGCGGGCGGCCGGGCTGCTGGAATCAATCTCCGGGGCGCTCGCCGGGTTCCCGATGTCGGCGATCAACTCGGCCCGAGCACTGATCAAGATGCTCGAGCAAGAGCCGGTCTATGCCCCGATCTATCTCTTTGGTGATCCGACGGCCAAAGCCGCCAAGCCAAAGTCCCAAGCGGAGTCGCCGGTGCAGGTGTTGGTCTCCACGGCTTCGATCGAAGTGGGCGACGATCAACCGTCGTCGTTCAAGATCGCCCTAGAGATCAAGGACGGCTACCACATCGTCGCAGCGGACCCGGGCGAGACTCAAGCCGCCAAGGGCCTCCACCCGCTGCGGGTGGGGCTCACGCGCGGGCAGGGCGTGGCGGTGTATGCCGATTATCCCGGAGGCGAATCGTACGGGCTTGAATCAGTCGGCGAGTTCAATATCAACACCGGACGCATCGAGTTCGAGGTCGCGATCGAGAAAGCCCCGGGCGTGGGCCCGACCCCCGGCCAGCCGATGCTGGGTATCTCGTTCCAAGCCTGCACCGACATCGCATGCCAGGCCCCGGCCGCCGTGGAACTCGATATCGAGATCGTGATCAACTGATCGTTCGTCGGCTTACTCGTTGGATGCGATGCCGTAGGCGGTGCAGACGGCGAGGAGCAGGAACACCCCGTTGATGATCGATTTGAAGCTCTCGATAAAGACCATGCTGACGGCTTGTTTCGTGACCGATTCCGCCGAGCCCACCGATGCGTTCTGCACACGGACGATCTCGGCCCGTTGATCGTACCGCTCGTCCTCGCTCATCGCGTCCCATTTGCCCGTGGTCTCTTGCTGGATGGAATCCGGGTAGCCCTCGGGCCAGTAGGCGTATGACAGCGGGAGGTTGGGGTCGGGCCAGTTGATCGCGGCGTCACGCTCGATGCGCTCATCGCAGATCTCGTCGGCGATGCTGCCCAGGGCCCAATCTATGTCGATGTCACTGATCGAGACATCGTACTCGGAGAGCGAATCAGCGATGGCCCTGCGGAAGTCGCGTTGCTCGGAGCTGTCCATAGCGTCCCAGCGGTCCACGGTCTCGTCGCGGATATCGAGCGGGTAGTCCTCGGGCCAGTAGGCGGCTTCGATATAGACGGTGTCATCGCCCCAATCGATGGTCTCGCCGTTCTCGATTTTCTCCTCGCAGAGTTCGGTGGCGATGGTGTCGAGCACCCAGTCAACATCGACATCGGCGACGGTCATCTCCTCGAACGCGCCGTTCTCATCGACCCATTTGTGCACCGCGAAGTAGGCCGCGGCGTACTTGCCGCCCGCGATCGAGCCGATCGCCACGATCGCGGCCATGACCCCGATGACGGTGCCCCCGCCGGCCTTCTGTGAATCATTGCTCAGGGTCGCGCCGAGCCCGACGAGCCCGCCGACGCCCCAGGCGATGTAGCCGATCTCGTAATCAAAGAAGTACGCGACCGCGGCCCAGATCGTGGCCCCGATCAAGCCGCCAATGAGCGCGCCGATCAGCGGGAGCATCGGGCTCGCGGCCAGCCCACCCATCTTGGCGGCTCCGCCGAGCACGGCCGAGCCTGCTCCGGGTGTGGCCATCTCTTTGCTTTTCGTCGAGATCGATCGCCCGGTCTGGGCGTTGTAGCCGCACGACATGCAGACGACGGTTCCCTCGGCGACGCACTGCCCGCAGCCCGGGCAGGCGTTGGCGCCGTGCCCGATCGCGGCTGGTTCTTCCATGCCGATATCACCGAGCAGGTCGTCCATGCCGTCGTCGCCCAGGCCCAGCGCGTCTTCGTACTGGGGTTCTTCGACGGCTTGTGATTGATTCTTGCGTGCTTCGACGCAGGCGCTGTGGGCGTATTGCCCTTGGGCGTTCTTGATCCGTGGTTTTCCTACACAGCTCTCGCTACAGAGTACGCATAACTTCTTGCCGTCGGCCATGTCCATTCCCCACTTGCAAATGTCAAAGATCAAAGGTACAAAAAAGCACCGCTCAGCGATGCTCTTGGTATTCTACGGATTTGTTAGGTGCTTGCAACCGTTTTGATGGAGACTTATAAAGTTTTATCGAGATTTATGAACCATCAAATGCTCGGGTCACTTTTCAGATTATTTTTCGTCATCGGCGATGGACTTGCGCATGCTGGTGTCGGCGTTGATGTTCTTCATGCGGTAGTGGTCCATAATGCCCAGGTTGCCGCTGCGGAATGAATCGGAGATCGCCTTGGGCACATCAGCCTCGGCGAGCACGACCAACGCGCGGTTCTTCTGTTCCTCGGCCTTGAACTCTTGCTCCTGGGCCACGGCCATCGCTCGGCGCTTCTCGGCGTGGGCCTGGGCGACCTTGGTGTCCGCCTGGGCCTGATCTTCCATGAGCTTGGCGCCGATGTTGATCCCGACATCGATGTCGGCGATGTCGATCGAGAGGATCTCGTATGCGGTGCCCGCGTCGAGCCCGCGCGAGAGCACGGCTTTGGAGATCTTGTCCGGGTTCTCGAGCACGGTCTTGTGGGTGTCGGCCGAGCCGATGCTCGAGACGATGCCCTCGCCCACACGGGCGACGATGGTTTCTTCGGTCGCACCACCGACCAGGCGGGCCAGGTTGGTCCGCACGGTCACGCGGGCGCGGGATTTGAGCTGGATGCCGTCCTTGGCGACGGCGTCGATGGTCTGTCGTCCGAGCCCCGGGTTCGGGCAATCAATAACCTTGGGGTTTACGGAAGTGTTGACCGCGTCGAGGATGTCACGACCCGCGAGGTCGATCGCGGTGCCGATGCCCCATTGGAGCTCGATGTTCGCGTTGCTCGCGGCGATGAGCGCCGAGACCACATTGGTCACATTCCCGCCCGCGAGGTAGTGGTTCTCGAGCTGGTCGGTATCGACGGTGATGATCCCGGCTTTGACCAGGCGGATCTTGTTGTTGACGATGACCGCGGGGTTTACCTTGCGGAAACGCATCGCGATGATCGAGAGCAGGCTCACGCCGGCCTTGGACATAACGGCCTGGAACCAGAGGTTGAAGAAGGTCAGCATGACCACGAAGAAGATCAGCAGGACGATGACACCGATGCCGACGAATACATATACGAGATTGCCCATGGTTTTCTCCTTCAGGCCGTGCGGCGCATCTTTGCTCCGCAGGATCGAATGCTTGTTCTACGAGAGTATATACAATCGGGGGCTGTTATGCCTCGTGTGGCTGAACCTGAATCGAAATGCCTTCGACCTTGGTGACCCGCACGGGGGTGCCGCGATCGATGATCCCGCCTTGGGCGATCGCGTCGTGGCGAGAGCCATCGATCTCGATGATCCCGCCCGGGCGCATATCAGTGATCGCGACGCCATGGGCGTCAATGAGCTTCGATCGCTCGCTCTGCTGCGCTTTTCGGGCTTCGTACTGATCCTGGGCGATCTCTTCGCCCGATCGCCCCATCATGCTCCTGCCGATCGGTGTGCTCGGGAGCATCTTGATCGAGAACACAAAGACCATCGGCCCGAGGATCGCCGTGGCGAGGAGCCCGATCGCGCCCCAGATTGGTTCATAGCGGAACAGAAACACGATCCCGGCGATCGCGCTGATGAGCGCGCCGATCCCGATCACCCCGCCCGAGGGGACGAAGGCTTCGAGCACGACGAGCAGCACGCTGAGCCCGAGCAGGCCCAGGCCGATGAGCAGGAGGGTATCCATCAGGCGGTGTCCTCGTTGGATGTATCAGTGTTGTCGGATTCGATGGCTTCGATCGGTTCAACCTCGATGCGCATCTTGGTCGCGGCGATCACCCGCACGCGGGTGCCCGGATCGATCATGCCGATGGTTGCGTAGACATCGATGATCTCGCCGTCGAAGTTGGCCTTGCCGATCGGATAGAGCGGCGTGGTCGTCACGCCCTCGTGCCCGACCTTGACGCTGCCGTCGTCGGGGATAATCGCGTGGAGCATGGACTTCTGAGGCTCGCCCCCAACGCCCGAAGCACCCGACAAGATCAGGCGATCGAAGAACGGCAGGTTCTGAGCGTTGCGGAAGATCAGCCACCACCCAACGCCCGCCGTGACAAGGGCGAGCAGGACGGTCACCGAGCCGGTGAAGAGGTCCTTCTGCATTTGTGGGTTCGAGAGCGAGCCGCCCGCGTTGACGAAGGTGCCGATCAGGCCGCCGAAGAGGGCGACGATCCCGATGACCCCGAAGACGCCGAAGCCCGGGATAACGAACGCTTCGAGGGCGAGGCAGATGATGCCGACAACGATGGCGATGAGTTCCCACCACCCGCTGAGCCCGATCATGGCGCTGGGCCCGAGGAGCAGGCCCAGAGCCGTGAGTGCGATGATGCCTGCGATGCCTGTGCCGGCCATGACCATCTCGACCACCAGGGCGATCAGGAACACGGCGATAAAGAAGAACTTGACCGACGGGTTGGTCAGGAAGCGGACGAGTTTTTCGGTAACGCTCTCATTCACACGGACCATCTCGGAAGCACCGAAGAAGGCCTTGAGCTCCTCGTCGGTCTGGATGGTGCCGGTGGAGAACCCGAAGTACTTGAGCTGGTCTTCGCGCATCACGATGGCCGAGGAGCCGTCGGTGATGTAGCCCACGAGCCGATACTTGCCGCGATCGCTGGCGCTGAAGACCACGCGGTTGGACGGGTATTCGAGCCCGAGCGTTTCGCTTTGATTCTGAAAAGCCTGCTCGACATCTTCGAGCGTTGGGCTGGCGGGCTGGTAATCCGTCGGCAGAGACTCGCGAGGCTCAATCGGAGCTTCCTCGACGGGTCCATCGCCGGTTTCGTCAGCTGGGGTTTCATCAGCAGCGGGTTCGGTTGGTTGGTTTGTCTCTTGAGCTCGATCTGCTTCAGATGCGTCTTGGTCTGTTTCGGTTTCATCCTGTTGGGCGCTATCTCGGTCAGTGTTCCGGATTTTCCTGTAGGTCTTCACCCCGCCGGTGACGGCGGCGAGGATCGGCTTGCCTCGGATGACCTCGCCATCGAAAAGCAGGCGGTATTCTTCTTCGTTGATCGCGATTCGTTCGCCGGTATTCGGGTCCTCGACGAGCCAGAGCTCGATGCCGTCGACGACGATGGCCTGGACGAGGTACTCGTCGTATCCGCTCTGTCTGGCTGAATCCGTGACATCCGCCATCAGCGGTGGCAGGAACTTGGTCCGCTCGGTCGGGCTCAGGGCCTTGACGCCGTCGAGGGTGTATTGGATCACGAACGCGTCGCCCATCGATGCGGGTGAGCTCGTCACGATCTCGTTGCACGCCAGCGCGATGATCGCGCCGCCCGAGTAGGCGTCTGGGTGGATCCACGCGACGGTGTTTTTGATCGAGGACTGCTTGATCGCGTTGGAGATTTCGAGCACCGCGCCCAGCTCGCCGCCGGGCGAGTTCACCTCGAGCACGATCGCGTCCATGCCCGCGTTCTCGGCGGCTTTGATCCGTCGACGGATCGACAATGCCATGGTCCGGTCGATCACGCCGAAGGCGGTGATGACGACCACGCGGTTGGCCTGGCGGGCGGTGGGGATCGTCGTCACCGGGGTGATGACGATGGGCTGATCGGCCGAGCTGAGATCGCGATTCGTTCCAGTCTGGGCCCCGGCTTGTGATCCGGCCTGCGCGGCCATGGAGACGGACGAGAGCATCAGCCCATAGAGGAAGAGCATCCCGAACACGAATCGTGTGACCATGGGGCGTCGGGAGGAGCTTGAGCGAGCGGCGAACTGTGGGAATTGGTGTAGCACACCAGATTGTACGGGATAAAGGGCTCCGAGATTCAGCCCAGACGCACTTGATTTGACAAGATGCCGATCCCCGCGATCTCGATCTCAACCACATCCCCGTCCGTGAGCCACACCGGCGGCGTCCGCGCCATGCCCACGCCGGCGGGCGTGCCGGTCAGGATCACCGTCCCCCCAGCGAGGGTCGTGCCCTTGCTGAGTTCTTCGATGAGCACATCAACCGGGAACATCATCTGGCTGGTCGATGCGTCCTGCATGACCTGGCCGTTGACTCGGCAGACGACGCGCAGATCGTTCACATCGTGCCCGTTTTTGACCAGTTCAGCAGGTGTGACGACTTTGGGGCCCAGCGGGCAGAATGTATCGAAGCCCTTGCCCCGGCAGAACTGCCCGCCCGAGCCCTTCTTCTGCCACCAGCGGGCCGAGACATCGTTGGCGCAGGCGAACCCGAGCACTTTGCTCATCGAGTCCTCGCGGCTGACATCTTTGCAGTCTTCGGCGATGATCACCGCGAGCTCGGCTTCGAAGTCGGTCTGATTACCCCCGAAGCGTTCGTCCTGGGCGATGGGGGGGATCTCGATGTCGTCGCCATTGGTGCAGATGCTGGCGATGTTCTTGGTGAAGACCATCGGGTGATCTGGCGCATCGAGCCCCTGCTCGTGGGCGTGGGCGGCGTAGTTGCGTCCGATCGCCAGGATCTGGCGGATCTGCAGCGGGCCGGTGGGGGTGTCGATGTGTGTCGTGGTATCAGTGGTGTGGATCTTCATATAAAAAGGATCATACCCGAGATGAACGGGCATGATCCTGTAGTTGAATCAATCAGCTTTCGCTGTTTCGGAATCTGCTCGCCGGATTATGGGCAGCCAGCGCCGAAGGCGTCGAGGAAGTCAGAGACATCGAAGAAGTCGTACAGACCGTCGCCGGTGAAGTCGGCGGCTGGTTCCTGTGCAGCGAATGCATCGAGGAAGTCCGAGACATCGAAGAAATCGAGCTTACCGTCGCCGGTCAGGTCCGCCAGACATGCTGGGGTATCGAGCAGGGCGACCACGCCTTTGGAGGTGCCCGCGACGGAGTTTTCGAATGTGCCGCCGAAGATCAATGAACTCCCCTCGCCGGTGTCGTAAGCGATCGCGTCGTACACATTGTCGTCAACCTCAGAGCCAGCCGAAACCCAGTTGGTCCCGTCCCACTTGGCGATCTGTCCGACATCCACGCCATTGGAGCTGACAAAGTTGCCCATCGCGTAGAGGGTGTCGTTCCAGACAGTGAGGTGGCGGACGGCGGAGTTGAATCCACCGCCGACATCCGACCAGGTCTTGCCGTCCCACTTGGCGATGTTGTTGACGGATTCGGAGCCGTTAATCAGGTTGAACGAGCCTGCGACATACAGCGCCATCCCGTTGCCATCGTCATAGGTGGCCATACGGAAGCCTTGGGCGAATCCTGCATTGCGTTGGATCCCGTCGCCGAGCGCAGTCCAGCTGGTTCCGTCCCAGCTGGCGATGTTGTTGGCCGCGACGCCGTCGACCGAGAGGAATCGTCCGCAGGCGAAGAGCTGGTTGGAGCCCATGTCATCGGTGGAGAGTACATCGAGAACGATCAGGGGGACCGCGCCGCCGATGGGGGCACCCATTGGGGTGTAGGTCGATCCGTCCCACTTGCTGATGTGCTGGGTGGTGCCATCGCCGCCCACGCTGATGTAGTTGCCCGCGACGATCAGGGCTTCGCCCGAGCCATCGTCGTGGGTGGTCAGGTCCCAGACGGAGTTGAGGAAGCTGCTCATCTGAGCGCCCATCGAATGCCACTCGGTGCCGTCCCAGCGGGCGAGCTTGTTGGTGTCGGCCACGCCGCCGGCGCTATCGAAGTAGCCGCCGAGGATGAGATCGCCGTTAAACTCGGCCATGGTATTTGAGTACCCGCCGGTGAGTCCTGGCCCAACGCCAGTCCACGCCGTGCCGTCCCAGCGTGCGAGGTGAGAGCCCGAGCCTGTGCCCGGAGCGGTGAAGCTGCCCGTCGCGTAGAGGGATTCGCCTGTGCCATCGTCGTAGGCGAGGAACTTGGAGACATACGAGCCTTCGAGCCCGGGGTCGCCCAGGGTGTTGGAGTAGTCTTGTGCGCTCGCCAGCGAGCAGGAGCCCGCGAGGGCGACGATCATCATGGGTGCGATTTTCTTCATGTACATGTTGAATGGTTCCTTTCTAGGAAATGAGGTTTGGTTGCGCCCAGATTAGCACAAAACCACCGAAAATTGGGGGGTTTTATCGCACCATACACAGAATTGTGTGTTTCCCGGAATTGCACCCACGGGACAGCGCAAGTGTTTGTTTTGAAGTGATTTAGATGCAGCTTTTGGCGAAGTGGTCGAGAAATTTTGACACATCAAAGAAATCAAAGTGTCCATCGCCGGTGAAATCAGCGCGTGGATCGTGCCCTGCGAAGGCGTCTATAAAGGCCGAGATATCGAAGAAATCAAGCACCCGATCGTTGGTCATATCCGCCGGGCACGAGAGCTCGAAGAGGTAGCCAGCGCCCGCCGCGATGCCGTTGTCCTGGTCCCATCGTGCGCCGATGGCGATGACTCCTTGGTCGATCGCGGCCTTGATCCCAAAGTTGTCATCGATGTTGCCGACTTCGGGGAGGAGCTTGGCACGCTCAAGCCCGGTGTGGGTATCAAAGAGGTAGGCCGAGCCGGAGCTGATGCCCGCATCGTCATCGTGGTATGCCCCAACGATGGCCAGCCCATCATCGAGAGCAATCGAAGCGCCGAAGAGATCGCCGGCCGCACCGTCCTGGGCGTTGAGCTTGAAAAGCTGGGCGCCTGTGCTCGCATCGAAGAGGTAGGCCGAGCCCGATGCGTCGCCGAGATCATCGTCCATGCGGGCACCGACAGCGACAGTCTGCTGGTCGATGGCCACGCAGATCCCGAACCAGTCGTTGGGCTGGGCGTCGGCGGCGTTGAGCTTGCGGAGCTGCTGGCCCGTGTTCGCGTTAAAGAGGTAGGCCGAGCCCGTGTTGGAGCCCAGATCGTCATCGTTCCATGCGCCAATCACGGCCAGCCCATCATCGATCGCCACGCTGAGCCCGAACCCATCGCCAGCGGCTCGGTCGTCGGCGATCAGTGTATGGAGCAGTGCACCGGTGGCCGCATCGAAGATGTACGCGGCCCCGGTGTTGGCCCCAAGGGCATCGTCGAATGGAGCCCCGACGATGAGCAACCCACCATCGATCGCCAGCGAGCGTGCGAACCCGTCGTTGGCTGGATTGGGTCCCGATTTGGAGCCCGATTTTAATGGGGAACTGATGGCGTGGAGCTGGTCGCCGGTGATAGCATCGAAGAGGTAGACTGTGCGATTGCCATTGGCCCCGATCGCGACGGTTTGGTCATCAATCCCGACGCTGTATCCGAAGTGATCGTCCGCTTGCCCGTTGTCGGCGACGAGCTTGCGGAGCTGGTCGCCTGTGGCTGCGTTATAGAGGTAGGCCGCGCCCGAGTTCGAGCCCAGCTCATCGTGCTGCCACGCGCCGAGCACAACGATGGCGTTGTCGATATCGACTGCATCGCCAAGCCGATCGCCCGGAGCACCGTCGTCGGCAAGGAGCTTGTGATCCTGATGGATGACCTGGGCGTCGGCGTTGGATGCAGCGATGGACGCACACCCGATAATCATCGCGATCTTGGCCGCGAATACAGGCTTCGTGATGGTGGGGGATGCGGGTCGAGTCAATTGGCATACCAGAGACAGGGATACACACTGTGCGCCTCGCGGGCCCAACGCCGACGAGACTCGCTGAGTGTACCGGCAAGGCTCGGCTACTCAAAGCAACTTCTGCGTTTCTCACTCGATTGAGCACTGAATTCTTGGCCCAAAGATACCCCATCAACGCCCGATATCGGTGTGTTGTATGAGCACGGTGCCAACAATCTGGCGTGCCCGATCCCTCTTCGACATCGCCAAACGAGAACCCTCCGGGCCCGCCTGCCAAGCGCCCGTTTATGTCGCGCCCGGCCTCGCCGATCAAGCTGATCACGCTGGCGTTTCTCTCTTTCCATCCCAACACGATGCCTTGGCTCTCGCGGGCCAACTACGCCCGCGAGCTGCGGGCGGCGTTCTTCCTCCCGTGGGCGATCGCGGCCACGGAGGGCGGGGTCATCGGGTTTGTCGTCCGCAAGCTCTACGAGGGCGTGGTCGATGAGAACCAGCTCAACTACTTCGTCGCGGCCCTCGTCGCGGCTCCGGCGCTGGCGAATATTACTTCGTTCTTGTGGGCGATCGCCGCCCACGGCAAGCGCAAGATCCCGTTTATCACGGGGCTCCAGCTCGCGCTGCTGATCTCGATCGCGATGATGTCGATCGCCCCGCGGACCCCGCTCGGGCTCGTCATGCTCGTCGCGTCGGCCTTCGCCGCCCGGACCATCCTGGCGGGGATCGTCACCGTCCGGGCGACGGTCTGGGGTGTGAACTATCCCGCCCAGCGGGCGAAGGTGACCGGCAAGGTGCAGACCGTGAGCGTCACGATCTCGTCGCTGATCGCCATCGGGCTCGGTCTGGCGATGCAGTACGACGAGAACGCGTATCGTATTTTTATCCCCATCGGCGGGCTCATCGCCCTGGCCGGTGTGTCGTCGTACGCCCGGATTCGTTTGCGCACAGAACGCTTGATCCTCAAAAACGAGCAGCAGCAGACCGACGACAACAAGAAGACCTCGATGCTCTCGGGCTTCCGGGTGCTCAAGGACGACAAGGACTACCGGGCGTATCAGATCTGCCAGTTGTTGTTGGGGTTCGGCAACATCATGTCATGGACGCCGTTCGTGATCATCGCCAAGCAGCAGTTCGATGTGGACTACTTCTGGGGGATCCTGCTCACCCAGGTCATCCCGCTGATCATGATGCCCTTTACGATCCCGCTATGGGCCAAACTGCTCGACTCGGTGCACATTGTGCAGTTCCGCGCGATCCACTCTTGGGTCTTCATCGGCGCGATGGGCTGTGCGCTCGTTGCCGGGCAGTTCAATATCCTCGCGATGCTCTATGTCGCCTCGGTCCTCCGCGGGATCGCCTTCGGCGGCGGGGCATTGGCCTGGAACCTCGGGCATCTGCAGTTTGTCAAGGCCGAGAAATCGCAGGACTACATGTCCATCCATGTGACGCTCACGGGGCTGCGGGGGCTCATCGCCCCGTTCGCCGGCGTGTCGCTCTACAACCTGATCGAGTCGCATTATCCCAACGAGGGGTCGTGGATCTTCGCGATCACGCTGCTGATCACGACAACCGGGGCGTTGGGGTTCTACTACCTGTACACCCAGCTCAGAACAGCCTCAGACTAACCTCGCCATTATGGACAGCCTTCACCAAACGCATCGAGGAAGGCCGAGACATCGAAGAAGTCCCAGTTCTGATCGTCGGTCAGGTCTGCAGATGGATCTTCGGCCGCGAAGGCATCAAGGAACGCGGACACATCGAAGAAGTCCAAGATGGTATCGCCGGTGAAGTCGGCGAGGCATGTGTCGAAGTCGATTTGGTTGAGCATCACTCTGGCACGGGGATATCGATCGAAAGTATGCCAGAGTTTGCGTGGGCGGGTAAACGCGATGTCATTTCCACCATCTCCATTTATATCACCAATAGCCAAGCGCACATTGTTTCGCCCAGTCATGAAGTGATTCACCGCTGAAAACGATCCGTCTCCGTTTCCCAGTGCGATGCCGATGGTCGTCAAAATGTGGGAGATCACAAGGTCGAGCGTGCCCGAGTTGTCCATGTCTTTGAGCTCAATGGTTCTTCCAAAACTCGCTGTAGGTACAAGTTGGGCAAGATCAAATGTGCCGTCTCCATTTCCTAGGTAGACATTCATGGTTTTTCCATCATCCGCGGTTACGAGATCGATGAAGCCATCGTCATCGATGTGTCCAACGGCGACATCTCTTGGGTTGCCCTCGATGGTCGGGCCAGCCACAAAGGTGCCATCGGGGATCCCGAACAGGATCTGAATACCGGTCCGCTCTGTGGTGATCGCTATATCGGCCGAGCCATCATGATTCAAATCAGCGATTGCGTGCCCAGCCAAATTCCAATCGTGTAGGATTCGTGAATGCGTAAACAGAGTTTCGTCGCCGGTTCCGAGGAGAACTGTGACCGATTCTTCGTCAGAAAACACAACATCGAGGTGCTCGTCATCATTCAGGAAAGCTGTGGATACTCTTCGGTCATCCCCGACACTTGTGGGATTAAATGTGTATGCGATCGGGCTTTGGAATGCGCCGGATCCATCGCCGAGGAGCAGGGCGATGGTGTCTGAAGTACGGTGTGCGCCGATGATATCGAGGTGTCCATCTCCATTGATATCGCCTGTGGTCAAACTATCGATCGATGCACTCAGGTCACCATCATGGAAAGGGGGGATGGGATAATCCTGAGGGGCGTCGAACAGGCCTTCTGATTGGCCCAAATGCACACGCACGACCGCGGGGTAGAGCGGCGGGGAACGCCAGTATGATTCGATCATGTCCGGCTGGCCATCATCGTTGAGATCGCAAAGTGCCACATCGGTGGCTGTTCGTGAATCGAGTTCATTCTGGTCGAACTTTATAAGGGTTGCGAACTGCCCATCGCCATTGTTCAATAGGTAGTTGGGAAGGATATAGCCAGGGAAGAAAACATCCAGATCACCATCGAGATCAACATCATTGAACTCAATCGAGATTTCAAGGAATGCAAGCAGGGTACTCGGTCGTGGGGCCAAGGTTCCATCTCCATTCCCGCCCAGCAGGTAGAGACGCGCCTCTTGGATACTCTCAGAGAAGGTCGTGACCCCGACATCCGCGATCCCATCGCCGTTGATGTCGCCCACCGCAACCTCAAAAGGTGCAAAGTCGGTTGAATAGGTGACCGTAGTTTCGAAAGTCCGCTTCCCGGTGGATAGAAGCACGCTCAAGAGCGATTCTTGTTGATGAGTTGCGAGCAGATCGTCCGCTCCATCACCATCAAGATCGGCAACTTCCAAGTCCGAAATACTCATGCCCAAAGGCACGGCCATTGGCTTGGTGAATGTGCTATCACCGTTTCCAAATGCGATGGCAATGGAAGATGACGCCTTATATACGAGATCTAGGGCGCCATCCGCATCAATATGGCTCAGGTGCAAGTCGCCAAGATTCCCAGCAATCGATTGGGGTGTGGATTCTACAAAGCGGCCATCGCCTTGCCCCAGTAAGATCTGGGTGCTCTCGCTTTTCGCGACCACGATATCGAGGAAGCTGTTGTCGTCGATGTCGCCGAGGGCAAAATCGCTGAATGGTGGTTCGACGAATACGCCCTCGGCGGGATCCAAGAATGTTCCATCGCCGTTCCCAAGGTGTATTTGCAAGAAGACACCGTCATCAGTTGTTGCAAAGCTTGCGAGATCGGTGAGCCCGTCGCTGTTGTAATCCGCAAGCAGGTCGGTAGAGATCGCCAAGCTCTGATCGATCTCAATCTTCGGGGCGAAAGAGCCATCGGGGAGCCTGATCGCGATCGAGTTGCTGTACGTGGATAAACTGATGAGTTTGTCGGCGAGCCCATCGCCGTTGAAGTCGTGGTAGTCGATCAAGCCATTGTCGTTCCCAAGTTCGGGATCGACCTGTGCTGGGAACATCCCGTCGCCGGGGTTGATCGAGTGGCCTTGGGCCAGGGTGGTGCCGGCTATCAGGGCGAGGGCCAGGCAAAGCGGGTGGAGAGAACCTGTGTGGGACATTGCAATCATCCTTTACTGTACTCTAAATCATTGTTTATTCGATATATCGTCCCCTCTTCTATACACAAGTCTTGGTTTGCTGGTTCCATAAGGTTCACAAATGGTTCAATCTCTGACGACCCAGCTTGCCAGGATTTCGCTCGACCGGCTAGGTTATCTCTCAGCGGGCCCCCAATATACCCGATAATTCGTCTACAATCACCAAACAAACCACCCTCATCCACTCAGGACGGACCCACCGATGAAGATCCACGAATACCAAGCCCGCGACCTCCTTGCCTCGTACAACATCCCTGTTCCGGATGGCGAAGTGATCACCACCGCCGAGCAGGCGACGCAGGCGTACAAGGGCATCGTTGCCAACCAGGATTCGACCCTCGCCGTCGTCAAGGCCCAGGTCTTCGCCGGCGGGCGTGGCAAGGCCGGGTTCGTCAAGCTCGTCAATACCCCCGACGAAGCGTACGAGGCCGCCAAGTTCATGTTCTCCAACAAGATGGTCTCCGTGCAGACAGGGCCCGAGGGGCTCGATGTCAACAAGGTCCTGATGGCCGCGGGTGTGGATATCGCCGAGCGCGAGCCCGGCAAGCCCGACGAGTACTACCTCGCCATCACCACCGATCGCAACACCCGCCAGAACACGCTCATCGCCTCGCGCGAGGGCGGCGTCGAGATCGAGCAGGTCGCCCACGACACGCCAGAGCTCATCGTCAAGCAGCCCATCCACCCCGTGCTCGGGCTTCAGCCCTACCAGGCACGCGATGTCGCGTTCGCCCTCGGTTTCAAGGGCAAGCAGATCAACCAAGCCGTCAAGATCATGCTCGCACTCGCCAAGCTCTACACCGACAAGGACTGCTCGATCGCCGAGATCAACCCGCTGATTGTCACGCCCGCCACGGCCGATCACCCGGACGGGCAGGTCATGGCGATCGACGCGAAGTTCAACTTCGATGACAACGCCCTCTTCCGCCACAAGGACATCGCGGCCCTCTTCGATCCGACCGAGGAGAACCCCGCCGAGGTCCGCGCTGAGAAGATGGGGCTCACCTACATCGCCCTCGACGGCGACATCGGCTGCCTCGTCAACGGCGCCGGGCTCGCCATGGCCACCATGGACACCATCAAGCTCTTCGACGGCGAACCCGCCAACTTCCTCGATGTGGGCGGCTCAGCCTCCGAAGAAGCCGTCACCGAGGCCTTCCGCATCATCCTCAGCGACCCAGCCGTCACCGGCATCCTCGTCAACATCTTCGGCGGCATCATGCGCTGCGATGTCATCGCCCAGGGCATCGTCAACGCGGCCAAGGAGATCGGATTCAAGATCCCGCTGGTCGTCCGCCTCGAGGGCACCAATGTCGACGCCGGGCGAAAGATCCTCGAAGACGCCGCGGCCGACCTGCCAACGCTGCAAGCCGCGAGCGATCTGGGCGATGCGGCTCAGAAGGTTGTTGCGGCGGTGGGATGAGTTCTTAAATGCACACCGCGATCAGGCAGGTCTATTGAAAAAATGAACAATTTGCCTTAACTCTTGTTGTTTGTTCAGAAATGTGCGGCTATCCTATGACGACATTTGTGTCCTAGGAGAATGGCGATGTTGCAAGGCAATCAAATCAGCAAGCAGTTCAAGGTAGAGTGTCCTCCGAGAGTCATTTCTGCGATTGTTAAGTCTATCAAGAGCGCATACGCGTCCTCGCAGCAACATGTGAAACAGCACCTACGTGAGGAAGTCCAGCCTCAAGCTTGGGGGTACGACCGCTGGCTTACTATTGATTCTGAGTTGCTCGATATGGCTGACGCTATGGGTATCGAGAAACAGTGGAACAAGAATACAGACAAGACGCATATCGGGCACACAGAACTTCATTTTAAATCGTTTTTTATGACTGCGGTTAGGACAAACGATGTGAATCGACGGCCTAATTTTGCACAGTACCGGGAATCGTTTGCGCAATCTAATCAGGGACTATTGTTCGTGTCTGAGCGATGCTCAAGATCGAAAAAAATCTGGGTTGCGTTGCAGCATGTACCCGATACTCAGACTGGAATGCCACAGTCAGTACGTGCTGTTTTTTACGATAATGAGTATAAGCATGCATGCCAGGCTGTAGATTTACTCGCGATCGCTCACGCTCATGACTCGAGTGGGCATCGGCTCGAACTCAAGCCGCAAGTCGTTGTGGCCCTCAAAAACGGTTGAGATTGAATCATGCAGACATCAAAATTTCAAGGCACTAAACTGCGTGAGGCAAGGGAAGCACGCGGTCTGACGCAGAGCGCGCTGTCTGATCTGAGTCGCGTAGCTGCGGCTCGGATTTCTCACTACGAGCATGAGCGTCATCAGCCAGACACTGAAACGATTGATATTTTTGCAAATACGCTAAATTTTCCACATCATTATTTTTTCAGATTGCCACGTCAAGTTGATAGCCAGAGGAAAGTCTTTTGGAGATCAAAGCTATCGGCAAAGGCTACTGAGCGGACAAGGGTCTCTAGGCGATTTGATTGGTTGGTGGATACATATTTATTTTTAGACCGGAATATACAATTTCCTGATCCTTCGTTTCCGTCGCTGTATGTTCCTGACAGCCTAGATGCGATAACAGATGATTTTATTGAAAATGCGGCAGACTCCCTGCGTTCTCATTGGGGCCTTGGTCGAGGGCCAATTGCTAATATTGTGAATTGCATGGAGTCGAATGGGGTTGTGACAAGCATTCAGTCTATGAATGATGATTACTTAGATGCTTTTTCCGAATGGAATGATTTATTGCAACGGCCAATTATATTTCTCGGTGCAAACAAAGTTTCATATGCTCGACGCTTGTTTAGTGCCGCGCATGAACTTGGCCACATGCTCATGCATCGTAGAATTCCGGTCGAAGAGTATCAGACTAAGGTAGCTCTGAAAAAACTCGAAAGGCAGGCTGATTATTTTGCTAGCTGCTTCCTGTTGCCTTCGGAGACTTTTTCAGCAGATTTGTATTCTCTAAGCCTAGATGCTCTACTCTCGCTTAAATATTCTTGGCAAGTTTCAGTTTCAGCCATGATTATGCGATTACACCAGCTAGGCATTTTTGATGACGATGCTAAACGAAGGGCATTTATCCAAATGTCACGCCGCAAGTGGAATAGGCATGAACCTGGAGATGAGCCTACAACACATGATCATCCAAAGTTAACAGAAAATGCGTTTGATGTTTTGCTTAAATCAGGAAAGTTCACACCTGATTCGATTGAGCATGAGATTGGCTTATCCACAGAGGACATAGAATCTGTTACAGGTCTAGTTCCTGGGAGTTTGCGTGTAGAACTTGAAAATCCGTATAAACTTAAATTGGTGACCTGATCAGATGCAACTGCACAATGACCTGCATTCTGTTGGTGTTTTTAGAATTTGCCTACCCCCTCTAAACCTGCACATGCTCCGCATGAACCGGCCGCCGGCCATTTTCCATAGACTCCTGTATGTCCATGGTGCTGCTCATCATCCTCGCGCTCATTCTTCCGCCCCTCGCGGTCTTCATGAAGGGTGGTTGCTCGCTCCACTTCTTTTTGAACATGACGCTGTATGCCCTGGGCGTGATCTTCGCCGTGGCGTTCGATTTCCCCTACGGCGGGCTCGCCACGATCGGGCATGCGATCTGGGTGGTCCTGCAAGTCGATGAGTAGCGGGGGGGACTTGAGATGTTCGGCCGGCACCTGATCGCCGCCCGGCCGAGCGGGCGCACCGGACCTATTCTCCCCCATGCCCTCTCCTATGCCATCAATCTCCCCGAGCGCACCCTGGCGATCGCCGCGCTATCCGACCACGCTCGGGTGTAGCGCGTTGTTGTATCCTGATGAGATCGCGTATCTGCACTGGGTGGGCGAGCAGGCCGCGGGTCGTGGTGATGGGAAGGCGGGGGCGATGATCGATCTGGGTTCGTTCTTGGGCGGCAGCTCACTGGCCCTCGCTCAAGGATCGCGGCTATCGGGAGCAGTCGGGCTCCCCGAGCACCTGCCCACTATCCACGCCTACGACTTGTTCCGTGTCACACAGACCCAGCACGACCAGGGCACCGTGCCCGGGCGCGTCGGCGATTCATACCTCGATCAATACAAGGCCAACCTCCACGAGCATCTTGATCGCATCACCACCCACGAGGGCTTCGTCCCTGTGTGGGCCGATGGCCATGACGCGCTGCGCGCGGTCAACACCGTCGGCGATCGGCTCGGTGATCCGGTGTCGGTACTTTTTATCGATTGCGCCAAGCAGTGGGGCGTGCACCACTCGATCCTGCGTGCGTTCGGGCCCAGCCTCCGCCCGGGCTCGATCGTGATCCAGCAGGACCTGCGCGGGCTGATGGTGTACCTGGCGTTGCATATGTACCAGCTGCGCCATGTGCTGTCGCCGACACATTTTCCGGACGGCGGCACCGTCGGCTTCGTCGCCAGCGGGGCGATCGACGAGGCGAGCCTTGATGGGCTCTGGACCCCAGAAGATGTTGATGCCCGCGGGCGCATCGAGACGCTGCACGAATTGGCGGCTTGGTTTGATGGGGCGTGCGATGAGTGTTTGTCGCCGTGGATTTGGATGGCGGGTGCAGGCGAGCAGGCGTGGGGTCTCGATCCGGCATTGATCGCCGAGTGTATCGATCGGGCCAGTGCGTGGCTTGATCAACTGCGAGCGGTGCCCATGCTCCCTGCCCGGCTCAACCCGATGCGATCGAACTGGGGCGGCGAGGTGGCCCGGCTCGCCCGGGTGCTGCGGGGTGCGAAGTTGACTGAGCTTGCTGATCGAGTGGCGGTCGAGCTCGCGTGGGCGAGCGATGAGCCGCCCAAGAGCGAACCAACGCACGATCTCACCGCGATCTGGCAACGCATCGAGCAGGGCCTGCATCGATCGCGGGCATCGACGCATCGCGTTGTATGGCAGCGGACGCCACAGCGCCAAGCTGCTCGCGGCCGGCTGGCCGAGCGATCCCGGGCTCGAAGTCGTCGCCCTGATCGACGACGCGCCGGGCAAGGCGGGCTTTTCGATTGCCGGGGTGCCCATTCTCACACCTGAGCAGGCGGGCGAGCATCGCTTCGATGTGATCCTCCCCTCGAGCGATGCCCACGAGGACACGATCGCCCCCCGATGCCGGGCGCTGGGCGATGCGATCGGCGCGGACACGATGAGCGTCTACCTCGCGCTGGCCGAGTAATCCAAACGCATTTCATAATAGAGGTAGGTCAGGTGCTCCGGCGGTCGTGCGGGCTGTGCCGGTTATGCCGATTGGCTCCGTATGGAGATCGGGTTCCTGTGGTGGATTTGCCCGCATAACCCGCAGTGATTTCGCACACTCTCACGGCTTGGGTTTGAACGAACGACGCAAGACACCGATGAACAGGGCAGATGCAGCGCGGAGTCTCGCGATGCAGAGCTGCCCGTGAGTTGATAGACACCCCCGGAGAATACCTGTGGAACTCGATGCC
>Ga0209344_10002419_pt1 | contig 20772 bp, 14 predicted proteins | sample Cruoilmetagenom6_FD_187293 | JGI IMG/M metagenome (GOLD analysis project Ga0209344, IMG submission 187293) | Oil polluted marine microbial communities from Coal Oil Point, Santa Barbara, California, USA - Santa Barbara Oil Seep Sample 6 (SPAdes)... | ecosystem: Environmental > Aquatic > Marine... | reverse complement strand
ATTAAACGCAAATAAGACAAAACATCTTTAATCTCTTTACGTTGGTAGAAAGATAATCCTCCATAAATTCTATAAGGAATATCTCTTTTTCGAAGTGCATCTTCAATAGAACGAGATTGTGCATTGGTTCTATAAAGCACAGCAAAATCGCTATTAGGCAACTGATTTTGCATCTTGTTTTCGAAAATGGAACTCGCTACAAAACGACCTTCATCTCCATCTGTTAAAGATCTATTGACTTTAATTTTCGCACCTTCGTCATTGGCAGTCCAAACAACCTTGTCAAGCTTCGTTTGGTTTTTATCGATGATAGAGTTTGCTGCATTTACTATATTTTTGGTAGAACGATAATTCTGCTCTAATCTGAAGAGTTTCACATCGTCATAATCCTTCTGAAAATTTAAAATATTATTGATGTTTGCACCACGAAACGCATAGATACTTTGTGCATCGTCTCCAACCACACAAATATTTTGAAAACGGTCTGAAAGTGCTCTAACAATTAAATATTGACTATGGTTGGTATCCTGATACTCATCTACTAAAATGTAACGAAACTTATCTTGATACTTGGCTAAAACATCTGGAAAACGCGTTAATAACTCATTGGTTTTCAATAACAAATCATCGAAATCCATGGCTCCAGCCTTAAAACATCTTTCTACATAATTTTTATAAATTTCACCCATCTTTGGTCTTCTAGCCATGGCATCGGCTTCGATAAGTTCTGGGTTTTGATAGTAGGCTTTAACAGTAATTAAGTTGTTTTTATATGAAGAAATTCTGGAACGAATCTGTTTATACTTATAAATATCCTTGTCCAGATTCATCTCTTTGATTATTGAAGAAATTAGTCTATCAGAATCTTGAGTGTCATAAATAGTAAAATTACTTGGATAGCCTAATCTGTCTGCTTCAAAACGCAAAATTTTTGCAAAAACCGAGTGAAACGTTCCCATCCACAAATTTTTGGCTTCGCTTGTACCTACAATGGTTGCAATACGCTCTTTCATTTCTCGAGCAGCTTTGTTTGTAAATGTTAAGGCAAGAATGTTAAAGGCATCAACACCTTGGCTCATTAAATAAGCAATTCTATACGTTAATACTCTAGTTTTACCAGAACCAGCTCCAGCAATCACTATCATTGGTCCATCTTTCTGTAAAGTTGGTGCTAATTGCGCATCGTTTAACTGGCTTAAATACTTCTCCAAATCCTCTTCGTTTTTAAGAGCTAAAAATAACTATTGTAAAGCTTTATTGTGGCTAGAATTATGAATAATTATAAACAATTATATAATTTAACTATTTTAGATATCTTTATCCAAAATATTAAAAATATGAGTTCAGTATTAAATTTTCTAAGTCACATTAGTTGGTGGCAATGGATTTTTATTGTTTTGGCTTTAGTAGCTATTCGAGATGTTTTTTTTCAGAAAAAACATACCATTAGCCATAACTTTCCCATCATAGGTCATATACGTTATTTATTTGAAAGTATTGGACCAGAAATCCGTCAGTATTTTGTTGCAAACAATCGAGAAGAACTTCCTTTTAATAGAATTGAACGTAGCTGGATTTATGCATCTGCTAAAAAAGAAAATAATTACGAAGGCTTTGGGACTGATAGAGATATTTATGCACATCAGCACATTTTTATAAATAATGCGATGTTGCCTTATAAGATTGATGAAAACCACCCAAATAGTATCGATAAAACTTTTTTGCCTTGTGCTAAAATTATGGGAGCATATAATAAACGAAAAAAACCTTATCGTCCAGCTTCTGTTATAAATGTTTCAGCTATGAGTTTTGGCTCTTTGTCTGCAAAAGCTGTTGAATCCATGAATAAAGGTATTAAAATTGCAAATGCCTACCACAATACTGGTGAAGGTGGCTTGTCTCCTTACCACAGCCATGGAGGCGATGTTGTTTTTCATTTTGGAACTGGTTATTTTGGTGTACGCGACGACCATGGAAATTTTTCAATAGAAAAATTAGTTGAATTGGTAGAAAAAAATCCATTTGTGAAAGCCATAGAAATAAAGCTATCACAAGGAGCCAAACCAGGTAAAGGTGGTGTGCTTCCAGCAGCAAAAATTACAAAAGAAATTTCTGATATTAGAAATGTCCCTTTAGGTAAAGATGTGCTTTCTCCACCTAATCACTCAGCTTTTTCAAATGTTCAAGAGCTGGTTGATTTAATTGAAGATATTGCTGAAAAAACCGGTTTACCTGTAGGCATAAAAGCAGCTATTGGAAAATTGGATCAATGGAAAGAACTTGCAGCTATCATGCAAAAGACAGGAAAAGGTCCAGACTTTATTACAATAGATGGTGGCGAAGGTGGTACAGGTGCTGCACCTCCAAGTTTTGCAGACCATGTGTCTTTACCATGGGTTTACGGATTTAGCGATTTATACAAAATGTTTAAAGAAAGAGATTTATGCGAAAGAATCGTGTTTATTGGCAGTGGAAAACTGGGCTTCCCTGCAAAAGCAGCTATGGCATTTGCTATGGGAGCAGATTGTATTAATGTAGCTCGAGAAGCCATGATGAGTATTGGGTGTATTCAAGCTCAGGTTTGCCATACCAATCGTTGTCCTAGTGGTGTAGCCACACAAAGTAAATGGTTACAGAATGGTATTGACCCAACTCTAAAATCTGAACGTTTAGCACAGTATTTTAAAACATTTAGAAAAGAATTGGTTGAAATAACACATGCTGCAGGCTACGAACACCCTTGCCAGTTTAAAATGGATGATATTGATGTTAATGTAGATGACCAACATTTATCTAAAGAACTAGATAGAACTTATAAATATCATAAAGCTCCTGTTCCTTTTGTTTCTATGCAAGATTTAAAAGATTGTTTATATTTGGGAGGAAAAAATAATACCAACACTTAAATACTACTTATGGATTCTGAAAGAATTATCGATTTATTTATGTTTGCTATTCCTACACTTATTACAGGATTTATAGCTTACTATTTTTTTAAAGAACATACTAAAAATGAAGATGGCAGAAGACGTTTTTTACTTCATAAAGACATGCAAGTAAATGCCATGCCTTTACGTCTACAAGCCTATGAACGCATGGCTTTATTTTTAGAAAGAATTACACCTTCCAAGTTACTAATTAGAATGAGTCCAACTTCTTCAAATAAAGAAGATTATGAAAGTTTACTTATAGCATCAATTGAGCAGGAATTTGAACATAATTTATCTCAACAAATCTACTTAAGTGACGATTGTTGGAACATTATTGTAGCAGCAAAAAATGCCACTATTCAATTAGTAAGAAAAGCTAGTTTACTTGAAAAAACAGATACAGCAAATAAGCTTAGGGAAGTTATTTTAACCGAAATGATGGAAAAAAGAGCACCAAGTGATGCTGCTCTATCCTTTATTAAGCAAGAAGTAAGCGATATGTGGTAAACGAATCTTTTCAAATATAACTTGCCTTTAGCTCTTATTCAGACTCTAAAGGACTTGTTGATTCGTTTTTATATTTCGCAAATTTAAAGCCACTTTGCCACCAAGAGGTCATTTTTTCTTTATTGAATACCAGAGCATTAGTTGTCAAAACGGTAGGTGTGTAATAAAAATCAATAATAGCACCATTATTGGATGCAGCAAATTTTCCAATTCTAATGTTTTGACTTTCAATTCTATCCAACATAAAAGAAAACATATTTGTTAATAACGAAAAGGCATTAGTCGAAGGCATCCTATTTAAATGAGTAACTTCAGTTTGCAAAATAATAGCATCAACATGTGTAGCACCTCGTTTTATTGCTTCTTCTATTGGCACCATTGAACCCAAACCACCATCAGCATATTCGCAACCGTTTTTCTTAACTAAAGACATAAATGGTGTGTAATTACATGAAATCCAAATCCATTCACAAAAATCTTCATAATTAAAATCTTTTATTGACTTATACTCTACTTGATTGAGAGATAAATTTGAAACCGTTATAATAACATCTTTATGAGTTGCTTTTAACTGATTAAATTCAGCTTCAGTAAATGAGTTTTTTATTAATTTTTTAAGATTATAGCTTTCACCAAAGGTTTTTCTGCCTTTAGAAATATTCCTCAACACATTAAAATGATTGATACTTATAGTTTCTAAACCTTTTTTTTTCTTTATTCTAAATGGGCAAACATTAAAAATAGACTCTTGATTAACATTCGTGTAAACCTCCTTTATTTTTTCTACATTTTTTAACGCTAAGTGAGATACTAGCAGGCTACCTGTAGAAGTTCCAATAAAAATATCGTATTGATACTTTTTGTTCTCAATAAGATATTGAGCCACTCCACCAGCAAATGCGCCTTTACTTCCACCACCAGATATAACTAATGCTCTCATTTAATTTGAATTTTTCAATCTTAAAATAGTTTTTTGATAATCGGGATTTTTAGACAATTCCTCCAGCTTGTTTTTAGCATACTTCTTGAATTGCCAATTATGATGTGTTGAGGCTCCAACCAAATTAGTCAAGACCTCTTCATTATATATATTTAAAGAGTTTAAATAATTAAATGATTGCAACCTAACTTCAAAACCATATTTAGCATCTGAATAACTTATCAATTCATTTAAATAATCTTGTTTATTTTCTGGTTTATAAATAGGCGTAGATAGCGCTAATGCCAACCACAACTGACGAACATTTTTATTGTTAAAACCAATTATCTCACTCGTTTGATTTAAATAACCTACCCTATCTTCAGGGAAATTAATCCACAAATGATATAAAGCTGATTCAATAGTTAGATATGAATCATCGTCTAATAAAGTTTCATAATTCTGCTTAAGACTTAAAGGAATTTCTTCTAAATTCTGAGCAATAGCCTGTCTTGCCATTAAAGAACTATCAAACACTTCTGCCGTAATTTTATCTGGAATTTGCGAAATGACTTTTCTTTTTGCTTGATCCGAAATTGGAGCAGTTAAATAATAGTTACATTTAGAAGTTAACAACTCACAATCAACCATTTCATACTCTTGAATAAAAGCTGATTGCATTAAACTCTCTAAAGCCTCATTCATAGGAAATTCTATTTGTTCCAGCCAGATAGACACAAATGCAGTCAAATCTTGATTACTAGCTTTTTCAACTTCTGAGACAAAATCGTCAGTTTCAACCAATCCAAATGGATGTGTTTTTAAATAAGATTCTACAGCTTGCTTAAAAGCCACATCACCAACTTGCTCTCTTAAAATATGTAATGCCCAAGCGCCTCGCTTATAAAACGTCGTACTGCTAGCTTTTGGATTTAATAGCGACGTGCTTGTTTCAGATCTGTTTTGGTCTATTAATTCCTGAGCATACTCATACAGTTTCCAGTAATAATAATTCTCTCCAAACACCTCTTTTTCAGCTAAAAGCGCATAATAAGTAGCAAACCCTTCTTGAAGCCAATGATGCTCTCCACTCTTTGCAGTAACATAATCGCCAAACCATTGATGAGCCAGTTCGTGCGCATTCACATTAACATAATTTCTATCAACAAATGCCGTAGAATCAACAACAAATCCGTCGGAAAAAATGGTAGCACTTGTGTTTTCCATACCAGCATACAGAAAATCGTGAACTGGAATCTGTTTGTAATTTTGCCAAGGATAAGGAATACCAATTTCTGTTTCAAAAAAATCGAACATTTGTTTTGTGTATCGATAAGTTGGCTCAGATTTTAATGAATCTTCAGGATAATAATACATTTCTAAAGGAATGCCACTTTGAGACGTTTCTTCAATCTTATCATATTTACCAACAACCAAAGCCACTAAGTAGCTAGACATAGACTCTTTCATATCGAAATGCCAGATAATATTTTCGTTTTCGTTTTCTTTATTTATAAGTTTACCATTAGCAATTACTTTATAATCTTCATTAAAAAGAATCGATAAGTCAAATTCCATTTTATCGTTGGTATCATCTAAACTAGGCAGCCAATTGCTGGTATATTTTCCTTGTCCTTGAGTCCAAATCTGGTTTGGAGCTTCATTTTTCCAGCCAACAAAATAAAGTGCTTTTTTGGGTTGAGCTTCATATTTAAAATACAAATGATACTCCTTACCTACCTCAAAATCAGAATAAACAATTAATTTTTTGGCATCATTTTTAAATATCACTTTCTCATCGTTCAACAAAACCTCCTCAAAGCTCATATTAATAGCATCCAAATATAATGTATCAACAGGCTTTAATATTTTAAAACTATAATCTACCTTACCAATTACTTTAGAAGAATCTACTTCAAATCGTAATTCGGCTTTAGCGCGCTTAAAATCAACATGTTCTAATTGCTGAGAAAACGCAAACACACTAATAAGACAAACACAAATACTGAGACATATTTTCATAGGATGAATATAGCAAACCTTAGACCAAAATAAAAGCACGTTAATAATTAACGTGCTTTTAATCTAAAATTATTAGTGTAATAAACTACAACGTTACATTAGGCTTAGCAATAGGTGTATCACTTTTTACAACCACAAAAGTTGAAATTGCATAATATGCATGCACATTATCTGCCGTTGACTGTAAATCGTTAACCCAATCCTCAAAATCATATTTAAACCCAAACGTGTTTCCAGCCATTGCATTATCGAATTCATCAATTCGCACAGGAACAGCCATTCCAGGACACCATCCAGCTCTATCTGGCTGCCAGTTTCCATTTTGTGGGCTTACTGGATTAGAAGCACAACCTAACGGTCCCATATCATGTTGAAACATATCTACATTATCTATTATCACATCGTGAGTTCTAAAACACCATTCAGCACATGGACGACCATCTGGATCGTTTGGAGTTGCATGTCCCCAACCAGAAATAATCGTTCTTAAATGCGTGCTTTCTGCATTAGCTGGAACAGAAATAGATTTTGCTAAAATGAAAGCTGAATCATCTTCTCCATAAACAACACCCTCTAATGAGTTTTCATTGTACTGCAGTACTTCTGCAATAGCATAATAAGGATAATCTGGTGTTCCTTCTATATAGTCAAAATCTACTGAAAGATTCCATCCGTCAGAACCCCAAACCTCTATATAGGCTCTCAATTCTAATTCTCCAATTAATAAAGATTTAAAATCAGTTACATCAATCATAAGACCTCTATCCAAATCATTTGTATCAACACCATAAGGTGTAATGTATCTTCCTATTTCGTACCAATCGTTTGAATCTTCGTCACGAACAGAAATATTTGCAAACACATCCCACGCATCGCAACCTCCAGAAGGACAATCTAATTGCACATACATATTAATAGTTTCGATATTTGAAATATCATCATGCAAAGTAATTGTTTGCTCAGAAGACTGACTTGAACCACCACCAAATGCTAAATGCTCATTATCGAAAGCCACATAATTATGTGTTACTGGCAGCCCATAACCTTTTAAATTTACTGTAACATCATCAGTTAATGCATTTTGAAGAGTTAGTAAACCTGTTTCTGTACCAACTGCAGAAGGTGTGTACCTAAGATAAATTAAAGTATCATCATTTGCATTTGCTGCATCTATTTGAAGAGACGTACTAAAGGCTGCATCATCTAGAGACATCTCAAAAGGTCCAGTTGCAGATAGTGAGATATTATTAACTAAATTATCGCCATTAACATTTAAAGTTAAAGACTCAGAAGGAGTTGCATTTGCCACTTCTCCAAAATCTAATTCATCTTCATCAACAGTAATTACAGGTGTGATACTTACTCCTACACCACTTATGTTTAATGTTTTAGATTCTGCTCCACCACTTTTAAAAACTACCTGTCCTTCGTTAGAACCAACTGCAGACTCTGCAGGAGCAAAACGTGCATAAATAGTTTGATCCCCTGAATTTGCATCATCTTTATCAATAATCAAATTTGTAGAAAAAGTTACATCATCTAAAGATATTTGAAAATTAGGATCCGTATCAACAGTCAAATTACTGGTTAAATTCATCCCTTTTACCTGAACACTTTGAGACTCTGAAAAACTTAAAACATCCGTTTCTGCAAATGGCGCAATGGCACCAGTTACAATTATTTGAGGTGTTGGCGTTGGTGTGGTTGTGCCTTGCGAAGAATCGTCGCTACTACAACAAAACAGAACAAACATAAGCGATATAACAGATAACGCTTTAATATTAGATAGGAATTTCATTTTAAAAAATAGTTTAATTAGTAATTTCTAGCAAGTTATAAAATATTCGTGTTTTTTTTGTTACATAAACTTATAATATTGCTTTGGGCAATTAACCCCTATTCTGCATCAAAAAAAAGCACGTTATTAAATAACGTGCTTAAACTCTTGATATATTTTAAAACTTATTCTGCAACAGCAGGCTTATTGATTGGCGTATTACTTTTTACCACAACAAAAGTTGATGTCGCATAAAAGGCATTTCCGTTTCCACCATCATTCACCCAATCTTCATAATCGTATTCAAAAGTAAAACTGTTTCCAGCCATAGAAGAACTAAAGTCATCTATACGTTCTGGAACAACCATTCCAGGACACCAACCAGCTCTGTCTGGCTGCCAGTTTCCTGGGCTTTGATTACTTACTGGGTTTGATGCACAACCAATTGGCCCTAAATAATGTGAAAACATATTTGAACCATCTATTTTAACATCATGTGTTCTAAAGCACCATTCTGCACAACCTCTACCTCCAGCATCATTTGGTGTTGCATGTCCCCAACCAGAAATAATAGTTCTTAAGTGGGTACTTTCAGCATTAGCAGGAATACTAACTGTTTTGTCCATATCAAAACTATGTGCCACTCCATAAGGCACACCAGAAGACGACCAATCGTCGTAAGCAATCACTCTTGAAACTGCATAATATGGATAATCTGGTGTTCCTTCAATATAATCAAAATCTACTGTTACTTCGTAACCTTTTGAATTCCAACATTCTGTTCTAATACGCAATTCTGCCGAACCTGTTAACAACGACTTAAAATCTGTAACATCAAACTCAAAACCACGATCTAACTGACTGTTATCGTTCCAATAAGGTGTAATATATCGTCCTAATTCATAAAGTTCACCAGATGCAACATCTCTAACTTTTACATTAGCATAAACATCCCACTCATCACAACCACCTGTTGGGCATCGTAATTGCACATACATTTTAACGGTTTCAATATTGGTTAAATCATTGTGAAGATTAAAAGTTTGAGTTGCCGATTGATCGAAACCTCCTCCAAAAGCCAATCGCTGGCTATCAAAAGTCACGTAATTATGAATTGTTGGAGCAATGCTTAACCCTGTTCCACTAAGATTAATTGTTTTTGAAGTAGCTCCAGTACTATTAAAAGTTACAGTTCCGTTTATTGCACCAATAGCTGTTTCTGCAGGAGCAAATCGTACATAAACTGTTTGGTTTTCTGTGTTTGCATCTGCTTTTGGGATTGAAACACTATTTGAAAAAGTAACATCATCTAAAGATACTTGAAAATTATCTGTAGTTTCAACCAACAAATTGGCTGTTAAATTTGTTCCTTTTATCTCGACAGACTGTGAGTTAGAAAAACTTAAAACATCTACATCTCCAAAAGTCGATAAGGCTCCTGTTAACACCAACTCTGGTGTTGGTGTTGGTGTAGGATCTGGCGAATCAGAAGAATCGTCACTACTACAATAAAACAAGGTCAGTACAATCGCCAACATGGATAAGGCTTTAATTTTTGAGGTGAATTTCATTTTTGTATATGGTTTAATTAGTAAAGCAACCAAGATATAAAATATTCGTGTTTTATTCCTTAAACTTGTAATTTAGATTTAGTTTTACCAACAATTAATTCAGTTTAGCCTTAAAATGCTTCAAACTCCCATAGATTACTTAAAAGGTGTCGGTCCAAATCGAGCAGATTTACTACGGAAGGAACTAGGTATTCATACGTATCAAGATCTAATCAATTTATTTCCAAACAGGTATTTAGATAGAACCAAATATTATAAAATTAATCAGTTACAACGCAATAATGCTGAAGTACAAATTATTGGCGAAATTATTAGTCTTAAAGAAGTGGCGCAAAAACGTGGAAAACGACTGGTAGCAACATTTAAAGACGACACTGGAACCATGGAATTAGTGTGGTTTCGGGGACAAAAATGGATTAGAGAGAGCCTAAAACTCAATAAACCTTATGTTATTTTTGGAAAAGTAAATTGGTTTAATGGTGTTTTTAGCATACCACATCCAGATATGGAATTTCTTGAAGAGCATGAGAAAAATTTACGCTCTGCCATGCAGCCCATTTACCCATCTACAGAGAAACTAACAAACAAAGGCATTAGCAATCGTGTGATTAATAAAATCATGCAACAATTGTTTCTTGAAACCAAAGGACGCTTTGAAGAGTCTCTTTCTAATGAATTAATCTCAGAACTTAAGCTACTTTCAAAAAGTGAAGCTGTTTTTAACATCCATTTTCCAAAAAATCAAGAGCTTTTAGCACGAGCTCAATTCCGATTAAAATTTGAAGAATTATTCTATATCCAACTGCAATTAATTCTGAAAAACTTAATCCATAAATCGAAAATTAAGGGCTTGCCATTCACACAAGTTGGAACCTATTTCAATACATTTTACAACAACCATTTACCCTTCGAATTAACCAATGCACAGAAGCGTGTTTTAAAAGAAATTAGACAAGATTTAGGTAGTAATGCACAGATGAATCGGTTATTGCAAGGAGATGTTGGTTCTGGAAAAACCATTGTAGCCTTCATGTCAATGTTAATAGCACTTGACAACGGTTTCCAAGCTTGTTTAATGGCTCCGACTGAAATTTTGTCAGTCCAGCACTATAACGGTTTACTTGAACTATCTAATAAATTGAATATCAGTATTAAACTGCTTACAGGTTCAAGTAATACTTCAGAAAGAAGAGATATTCATAAATTGCTTGAAAATGGCGAATTAGACATCCTAATTGGCACACACGCCTTGCTTGAAGATAAGGTGAAATTCAAGTATTTAGGGCTCGCAATTATTGATGAGCAACACCGATTTGGTGTCGAGCAAAGAAGTAAATTGTGGCGTAAAGGCCCTTTAAAAAGCCTCCCCTCTGGGGAGGTTGGAGGGGCTCCCATTCCACCACATATTTTAGTCATGACAGCAACACCAATTCCACGTACTTTAGCCATGTCTGTTTATGGCGATTTGGACATTTCAGTCATAGACGAATTACCTCCAGGCAGACAAGCCATAAAAACTGTTCATAGATACGATAAAAACAGACTGAACGTTTTTAGATTTATTCGTGATGAGATAGATAAAGGCAGGCAAGTTTATATCGTGTATCCATTAATTCAAGAAAGCGAGAAAATGGACTATAAAGACTTAATGGATGGTTACGAGAGTGTTGTTAGAGACTTCCCGATGCCTAAATATCAAATTTCTATTGTGCATGGAAAAATGAAACCAGCAGATAAAGATTACGAAATGCAACGTTTTATTAAAGGCGAAACCAACATTATGGTTGCCACAACAGTTATTGAGGTTGGTGTAAACGTGCCAAATGCCTCAGTTATGGTTATAGAAAGTGCCGAACGCTTTGGCTTATCGCAATTACACCAATTACGTGGTCGTGTAGGTCGTGGAGCCGAACAAAGCTATTGCATTTTAATGACGAGCCACAAATTAAGTAACGACAGCAAAGTACGCTTAGAAACCATGTGCAGAACCAACGATGGCTTTGAAATAGCCGAAGTTGACTTACGTTTACGTGGACCTGGAGATATTATGGGAACCCAACAAAGTGGCGTTTTAAACCTCAAGATTGCCGATTTATTAAAAGACAAAGACATTTTGCAATCTGCCAGATATTATGCTAAAAAAATACTTAGCACTGATCCTACTTTAAAAGCTCCAGAAAACAAAACCATCTTGCATACTTACCAGCAACTAAGTAAATACAAGAATATTTGGAATTATATTAGTTAAATATTCGTGATGTTACGTATGGCATTTGTGTTCTGAAAATATTAAATTTGAAAATCTATTGTATAAATCATAAAAATTAGCTTGAATGAGTAAATTGAATGTATTACTTGGAATTATAATTGGACTTACTATTTTATCTTGTTCTTCTGACAATGATGAACCAAATAATCCAACACTACCAGACGAAACCAATAAAAAATTAATAAAAAGTACTGAGGAAGGCACTTATGGTGTATATGAAATTATTTATGTTTATAATTCCGATGATATTGTTACAGAAATTGAAAGCAGTTTTACAGAGTTTGGACAAAATATTCCTGAAGACATCCACAATATAGTTTATACTTATGAGAACAATTTAGTGGTTTCAGCTATCGTTTATGAAAATGATGAATTATATCAAACCATTGATTACAACTATGAAAACGATAGACTTACAGAGGAAATAAGCTATACGTCTAGTGGCACTGAAGACGAAAAAATGGCGTATCAATATAATGCGAATGGCGAACTTAGCGGTTTTAATTTCTATGTAGAGGAAATTCCACAGCAAGTAATGAGCTACACGTATCTTAATGGAAACGTGGTTACAACTGAAGATAATTCAGACTATTCAGAGATTACACATGACACAAATCCATCGCCATATGATTATTTTACAGATACGAATAAAATTATTTTCGGGCCACTTTTAGTTCAAAGCTTATCTGAAAACAATATTGTAAATGAAATAAAAACATATAATGTTGGAAATTCTAATGAATCGATCCGAAATTATGCAACTAACATCACTTATGATTCTGATAATTACCCAACAACCAAAATATTAACAGAAACAAATAACAACAACACAAATACTATTAGAACTACCACTTTTGAATACGAATAGTTTGGTTGTCTTGTTTATAGGCTAACCAACCGTTTCACCACAATGTATTAATCTAAAATCACCAACTTCATTCTTGATGTTAGAGAATTAATATCTAAAACCAGATTTATACGTATCTTATAGAAGAAAGAACCCACTTTACACATATCTAGAAAAATATGACTTATCACATCAATGCTACTTCTATTTCGAATCAAGATGCAGAAATTCACATCAAAGAATCAAATATATCTTTTGGTACAACAGCAAAAACTGCAGAAACATTGCCAAATCCTGCCGAACTATTTCTTAGTGCTTTTTCAGCCTGTATGCTTAAAAATGTGGAACGTTTTTCAAGTATGATGAAATTTACGTACACAAAAGCTACGGTTGAAGTTCAAGCAACACGTCTTGAAAAACCTCCAAGAATGGATCAGATTCATTATATTTTAACCATTTACAGCGACGATAAGAATTTAAACACAAATTTGCTCAAAAAGAATATTGAAAAGTTTGGAACTATTTATAATACTGTAAAATTATCTTGTTCTATTTCTGGAACCATAAATACCGTTCAAAACATTTAATTAGCATTAAAAATTCACCGTTTTGCAAATAGACACGACACTAATCCTATAAATGCAAAACATTTTATTACAGGATTTGACGCAAATTGACCAAAATTGACTTGAATTGACCTAATTTGACCTAGATTGACCTAGATTGACCTAGATTGACCTAGATTGACCTAGATTGACCTAGATTGACCTAGATTGACCTAGATTGACCTAGATTGACCTAGTTTGACCTAGTTTGACTCAATTTGACGAAGATTGACCAAATTTGACGAACAATTGCTATTTTAAGGGGGTTTTGTTCGAGTCTTGTTCGAGGCTTGTTCGAGAAACGTTTTCCATTATTTTTTAAAAAAACGATTTTTTGGGAGGATTCTCGAAGGATTGTGGGAGCATACTAAACAACACACCTACCAAAACACAAAAAAATGTCTTACTTTAGTGGGTATATAATGTGGATATAGACAATTGTTTATATTATATTGTTGTACAACATTTGAAACCAATGAAATTCAATCAATATTTAGGAAAATACGTTTGTGGATATCTGTCTGAAATGGAATATCCTGAACTTGCTATTGCAGGACTTTTAGATGGTTATGATTCAAAATACCTTGGAATTTTAGCTGCAATGAAAAGAACTGACGAAATTTCTGAATTGAGAAAATATCTAAAATGGATTATAGAAGAGCTGAATATTGAAATTCCAACAAAAAGAGAAGCAGCACTACTCTATTCAAGCGGAATAATAAACGAAATCTTGAACGATAAAAAAGATATTATAAAGGGTGTTTCCGAAATTAAAAATAATGCACTATCCAGCTATGATTTTTACTCTGAATCAGATAAATACTATTATGATAGCATCGGATTTGAACATATTCACGGACTTTTTGTTGAATATTACGATTCGTTAGATAAATTAAACATTGACAAAAAACATTTAGAAGATACTAAAATTGAAATGTTAGCGGAATTGAATAAATGGAAACCGAAATTAAAAAACGTTGTACAACACCGTATATAAAAAATGCGTAATTTAGTGCTAAACCAAAGGAAAGTGCGTACTTGCTTTCATCCGATTTTCGTTCCGAAAATCCTCTGACACAAGCACGCACTTTTCATATACAAAAACGTTGTGCAACATATGAACAAACCTATGAAATACATATTATTACTCGGAATTCTGATTTCATTTTCCGGAACAAATCTTATCGCTCAATCGACTTCGGACACTCTCAAGCCAAAAATGAAAATGGTTAAAGAAGTAATTTATAATCCAGAAAATGGCGAATTAAAAAGTCGAAAAAATCTATTTGAATCAAACATAAGTTCATATATGATTTTTGATAAGAATGAGAAAGTGATAGAAAACGGACAATATGAAAGAGACGGTTCACTTTATGAGAAAACAATTTACGAAAGAAATGAAGAAGGAGTTGCTCAAAAAGCTATGAAGAAAAACTCATCGGACGAATTAAAAAGTTATTGGACTTATGAATACGATTCTAATGACAATATGATTGAGGTTAAAACTTATGATTCGGATAACAATCTGACAAATACCCAATCGAACAAGTATGACGAAAACGGAAATAAAATTGAAATGTTGCTTAAAAGTCCAGGAAGTGAAAATGGTTGGAAATATCTTTACAAATATAATTTCGATAATAAAAAAAATGAACAGTTCAGATATAAACCCGATGGAAGTTTAAAAGACCGAAGAACATATTCCTATAATAATAACGGAAATGAAAATTTACAGTTCAAATTCAATCCTGATGGTAGTTTTATGAAGTTCGTTTCCGAATATGACGAAATGGATAATATGACTGTTCAAAACTGGTTCGACGAAAAGGATAAACAAACACACCAAACATCTTTCGAATATTTATATGACGAAAATGGGAATTGGATTTCTAAAAGGAGAAGTTCTAATGGAGAATTAGGAATGGTTTGGGAAAGACAAATAGAATATTACGAATAAAAAATACGTTGCACAACACCGTATATAATTTATTGCTAGTTCTAGCTTACTTACGAAAAACCCAAACCCTACTCCTCCAGCAACCCATTTACAAACCCTTCAAACTCATTTGTAAACTCGGTGTATTTGTCTCCAGTTGCTGGCCCATTAAATCCAGTATGTATTTTACGTACAGTTCCTGTCTTGTCTATAAAAATAGTAGTTGGATAACTTAATACGTGGTTAAGCATTGGGAGTTTTTCTTGTGCAGAGACTTTGCTTGCTGTGCCAAATTGCGCTAATAACACAGGATAATCTATGTCTAATCTGCTTTTAAGTCTTTGTATGTTAGCAAAGGCTTTGTCTTCTGTTTTTGTGTATTCAAAAGCTAAACCAACAATTTCAAGACCTTTGTCTTTGTTGTTTTTATAGTAGTTGGCTAAGTACTTACTTTCGTCTAAACAATTTGGACACCAGGTTCCCATAATCTGTACCAAGACCACTTTGTTTTTAAAACGGGCGTCTTCTAAAGTAACCATGTTGCCAGCTTCGTCTGGAAAGGAGAAAGATACTTTCTCATAACCTTCGTTTAAAAAGGTTAAGTTGTTCGCGTCAGGTAATTCGAAAGCCTCGTTGCGTTTCGCACTAAAAGGCTCTTTAAAATGATTTCCAGAGTAGAACATGCCTTGCATGGTACTATCTGTAACGGTTGCAGTAAATAAAAAAGCATGTGCACCATCAAAGGTTGAGAGTTTTAACTGGTTGCCATCCATAACACCCTCCAGGTATCTGTAATCTCCTGTGGTGGTTCTAAACGTTCCGGTTACTTTATTCTGTTCTTGTTTAAAAATGCCTTTGGCAATATATCTGTCTTCTTCAAAATCTGGACTAAAGGTGGTTTCCCAAATGCCAGACATATCTGTAGTGGCTTTGTTTTTCGTTTCAAAACGCTTGGTATTGCCATAAATGGCTTTAAATGGAACGGTTCTGTTTAAATCTTCTTTTATGTAGCTTCCTTCTAAACCTGTATCAGTTATAACTGCTGCAATATAACTATCAAACACTGGTGTCTTGATAAAAACAGAATCGTTTCTGTAAGTTACCTCATCGACTTCAATAACCTCTTCGGCATTAAAAATATGGAGTTTGTTTTCAGATAGGACTTCAAACATAAAAGGCATATCGATACTCTCGTTTACTTTCAAAACAGCTTGATAAGTTCCTGTTTGTAGTGTTTTAGGTGCTTGTTGTTTTTCCTCTTTACAGGAAACTAAAACTATAAGAATTAAAAACAATTGATATATTTTCATGATTAATAATATTAAGATTTATTAGATTCTTCGCTTGCGCTCTGAATGACAAGATCATCTGAATGACAATAATAAACTAACTATATCTATAAAAAGAAAAAAGCGACCAGTTGGTCGCTTCATCTTATTTATGTTTCTTCGGATTAAATATTGGAAGCAATTGTGTTGAGACTTCACCAAAACCAATTCTGGTGCCATCTTTTTCGCAATGTCCACGCATGATAACCGTATCGTAATCGTTTATAAATTTACGTTCTGTGCCATCTTTCAGTTTTAAAGGCTTCTCGCCTCTCCAAGACAATTCTAACATAGAACCATAAGAATCTGGTGTTGAACCTGAAATAGTCCCACTTCCCATCATGTCTCCAGAATTCACAGGACAACCATTAACCGTATGATGTGCTAATTGCTGAACCATGTTCCAGTACATGTATTTAAAGTTCGACTTACTAACAACGGTTTCTTTAGCTGCTTTAGGCTTGATAGCTACTTCTAATTTAATATCGTAACTTTTCTTGCCTTTATATTGTAAATAAGGTAATTGTGGTTTTAATGGTTTCGGACTCTCCACACGATAAGGTTCTAAAGCATCTAGTGTTACAATCCAAGGTGAAATAGACGATGCAAAGCTTTTAGCTAAGAAAGGTCCTAATGGCACATATTCCCATTTTTGGATATCTCTTGCAGACCAATCGTTAAATAATACCAAACCGAAGATATACTCTTCAGCCTCGTTAATTGGAATTGGTTCGCCAAGATCGTTAGCGTCTGTTGTAATAAAAGCCATTTCAAGTTCGAAATCTACTAATTTCGATGGTCCGAAAACAGGTGTGTCACTTCCAGCAGGAAGGGTTTGTCCTTGTGGTCTATGAATAGGAATTCCAGAAGGAATAATAGAACTAGATCTCCCATGATATCCAACAGGAATGTGCAGCCAGTTAGGCATCAACGCATTTTCTGGGTCGCGAAACATGGTCCCTACATTGGTAGCATGCTCGATACTTGAGTAAAAATCTGTATAATCGCCAATTTGAACTGGTAATTGCATTTCTATTTCGTCTAAACGAAACAATACAATTTCTTTATGTTTTAGGTTGTTTTTTAATTCGTTGTTTTCAGCATCAAAAATCTGAGCGATTCTATTTCTTACCAAACGCCAGGTTTTTCTTCCGTCTGCAATAAAATCGTTTAAGGTGTCTTGAAGAAAAATATCGTCTGTTAACGGGATTCCATCAAAATAACCAAGTTGGTGTAAAGCTCCTAAATCGATAGCTGTATCTCCTATTCGCGTACCAATAGTAATGATATCGTCTCTGGTTAAAAAGACACCAAAAGGAATGTTTTGTATTGGAAAATCGGAGTTTTTATCGACGTGTAACCACGATCTTCTATCTGGATTGTTAGCTGAATTTGGCATTAGTTTCTGCTGATTAATTGTTATTAATTTCTATTCAAACCTACATAACTTTTTATTTTTATACTAATAATAAAGAGAAAATGTGGTTTCGCTTTCCACAAAAAAAGATTTTTTAAAAGCGAAGTAAATATATGTTTTTTGATGTATTAAACTAATCAATTTGTTATTTTTGACATGATTTTAACTATAACTTGTTTTACTTAAGAAATTAGAGGATTATCAAGCAAAAATTCATGGATTGAAAAACTATGGCTTTTGTAAAACAAAAAAAATTATGAAAGTGATTAAGTTATTAAGTTATTTAATTGAAAACCCTAATAACACAATAACCTAATAACCTATTAACTATTAAAACGATAATGTTAAATAGGAATTAAATAGTAGAGTTTCAATCTTTAACTTAAAATTAAAAATAAGACATATATGCAACGCGACGAACAAATATTCGAATTAATAGAAGCCGAAAAACACAGACAATTAGAAGGCATTGAATTAATTGCATCAGAAAACTTTGTAAGCGACCAGGTGATGGAAGCTGCTGGTTCTGTATTAACCAATAAATATGCTGAAGGCTATCCTGGAAAACGCTATTATGGAGGTTGCGAAGTGGTTGATGAAGTAGAACAATTAGCTATTGATAGAGCAAAGACCTTGTTTAATGCTGCTTATGTAAATGTTCAGCCACATTCAGGAAGTCAAGCGAACACAGCCGTTTATGCAGCTTGTTTAAAACCTGGAGATACCATTCTTGGTTTCGATTTGTCTCATGGTGGTCATTTAACTCATGGTTCTCCAGTAAATTTTTCAGGGAAACTTTACAATCCTGTTTTTTACGGAGTCAAGAAAGAAACTGGTTTAATTGATTACGATCATGTTGCTGAAGTTGCAGAAAGAGAAAAACCTAAATTAATTATTGCTGGAGCATCTGCTTATTCCAGAGATATGGATTTTAAACGTTTTAGAGCCATTGCAGATAGTGTTGGTGCATTACTTTTAGCAGATATCTCGCATCCAGCAGGATTGATAGCCAAAGGTATTTTAAACGATCCGTTACCACATTGCCATATTGTTACTACAACCACACATAAAACATTACGTGGCCCAAGAGGTGGTATGATTATGATGGGACAGGATTTTGATAATCCGTTTGGTATCACTCTTAAAAATGGCAATTTACGCAAAATGTCTTCTTTATTGGATTCAGGTGTTTTTCCTGGAAATCAAGGAGGTCCTTTAGAACATATTATTGCTGCTAAAGCTATTGCTTTTGGTGAAGCACTTACAGATGAGTTTATGCACTATATGTTGCAAGTAAAGCAGAATGCGCAAGCTATGGCAAAAGCATTTGTAGATAGAGGTTACCATATTATTTCTGGTGGTACAGACAACCACATGATGCTAATTGACTTAAGAAATAAAGACATTACAGGTAAAGATGCTGAACAAGCTCTTGTAAAAGCAGATATTACTGTAAACAAGAACATGGTGCCTTTTGATGATAAATCGCCATTTGTGACATCAGGCATTAGAATTGGCACACCAGCTATTACAACAAGAGGATTGAAAGAAGGTGATATGGAAGGTATTGTTGCTTTGGTTGATGAAGCATTGATGAATTATCAAGATGAAGACAAACTTCAAGTTATTGCTGGAAAAGTAAATGCTATGATGAGTGGATTGCCTTTGTTTGCTTAATAACAAAAAAAATAAGCTATTCGTCAAACTGAACTCGTTTCAGTTTCTCATCAATTATGATTATAAGTAAGTTTAGATTCTGAAACTAGTTCAGAATGACGCTGATTAATATTTTTAAAATGTATTGCTTTTTAGTTTAAGACTATTAACGATTATATAAAATGAAAAACCTGCTTATGATGCAGGTTTTTTTATGTGTTATATTTTCAAGTACATCTTCCCAAAGCACCTGTTTTTATTCCGTTTTTAATTCAACTATTAATTTGTTAATATCATTTTCAATATCGTCTTTAATTATTTTTTAATTTAGAGTCAAAATATTTTAAACATGTGCTTTTCAACTTCATTGCGTAAAAATAGAGAGGAAATTGAGAGAAAACTGCTTAGTCAGATGCCTGCCGATTTTGAAATTCCTTTGGAATATGAGCCTTACTATCATTTAAACGGATTTACTCATGGTAATGTATATATTATAAAAATGGATGACCAGAAAGCTATTTATCCTGCAAGTTGGGGTTTAGTTCCAGATTGGGCAAAACAAGATCCAAAATCGTTTTTAAAAAAGAGTAATACATTAAATGCAAGATGTGAAACAATCTTTGAGAAGAGTTCGTTTAAAAAAAGTGCTGAAGAAAAAAGGTGTTTAATATTAGCTGATGGTTTTTATGAACCACATCATGAAAATGGTTTGTCAATTCCATATTTCTGTTATCAACCTTCTAAAGATTATCCAGAAGGAGATTTATTTATGTTTGCAGGACTTTATACAGAATTGGATAATAATTTTATTACAACTACAATTATTACGACTGAAGCTAACGATTTTTTCTCTGAAATACATAACAAAAGAAAACGAATGCCATTAGTTTTAGCTGATGATTTATTTGAAGACTGGCTTGATGAAGGAAGTAATTCGCAAACTTTAAATGAGCTAATGGCTCATGGTTTTACTTCAGAAGAATTTCGA
>Ga0209344_10002418_pt1 | contig 20781 bp, 17 predicted proteins | sample Cruoilmetagenom6_FD_187293 | JGI IMG/M metagenome (GOLD analysis project Ga0209344, IMG submission 187293) | Oil polluted marine microbial communities from Coal Oil Point, Santa Barbara, California, USA - Santa Barbara Oil Seep Sample 6 (SPAdes)... | ecosystem: Environmental > Aquatic > Marine... | reverse complement strand
GCGCGATTGGCATCGAGTTCGCGAGTTTCTATCGCACGTTTGGCGCAGAGGTGACGGTTGTGGAGGTTCTTGATCGGGTGTTGCCGGTAGAGGACGAAGAAATATCTGCACTGGCGGCAAAGGCATTCAAGAAACAAGGCATGAAGTTGCTGACAGGCGCGAAGGTGACGGGTTTGAAGAAAACCAAATCGGGAGCGACGGCCACCATTGATATGGGGAACGGGAAAACGCAAACCGTTTCCGCCGAGAAAGTTATCTCGGCTGTCGGCATCACCGGCAATATCGAAGACATCGGTTTGGAAGAAACGGGGATCAAGACCGACAGAGGTCATGTCACCATCAACCAATGGTGTGAAACCGGTGTACCGGGAGTTTACGCCATTGGAGATCTGGTTGGCCCACCCTGGCTTGCTCATAAAGCCAGCCACGAGGGTGTAATGGTCGCGGAACGAATCGCTGGGAAGACGGGCGTGCATCCGATGGATGTGACGAAAATTCCCGGTTGTACCTATTGTCACCCTCAGGTTGCTAGCGTGGGCTTGACGGAAGCACGTGCCAAAGAACAGGGGTATGAGGTGAAAGTTGGGCGTTTTCCCTTCATTGGAAATGGCAAGGCCATTGCTCTGGGAGAGCCAGAGGGCATGATAAAGACGGTTTTTGACGCCAAAACAGGGGAATTGCTGGGTGCTCATATGATTGGCGCCGAGGTCACCGAGCTAATACAGGGCTACACAATCGCCCGTCAGTTGGAAACCACTGAAGAAGATTTGATGGCAACGGTGTTTCCTCATCCAACATTGAGTGAAATGATGCATGAATCCGTGCTAGATGCTTTCGACCGCGCATTGCACATCTAATTTTGGAAATCTAACCAGTACCGGAATTCATGCTTGAACTTGTAACCGACCCCCATGTCTGGGCGAGCCTTCTGACACTCACCGTTTTGGAAATCGTTCTCGGCATCGATAACCTGATTTTCCTTTCTATTTTGGCTTCACGCGCGCCAGAGGAAAAACGGGACGCTGTCCGCAAGTGGGGGCTGGCCGGTGCTCTTGTCACACGGCTCATCCTGCTGATGTCGATTGCATGGGTGGCCAGTCTCACTCAGCCGGTTTTCACTGCATTTGATCTGGATATATCCTGGCGCGACATGGTGCTGTTTTTTGGCGGGCTCTTTTTGCTTGTCAAAGGCACGACAGAGATTCACGCATCTGTCGAAGGCGAGGATCACGGAGGCGGGACGCGCTCCATGGGCTTTGCCATGGCAGTGTTGCAAATTGCGGCACTCGACATTGTCTTTTCACTGGATAGCGTGATCACTGCTGTGGGTATTGCAGAACATGTTGAAGTGATGGTTGTGGCCATCTTGATCTCCATGGGAGTGATGTTGTTCGCTGCAGGGCCAGTTGGAGGATACGTTGAGCGACACCCAACCATAAAAATGTTGGCTTTGGCGTTCCTCATCCTTGTTGGTGCGGCACTCATAGCAGACGGGTTGCACTTCCACATCCCACGCGGCTTCATTTACTTCGCAATTGCGTTCTCCATGTCGGTGGAAGCTCTCAACCTTTGGGCCGCAAGTCGCCGACGCCAACGTGCGGCGGAAAAAGCGGGGGCTGCTGAATAGAGGTAGGTTGGAGCATGAGTGAGACGGAAGACAACAGGGCGACGCCGAAACCGCGCAATGCGGTTGTGATCTTACTCGACAGCCTTAACCGTCACATGCTGGGCGCTTATGGTGGTGAAGAATTTCGCACACCAAATTTGGATCGTTTTGCGGCGCAGTCAGTTCGCTTCAATAAACATTATGCTGGCTCTTTGCCCTGCATGCCTGCGCGCCACGATATTCTGTGTGGAGCATGGGATTTTCTTTGGCGCCCATGGGGCTCAATCGAGCTTTGGGAAGATGCGATAACATATGAGCTTTCAAAAGCCGGCGTGAAATCTCAACTGATATCCGATCACCCACACATGTTTGAGACCGGTGGTGAAAATTACCACGTTGATTTTTCGGCGTGGGATTATCAACGTGGCCACGAAGGTGATTTGTGGAAAACAAAACCTGATCCAAGCTGGGCAGGCGCGCCAAATTTTGGCCGCACGCACATGCCTTATGATGACAGCCGCGGATACTTTAAAGGCGAAGCAGATTTTCCCGGTCCACGCACCATGCAGGCCGCAGCCACTTGGCTGGACGATAACGCAGGCGTTCACGATCAGTTTTTCCTATTTGTTGATGAGTTCGATCCGCACGAACCGTTTGATACGCCTGAGCCTTATGCCTCTATGTATGATGCAGACTGGGACGGGCCGCACATGATCTGGCCGCCCTATATAAAGGGCGCGATTGAAAAGGGTGTGATCACGGAACGCCAGGCTCAACAGATCCGCGCGAGCTATGGTGGAAAACTCACCATGATTGATCATTGGTTCGGCAAGATACTGGACGCGATGGACAGGAATAACCTGTGGGACGATACGCTCTTTATCCTGTGCACCGATCATGGGCATTATCTGGGTGAAAAGGACTTGTGGGGCAAACCTGGTGTGCCCATGTATCAAACACTCGGGCACATCCCATTGATGATTTCAGCGCCGGGTGTTGCGCCACGTACTTGTGAGGCGCTCACGACAAGCGTCGATATTTTCGCAACCCTGGCAGACCATTTTGGAATTTCCGAAACGGTGCGCCAGCGCACACACGGAAAATCCATGCTGCCGCTGTTGGCGGGCGAAACAGAGCATATTCGCGACTGGTTGCTGGCGGGTGTCTGGGGCCGGGAAGTACATTACATCGACGGCGTCCACAAATATGTGCGCGGTGCGGAAACGGCAAACCGGCCCATCTCGATGTTTTCCAATCGATGGTCGACAATGCCGACCCACTTTTTGAACCGGGAGCAGGAGCTGCCGCTGCCTGACGATCGCGCAATATTGGATCGCATGCCGGGCAGCAACGTGCCGGTGATCCGCCAAACCTGGAACGAGTTTGACAAATTGCCCTATTGGGCACCGCCAAAGCTGGGGCCAAACCTACTTTTCAACGTGGATAGTGATCCCAATGAAGAGGCTGATCTTGCTGAGACGAGCTTAGGAGACGAGTATGGTGAAAAGCTGCATGCGGCTCTGAAATCTATCGAAGCTCCGGATGATCAATTTGTTCGTTTGGGTTTTGACTAGTTTGTGATGAAAAAGGGCCGAGTTTTCATCGTCCCGATCTTAACTTTTAGGGGCTATACTGCCATATAGGTCAAGTGCGGCCACGCAACCAAAACCGATAGCGATAAACTCCATGGCAACGATCCTCGACACAGTCAGCACCGATAAGGTGCGTCCGCGACACCCTGAAAAGGCCAATCGGCCGGATAGCCCAATCTTGCGTAAACCCGATTGGATCCGGGTCAAAGCGCCTGGATCAGCCGCCTATGCCGAAACCAAAAAAATAATCAAAGACAATGGGCTGGTGACCGTCTGTGAAGAAGCCGGTTGTCCAAATGTGGGTGAATGCTGGACCGAAAAACACGCCACTATGATGATCATGGGCGGGACGTGTACGCGCGCTTGTGCCTTTTGCAATGTCAGCACCGGGTTGCCAGATGCACTCGACACAGACGAGCCAGAGCGTGTTGCGGATGCCGTGGCAAAACTCGGTCTGCGTCATGTGGTGATTACATCTGTTGACCGGGATGATTTGGACGATGGTGGTGCGGAGCATTTTGCCAAGACCATTCGCGCAATTCGAGAGCGTACACCGAATACGACAATCGAAATTCTAACCCCTGACTTTTTACGGAAAGAAGGTGCGCTTGAGGTTGTCGTCGCCGCAAGACCTGATGTGTTTAATCACAATCTGGAAACGGTTCCGCGTCTCTATCTCAACATTCGCCCCGGTGCGCGCTACTTTCATTCCATTCGTCTGTTGCAGCGGGTGAAGGAACTCGATCCTACGATTTTCACTAAATCCGGCATCATGGTGGGCTTGGGCGAAACACGCGAAGAGGTCATGCAGGTGATGGATGACATGCGATCCGGCGAGATTGATTTTTTGACGGTTGGGCAATATTTGCAACCAACACGCAAACACGCAGCCGTTGATCGGTTCGTGACGCCTGATGAATTTAGAGGAATTGAAACCACCGCGCGGTCAAAAGGATTTTTGATGGTATCCGCAACGCCATTAACCCGCTCGTCCTATCATGCGGATGCAGACTTTGCGACCATGCGCGCTGCGCGTGAAGCCAAGCTCGCAAAGGTCTGATCCTCAGTGCCCGCACATAAAGAACGGCGCGAAGTTTCCCATTCGCCAGACAAGTTGTTCGACCTTGTATCGAACATCGAGACCTATCCCGACTTTTTGCCTTGGTGCGCCGGTGTGCGCATACGAGAGCGTGGAAAAGCAGGCGCCAATGACATTGTCATCGCAGACGTTTTGATTTCTTACAAAATGTTTCGGGAGAAGTTCCGCAGTAGGGTGGAGCTGGATCGAGCTGCCTTGACCATTGATGTTGAATATTTAAACGGCCCGTTTAAACATCTGGACAATCATTGGCGTTTTGAACCGAAAGGCGCCGGGACGACGGTAGATTTTGCCGTCGATTTTGAATTCAAAAGCCGCATGATGGAACGAATGGTCAGTGGCATGTTCGACCGCGCAGTACATAAAGTTGTCACGGCATTTTTTGATCGTGCAGATGAGCTCTATGGCACCCCTAGTTCACCGGTCGATTTGCCGTCGTAAAAGTTCCAGTGCGGCTTGCACTGCTTGCATGCGCACTTCATCGCGGCCGACATCGCCAAACCGATACACTTCATGGATTATGCTGAAACGCAGACGTGCTGCCGCCATATGCACCAGGCCGACAGGCTTCATAGCTGAACCACCGCCTGGTCCTGCGATGCCGGTGATGGAGACACTGACATGGCCGCGGGAATCCTCCAGCGCGCCTTCGGCCATTGCGCGGGCAACAGGTTCGCTAACCGCACCATGGTCTGCAATCATGTCGCCTGGAACGCCCAGCATGTCGCGCTTGGCTTCATTTGAATAGGTAACAAAACCCCGTTCCACAACCGAAGAAGAACCTGCCACTTCCGTCAGGCACCCGGCAACGAGTCCCCCAGTGCAGCTTTCGGCGGTTACTATTTTGAGTGATTTGTCGCGAGCGTCACCGAGCACCAGTTCAGCAAGTTGAATGATAGGACGAGGAAATAGCGACATCTAAAAATCTCCAACCAAATACCAAAATCCCCAGACGCACAGGGAGGCAAAGAGCCCGGCGACAACGTCGTCCAGCATGATACCCCATCCGCCGGAGACGCGCTTGTCAATCCAACCAATTGGCCAGGGCTTTATGATGTCGAAGAACCGGAAAAATAGGAACGCAGCGCCCCAGCCAAGGATGGAATAGGGGGCAACGCTAAGCGCGATCCATTGGCCAACGACTTCATCGACGACAATCTCGCCGGCATCATGTTTGCCAATTTTTTTGCTATGAAGATTGGAGGCCCAAACGCCTATTGGGAGCAGGATCGCTGCTGAAAGAAGCAAAACATGAGGTGTGCTAAAATAGCCAGTCAAGCCCCAGGCAAAGGGCAGCGCCGCAAGCGACCCCCAGGTGCCAGGCGCTTTTGGCATCTTGCCAGTCCAAAACCACAGGGCGATGAAAGACGAGACAAATGCGCTAACCTTGTTCATTGCGTTTTGTCATTGTTTGGCATTGAGACTGTCAAGATTGCTTGTGCCGCAATGCCTTCTTTGCGGCCAGTAAACCCAAGACCTTCTGTTGTTGTCGCTTTCACGCTCACTCGTTCCACAGCGACGTCAAGTATGGTGGCGAGTGATTTGCGCAACTGATCACGATGCGGCCCGATTTTTGGCGCTTCGCATATGAGGGTCAGGTCGACATTGTTTATACGACCCTGTTTTTGAGTTAGCAGCCCCACAGCATGCTCAAGGAATATGTGAGAGAGGGAACCCTTCCATTGTGGATCGGAGGGTGGGAAGTGGTCACCAATGTCACCTTCGCCAATTGCGCCAAGCAGCGCGTCCGTCACCGCGTGCAAGGCGACATCTGCATCGGAATGTCCCAACAGCGCATGCGTGTGTGCAATCTCCACACCACACAGCGTGACATGCTCTCCCGCACAAAAGCGATGAACATCAAAACCCGAACCCGTACGGGTTTCCAAGCGCGCGTTCAACTGCTGTTCGGCACGAAAAAAATCTTGTGGCTCTGTCACTTTGAAATTCTCCTCAGAGCCAACCACGAGCAAAGTCTCCATGCCTGACGCTTTAGCAAGTGCCACATCGTCTGTGAACTCTTCGCCTTTGGCATCGCTATGTGCTTTCAAAATTGGGCCGAAGGCAAACCCTTGTGGAGTTTGGGCGCGCATCAAGTCTGTGCGATCGACAGTATCGCCAGCATGAGAGCCCGCGGCGCGGCGCAAGGTGTCTGTGACGGCAAGGCAGGGAAGCACACCATCATGGGTGTTTAGTCCTTCCAGGACGCGGTCGATTAAAAGCGTACTTACAAAGGCACGTGCACCATCGTGAATAAGGACATGTGTTGGTCTTGAGGCAGCAAGCGCTTCCAATCCCGCCAAGACGGAAGCTTGTCTCGTGGCCCCTCCCAAAACAGGCGGCGCAAGATCTGCGAGGCCTCGGGTAGCTCCTTCATAGAGGTCCAGATCATCAGGATGGATAACTGTCAGAATTTGGTCAATTTTTGCATGATGTGAAAAAACAGCCAGCGTACGCCGGAGCAGTGGTTGACCACCCACCGTGCGATACTGTTTTGGCAGGCCTTCGCCAGCGCGGGTTCCCCGGCCAGCAGCCACTATAAGGACGGCAACTTGCATGCAACTCGTTTCGCACCTCAAGGCGCTCTTGGCAAGTCGAGTTTTGCTTGCATTTTCTTGTGCGTCAGTGTACAAACTGCACAAGAATTAATCACATATTAAGTTGCATGATAAATGAGCATATTTATCGGAAGTCATGAGCTGCCCAGCCGGGTTGTACTCGCGCCAATGTCAGGTGTGACTGATCTTCCGTACCGTTTGGCGGTAGCCAAATCGTCTCTGGCTTTGTTGGTGTCGGAGATGGTTGCGAGTGAAGAGCTTGCGCGCGCAAGGCCGGATGTAATGCGCCGTGCCGCGGGGGGTGGAAAACTGTCTCCATTGGTTGTGCAATTGGCTGGCCGCGAAGCTCATTGGATGGCCAAAGGTGCCAGGCTGGCAGAAGATGCCGGTGCAGATATTATCGACATCAATATGGGGTGCCCGGCGCGGCAGGTGACGAGTGGTCTGTCTGGCTCAGCCCTCATGCGCGATTTGGACCACGCCCTTTCGCTTATCGAGGCAACGGTGGGCGCGACCACAAAGCCTGTCACATTGAAAATGCGATTGGGGTGGGACGCGCAAAGTATAAACGCTCCAGAACTTGCCAGGCGGGCTGAGGATTCAGGCGTGCAACTGGTAACGGTTCACGGTCGCACGCGTTGCCAATTTTACAAAGGCAGTGCCGACTGGTCCGCTATTCGAGCTGTCAAAAACGCCGTCTCAATTCCACTCATCGCAAACGGTGACATCACCACAACGCAAGATGCAAAAACCTGTTTGCAAGCGTCAGGCGCGGATGGGGTGATGGTCGGACGCGGTGCCAATGGCCGACCATGGTTTTTACGCCAAGTTGAGGATGCCGTGTCAGAAAATGAAATATCCACGACACCCGCCCCGGAAGCCCGGTGGCGCATTGTCCGGGACCATTATTTGGACTCAATGGAACTCTACGGACCGCGTTTGGGAAATCGCATCGTCCGAAAGCACATCGGTTGGTATCTGGATGTTGCAGGTAGTGAATGGGGATTGGATGTTCGCGACCTGAAAGCAACGATCCTGCCAAGCAATGATCCAGACTTGGTGCTGGGTAAGTTGGAGCAGTTTTTCGCCGGAGAAGCCGACCGGAGGGCAGCGTGAGTGTTGTTGAACTAAAACCAGGCGGACCGACTGCGTCTCTTGATGCCACGTCGATCTTGAACGCGATGCCCCATCCGGTCATCACAGTTGCGGATGATTTGAGCATTGAATTCGTCAATGATGCAGCAGAGCAATTTTTCGATTCCAGCCGCACAGTGTTGTTGCGGCATCCTCTGACGGAGATTGTTTCTTTTGGAAGTCCTCTTCTATCATTGGTTTCTCAGGTTCTGAGCCACCACGCATCCGTCAATGAATATGGTGTTGAGCTGTCTTCACAACGGTTCGGAGAACGCGCTGTCGATATTCAAGTGTCGCCAATTGTGGATATGCCGGGTCGTGTGTTGGTGATTTTGCAAGAACGTACAATGGCGCACAAAATGGATCGTCAGTTGACCCATCGTGGTGCCGCCCGGTCTGTCGTCGGCATGGCGGGCGTATTGGCCCATGAGATCAAAAATCCACTATCAGGTATTCGCGGCGCAGCCCAACTGTTGGAGCATGAAGCTAACGAAGACGACCGGGTTCTAACGAAACTTATCTGTGATGAAACGGATCGGATTTGCAAATTGGTTGACCGGATGGAGGTGTTCTCCGACGAGCGCCCCATCGCACGTCTACCAGTTAACATCCACGTGGTTTTGGAACGTGTCAGACAGTTGGCGTTAAATGGGTTTGCGAGCAAAATCAAGATCACAGAGAATTACGATCCCTCGTTGCCTCCTGTACCGGGTAATCAGGATCAACTAATTCAGGTCTTTTTGAACCTGATAAAAAATGCGGCTGAAGCGATTAATAGAGCCGATGGTGAGATAACCATCACAACGGCATTTCGCCCTGGGGTTCGCCTGGCGGTCCCTGGAAGTCGCGAACGCGTAGCTTTGCCGATCGAAATTTGTGTGATCGACAATGGCCCGGGTGTGCCTGCTGATTTGCTGCCCTATCTGTTCGACCCCTTTGTGACGACAAAGTCGTCTGGCACGGGGCTTGGGCTGGCGTTAGTTGCGAAAATAATTGGTGATCATGGTGGGATCATTGAGTGCGATAGCCAGCCTCGCAAAACCATATTTCGAGTTCTTCTACCAATGCACGACATGGTCGAAATCACAGATACTGAGGAGACCTGACAATGCCGTCCGGAACAATTTTGATTGCTGATGACGATGCAGCCATTCGGACCGTGCTCAGTCAGGCCTTGGGCCGTGTAGGGTACGATGTTCGCACCACATCCAATGCCGCCACACTTTGGAGATGGGTCAATCAGGGTGAGGGCGATCTTGTTTTTACTGATGTGATGATGCCTGACGAAAACGGGTTCGATCTGATTTTGCGAATCAAAAAGGTGCGGCCTGAATTGCCCGTTGTTGTTATCAGTGCACAGAATACATTGATGACAGCAATCACAGCAGCAGAGAGAGGGGCGTATGAGTATTTGCCGAAGCCTTTCGACCTGAATGAGGTGGTGGCCGTAACCGAACGCGCGTTATCAAAGCCTGGCGCAAGTGCAATTCCTCCTAAGGCTGCAGACGATGAAGAAAAAATGCCACTTATTGGGCGATCATCTGCGATGCAGGAAATCTACCGTGTGCTTGCGCGTCTTATGCAAACCGACCTCACCGTTATGGTCTCAGGCGAAAGTGGAACCGGCAAGGAACTGGTAGCGAAAGCACTACATGATTATGGCAAACGCCGCCAAGGTCCCTTCGTTGCGATCAACATGGCGGCTATTCCCCGCGACCTGATTGAAAGTGAACTTTTCGGGCATGAAAAGGGCTCATTTACCGGCGCCAGTCACCGCAGTACCGGCCGGTTTCAACAAGCTGAGGGCGGCACACTTTTTTTGGATGAAATCGGTGACATGCCGATGGAAGCCCAGACCCGGCTTTTGCGTGTCTTGCAACAAGGCGAATACACGACCGTTGGCGGACGTACATCAATAAAAACGGATGTGCGAATAGTCGCGGCGACCAACCGTGATTTGCGCCAACTCATCAATCAAGGTCTCTTCAGGGAAGACCTATTCTACCGGCTGAACGTCGTGCCAATTCGATTGCCGCCGTTGCGAGAACGAACAGAAGATATCCCCGACCTTGTGCGTCACTTTCTCACTCTCGCGGAAGCTGAGGGCTTACCGTTGAAGACGGTAGATGGCGAAGGAATGGATTTTCTCAAACGTTACCGGTGGCCGGGGAATGTTCGGGAACTGGAAAACCTCGTTCGACGTCTCGCCGCTCTCTATACCGAAGAGGCGATCGGGGTCGGTGTTTTGCGCACTGAGCTTACTGAGCCAGCATTTGGTCCTGCGCCAGAACCGACAGCAGTGGACGAGGGTCTGGCTGAGATGGTCGAGCGTATCCTCAACCGGGATTTTGCATCTTATGGGGAAGAGCTTCCACCATCAGGAGTTTATGATCGGGTGTTGAAGGAGGTCGAAAAGCCCCTTTTTGCCATTTGTCTGGCTGCAACCCGGGGTAACCAGATCAAAGCAGCAGAGCTTTTGGGCATAAACCGCAATACGCTGCGGAAAAAAATTCGGGAACTGGATGTCCAAGTCGTTCGGATGCCTCGTTAACCCTGAAATTTTAGTGATGTAATACTGCCACATTGTTGTTGAAAGGGAACGCTGCACACGCCAGAATGCGCGAGTCTCCAAAGCATGCGTTGCTCGAGGGATACAACGCCCGATTGACGGGGCACGGGGTCACAACATAGTGCAAAGGTGGTTCGAGGCCTAAATGGCGGCAACCGACAATAGTTCCTGGTCCTGGCCATTTGAACGCGTTTGGCGCTCAAAGCGTTTGCCAAGTATGACGACCGCCGTGCCAATTGGCCTGGTAATTGTGGCCGTTTTTCTTGGCACTTTTACCTATATGACCCTGACGGGGCTTTCGCCGTTTGCGCCGAGCAAAGATGTTGTAACGGCACTGTTGCTGGCGAATTTTGTCATCGTGCTGGTTTTAGCGGGCCTGATCGGCTGGCGGGTCATTCGTTTGATCATGGAACGCCGAAGTGGGATCGCAGGCGCGCGGCTTCACGCTCGCCTTGTGATGATGTTCTCCTTTATTGCTGTTCTTCCAGCGATCACCGTGGCCATTTTTGCCGTTGTTACTCTGGATAGGGGACTCGACACTTGGTTTAGTGATCGGACACGCGGTATAATTGAGAACGCCTTGCAGGTGGCAGAGGCATATTTGGCGGAGCATCATCAGGTGCTTCGACAAGATGTGTTGGCGATGGCCAATGATCTCAATCGAGCGGCGCCATTCCTGAGCGGCAACGAAACTCGCACGAAGCAGATGCTAACGACACAGGCAGCCCTTCGTTCACTTCCCGCAGCCTATCTCGTCAACCGTCAGGGCGAGGTCGTCGCGCAGACAACAGCCGCGGTTGCTCCCTCACTCGGTATTCCAGGCCCGGAACAGTTTGAGAAAGCAGACGAAGGCCTCGTCGTTCTCTATACCGAAAATACCGGTGATCAAATCAGGGCTTTGATCAAACTACCTGCAATACCGGACACCTATTTGTATGTGGCGCGCTTTGTGGACTCTCGCGTGCTCGAGCATATGGCGCGGACTCAAGCCGCCTTTCAAGAGTATGAATCGTTGGAAGGAGCACTCAGTTCTGTCCAAGTCACGTTTGCGTTGATTTATGTCACAATTGCTTTGGTTATTTTGCTAGCGGCTATTTGGTTGGGACTATGGGCGGCCAATCGCATTGTGTCGCCAATCGGGCGTTTGGTGAGGGCTGCTGAGCGCGTCAGTGCTGGAGATCTCTCTGCGCGTGTTTCTGTAAGTGAAGATACAGACGAAATCGAGACGCTGAGTTTGGCTTTCAACCGAATGACGAGCCAGATTGAGTATCAGCAAAACGAACTGGTGAGCACAAATCATCAACTCGACGAGCGTCGACGTTTTACCGAAGCTGTGCTGGCTGGGGTAAGCGCTGGCGTGATTGGATTGGATGCTGAAGGAAAAATTAGTCACGTGAATCGTGCGGCCGAAAAATTCCTTCAAATAAGTGAGGCCTCTGTAATAGGCATGGTCATTGCTGACGCTGTCTCAGAGCTGGCCTTGATTGTCGAAACGGCGATGCAGCATACAAATCAGACAGCTCATGATCAGGTTGTTCTTGAAAGAAGCGACCATGAGCGCACATTGAACGTCAGAGTGACAAGTGAGAAAGCCGGCGCTGATCTAGAAGGATATGTTTTAACATTCGACGATATTACTGAGCTTGTATCTGCTCAACGAAATGCAGCCTGGTCTGATGTTGCCCGCCGTATTGCACATGAAATCAAAAATCCACTTACTCCCATTCAACTGTCTGCAGAGCGTTTGAAGCGGAAGTATGGACCGGACATAGCCAAAGACCCTGAAGTGTTTCAGCAATGTACAGACACGATCATTCGCCAAGTCGGAGATATTGGGCGGATGGTCGATGAGTTCTCTTCTTTTGCTCGGATGCCAGAAGCCGTCATGAAAGAGGCGGATCTTGTTGAGGTCGTTCGCCAAGCAGTATTCCTGCAACGAGTGGCGCAACCGGACATCGATTACACGTTGCTCTTGCCTTCGACAGAGATTGTTTTTGATGGTGACGCGCGGCTGGTAAGCCAAGCGCTAACCAATATTTTGAAGAACGCGGCAGAAGGTATTGAAGGCAAAGAGCACGCCGTTGATAGTGTCAATCGCATTGAGACAAATGTGGTGGATGATGGGAACATGATTTCCATCATCATTACAGACAATGGTCGTGGTTTGCCAAAAACAGATCGCCGACGATTGACAGAGCCTTATATGACAACACGTGCTAAAGGGACTGGTCTTGGTCTGGCAATAGTCAAAAAAATTATGGAAGACCACGGTGGCACATTGGAATTGACCGATGCGCCCAGTGATGAAGGGTGGGAAACAGGGGCACGTATTGTCTTGTGCTTCCCTCGCGTTGGTGGTTTACCCAACGAGGACGATCAAGTGGCCGGGGGCGCAAATAATGCGGACGGCTTGAGTGTGGTAGCAAGCAAAGTAGAGGCGGCTGATGGCGTCTGAGATTTTAATTGTCGATGATGAAGCAGATATTCGAGATCTGATTGCGGGCATCCTGTCCGATGAGGGTTACGATACGCGGGTTGCGTCGGACAGTGACAGTGCTCTTAAAGCACTGGAGCAACGTGTTCCTAGCTTAGTAGTTTTAGATATTTGGCTGCAAGGAAGTCGGTTAGATGGTTTAGAGGTTCTGGATGTTATCAATGAACGATATCCTGACCTTCCTGTCATAATCATCAGCGGTCACGGCAACATTGAGACGGCTGTCTCGGCGATAAGGAAGGGTGCATATGATTTCATCGAAAAACCCTTCAAAGCAGATCGCCTGATCCTTGTGCTGCGTCGTGCCATTGAAGCCGACAGACTACGTCGCGAAAATGCTGAACTAAAAATTCGCGCGGGCGATGACACGACATTGATCGGTGCATCTCCACTGATAAATCAAGTGCGCCAAACCGTTGAGAAGGTCGCGCCTACAGGTAGTCGTGTATTGATTGCTGGACCATCTGGGTCCGGCAAAGAGATTGTTGCACGCTTGCTCCACGCCTCATCAAGACGTGCTAATAGTTCTTTCGTCGCCATAAACGCCGCGACCATGGCGCCTGAACGAATGGAAGTTGAACTTTTTGGCACCGAGGAAACGGCTGAGGGTGCTCGCAAAGTCGGGGTATTTGAGCAAGCGCACGGAGGGACTCTATTTTTGGATGAAGTGGCAGAAATGCCGCTGGAGACTCAAGGCAAAATACTACGGGTTCTGGTTGAACAGACGTTTGTTCGCGTTGGCGGCAGCACAAAAATCAAGGTAGACGTTCGTGTGGTGTCGTCATCGAGCCGCGATTTGCGGGACGAAATTGCAAACGGACGTTTCCGGGAAGATCTTTTTCATCGCCTGAACGTAGTGCCAATTATAGTGCCCTCCCTAGAACAACGCCGGGAAGATATTCCAGTTCTTGTCGAATATTTTGTAGAACAAATCTCCAGATCATCTGGGCTGCCACCGCGTGAAATTACCGATGACGCGATGGCTGCATTGCAATCATATTCTTGGCCTGGAAATGTTCGCCAATTGCGGAACAATATCGAACGGTTGATGATATTGACGTCATCAGATGCATCTCCGCTAATTACGGCGGACAAATTGCCTAGTGACGTGGGAACGTCGGCACCCCTGGGCGTAAATGGAGAAGGTGGCGAGCATATAATGGCGATGCCATTGCGCGAGGCGCGTGAGACTTTCGAACGTGATTATCTGATTGCACAAATCGGACGCTTCGGGGGCAATATTTCCAGAACTGCAGCCTTCATTGGCATGGAAAGGTCAGCGCTGCATCGCAAGCTCAAATCTCTTGGCGTCAACACTTCCGACCGCAGCGCTATTCCGCTGTGACAATGACATCCGCGATTGTGAATTTGAAACAATGCTAACAAAGTTGAAAGCACTCGGGTCATGAAGGTCATCGTATGTGGAGCCGGGCAGGTTGGTTTTGGTATTGCCAAACAGTTGGCTGCTGAAAACAACGACGTCACAGTGATTGATCAGTCACCGCAACTTGTACAACGGGTGTCGGACATACTGGATGTGCGTGCCATCGTTGGACATGGTGCCCACCCTGATGTGTTGGAACGTGCTGGTGCGCCCGATGCAGACATGCTGATCGCCGTTACATTCCACGATGAAGTGAATATGGTTGCGTGTCAGGTCGCACATTCAGTTTTTAGTGTTCCAACAAAGATTGCCCGCATTCGCTCTCAAAGTTATTTGCAGGCGGGTTTCCAAGATCTGTTTGCGCGCGATCACATGCCGATCGACGTCATAATTTCACCAGAACTTGAAGTTGGCCGAGCGGTGTTACGACGACTGGCGGTTCCCGGTGCCTTCGACATTCTGGAGTTTGCAGGCGGCGCGGTGAACGTGGTTGGTGTCATGATTGAAGATGACTGTCCGATTGTGAATACACCGCTGCGTCAATTAACTGAACTCTTCCCCGATCTGAAAGCGCGTGTTGTTGGCATTGTCAGAAACGGAAATCTTTTCGTTCCCCATAGTGAAGATCAAATGATCGTTGGCGATGAAGTGTACTTTGCGGCGGATCAAAAAGAAGTCAGGCGTACGTTGGCAATTTTCGGCCACGAAGAACAAGAGGCGCGAAAAGTACTGATCGTAGGAGCCGGGAATATCGGTCTTTATGTCGCGCAGGAACTTGAAAAACGTCACAGTGGTGTCAGAGTAAAAGTGCTGGAACGTGACCGAGATCGGGCAGTATTTGCAGCGGATAGGCTGCAACGCACAATCGTTTTGAACGGTGACGGACTCGAACCTGAATTACTTCGTGAAGCTGGTGTTCAGGAAACCGAGACCATCGTCACGCTAACAAACGATGATCAAGTGAATATTTTGACGTGTGTCTTGGCAAAGCGGGAAGGCTGTAGCCGTGCGCTGAGTTTGATCAACAATCAAACTTATTCGCCCCTCATGCGCTCGCTGGGCATTGATGCCTTTTTGAACCCTCGTGCAACGACAGTGAGTCACATTTTGCGCCATGTTCGCCGAGGACGTATTCGTGGACTTCAAGCTGTTCATGATGGTGCAGCGGAAGTAATCGAAGCTGAAGCGCTCGAAACCTCACCTCTGGTCGGAAAACCATTGCGAGAAGTGGAGCTACCAGACGGGCTGATCGTTGGCGCAATTGCGCGCGATGGTGACGTTATTACGCCGAGCGGCAGTACCGAAATTCGAACTGGCGATAAAGTGGTGATGTTTGCCCAAAAAGACCAGGTGGCGACGGTCGAACAAATGTTCCGCGTAAGTCTCGAGTTCTTCTGAGCCCGACGAAGGTCCACACGCCATGACATACAGCACAGTTTTGCACGCTTTTGGCTGGTTGATCCTGCTGGTTGCCGGTGCGGCGATCCTACCTTGGATCACCGCTTTGTATCTGGCTGAATCAAGCTCATTTATTGCATTTTCTCTAACCGTATTGCTGGCAAGCTTTGTTGGTGGCTCGTTGATTATGGCGTTTCGAGATGTAAACCTCCGGACGTCAAAAACAGACTTGTTTTTGTTAGTTTCCGGTTGCTGGTTGATCGTGCCGCTGTTCGGTGCCATTCCGCTTTTTGTATCAGGCGCTCTGCCCTCGCTGACAGATGCGTATTTTGAGGCCCTTTCTGGATTTACGACGACAGGTGCAAGTGTCATTCCCTCTCTTGATGAAACCGATCGTGCCATCCTCGTCTGGCGAGCTGTTCTTCAATGGTTAGGAGGATGGGCCAGCGTCGTAATGGGGGCAGCCGTCTTAGTGCCATTAGGTGTAGGGGGCATGGAACTACGCGTGTCGCCTTTGACACGGGCTGATCGATCACAGAAGTTAGATCGCTTTCGGGGGACAGCGAAAGCCGTAGGAGGCATTTATGCCACTCTCACGGCGGTCTGTTTTTTGCTGGTTTGGGCCGGCGGAATCCCAGCATTTGATGCCTTCTGTTTGGCACTTTCAACTGTTTCCACCGGTGGCTTTACGACGAGCGACGCTGGGTTGAGTGGGTTTGATGCACCTTGGTCCATGATGTTCCTGGTCATTTTCATGATTATCGGCGCGGTGAGTTTTGCGACACACAGGGCGGCTTCGAAAGGACGGCCGAGTGAATACCAAGAGGACCCGGAAATCGTCTATCTTTTGGCGATCATCGTCGGTGCTGGTTTTTTGTTGGCTGTTGCTGCCCTTCAAAATTCTGGGGATGTTGCCTCAGCATTTGTCAGTAGCCTTTTCACAGCAGTGGCATTGGCGACGACAACTGGGTTCATCGCACCCGATCAAACATCTCTTGTTGGCTTGTCTCCCGTGTTCGTTGTTGGTTTGGTGCTTATCGGTGGCGCAACTCTTTCAACCGCTGGCGGCATCAAACTCATGCGCCTCGCATTGCTGGTGAAACAAAGTGCACGTGAGCTAAAACGCCTTACACATCCGCATGGTATAATCGCAACTCATTTTGATGGTCGCCCAATCAGTATTCAGATCATGAAATCGGTATGGACCTTTTTTATTCTTATTCTGTTTGCATATGCCATTCTCGCTGTCTTGCTGTCGGCAACAGGTTTGGAGCTTGAGGCATCAATGGTCGCTGCTGCTGCTGCAATTGGTAATGCCGGTCCAGCCTATGATTTGGTGCGCCTGGGCGAAGAGGTGATCAGCCCAACTTATGGTGAGATGACCGCGTCGGCAAAATGGTTGCTCATGACCGGTATGCTTACCGGACGACTGGAGATTCTGGCATTTGTCGTTTTGTTTAGTTTTGAGCACTGGCGAAAGTAGGGAAAACAAGTGACACGCATTGCATACGTAAATGGCGCCTATTTTCCACATGATCTAGCGGCAGTACATGTAGAAGACCGGGGGTTCCAGTTCGCTGACAGCGTTTATGAAGTATGTGCGTTTGAAGGTAGCAATATTGTCGACGAACATGCGCATTTGGCACGATTGGAACGATCATTAACCGCCATTGATATTGCCATGCCTATGTCGCGCGCGGGGCTCGGAATTGTTTTCCGGGAAATTGTCCGGAAAAACCGATTTAGGTCAGGCATTATTTATTGCCAGGTCACACGAGGGAGAGCGAAGCGTGATCATGCGTTTCCCAATCCAGCACCCCTACCTACTGTCGTCGTGAGCGCCAAACGTATTGCATCAGAAACCCTCGATACACGTCGCAGAAATGGCGTCTCAATAGTGTTTCGCCCAGATGAGAGATGGGCGCGTTGCGATATCAAATCAACGGGCTTATTGGCAAACGTACTGGCGAAACAATCTGCGCGCTCTGCCGGTGCAGAAGAAGCGTGGTTTCTAGATGAAGAAGGTAATGTGACAGAAGGGACTTCGACCAACGCCTGGATTGTGTTGAAGGACGGAAGCCTCGTCACCCGACCTCTCGATCAACACATTCTGGGCGGCGTGACACGTGCCAAGCTGATTGAGTGTGCACAGAATGTCGGAATTCCAGTCGATGAACGGAAGTTCTCGTCAAAAGAAGTCGCGGCGGCTGCAGAAGCTTTTTCTTCAGCCTCCACCGTTGGAGCATTGCCTGTCGTTTCGATTGATGGCACACCCATCGGCACCGGGGCACCGGGGCCGGTAACTAGGCGATTGAACGAGCTCTATCAACAATTCTCGAAATGAACGTCTATGGCTCCTAAATCAGTACTTACCTTTGGCGTAATAAAACTTTAGACTTAAAATGGTTGAGGGCGTCACATTAGTAAATTGTGATGTTCGGACTTGAGTGTGCGCAGTATTGTGTGTGGACCGAGTGTCTCTCGGGCTGCCCAAAAAAGAAAAGGGCGGGTTTACTTCTTGATGTGGAATTGGGAGCATAATTCGCTGCAAGATAGTCATGTGTCGGTGTTCCGTGGCTCAAATTGGCTGACGAGCATGGATTGAAACCGGCACCAACCGGAATGGATAAAAATGTCGGATAAACCGCAGAATCTTCAGGATACGTTCCTCAATAACGTCCGGAAAAACAAAACAACACTGACTGTGTTTTTAGTGAACGGCGTCAAATTACAGGGCGTTATCACTTGGTTTGATAATTTTTGCGTTCTGTTACGCCGTGATGGGCACTCGCAGCTTGTTTACAAACATGCAATTTCTACGATCATGCCTGGGCAACCAGTTTCCCTATTTGAAGGCGAAGAAGAGAGTTGAGACGGCTTGACCGGCAATAGAAACGACGTTGATGTAGAAGCTGGCAGTAAAGCCAAGAAGGCAGTTCGAACTGGCTTTGAAGTAGAAGCGCAAGTCCGCACGCGCACTTACGTTCTCATGCCTTGGATTAAGCAGTCATCGGGACAGCGCCGCACGCCGCAATCTCGTTTGGATGAGGCTGTTGGCCTTGCTGCCGCCATTCACCTCGACATTGTGAATGCGGAAATCATCACGTTGAACACAACCAAACCGTCAACGCTTTTTGGAAGCGGCAAAGTTGAAGAGCTGGGTGAACGCTTGCGCGACGACGAAATTGAATTGGTCGTCGTGGATGGCCAATTGACGCCGGGGCAGCAGCGCAACCTGGAACGTGCCTGGAAGACCAAAGTATTGGACCGGACGGGGCTTATCCTCGAGATCTTTGGGGAGCGTGCTCGCACGCGGGAAGGCCGATTGCAAGTCGAACTTGCTCACCTGTCTTACCAAAAAAGCCGACTGGTACGATCCTGGACTCACTTGGAACGCCAGCGGGGCGGTGTGGGCTTTCTCGGCGGACCAGGCGAAACTCAGATCGAAGCTGACAGGCGTGCACTGCAAGACAAGATTAATCGCCTTGAGAGAGACATTGCGAAGGTAAAACGTACTCGCGAACTGCATCGCAAAACACGCCGCGCTACGCCGTATCCTGTCGTAGCCTTGGTTGGATATACAAACGCTGGCAAATCGACGTTGTTCAATCGCATAACTGAGGCAGATGTTTTTGCCGAAAATTTGCTCTTTGCGACTCTTGACCCGACGATGCGTGCGATAGAGCTTCCAAGTGGCCGGAAGATAATTTTGTCAGACACCGTGGGTTTTATTTCGGATTTGCCGACACACCTCGTCGCTTCGTTCAGAGCGACACTTGAAGAAGTGTTGGAAGCAGAAATCATTTTGCATGTGCGCGACGCCGCCCACGCTGAAACCGTTGCGCAAAAATCTGATGTAGATGATGTGCTGAAAACATTGGGTGTAGATGTCGAGACCCAAGGCGAAACGAAGTTCATTGAGGTGCTCAACAAAATTGATCTTCTGAACGTTGAAGACGCAGCGGCTTTGGCCGAACAGTCAGACCGCGACGTCTCTGCCAATGCCATTTCCGCATTAACCGGGGAAGGTGTCGAAACACTGTTAGAACATTTAGACGTGCTTCTATCCGCGAGCTCCCGGGATTTCGAGCTGGAATTGGGCCCATCAGATAGCGAGGCACAGGCCTGGCTACATCGCCATGGCCATGTTCATTCCACCCTCGCGGATGATGATGGCACAGTCCATGTAAATGTCAGCCTTCTTCCTCCAGAAGTTGGCAGGTTTGAAAAAAAATACCCTCAACTTGTAGCTGCCGCTTTGAAAAAATTCACGGATGCAGCTGAATGATTGTGGATATCGAAAAAGTTTCCTCTGCAATGGTGGAGGTTGCGGCTTTAGTAATTCTTCCGAGATTTCAAAAACTTTCAACACATGAAATAGAAGAAAAATCCAAGGGTGATTTTGTTACGGTCGCTGACCGGGAGGCAGAAGAAGCTCTATCACCTATTCTAAAAGCATTGGCCCCTGGGTCGATTGTGATCGGCGAAGAGGCCACAGCAGAAAATCCTGCCCTGTTGGATCAAGCCAAGGGCGAGGGGCGCATTTGGTTCATTGATCCCATAGACGGAACCTCACAGTTTATCGACGGCAAGCCGGACTTTGCGACCATGATTGCCTATGCGGAAAGCGGAGAGGTCCGACAATCTGCCATCTATTTTCCAGTCTCAGGTGAGCTTTTTCTTGCTGAGCGGGGTTCCGGCACGACGCTGCGTGACGACAAAGGTGTACATCGACTGCGGGTACAGACGAGCGAAATTGACTTGAAGGAAGCGCGAACAAGTTTTCATACCCGCCACTATCCGGCGAGCTGGGATGTGCGCATAGGTCGTCTGAGAGCTAACGTTTCTGAAGTGGAGAACGGATTGCCGTCCGCCTGTCAGTATACCGACTTGGCGCGCGGCGAGATGGAACTCGTCGTCTATCATCGAATGCTGCCATGGGATCAT
>Ga0209344_10002417_pt1 | contig 20791 bp, 14 predicted proteins | sample Cruoilmetagenom6_FD_187293 | JGI IMG/M metagenome (GOLD analysis project Ga0209344, IMG submission 187293) | Oil polluted marine microbial communities from Coal Oil Point, Santa Barbara, California, USA - Santa Barbara Oil Seep Sample 6 (SPAdes)... | ecosystem: Environmental > Aquatic > Marine... | reverse complement strand
CGACACCACACTCGGCGACATCCACCGGGATCTTGCCGATTGCCTGGGCGGCGTCGCAGTGGACCAGCGCCCCTCGGTCGTGGGCGAGCTTCGATGCCGTCTCAATCGGCTGGATCGTTCCGGTTTCGTTGTTGGCGAGCATCAACGAGACCAGAACGGTGTCCTCCCGAAGAGCGGACTCGAGTTCATCGAGATCGATCGTTCCTCGCGCATCGACACCGATCAGGGTGATCTCCCAGCCTCGCCGCTCCAATGCCGTGAGGGGCTCGATGACCGAGGCGTGTTCGGTGCGCTGACTGACGATGTGTCGGCCACGATCGACCAGCGACTCGGCGGCGCCCAGAAGCGCGAGGTTGTTGGCCTCGGTGGCGCCGGCGGTGAAGATCACTTCGCTTGGCGCCTTGCCGCCGAGCAATCGGTCGACGGTGGCCCTGGCCCGCTCCAGCGCCGTCGCGGCATCGCGGCCCGGACGGTGGTTACGGGTCGTCGGGTTGGCAAACGTCGTGGTCATCATCGGCATCATCGCTTCGACGACCCGCGGGTCGCAGGGGGTCGTCGCGTTGCAGTCAAGGTAGATCACATCCGTCATGGCACCGGTCATCTTACCCGGACCGGGTACCGTGCTGCGAATCATCCTCAACACAGCAAGACTTGCAGCTTCAGGCCCTTCGGGCTACCATCATCGTTCGCGTCCTGGGAGGGTGCGCACATGAGCACCCTCAGGACCCATCACCCAGAGTTCACCATCCCAGTGGCGGTGACGAGGAGAGAGCAGTGACCGACGAGTTTCTCGACATAGCCGGCGACGTCTACATCTCCATCGAGGAGGCCATCGAGCGAATGGGCCGCGGCGACCAGATTGTGGTTGTCGACGACGAGGACCGAGAGAACGAGGGCGATTTGATTTTCGCCGGTGACAAGGTCACCCCTGAGGCCGTCAACTTCATGGCACGCTTCGGCCGCGGTCTCATCTGCGCCGCCATGACCTCGGAAAGATGCGACGAGCTCGAACTCCCGCTCATGGTCGAGAACAACACCTCGGCCCACGAGACTGCCTTCACGATCAGCGTCGAGGCGACCAAGAACACAACCACCGGGATCTCGGCCCACGACCGGGCGGAGACGATCCGCGTTCTGTCGGACCCAAATGCGAGCCCGGAAGACCTCAGGCGACCCGGCCACATGTTCCCCCTCCGGGCGCGGCGTGGCGGTGTCCTCAAACGGGCCGGCCACACCGAAGCCGGAACTGATCTTGCGCGTCTCGCGGGTCTGACCCCGTCGGCCGTACTCTGCGAAATCATGGACGACGATGGTCAGATGGCCCGGCTCCCCCGCCTCGTGGAGTTCGCCCGCGAGCACGGTCTCGGATTGACCACGGTTGCCGATCTCATCGCCTACCGCATGAAGACCGAAAAGCTCGTCGAACGGGTGGCGGGCCCCCTGCTCCCCACCGAGGCCGGTCCGTTCAGGATCTACGCCTATCGAAACACGGTCAACGACGAGGAGCACGTCGCACTCGTCATGGGCGAGATCGACCCCGAAGAACCGGTCCTCGTGAGGGTTCACTCACAGTGTCTCACCGGGGATGTCTTCAGCTCGGCTCGGTGCGACTGCGGGGTCCAGCTCGACGCCGCCCTCGAACGCATCGCCGCCGAAGGCAAAGGCGTACTGCTTTACCTGCTCCAGGAAGGACGCGGCATCGGGCTGTTCAACAAGCTCAGAGCCTACGAACTCCAGGACGAGGGTGAGGACACGGTTGAGGCCAATCTCCATCTCGGATTCAAGGCGGACCCGAGAGACTACGGCACCGGCGCCCAGATACTCTTTGATCTCGGAGCGAGACGGCTGCGGCTGATGACCAACAACCCGAAGAAATTCACCGCGCTGCGCGGCTACGGGTTGGAGATCGTCGAACGGGTGTCGCTCGAGATCCCACCTACCGAAGCCAATCGAGCCTATCTCGAAGCAAAGAAATCGAAGATGGGTCATCTCCTGAAAATGGTCTGAAAGCCAAGAACATTACAGGTCTCCGCCGGTCGCGTTCTTGGTTGTGAGGGAGCATTTGACTCTCCTTGGTAGCATTCGACCGGTCGACGACCGTGGAGACCCGTTGGGCCCCGAAATCAATCCTCAATGAAGAGACCTCCATCGCATTACCCCCTGCCTGATCTCGCTTCGCTGGTCGAAGCCCTCGATAACGGCGACGCGCCCCTTGCGGTCGGCGGAGTCGTCCCCGGGGCCCGATCCCTTGCGATGGCGTCGCTCGTAGCCGGGGGGTTCAGCCCGAAGCTTGCCGTCGTGGTGGTGCCGCATGTGGCTGATGTGGATGATCTCGCAGCCGGGCTCGAGTTGCTCGCTCCCGGACTCGGAGTCGGACGCATGCCCGGTGACCTCTGCGCCGCCTATCAGGGCGCCGAGCCCCCACTTGCATCCAGGCTCGAGCTCGTTCGCCTCCTTCGGCGGGTCGCCGACGATGAGGTGCGCATCGTCGTCGTACCGGTGCGCGCGCTCCTCGGAGCCCTGCCCCTGCCGGTCGCGGTTGCGGCACAGGTCGAGCAGCTGGTCCGAGGCGAGACCCTCGACCAACGTCTCCTGGCCGACCGCTTGACGGCCACCGGATACCGGCGTGCCGATCTGGTGGAGGAGGCCGGGGATTTTGCAATTCGAGGGTGGGTGGTCGATATTCACGACGGTGAAGAACATGCCATGAGGATCGTCCTCGATGACGATCGCATTGACGAGATCCGCCGATTCGATCCGACCAGCCAGCGAACCATCGGCGATCCCCTCGACGAAGTGACGCTCCATCCCCTCGATCCCTTTCCTGCTGAACCCGAACGATTGGCGGTTGTCGCAGACACTCTGGCCTCCGAGTGGCCCGCCCTGGCCGAGGCCATGCGTTCCGGCGCCGAACGACGGCTCTGGTGGGCTGCACTGCACCTCGAGGACCCGACAACGAGCTGGCTCGAACTCGCCGACACAATCATGGTTTGCGACCGTGACGATGTCGTCGGCGAACTTCGGCGCTGGCGTCAGGTTCAGGATCGCGAGTGGACCACGCTTGAAGGACGATCGGTGGCGCTGCCACCGCCGGATCGACTGCTCCTCGATTTGGAGACCATCTGCGCTCGGCTCGAGGGCGCCGATCTGCGCATCGAGCAGCTCGAGGTCGCCGACCAGGTCACCACCTGGTCGCGGATCGCCACGAGCCCCATGGAGGGCTTTGCCCGGCGGATCCCCGATCTGGTGCCCACCCTGCGCAATCGACGCGCCCAGGATCTGACCCAGATCCTCGTTGTCGCATCCGCGGGCGAGGAGCGACGATTCGCACACCTGCTGACCGAGGGCGATGTGGTGCCGGTCGCGGCACCCCCCGCGCCGAGCGAGGTCTCCATTGTCCTGGGCCGGGTACAACACGGCTTCGTCTCGAAGGACGGGCTCGCGCTCTACGGTCGCCGTGATCTCACGGCCGCGCCGCCGCCTCGACGCCGTCGCGGGGGAAAGGCCGCATTCGTCTCCGATCTCCGCGACCTGCGGCCCGGCGACATGGTGGTTCACCTCGATCACGGCATCGGCCGGTTCGAGGGTTTCAGGCGGGTCGAGGTTGAGAACCGGGAGCTCGAGATGCTCGTTCTCTCCTACCGCGGCGGCGACAACCTGCTGGTTCCGGTGGAGCGGGCGGATCTCATCCAGAAGTACGCCTCGGGAGAGGGCGACACCGGCCCCCAGCTCGATCGTCTGGGAGGGTCGACCTGGCGCAAGCGCAAGGCGCGGGTCAAGAAGGCGGTACGTGAGATGGCAGCTGCCCTGCTCCGTCTGGCGGCCGTGCGCCAGGGAGCTCGCGGTTTCAGATTCTCACCCGATTCACCCTGGCAACGCGAGTTCGAGGATGCGTTCGAATACGAGCTCACCTCCGATCAGGATCGATCCATCACCGAGATCAAGGGCGACATGGAATCCGAGCGCCCCATGGACCGGCTGCTCTGCGGCGATGTCGGATACGGCAAGACCGAGGTCGCCATCCGCGCGGCGTTCAAGGCGGTCTTGGAAGGCAAACAGGTGGCCGTCCTCGCCCCGACGACCATTCTCGTCGGTCAGCACCTCGAGACCTTTCAGCGGCGGTTTGCCGGTTTCCCGGTGGAGATCCGAATGCTCTCCCGATTTGTCGGACCGAGCGAGGCCAAGGAGACCCTCAAACAGCTCGCCGAGGGACGGGTCGACATCGTCATCGGAACCCACCGCCTTCTCGGCTCGGATGTCGTCTTCCGTGACCTTGGGCTGATCATCCTCGACGAGGAACAGCGATTCGGAGTCGCCCAAAAGGAAAAGCTCAAACAGCTGCGCACCGAGGTCGATGTTGTGGCCATGTCGGCCACTCCGATTCCGCGGACCCTCAATATGGCCATGAGCGGTCTGCGGGACATCTCGCTCATCGAGACCCCGCCGCGAGATCGCCAGGCGGTAGAAACCAGCGTGCGAGAGTTCTCAGAGGAAGTCATTCGCGAGGCGGTCCTCTATGAGATCGAACGTGGAGGCCAGATCTACTTCGTCCACAACCGCGTCAAGTCCATCGGCGCGGTCGCCCAGTGGCTTGGCAAGATTGTCCCTGAAGCCAGGGTGGTTGTCGGCCACGGACAGATGACCGAGAAACCCCTCGAGAAGGCCATGCGGACATTCCTCGATGGAGAGGCCGATGTCCTTCTGGCCACCGCGATCATCGAGAACGGGCTCGACATTCCCAACGCCAACACCCTGCTCGTCAACCGGGCCGATCGGTTCGGTTTGGCCCAGCTTTATCAATTGCGGGGACGCGTGGGTCGGTCGAACCGTCTCGCCTACGCCACCTTTCTCGTCCCGGCCGGACAGGCACTCTCGGGCACGGCGCGAGCTCGACTCGCGGCGATCCAGGAGTTCTGCGAACTCGGCGCCGGTTTCCGCATCGCCGCGAGGGATCTCGAAATCCGCGGGGCCGGCAATCTCCTCGGTTCCGAACAGCACGGCTTCATCGAAGCCGTCGGTTTCGAGACCTACTGCCAACTCCTTGAAGAGGCTGTGGCCGAACTCGAAGGCCGACCCGCCACGACCCGCCGAGATGTCGAACTCCGGCTTGGGCTCGATCTCCAGCTTCCCGATGCCTACATCTCCGAGCCCGAGCTTCGCCTGAGCTTCTACAAGAGGTTGGCGGCCACCGAGGACGAGGAGACGGTTGCCGAACTCATCGAGGAGATCGTCGATCGCTATGGTCCAGCGCCGGTCCAGCTCGAGACCCTGGCGCGGGCGCAGCGGATCCGGGTGGCTGCCCAGCGGATCGGAGTGACGGCCGTCCAGCGGCGCAGCGGGCGGTGGCGCCTGCGCCTCGACCCGGCTGTGGTTCCGCCCGAACGACTCGGCGTGGTGCTCTCGAGCTGGCCCGAGGCCCAGCTCTCGCCATCGGGCGAGATCACCGTCCCCGCCGGTCGACCCGGGTTCGAGATCCAGGAGATTCTCAGACTCCTCGGCGAGCTCACTGCCTGAACAGATCTACCGCTCGACGTCAGCATCCATCACCACCACATTTGGACACGGATGAACGCGGATTTGAATGGATGACGCGGATCCATCGCAGTTGAACCACAGAGGCACGGAGGCACAGAGGCGTCGCACACAGAGACATCGCAGAGGAGAAACCGCAGATAGCGCAGATAGACGCAGATTGACTCATCGCACCATCGCGGCGGCGCAACCACGAAGGCATCGCAGTTTGGACACGGATGAACACGGATTGCACGGATATCGCGGATTATCGCAATCGAGACCCGGAATGGTCACAACCACCAAGACGCCGCGCCACACACAATGTCGCCTGCCTGGCATCCGCTCCCATCAATTCCCACACTGCACCCTGAGTGCAACGACCGCCCCGGTCGCGTTGTCGGAGGGTCCCACGAGAGAACAAGGCTCTCTCTTACGAGAAGCGCGCTACCGGACCTGTGGAGACCTTTCGACTCGGTCGTCGAACTCCCTCGCTCAAGGTGACATGTATCGGGGATGATGCGATGGATTGCGACGAATTGTGGGGCGAGCTTCCAGCTTGCCCTTCAGGCTCATTTCGATCGTGAGCCCGCCACCACGTGAGTCTGACGACCTTGCGGCAACCCATCGCCCACTTTCAAAAGCGATGGATTTGCGAGTCGTTGCGACGGATGGTCTTGGCGTCCTTTACGTTTCAACCCCGCGATGGCTGCAATGGAATCTGCGCATATCTGCGCTATCTGCGGTTACTCCGACCGATGTCATTCGTGACCCCTTCGTGTCTTGGCGTCTTCGTGTTTGCGACGGCTGCGATGTTTGCGATGAAGCTAAAAGCTAATCGCTAATGGCTAATGGCTAATAGCTGATCGCTGAAAGCTCGTCGCTCTCAGCGATCACCAATTGCCACCTTTCCGCCCGATCTGCGTCACAATAGGGCGGCACCCTATGATGGGAGGCGCAGATGACACCATCCAAAGATCGACTCCGCGTTGCGCTGGTCTTCGGCGGAAGATCGGGTGAGCACGATGTGAGCGTTGTTTCGGCTCGCTCGGTGGCCGGCGCGCTCGACCCGTCCCGCTATGAGGTCATCCCCATGGCCATCGATCGCAACGGCCGGTGGGCAAATCCAGAAACTGCGGTCCAGATTCTGACCGGCTCCGGCGACCGCCCCGATGAGGTCCTTCCCTTCAAAGGGACCGCCAAGCTCGACTCACGACTCCTCGATCAGAATTTTGGGGTTGCTTTTCCGGTCCTGCACGGCCCCTACGGTGAGGACGGCACCATCCAGGGGTTCTTCGAAATCATCGACCTGCCCTATGTCGGTTGCAACCCGACCGCGTCAGCGGTGTGTATGGACAAGGGCCTGACCAAACGTCTGCTGCTCCACGAGGGTCTCGAAACACCTGCGTGGGTGGAAATGAACCGCCAGGGTTGGGCAGCGGACCAAAGGGATTTCAGCGCCCGCTGCCTCGATCTCGGTCTGCCCCTCTTTGTCAAACCGGCTCGTCTCGGGTCATCGGTGGGGATCTCCCGGGTCGCAGCGGAAGAAGATCTCGGCGGCGCCATCGAGATCGCCCTGGAGCACTGCGACAACATCGTCGTCGAACGCGGAGTCGATGCCCGAGAAATCGAGATCGCCGTCCTCGGGAACGCATCGCCCGAGGCCTCGGTTCCCGGCGAGGTCGTCCCCGGCCACGAGTTCTACGACTTCGAAGACAAATACCTCGACGACGCGTGTCAGCTTCTCGCACCGGCGCCGCTCGATTCCGCCCAGACGACGGCGGCGCGTGATCTCGCGATCCGCGTCTACTCGACCCTCGGCTGCAGCGGAATGGCGCGGGTCGATCTCTTCCTCGACCGCTCCTCAGGCGAGTTCTCGGTCAATGAGGTCAACACGATTCCGGGATTCACTTCGATCTCCATGTACCCGAAACTATGGAGTCTGAGCGGGCTGGCCTACCCCAGGTTGCTCGACCGGCTCATCCGGCTCGCCCTCGCCCGACGGGACGGGGATTCTAAAAAAGCGTGAAACCTACAAAATGCCCTTGACGTTCGCATTTCCAAGGACTATGTTCCGCCTTGTGAAATCTTTCGCTTGAATTTCACCCCACATCTCTCCGGAGGCTACCCATGAAGAAGATCACCCGCGAGGAAGCTCTCGCGTATCACACCGGCAAACGACACGGAAAAACCCAGGTCGTCCCGACCAAACCGTGTGTCACCCAGCGTGATCTGTCGCTGGCCTACACCCCGGGCGTCGCCGAGCCCTGTCTCGACATCGCCAAGGACCCCGAACTCGCCTACGAATACACCAACAAGGGTAATCTGGTGGCGGTGGTTTCCAACGGGTCGGCGGTGCTCGGTCTCGGCAACATCGGCGCGTTGGCCGGCAAACCGGTGATGGAAGGCAAAGGTGTCCTCTTTAAACGTTTTGCCGATATCGATGTCTTCGACATCGAGATCGAAACCAAAGAACCGGCCGAGATCATCCGTTTCTGCGAGATGCTCTCGCCGACCCTTGGAGGGATCAACCTCGAGGACATCAAGGCGCCCGAGTGCTTCGAGATCGAGGAAGCGCTCAAAAAATCCTGCGACATCCCGGTCTTCCACGACGATCAGCACGGGACCGCGATCATTTCCGGAGCGGCGCTGGTGAATGCGGTCGAGATTGCCGGCAAGAAGATCGAGGACATCAAGGTTGTGTTCTCCGGAGCCGGTGCAGCGGGCATCGCTTGCGCCACTTTCTACCTGGCACTCGGCGTCAAACCCGAGCATCTCCTCCTCGTCGACTCCAAGGGCGTGATCTACAAGGGCCGCACTGAAGGGATGAATACCTACAAAGAGCGGTTTGCCGTCGACACCGACAAGCGTACCCTCGAGGACGCCATGCGCGGCGCCGACGCCTTCGCCGGCGTTTCGGTGGCCGGCTTGGTGACGAAGGAAATGGTCAAGTCCATGGCCTCCGATCCCATCATCTTTGCCATGGCCAACCCGGATCCGGAGATCTCACCGGAAGACGTCGCCGAGGTCCGCCCCGACGCCATCATGGCCACAGGCCGGTCGGACTATCCCAACCAGGTCAACAATGTCCTCGGCTTCCCCTTCATCTTCCGCGGCGCGCTCGATGTGGCGGCCAGCGACATCAACGAGGAGATGAAGCTCGCCGCTGCGATGGCGTTGGCCGATCTCGCCAAAGAAGATGTCCCGGACAAGGTCATCCGCGCCTACGGCGGCAACAGCCTCAAGTTCGGCCGCGACTATCTGATCCCGAAACCTTTCGATCATCGGGTCCTGCTGTGGGAGGCGCCGGCCGTCGCCGACGCCGCCATCGCCTCCGGTGTCGCGCGCAAGCCATACGCATCACGCGAGGAATATGTGCGCGAGTTGGAGTCACGGCTTTCGAGAATCTATGAAGTCATGCACGTGGTCTTCGATCACGCCAAGCTCGATCCCAAGAAGATCGTCTTCCCCGAGGGCGAAGCACCGAGGATCGTCCGCGCCGCCAAGATCCTCGCCGAGGAAGGGATCTGCCAGCCAGTACTGCTGGGCAACGCGAAGAACATCGACGCCCTCCTCGAAGAGCACGAAGTGCCGGCCGATCTGGTCGATGTCGTGGATCCCCTCAAGGACGGTCGCGCCGAGGAATATGCACAGAAGCTCTTCGAGATGCGCTGGCGTCATGGGGTCACCGAACTCGGCGCCTGCAAACTGCTCCGCGACCCGGTCTACTTCGGAAACATGATGGTCCACGCCGAGGATGCAGACGGCCTCATCGCCGGGCTCTCCCACTCCTACCCCGAGACCATCCGACCGGCGTTGCAGATCCACAAGACTCTCCCCGGCGTCCACAAGGCGGCCGGCGTCTACCTGCTGCTCTTCGAAGACCGGATGCTCTTCATCGCCGATACAACCGTCAATCACGATCCGTCGTCCGAGGACCTGGCTGAGATCGCGGGCATGGCCTCGCGGGTAGCGCGGGCCTACTTCGAGGTCGAGCCCCGAATCGCCATGCTCTCGTACTCGAACTTCGGTTCCAACACCGACAGCCGTTCGGAGAAGGTCCGCGAAGCGGTGGCCATCGCCAAGGAGCGCTGGCCTCAATTGGTCATCGAGGGCGAGATGCAGGCCGACACGGCGGTCGAGCCCTCCCTCGCGCGGGAGAACTTCCCGCTGTCGAAGATTCACGGTGACGCCAACATCCTCGTCTGCCCCGACCTGGAAAGCGCCAACATCGCCTACAAGCTGCTCTGGCGGCTCGGCAAGGTCGAAGCGATCGGGCCCATTCTCACAGGAATCGGTGCACCGGTGCACGTGCTCCAGCGCGGCGTCGGTGTCGACGACATCGTCAATATGGCGGCCCTCTGCGTTCGCAAGGCGCAACGCTACAGCGACTGATCTGTACAATTCTCGAGTTTTTCGGCGGGGCCCTGGTGGCCCCGTCATTTTTTTTGACAGCCCTGGGCGGCTGGCCGTAAAATGCCCTGACGAGACGCAACTCGAGGAGGACCGTCCATGAAACTGATGTCGGCGTGCATATTGATCGCAGTTCTGATGGTGTCCGTGCCGGTCGTTGCCCAGGAAACGGCGGGAGGGCTCCGCTACAGCATCACAGTCACAAAATTCGAAAATCGCGCCGGCTGGCACGGCCAGTGGGACATCGGTGACGCATGGGGCACCGTCATGACGGACATGCTCACCCAGACCGGGAAATTCATCGTCCTCGGCGAGACCGACATGCGCGGCGCAGCGCTGGACGAACAGGATTTCGCCGCGTCAGGACGAACCGCGGGCGGTAACAAGGCGCCGGCGACGGGTCAGATGACACCGGCGCAGCTTCTCGTGAAGGGCGCCATCACCCATGTCCAGGACAACACGGCCGGCGGAGGCGGAGGCGTCCGCATCAAGGGCTTCAAGGTCGGCGGCGGTGGCGGCAAGGGCGAGGTCAACGCCACCATCTACATCGTCGACTCGACCACCGGGCAGGTCATGGCATCGACCAACGTGGTCGGCACATCCAAGAAGAAAGCCATGAATGTGGGCTATGCGACGGGCAATTGGGGCGCCGATCTCGGCGGGTTCAAGAACGACAACGTCGGCAAGGCCGTGCAGGCGGCCGTCGTCGAGGCGGTCGAGTTCCTCCTCAATCAACTTTCCGATATCCCGTGGACCGGAAGCGTCGTGATGGCCAAGGGTGACAAGATCTATGTCAACCGCGGAACCCGAGAGGGCGTCGCCATGGGTCAACAGTTCGTGGTCGGCGAAGTCGAAGTCATTCGTGATCCCGACACCGGCGAAGTTCTCGATGAGGACATGACCCAAATCGCGACCCTCGAGGTCGGCCAGGTCAAAGAGAAACTCTCCATCTGCAGCGTCACTTCAGGCGATGCGGGCGCCATCGCAAAGGGGATGGCGATCCATCTCCCCTGACCCGGCGATCCAAAGCAAGTATTGAAAAGACGCGGCGCCCGGCGCCGCGTCTTTTTGTTGAAACCACCCCTCGAACTCTCTCGGCAACTCTGTATAATCTTGACAGTGACTCGACACCACCGCCACCTGACCTCTCTCGCGACGAGGATTTTCGCCTTGGCATTTCTTGGACTGGCCATGGCGGCGAACGCTGTCCCGGCATCCGCACAGACTTCCGAGTGGACCATCGTCGACAATCCATACCAGGAAGACGTCGAATACTCCGTCGGCGACACCTTCAACCCCGGTGTCGTGGTGGAGGGGGTACGCTGGCACTCGTTCACTGTCGTTGCACCGGATCGCTCATTTCTCGGCGACGGCGTGAACGTCTCCACCGATCTCAACGTTCAATTCGAGAATCGTGGGTCAAAGAGCGCGAAAGTTCTGGTGATCCTTCTGCTCGAGGATGCCGAAGGGAACCCTCTCGAGCGCATCGAGGTCCGTCGGTTCAAGGTCCCCAGCGGGCGGCTCAAGGAGCGCACCGAGAGCATCGTACTCTCGACCGCGACCCTGAACTCAGCAGAGCGGGTCTATCTTTTCTTCGAGATCATGAACTAACTCTTAATTTTGAATTTTTAATTCTCAATTCTCATCGCACCGTCCCAGGAAGGGTTGCGATGCAATCAAAAACTAAAAATTAAAAACTAAGAACTGGATACTCCTACCAGGCGGTCTTGCGTGAGAGCAGTGCGAGAAATTCTTCGCGGACCTTGCGATCGGCGAAGCAACCGCGCAGGGCCGATGTTGTTGTCAGCGCACCACTCTTCTTGACTCCCCGCATCTCGACGCAGAGATGGCGGGCCTCGATGACCACCATCACTCCCTGGGGCGCGAGCCTGCCCCAGAGGAACTCGGCCACTTGTTCGGTGAGTCGCTCTTGAAGCTGCGGGCGTTTGGCGTAGAACTCGAGAATCCGCGGCAGCTTCGACAGCCCGACAATGGTCTCGCCCGGGATATAGGCGATGTGCGCGTGGCCGTAGAACGGGACGAAATGGTGGGCGCACATGGAGTAGAAGGGAATCTCCTTCTCGATCACCATGTGGTGGTAGTCGCCGTCATTTGGGAAGGTGGTGACCTTGGGCTCGGCGCCTTCGCGCAGGCCATGGAACATCTCCAGATACATCTTGGCGACTCGTGCCGGTGTTTCGACATAGTTGGGGTCGTCGAGATCGAGATTGAGCTCGCGCATGATCCCGGTCATGTGCTCCGCCATATTCTCGACCAACCGAGCGTCGTCGCCGATGGGGATCGAGTTGTCGCCGTCATGGTTGTTCTTCATTTCGCTCTCTCCGATGTGCTCGGCAGCCAAGTCTTCGTTCATGAGGCCCTCCCGGGATTCGACCTAGGATAATCGCGGATGATACGACCCTATTCCATCTGTTTCCACGCCCCCTTCCAGTCGGAGGCGCTCTGTTATGATCCGCCCTTATGAATCAACCCATCCTGGTCACCGGATCCTACGGTCAGCTCGGCAGAGCCATGACTGCCGAGATCGAGAAGAGGGGGTTCCCGGCCCTGGGCCGTGATCTGGACACCCTTGATATCACCAACCGCGAGGCGGTGCTCGAATGGATCCGCTCCACCAGCCCTCGTGCGGTCATCAACTGCGCCGCTTTCACGGCCGTGGACGACTGCGAAACGCGCGAAGACGAAGCCCTTGCAGCCAACGCCACCGCGGTCGGCCACCTGGCGGCTGCGTGCAATGAAACCGGAGCCTGTTTGATCCAGATTTCCACCGATTATGTCTTTGACGGTCATGGGACCCGCCCCTATCGGGAGGACGATCCCGTTGCTCCGGCCAGCGCCTACGGCCGGACAAAATTGCAGGGTGAGGAGTTGGCCGGAACGGCGAAAACTCACCTCGTCGTAAGAACCGCCTGGCTCTACGGTGACGGCGGCCGACACTTCGTCGGTGCCATCGAGAACCAGATCAACGGCGGCAACCGACAGCTTCGGGTCGTCGCGGACCAGGTGGGATCACCGACCCTGGCCGACGATCTAGCTGCGGCGGTTCTTGATCTCGTCAGCGCCGAGGCCACTGGAACGGTTCATGCGGTCAACACCGGCAGCACCTCGTGGCACGGATTTGCCACCGAGATCGCCCGCCTTCGCGATGCGAAGGTGGAGGTGACCCCGGTGAAAACCGATGAATTCCCCCGACCGGCGCCTCGACCGTCCTATTCCGTGCTCGATACGAGCCGTCTGGAATCGTTGATCGGTCGATCGATGCCTTCGTGGCAGAACGCACTGGCCCGTTATCTCGAGGTTCCATGCGAATCCTGATCACCGGTGTAACGGGTTTTGTCGGCACCCACCTGGTTGGTGAGCTCCACCGCGCAGACCCCACGTCTGAGATCTACGGGCTTACCTGGGGGTCTTTTGACCGGCAGGCACTCGAGAACGCCGCACCCGGGATTCGCCTGATTGAGGGCGATCTTGTGCAAGAGGCGTCGATCGAGAAGATTCTCACCGACAGCCGGCCGGATGTGATCTACCACCTGGCTGCGGCCTCTTCCGTAGCGCGTTCGTGGGACGCCGCCGCCCTGTCGCTGGAGATCAACGCCATGGGGACGGCCCGGCTCTTTGCCGGGATTCTCCGTCAGAAACTCGACCCCTTGATCGTTATTTCATCCACTGCAGAGATCTATGGGCGGGTCGAGAGCGCGACCCCCATCGGTGAAACCACACCCATAGCGCCGGTTTCGCCCTATGGCACATCCAAGGCCGCCCAGGATCTGCTCTCCGCTCAGTTTCACGCGGGACGCGGGCTCGCGACCATCCGAGTTCGGTTCTTTCATCTCACCGGCCCCGGCCGGCCGCCTCACTTTGTCGCCTCTTCCTTTGCCCGGCAGATCGCCCGAATCGAACTCGGACTCGCCCCGGCAACGCTCAGCGTCGGCAACCTCGAATCGGTGCGGGACTTCACCGATGTCCGCGACGCCGTCCGAGCATGCCGGTTGGCAACGGATCGTCGACACGCGGGCGAGGTCTTCAATGTCTGCAGCGGTCGTGCCATCGTCATATCCAACGTCGTCGATCGCCTCATGGGGATGAGTCGGTGCGATCTCGCCGTCGAGTTCGACCCGGACAGGGCGAGACTGGCCGACATCCCGTGGATGGTGGGTGACCCGTCCAAGATCGAGGCCGCCACGGGCTGGCGAGCCGAGATCCCACTCGAACAGACCCTCGGCGATCTGCTCGACTGGTGGCGAGAACGCGAACGCGAGGAGTCAACAGTCAACAGTTGACAGTCGACTTCCCCCTTGAGCTGGACGCCGCTTCATGGCACAGTGTCGGGTACACCGAACGACGACCCGCGATGGGGAGGATCCATGACCAATGACCGCCGAAATCGAGTCGCCCAGTGGGCCTATGACACCCGCGGTGTTCTCGGGCGCTTCCACCTTTGGCTCGATGATGTCGACGAGACGTGGCTCGGCGACCGGACGGCGTCCGATCACGCCTTTGTCGGTGAGTCCCTCGAGCGGGCATTCATCATGGCCAACGCCGTGACCGCACTGGGAACCCGACTCTTCGGCCGTTGGGCCGAGGGCAAGGGCCAGGACAAGGCAACCGTCAACCGGGTCAAGAAAGACGCCGACGCTGTCTCCGCCTACGCCCTGTCCGAGGCACTCTGGTATCTCACACGGAATCTCCCCGAAAACCACGCCGTCATGGTCAGCCTGGGCGAAGGCCTCATGCCCAAGGCCGGCGAAACACCCGAAATGGGATCCAACCCCCAGTTGGGCTTCGGTCGGGTCTACGCCAGGCCCCAGGTCGCCCGATTCCTCGACCGCCGCGTCCACCGGATGCTCAACGAGGACGGCTACGAGTGGCCCGAGTTCTGGCATGACATCCAGTCGGAGGGCATCACCGTATGGGGCGCCGCGCTGGACACCCTGGAAAACACCTCACGATTCGCCAAGGGTTCGCCCACCGGTGCGCTGGCCGTTTTCCACCTCTTTGACCAGCCACTCAGAGTCGCTCGACCCTACGAAGGCTACATGGGCAACCTCATCCTGCCGCGGGAGGTCGTGGACCAGGCGGCGGAGCGATCGGTCTTGCTCGATTTCCTCACACCTCGGCGGCTGGTCATGGAGTCGATCCTCGCCACCTATCCGAATATCAAGGCGGAAAATGTCCACGTTTGGACGCTCGGAGGAGAGTCCCGCGAACACCGCATCGGAAAGCTGTGGGACGAATGGCAATCCATGGGCGCCCACGTGATCGAGGATGGCTGGATCATTCCGAGCACCGGTATCCCGGCGTTCACCGAATCGGGCACCTATGCGCCTGTCTACCTGGTGGGTCTCTCCGAACGTGATGGCGAGCAACACGTTTTTATCTGCGACGGCTACTCGGCTTCGGCAGAGGCCATGCAGGGCGCCAGCCTCGACCCCATCCTCGAAACCACGACGTCCATGTGTCTCTTTTCATCGCGGTTCAAGATCGCCTACGACCAGGAGCACCACCTCATGCGCCTCGACCCAGAAGCCGAGGATTATGGTGCAAAGCTCGCCGAAATCGCCAAACAGGAGGTCCCGGACGACATCGTCGAGATCTACCGAACAAACCTCCGAGACGCCAAGGCCGCCTGTATGCCGGTGGGGCTGCGCACATCCACAGCGGATGATTTCTTCCCAAACAAGGAATGGAGGGTGCTCAGCCTCAATTCGGCCATGCTCGAGGATCCCTATACCGGGATGCCGGGTGTCGAGCAGATCTCAGACGATACCTACGAGGTCACAACGCGTGCCGCCACCAGGGCCGGCATGATCGATGTCACCCTCAAATTACGCCTGATGGAACCCGTGGACGAGATGCAGATGGTCTTCTCACCCCTTCTCGACCGGTTTTACGCAGGGCAGGACTATCGCAAGCGGGCGGTCAAGATCTCTGACTCGGGTCGCATTCGAAACGAGCTCCAGACCCTGTGCTCGGAGGCCATCGAGTATCTCCCCGACGACCGAATGCTCGTCCACTTCGACGATGTCGACGACGCTGTCCTGCCCCCGGACAAGAAGGCACTGATCCAGGAGGTCCTCCTCTGGTACCAGAAACAGCACCCGATCTGGTTCCAGTGGCTGAAATTGGGGAGTTGACAGTCAACAGTCGACAGCTGACAGTTCCATCGCAACATCGCAATCAGAAAGACGGAGGAGCCACGCCCATCCGTGCCCGCGCCGCTCCGGAACGCGTGGGGATATGGCCTCCACCGGGGCGTGCCGGGATCGCCCCCGGGCCCGCGGGCTTGTGGCCTCCACCGGGCGTGCCGTCCTTGACGTTTTTCTTCTTCGTCGCGCTCACGAATCCACTCGCTTCCCGTAAAACGTCTAGGGGGGCAACCTCGGGCAACCGCCTTCCGGTGCATCTCTGCCGGCAAGGAGGGAGGCCGCCGGCGCCAGATCAGCGTGGTCGCAGTCCCCCAACCTGCCTTCGCGCGACCATGCTGATCGGGTGACGCTGGGCCGCCGAAGGTGGACCAGAAGGCCAGTGCTCAAATCAGGCTAGATCAAAATCGGCAGGAGTTCGACGAATGACCTCGAAATCGGACACGGGACCAAGCGAGGCTACGGTACACACGGCCCCGGGCAACTCGATCTCCTTCATTTCCCACCGAGCGGCCTCTGCCTGATCACCGCCGATGGCGATCAGGCGGGGAGGGGCGGCTGAGTCAGGCTCGGTTTCCACCCCACGCAAGGGCATCCCCACGCCGAGGCCGGTTGCCTTGAGATATGCCTCTTTCTGGGTCCAAATTCGAAGAAAGGCCCGATCCCTGGCCCCGCCGTCGAGAGAGACGACCGCCAGGCGTTCGGCCGGGCTGAAAAACCGATGAGCCAGCTTCTCGGCATTGGGCACCGGGCGAATGCTCTCCACATCCGCTCCGACATCCGTCCCGGCGATGGCGAGGACTACCAGATCGCCGGAGTGGGAGAGGTTGAAGTGCGGCGGCGTCTCGAGGTCGGGTTTTGCCAGCTGCGGTTTCCCGTGGCCGCCGACCTCAAAGCCGAGTTCAGAAGGATCGACTCCAATGATGGTTGCCACCTCGCGCCGCAGCAGCGTCCGTGCCAGAACAAAGCGCCAACGCGCAGACTCGATCCGGAATCGTTCGGCTCGCACCCTCTCTTCAGCATGCAGTTCCCCGAAGAACTCGGCGAACCGATCCTCGAAATCGGTAAGAGTTGTCCACAGGAAGCGTAGGGTCGCGTCGGCCATTGGACTGATGCTACCGGTCCCGGGCGCGGCCTGCTACCCTCGCCGGCATGCATGATCTGCCCTTTGTCACACCGATCCAGGTCAGATGGCGCGACATCGACGCCAAGAACCACGTCAACAACGCCACCATCGTGACCTACCTCGAGACCGCTCGAACCGAGCTCTGGAGACATCGATTCGGTGGTGGGATCGATATTCCCTTCGTCGTCGCCAGAGTCGAGGTTGACTATCGCCGGCAGCTCACCATCGACGATGAGGTCCGGGTTGGGTTGTGGATCGAGGATCTCAAGGGCGCGAGCTATGCCTTCCTCTATCGCATCGAAGTCAACGGTGAGCACGCCGCCGATGCTCGAACGGTCATGGCCCACGTCGGGCCGTCGGGTCGACCGTCCCGCATTCCTCCCGAGATTCGGATCAACTTGGAGACGCTTCTACGAAGCTGATTCAACGACCTCAAGGAGCTTGCACCGAATAGACCCTCGATGGAAGCAGTGAGGTTGCCGGTAGGGTTTTCGCCGAGGGTCGATTCGGAGCAATCTCCTACTGGAATTCGCTTTGCGAATCCTTGAAAATGGGGCAGTTATGTCTGGGATCGGCCTTTTTGGGTGATTGAGCGGGCGATGGAGGCTCAGGACGCCGACTCACGCGGTCGCGAGACCGGGCTGAGCCGTAGCCTGTATCGGCAGTCAGAACCATCGGAGTACGACCTGTGTTGCTCTTCACCCGCGTCATCATTGGGACCAGATGCTCTTATCCGGCGCCTGGTTGGTCACTCTCTCGACCACGTCGAGGAGCCGATACACCAGATGATCCTCCTCCAGCCAATCCCTCATGGACGGAGGAAACAGGTAAGCCTGATCCGGATTCCATGGACGGTACTTTTTCGATGTCATGAACTTTTCTAATTGGGACAGGGACTGCGTCCCTTGTACTATTCCATTTTCTTACCAACCCCTGGATCGTCTTTCGAGATTTGCGCACCAAATCCATTAGGAGGGGCGCCGCATAGATTCCGTGCGCAACAACGGAATCTATGCGGTGCAGCCTCCTACTTCAAGACCTCACGGGCGATGACCATCCGCTGGATCTCCGAGGTGCCTTCTCCGATGGTGCACAGCTTGGAGTCGCGCCAGAACCGTTCGACCGGGTAGTCCTTGGTGTAGCCGTAACCACCGTGGATCTGCACCGCCTCCTCGCCGATCCTCACGGCCACCTCGGAGGCATAGAGCTTGGCCATCGACGACTCGCGTGTGACCGTCTTGCCGGCGTCCTTGAGCGCCGCAGACCGCAGGGTGAGCAGTCGGGCTGCGTCGAGTTCTGTCGCCATGTCGGCAAGTTTGGCCCGGGTGAGCTGAAACGACGAGATCGGCTTGCCGAACTGCTCGCGGGTCTGTGCGTACTCGATGGTGGCATCCAACGCCCCCCGGCCAATGCCGAGCGACAGGGCCGCAATGGAAATCCGACCGCCATCGAGGACCTTCATCGCCTGGATGAACCCGTCGCCCTCGTCACCGAGCAGATAGGCCGCCGGCACCCGGCAGTCTTCAAAGATGATGGAGGAGGTGTCCGAGCAGCGCATCCCGAGTTTGTTCTCCTTCTTCCCGGGTCCGACACCCGGGCGGTCGAAGGGAACAAAAAACGCGGAGATTCCGTGATGGTCGCCCGTCTTCGAGGTTCGCGCCACGATCACCGCGGCATCTCCCACGGTGGCGTGAGTGATGAAGTTCTTGGATCCGTTGAGGACCCATTCATCTCCGTCGAGGACCGCCGTCGTCTTGGTGCCGCCGGCATCGGATCCCGCCCCGGCCTCGGTCAGACCCCACGCCCCGATCCATTCGCCGGTGGCGAGCTTGGGAAGGAATTCCTGCTTCAGCCCCTCGGAACCGAAGAGATACAGGTGGTTGGTGCACAGCGAGTTGTGGGCGGCGACTCCCAGTCCGACACCGCCGTCCGCGGCGCCGATCTCTTCGAGGATGGTCGCGTACTCCACATAACCGAGGCCCGCACCACCGTACTGTTCGGGAATCACAACCCCGAGGAGCCCGAGTTCGCCCATCGCGGTGAACAGCTCTTTCGGAAAATGCTGTTCTTCGTCCCACCGGGTCGCGTGCGGGACGATTTCCTTCTGCGCCAGGCCACGGGCCATGTCACGGATGGCAAGTTGTTCCTCGGTCAAGTCAAAATCCACTGCGACCTCCAGTTTTCATGCATCCGTCGCTCACAGTCCACCGCTTCATGCCGGGCGAACGACAAAGAGAACCTGATCCGCCTCCACCTCGGCGCCATCTTCGGCCCTGAACTCGACAATCTCTGCCCGGGCGGGCAGATCAGGCTCCCCGTAGACGATCGCGGAGAAGCACTTCATGACCTCGACCAGACCGAGGGTGGTCCCGGTTTCGACGATCTGTCCGATCTCCACATAGGCCGGTTCGTCAGGGCGGGGCCGGTGGTAGAACATGCCGTGGATCGAGGAACGAATCGCGAGGGTTCCGTCCGGCAGATCTTCAGAAACTCCGCCCGGGCTGATGGCGGAGACATCACTCTCGTCGGACGCCTCGACCGGCGTCAATCGAAGCAGGTATTGGCCATACTCGACGGGGTCGCTACGGGTGGCCGGTTTTCTCTCGACCACACGCCCGGTCACACCCCGCGGAACCACCAGATCGACCCTCCGGCCGAGGGTGGTCAGGCAGCCCACCCGGGAGCCGCCCACCACCACTTCGCCCACCCGAGGGGCCGAGCTGTAGTGACCGACGGCCGGCGATCCGAGCACCAACTCCCGACTGTTCTCCGCGTCCTCGCTGACGATGACGTCGATTCGACGAGGCGCCATCACGACCCCCCTTCTCCGAGGACGGCGATATCGTGCAACGACCAGATGCGCGGGTTCTTGACCCGACGATAGCCGCAGCCCTGATACGCCGCCTCCACGAGGGTCTCGAGGTAGGAACGGATCTCTGAGAACCGCACCACCTCATCGACATCCATTTGACGGGCCGCCTTGACCGGATCCATGTCAGCGGTGATCCGGGCCTCGACCGCCTCCATGCCCTGGCGGATCTTCTCCCGCTCTTCGGCCGTTTCGGCCACGACTTCGAAGTTGTCGTCGAGCTTGGTGTTGAACGCTCCGATGGCGAGGGTCCGGCCATCCATGACCGACAGCCTCGAGATCGTCGTGGCGAGCTGCGCCACCGGGTCGTAGGGCATCCCGGCCTGGGCGTAGTAGCCCGCCCCGGAGGCCTTGCGCAGCAACACCGTGATCATCGGCACCGTGTTGGTCGAGTTGGTGTAGATGAGGCTGGATCCGTAACCGAGAAGGCCCTGCTTTTCGGCCTCGGGGCCGATGTCGAATCCCGAGATGTCGTGCAGCCAGACGATCGGAATCCCATCGTCGTTGCAACAGCGGCTGAACTGGCTGATCTTGGCGATACCATCGCGGTAGAGAATGCTCCCGGGTCGCTGCTCGCCGCGGAGCACCGGGTGCGGCGTGAGCCCCGGGTTGTTGCCGATGAACCCCGTGTAGAGTCCACCGACTCGGCCGACCCCACAGATCATTTCCGGTCCGGTCTCCGGCGCCAGCTCTCGGAAAAGCCCGTCG
>Ga0209344_10002415_pt1 | contig 20809 bp, 13 predicted proteins | sample Cruoilmetagenom6_FD_187293 | JGI IMG/M metagenome (GOLD analysis project Ga0209344, IMG submission 187293) | Oil polluted marine microbial communities from Coal Oil Point, Santa Barbara, California, USA - Santa Barbara Oil Seep Sample 6 (SPAdes)... | ecosystem: Environmental > Aquatic > Marine... | reverse complement strand
CGAGATCTTTGTCCTGTCGCCGGAGCCGGTGCAGCCGCCGAATCGGCGGACGGCAGCCGTGCTCTTCCCCTATTCGAACAAACCGTCACCGGGGACAAAAGGTTTTCTCCCCGCCACCATCGGCTCGACCCCCGCTTCGCTGATGGGTGGACCCCTCATGATGTCGGACGCGGTGGCGGTGGCCGCCATTCGGGCCGCCGAAGGCAACGGCCGGAGGGCGGTGATTCTTCTGCTTGGGCAACAGAGGGAGGATGGCAGCCGGTTCGAGGTTGAGGCCGCGAGACGGTATCTGGAAAACCTGCGGGTTCCGCTGGTGGTTTGGGACCTCTCGGGTCCCGCGGCGGTGGCGCCTCAGGGTTGGGGAGATCTGAAGATCGTCGAGAACGCCGATGATCTGGTGCGTCAGGTCCGGCGGCTCCGCTACCGACTCGGCGAACAGCGGATCGTCTGGCTCCGAGGCCGACACCTCCCGCAGCAGATCGAGCTCACCGAGAAGGCGAGTGGCATCAGCCTCGCGAGATGAGGACCTGTGGGCTGCGATGTTGTGATGGATGTGATGGATTCCGTGTCCATCCGCGAAATCTGCGTCCCATTTGCGATGTCTGCGATGTCTTCGCGACACCTTGGTGTCTTTCTGTCTTGGTGGTTGTGACGATCCGCGGTTCCCGCTACCCGAAGAGCTCCAGATCGTCCACATCGCCCTTCCCCTCACGGACGAGCACAGGCGAATCGCCGGAGAGATCCACAACGGTGGATGGGGTGGCCACAAGCGGACCACCATCGACCACCACATCGACCCGGTGGTCGAGAGTCGATTCGACCTCCACAGGCTCGATGACCCACTGGTCGTCTGGGGTGCGGACCGAGGTCGTCAACAAGGGCTCGTCGAGTTCGGCGAGCAGGGCCAGGGCGATGGGGTGGTCCGGCATGCGAAGGCCGATGGTGCGGCGTTTGCGAAGCATGATCTTGGGGACTTCCGCCGAAGCCTCGAAGATGAAGGTGTAGGGTCCGGGGAGAACCCGCTTCAACAGCCGATAGTAGGGGGTCGTGACCCCCTTGGCGTACTGACCGACGGTGGTCATGTCATCGACCAAGATGGCCAGAGGCTTTTTCGAATCCATGTTCTTGAGTTCATAGATCCGCTTGATGGCCTTTGCGTGGGAAATCCCGCAGGCGAGGCCATAGACCGTATCGGTGGGGATGATCGCAACTCCACCCTTGCGCAGCACGTCGGCGGCGCGGGCGACGAGCCAGGACTCGGGCTCAGTGGGGTCGATCTCGACGATCACGGTGTTCCTCCTCGCTCAGCTTAGGTGTTACCTAAGTTGAGTGATTCTGCCGGATGAGATGTGCCAAGGTCTTGATGCTCTGGTGCTTGCGAAAAGCGCAGGCATACCCGTTGGTATTTCGAGCATTTTCGCAAGTGCCCAGAGTCCAAAAGATTGGTGCAGATCGCCGGTGAGAATCGCTCATCTTAGGTGTTATATAGCTGGGGATGGCGTCGGCGTCAACAGAGATCGCGGAAAGGGTACAATTCTCTTCGGCTGCCGCAATGCGGCGAATCATCGAAATCGAACACGGGAGGCGCGCAATGAGTGAAAGCGGTCTGAGGAAAATTGGCGTGATCGGCATCGGAACCATGGGCAACGGCATTGCGCAGGTTGCAGCTCAAAGTGGGTTTGAAACCGTTGTGATGGATGTGGATGCCAGTGTCCTCGAGAAGGGCCTCGACTCCATCTCGCGCAGCCTCGACCGCCTCGTCAAGGCCTTCGAAAAGAGCGGTGGCGAAAAGGGAATCGACGGCGGCGCCAAAGAGAAGGCGGTCAATCGGTTGTCCACCACCACCCAGAGCGAAGACCTCCTCGATTGCGACCTGATCATCGAAGCCGTGCCGGAGAGACCCGAGCTCAAAGAGAAGATCAACCGCAAACTGGCTGAGCTCGGCTACGCCAATATCCTGGTCTCCAACACATCCGGGATCTCCATCACCCGCCTCGGCGCCGCCTATGGAAGGCCTGAACTGTACATGGGGATGCACTTCATGAATCCCGTGCCCATGCAGAAGGGTGTCGAGATCATTCGCGGGCTCGCAACCTCTGAAGAGACCTACAATACGGTCGTGGCGCTCTGCCACGATCTGGGCAAGATCGAGATCGCGGCCGAGGACAAGGCTGGTTTCGCCATCAACCGCATGTTCGTGCCCTTCGTCAATGAGGCCATCCGCGTGATCGAAGAGGGGATCGCCTCGGTCGACGATGTCGACAAGTGCACCTACTGCCTTGGTCACAAGATGGGCCCGCTCATGACTGCCGATTATGTCGGTCTCGACACCATGATCTTTATCTGTGAGGTCCTCGAGGAAGAACTCGGTAGCTTCTACAAACCGAGCCCGTTGCTCAAGCGGCTGGTCGAGTCCGGACAACTTGGCGCCAAGACCGGCTCCGGTTTCTACACCTGGGAGAAGTACAAGGCCTCCGGGATCAACCCAGACGTAGCGAGGTATCGCATTAAGTAAAGCCTTTAGCCTTTAGCAATTAGCTTTTAGCTCCATCGCAGGATATCAAAGGCCAGTATCCCTGGACGCGAGGGCATTGCGTTGTTTTGAGGCCCCGCCGATCCGTGTGGAATTCCGCGGTTGAACCAAGCCGAGTCCGAGAAAGACCATGGTGCTCCGAGTGATTCGGAGGCTCTCGGTCCTTTCAGTCGCTGATTGTGCGACGGAGCTAAGGGCTAACAGCTAACAGCTAAGGGCCTGCCTATCCTGCCAAGGACGGGTGAGTGGCCTTCCACGCCTCGAGTTCCTCGATCACGCCGTACCACCGCTGGATATGGGGAAACTCATCAAGCGGCAACTCGGTGGCTTTTGCGAAGCTGAGATTGGCCGCGACGGCGATGTCGGCGAGGGTCATGGTTTCGCCCACCAGCCATTCGCGTTCGTTGAGGTGCTGGTCGAGGGCCTTGGCGTGGCGGCGGAACTTGGCCATCGACTCCTCGATGCGGGTCTCGTCGGGTTCCTTTCCCATCATCGGCTTGAGGAGCTTCTGAAAAAAGAGCATCCCCGTGGCGTACATGAAATGCGACTGCTCCCAGAACATCCACTGCAGGATCTCGAGCTTGGTGTCCTCCGACCAAAGCTCGGAGCCGGCCTTCTCGGCGAGGTAGATGAGGATGCAGTTCGACTCGACAACCGTCCGGTTCCCATCCACCAGAACCGGAACCATCCCGTTGCGGTTGACGGCGAGAAATTCGTCCTGCGCCTGCTTGCCCTTGAAGAGATCGACAAACTCGTATTTCGCGTCGATCCCGAACAACTCGATGACGGCGCTGACCTTGCGGCAGTTGGGTGATGCGGGGTGGTAGTAGTACTTCATGAAGGCTCCCTCAGTGTCTTGAAGAGGATACAGGACCTCAGCGCAAGTCGTGTATGGATCGGCCACCGTGACTGAAGCGCCAACCGGGAGCACTCAGATATTTCCGCGGAGAGTTGCTTCGCTCTCTCCACGGAAATCTCTGAGACTGAGTTGAGTTGTAGAGACTACTCAGCGCTCTTGAGTTTCCGGTATGGGTCGCCGACGGACGAGACCTCGTCTGCCGGCCTCCGGCCGGTTTCCTATAACCCTGCGGGGCCGCTGTTGTGGGGGCGGGCTTCCAGCCTCCCCGTCAGTCTCACGCCGGTTGCGATCGCGTGTCCGATAGGCGATGAAACCTCCGGTATGTGGGAGATGTCACCCATTAATTGGCGTCATGGGGCTCCGGCCTTCTGGTTCGCCTTCGGCGACCCAGCGTCCCACCATCGGCGTGGTCGCGAGAGAGGTGATTGAAGGGCTGCGACCACGCCGATGGCACGCCGGCGGCCTCCCACGCTACTTGAAGAGCCGCACCGGATCGAGCTCTCCGAGGGAGCCCCCCGAGTGTACCCCGCCATAATTGGGGTGTAGAAAAGAGAGTGCCGAGGTGCCTTCCTGCCTGCACTTCGCGATCGATGAATACTCGGTGTATTTTGAGAAAGCGAAGTGCAGGCAGGAAGAGTGCATCGGTGCTCATATTCCATCCCAATTGTGGCGGGGTGCACTAGGCGTTTTTCGGAGCGTGATGCAGCGGTTGAGCGCTCCTCTGAGAAAAACATCAAGGACGGCACGCCCGGTGTGGCGCCATATGCCGCGGGGTCATGGGCGGAACTGGCGAGCGATGCGAGCCCCGGCAACGACCGAAGCGAATGGCTGCGATGAAACTGGCGCGTTCGACGCGCCACCGCAATTCGTCCGACGAATTGCTACATCACCCAGGCGTACCCCACCTTGGCGAAGATCGTCCGGTCGGTCTGGGTGAAACCGTAGTCCTGGGTTGCCGCCGAGTTGTCCGAATATCCGACAAAGAGCACGGTGCGGGGGTTGAGCTTGTAGGAGAAGAGAAACTGGGCGAAGAGGCGTTGGTACTCGGGGCCGCGGCCATCGCTGTAGAGACCCGGGTTGAATTGGTTGTCGACGTGCTGGAAGATGGCCCGGACAAAACACCTGGGGTTGAACTGCCACGAGGTTTCGAGTTGGCCGATGGAGGTGGCGTAGAGCCATCCTTCGTCGACCTCCATGCGTTCGCGGGTGTACTTGGGTTCGATGTAGAAGTGTTTTCCGATGCGGTACCAGCCGCCGATGTCGATGTTGAAGAAATCGCCCGGTCTGGTATTTGCGTAGTCGACCTTGCCACCGCCCTCGAGATTGAGCCAGACCTGGCTGTCCCCGTTGGGCTTGGCGCAGCTGTGGAACCGCAGACGGTTGAAGTCGAAGGTCTGCCCGTTGTACCCCTCGCGAACCCGGCTCGGGCGGATCACCGAGTGTGACTGGAGCGGTCCCTCCATCGTGAACTGGACCACGTCCTCGTGGAAGAGGAGGAATCCGCTCTGATCAACGACGTGGGCGATCTTGCTCTTGATGTTGAGACGCGAGTACCAGCTGGTCTCGGTGGCGTTCCAGGTATAGCCGAGACCGCCCTCGTAGATGATGCGGTTGACCCACGGCATGAAGCCGAGATCGCCGCGGAAGTCGGTGCCGATGTTCGAGTAGATGCCCCACCATTCCCAGGTCCGGGTGTTGTGAATGTAGATCACTTCGGCAGCGAGGTCGTCGAAATCTCCCTCGGGCTGGCCGAAGTCTTCCACCACCTCTTCGGGGTACCGTGTGCTGGAGTGGAGGACCTGCACGAGGATTCGATCGCGCGAGGAGAGTCGGAGATCACCATCGATGCCGGCCACTCGGTTGTGGTAGTCCGTCCCCTTGCGGTCGGTCAGCAGAGCGCCCAAGGTGAAACGACTTCCGACATCGTAGCGGTAGCGCAGGACCGTTGAGAGATTGCCTTGATCGAGGGAGGTGAAGCCCGAGCTCTCGCTGCCGGGGATGATGAGATTGGTGACATCGTCTTCAACGACATACGCACCGATGGTGTGATCGCCCTCCTTGCCGGTGAGCTTGAGGCCCCAGGCAGGCTCGCGCATCATCCGTGTGTAGACGGCGTTGAAAGTGCTCTCAAAGAAATCCGCCCCCTCCATGAAGAAGGGTCGAAGCTCGGGAAAGAAGATCGCGAAGGGACGGTTGACCCGCAGTTGGAGAGCATCGGCCTCGATCTGAGAGAAGTCCGGATTGATGGTCCCGCTCAGCGTCATATTCGGGGTGAATCCCCACCGGACGGTGGCGCCGAGTTCGATCTCGGGGTCGCCGCCTTCCATCGGACCATCAGGGAGATCATCGCGTTCGTCCGTCCGCGACGCCGTCAGGGTGGGAACGATTTCGAGGTTCTTCCCCGGCGAGACTCCGGCGAAGCCCTCGATCTTGTGTGCCTGGCAGAGGTAGCAGTTGTCGCTGCGATCGAGGGGAAATACGCTCATCTTATGGGACAGGTTGCGAGGGTAGCCCCGAACGGCATCGAATCCCCAGATCTGCGGCCCATCGCTGCGTTGGAAGCGAAGGGTTGAGAAGGCGATCTGAAGCTCGGCCGTCCATCCACGCTCGTCGATGGTGGCAGCGGCGGCCCAGATTCCATCCCACGGGATGGGTCCGTCGGCCGTTTGAATATTGTCCATCTGGACCCCGAGGGGGTTGACCGCGAAGAGGTAGTTTCGCCTTTCGTCGTTGAAGGTGTCGAGGGCGACGCCGACCCAATCGTCGTTCCATGCCTGGTCGTGGTCGGCAAGGTGGGCGCGGATCGTGGATGGGTCCGGATCGTTTGCGCGAAAACCGACATAGAGACGGGAGTCGTCGTGATAGACAAGTACCTCGGTCACCGCCATCGGCGCGGTGTTCTCACCCGGTCGGACCTCGTAGTCGAGGGTCATGGACCAGGCCTGCTCCCACACCGCCTCGTCGAGGACTCCGTCGACCGAGATTCGGGTGTCGATGCGGGGGATCTGGTCTGGGGTCTCGGAGGCGCCGGCGAGACCGCCTGCAAGGATCAAAGCTCCGAAAAGAATGGTGAATCGTGGCGATAACAGGATGCTGGGATGGTTCATGAATCTCAACCGCTCCTCCGCTCTGGCGTAGTACGGAGGAAATGTTCAAGTGTTTCATTTTAATGAGATTTACAGGACGTTTACACGGTTTTGGTCGCGATGGAATCTCACTTGAGTTCGTGGTTTGCGGTCCCCGTGGCATCCTTCAGCCCCGGCCTTCTGAGTCGCCTCCTGTTCGGAGGCTCCCCAGCGTCGCACCAACGGCGCGGTCGCGCGTAGGTGATCGGAAGGGCTGCGACCACGCCGTTGGCACGCCGGCGGCCTCCCTCCGACGTCAGCAGATGCACCGGATCGCGGTTGCACGAGGTTGCCCGGCATCGGAATTGTGAGAGGGGCGCCGCGGTACCGGTGGGTAGCTGCCACACAATTCCGTGCCCGGCACGCCCGGTGTGGCGCCATATGCCCGCGCGCTCAGGGGAGGCCCCGGCACGTTCCGGTGTGCGTCTTGGTCGCGTTCTCTCGGGAGCACGCGGGGTTGGCCTTGACCGGACGTGCCGTCCTTGATCAATGTTCGGCATCGCGGGGCGTTTCGGTTGGATGGGGAGCAACGCCGATCATTGTCAAGGGGGGCAATCTCGGGCAACCGCGATGATGGAACCATGTCGGGATCGCGCTGTGGGACGGCACGCCCGGTGGGACGCCAAGTTTCCGCGGAATGTCGGGGACTGGAGTGGACTTCACGGAAACGGGCACGGGAACGGAAGAAAAACGCGGCCCCGTTGGGCCGCGTTTTTGTGGGAGGAGAAATGTGAGAGGGGGATTACCGTCCGTGGCGTTTGCCGCCGCCGTTGCGCGGGCCGCCGCGGCCGTCGCGGAAGAGTTCCATCAGCTCGAGGATCTCTTCCTGCTGTTCGGGGGTCAGCACATCCCAGACCTGGGAGACGGTCTCGGCGCCGAGGAGCTTCATTTCGACGTGGAGCTGGGCCTGCGATTCGAAGAACGTGCGGAAGGCCGCCTCGTCATAGTCGCCGAATTCATAGGTTTCTTGGAAGGCGTCGCGAGCCGCGGACGCCTGGTCTCTCAGGGATTCCATTGCCGGTTTCTGGGCATCGACGATGGCGTGGATCTGGTCTTGCTGAGCCTCGCTGAGCTCGAGGCGATCGGCCAGTCGGGGCAGCATCCGGAGCAGATGGCTGCCGGGTCCGCCGGAAAAGGAACCTTCGCCGTGGGGGCCGCCGGGACCGTGTGGCCCCTCGCCGTCACAGGTGCCGCCGCCACCGGGTCCCTGCTGGGCGAAGACGAGACCGGGCGCAGCGATCAGGGCCGCGGCTGTGATGGTGAGGATGATGTTTCTGACTTTCATGTCGAACCTCCGTGGTTTTGCCGCCGGTGCGGCGTTGTTTCCTGTCTCGGAATGTACGCCGTCGACGTCTTCATTGTTGACCGGTCGCGTCTTTGGAAGGGTAGCGAAAGCTAAAGAAATCTCAAGGGCTTTCCCGGGAACGGGGGCCGTGAGTTAGGATCGGGTCATGAGTCATGTATTGCTGATCGACGACGATGTCGAACTCTGTGAGCTCGTTGTGGAGTTTCTCGAGGGCGAGGGCCTCGATGTGGAAGTGGTCCACAACGGCCAGACGGGCCTCGAACGGGCACAGACGGGGACCCCCGATCTGGTCATCCTGGATGTGATGCTCCCCGGTCTCAACGGATTTGAGGTCCTCCGCCGTCTCCGGGAGACCTCGTCGGTACCTGTGCTCATGCTGACGGCTCGGGGCGACGAGGTTGATCGGATCGTCGGATTGGAGATGGGCGCGGATGACTATCTCCCCAAACCGTTCAACCCACGAGAGCTCGCTGCGCGGATCCGCGCGATTCTGCGCCGCGCCGATGCCGGAACCGAGAAACCCAGCCTGATGATCGTCGATGATGTGATCGTCGATCTCGGAACCCGCAACGCCACCGTGGCCGAGGTTGAGATCGAGCTCACCGGGGTCGAGTTCTCGCTCCTCGAGGCGTTGATCCGCTCTGCCGGGGGCGTGATCAGCAGAGACGAGTTGTCCCAGGCCGCCCTCTACCGGAAGACCAGCGCCTTTGATCGCTCCCTGGATGTCCACATATCAAACCTCCGCCGCAAGCTCGGGCCGGCGCTCGATGGCGGCGACCGGATCAAGACGGTTCGAGGGGTCGGCTATCAATACGCTCGCAGCCGCCGGAGTGGGCGATGAGAAGCCTCTTTCTCCGCATTTTCCTGTGGTTCTGGCTCGCCATGGCGGCGGTGGTGGTCGTGCTGGTCGTGACCTCGCCGCTCTTCACCCGTTCTCGGCCGGGACTCGAGAGTTGGCAACGTGATGCCGAGGATTGGGCGCGAGGCCGAGTCGATCGCGTGGCGGGGCATGTCGAGCGGGTCGGGATCGATGACCTCCCGAAGGACCGGGGCCCCGGCCACGGTCGTGGTCGCGGCGGCCGGCCCCCCTCACCGGCGAAGATCTTCGTGCTCGATGAGCAGGGAAACGAACTTTATGGTGGCGAGGCGCCCCCGGAGGTCCGCGATCTTTCGCTCCAGGCGCTGGCACAGAGTGAGGAGATCATCGAACGTACCGGGATGCTCTATCTCGTCGCACGTCCGGTCGAGGGTCCAGACGGCCGTCGGATGGCGGTCGTGGCGGCACACAACAGTCCTCCCCGGTTGGTCCACCTGATGGAGCCGAAGGCATTGGCCTGGCGCCTGGGCATCCTTTTTCTGGTGGTCGGTGGCCTGAGCTTCTGGCTCGCCCGCACCCTGAGTTCGCCGGTGGCGCCGTTGAGGCGCGCGACTCGTCGCCTGAGTACCGGCGATCTCTCGGCCAGGGTCGGAGAGAAGGCGACGCGACGTCGTGACGAGATCGGCGAACTGGCCCGTGACTTCGACGCCATGGCCGAACGCATCGAAGCGTTGGTGGGTTCGCAGCAGCGTCTGCTCCGCGATGTCTCCCACGAGCTGCGTTCTCCCCTCGCTCGACTGGTGGTGGCCCTTGAGCTCGCACGGTCGCGAGCCGGCGATGGCGCAGCCAAAGCGCTGGACCGCATCGAACGCGAGGCCGGTCGTCTCGATGAACTCATCGGTCAGCTGCTGTTGCTCGAGCGCCTCGAGGGTGGGTTCGACGGTGGAACGGGGGAGGACTTCGATCTCACCGAGTTGGTTGCCGGGGTGGTCGATGATGCCGGTTTTGAAGCGGTGGCCCAGGATTGCGTGGTCAACTTCTCGGCGCTCGGGACCTGCCACATGAGCGGACGTCCGGAATTGCTCAGAAGCGCCTTTGACAACGTGATCAGGAATGCGGTTCTCCACACCCCGACAGGAACCACGGTCGAGGTCGAGTTGCGAACGGTGGATGGAGGAGTCGAGGTCGCCGTCCGCGATCACGGTCCCGGGGTCGGCGACACGGAACTCGAACGGATCTTCGAACCGTTCCATCGTGTCGATGAAGCGCGCGAGCGCTCCAGTGGCGGCGTTGGTCTTGGACTGGCCATCGCCCGGCGAGCCATCGAGGCCCAGAGTGGGACCCTGAGCGCCGGGACGCACGCCGATGGGGGCCTCGAGGTGGTGGCCTTCATTCCGATTCCGGACGACCATCGTGACGACGTCGGCTGATCCGGTGCGCCGCGGTCAGCCGTTCTCACCGCCCGAGCTCGCCGCCATTTCAACCATCATCCTCGGTGGTGCTGCCCTGAGGTTCTTCAGGCTGACCTTTCAAAGCCTCTGGTTCGATGAGCTCTTCTCGGTGGTTTTCAGCCGGTCGAGCCTGGCCGCCACCGCGATCATTGAAAAGTACGCGGGTGATGTCCACTCCATCGGTTACCCGCTCGTGTTGCATGTCTGGCTGCGACTCTTCGGTGACAACGATCTGGCGGCTCGGTCATTGTCCGCCGTTTGGGGGGTCATCGGTATCGCCGTAATCTATCTGGTCGCCCGGAGGTTGGGTGGGCCGCTTCTCGGTCTCCTCGCTGGGCTGCTTGTCTCGGTCAATGCCTATCACATCGCCTACTCGCAGGAGGCGCGATCCTACGCCCTGGTTTTTGTTTTTGCGGTCCTGTCGTATCTCGCATTTCTGGTCTTTCTCGATGATCCCGGTTGGAAGAGTGCGGCGGTTTTCGGGGCTACCGTTGCCGTCGCATTTCACATCCACTACTACGCGTTGGTCATGTTCTTCGGACAGATCGTCGCCGCAGCGGTGGTTCTGACTGTAGGTACGGGGACTTGGCGTAGCCTGAAGTTTTTGGTGGCGGCAGGTGGCGTGGTGGCCCTCGGGATGTTGCCGTGGATCGGTCCATTCCTCCGGGTGGCCGCTTTCGACCGCTATTGGCCGGACGTCCCCGAGCCGTGGTTTTTTGTCGGCTATTTCCACACCTACTTCGGTAGGAACCTCATTCTGAGCCTCGTCTTCGGCGGCCTTCTGCTCGGTCTGCCATTCCTTCTGAAGCCTCGTGCGGACGAGGAAGGCGCCGAGGGGGATCCGTCGCGCACGTGGGCGATGGCGCTCGGTCTCTCTGTCATCGCTTCCCTGGCGGTCGCCTATGGACGATCGGTCCTCGCCGTGCCCATGCTCATCCCCCGTTTCACTCTTGTTCTGCTTCCCGCCATCATCTTGCTGATCGCCATGGCGATTTCGAGGATCCGACCGCCCCTGGTCCGATTCGTTGTCGTGGCCGCGGTCGCGTCCGTCTCTCTCGCCAATCTCGCCCTGAGTGAGTACTACACCCGGCCGAGCAAAGAACAGTGGCGCGAGGCAACGGCATGGGTCGTGAACGATCCTCGGTTCGAACCCGCGGAGGATGTCGTCTTGGCGATGTACTCACCGGGATTCCAGTACTACGCAGACCAGCAATCGCCGGGATTGGAGATCGCTGAAGCAACTCCGGAGGGTCTCCAACAGGTGTTCGGTGATGGTGGGTCCACGCCCGTCGTGTGGGTGCTGCTGGCACGGGGAACCGAGCCTCCGGAGGTCTTTATGGATCTCTTGCGGACTCGGTTCCGACGAGTCGACAACGTCGGCTTGTTCTCGACCCGGGCCGAGAGATGGGAACCTCGCTCCGAGGTCCCTTCTATGGAGTGACCCGGCCGGTGCCGCCGGGACGGACATCGGAGTAGATCGGCGGCAGGTCGGCGCCCTGAACGACACCAAGGGCGCTGTAGTCGGTGTAATCCGGGAAGATCTCGCCGATGCGACGGTTGCCGAGGCGTTTGATCAGGATCTCGGACAGGACTCGTCGGTAGTCGGTGGTGACCTCGAGATCGACACCTTCGAAGAGCTGTTCGGGTTCGAGTCCGGGGAACGAACCGTGGAGCCCACCGTTGACCTGCGAACCCATGACCAGCATGGGGACGGCGTGGCCGTGGTCGGTGCCCTCATCACCGTTCTCCTGCAGACGGCGACCGAACTCGGTCATGACCACCACTGTGAGTCGCTCACCGATACCGCGGGCCTCCATATCGGTCATGAAGGCGGCGAGACCGGAGCTGAACGATCCAACGAGGCCCGAGAAGGCGCCGCCGGTGTTGCTGCCCTGGTTCTCGTGGGTGTCCCACCCGCCGAGATCGATGGTGACGACCTGGATTCCGAGTTGGAGGCTCAGCATCTGCGCCGCGAGTTGGAATCGACTGCCGGCCTCGTCGGGGCCGTAGACCGCCCCGCCTGCGGGGGAGTAGGCGCCGGTGACGTGGGTGGCGACGATGTCGACCGCGTTCATGCTCTGGAGGCCCGCGGCGTTGACGAGGCTGGTTTCCAACCCGTAGATCTGCTCCATGACGACGCGTTGTTCCTCGACCCAGAGCTTGGGACCGGTGGAGAACGTGAAGAACTCCGGATCGTCGAGGGTGAGGGTCTCACCGCTGCCGAGGAGAGAGTTCGGCTGCATGTTCCCTGCCGCCATGGCCGGGATCAGGATCTCGGGTGGGAGATTGGCCGCACTGGCCAGGTGGCGGTGGAGCCAACCCGACCCGACGCTCTTGAGACCGGGGGTGCCGAGTTCAATGTAGTCCTGGGCCTCGAAGTGACTGCGGGTGGGGTTGTGCATCCCGGTGGCGTGGATGACGGCCAAACGTCCGGTGTTGTAGAAAGGCATGAGTGGTTCGGCCGCCGGGTGGAGACCAAAGCCGCCATCGAGGCTCAGGGCCGCGCCCGCTCCGCTGAGGGGCACACCGAGGGACGGACGTGCGTTCTCGTAGATCGTGCGGTCGGGTCCGGAGACCGGCGGAACCAGGGTGAGACCGTCCATCCCGCCGCGGAGGAAGACGACCACCAGGGCGTCGTGGTCGGTGGCGCTCGCCCAGAGTGGCCTCGGCGACACGGCCGCCGCGGCGGCGGTGGCGAAGGCGCCCTTGACAAAGGAACGGCGGGTCGGTGCGAATGGGTTGCTTCTGGTCATGAGATCACCGCCAGTGGAAGTCGGGGCTTGTGAGCACGAGCCCGACCATGGCCCGAAGCCGGTCCCGGACCGACCATGCGTCGAGGTTCAGGATCTGGTCCGGGTCGACGCCCGCCGCCATGAAGTCGATCAGCTCCTGCCGAGCCTGAGCCTCCATTGTTCGGTGGAGCGCCCGATCGATCCAGTAGTCGGCGATCTCGGTCGAGGTTCGGATGTTCGAGGGTGTTTCGGCCGCAGGGTCGCATGGCCGGGTGCCCCGAAGCTCGAGTCTGGTGAAGAGGTTGATCATCCGCCAGCTCGAGACCATGGCGTTGGTGGTCAGCCAGGCCTCCTTGCGATCGGGGAAGCCGGTGGGGGGCGGCCAGGTGTAGGGGAGTTGCCCGGTGGAGAAAAGCAGATACAGGTAATACCGGGTGATGTCCTGCTCGAGGGGAAGAGAGAAGCTGGGCCCCATGACCCGGAGAGCTGCCACGGTCGTTTCGAAGGGTCGGCGCACCTTGTCTCCCCACGACGACGCGAACTCATTCGAGAGCAGGATCGTCCGGACCACCCGTTTGAGTTGATCGGATTCGTGGACATTGTCGAGGAAGACCGCGGTGGCAGCGTCGACCAGCGTTTCGGGCGGGGTGTCGGCGACCAGACGTCTGCAGAGCTTGGTGGCGACGAAGCGGGCGGTTCCCTCGTGGACGGCCAGGAGATCGAGCACCGCCCGGTAGTCCTCCAGAGGAGCGTTGTACGCGGGAAGATCGATCCCGAGAACCGTTTTCGAACCCGTATCGTGCATGTAGGAGCGATAGAGAAAACTGCCCGTGCGCGCGTCGAGGGACCACCCGGTGAGACACCGCGCGAGCTCTCGGATGTCCTCGTCGACATAGCCGGCCGGGACGCCATCGTCGTTGAGCGGCACGTTTGACGCCGGGATGGCGCCGAAGTAGTTCTCTTCGCCGAGAGCGTGGAGTTCGAGGAGTTCGCGGGCGAAGTTCTCGTTGGGGCCGTCCGCCGAGTTGTAGACGTTGTCGAGATAAAAGGCCATGGCGGGGGAAACGGTCACCGCCTCGAGGAACTCACGGAAGTTGCCGAGCATGTGCTTGCGAATCACATCGCGGTCATAGCTCGGAAAGACAGGTGCGACGAAGTTGTGGAAGCCATAGACATTGAAGTGGTTGTGCCAGAAATCTGCGAGAACCTCGGCGAGTTGTCGGCGGCTGTAGAGCGCTCGCAGGGAAGCGGCATTGATCGACTCCCACATGGGCTGGTAGCGGATCTCTGGCTCCTCCGACTCGAGCGCGTGATCGACCCAAAGCTCTTCGAGGCTCTTCTCGAGGGTCTCGTAGCCCGAATCCATGAGGCGTGCGACCAACCCACCGTCAGGGATCGACTCGGGTTCGAGCTGCCAATCCACCCAAGCTTCGAGGCGCTCCTCATCGGTCGAGCCGAGCGCCGTGAAGTCCTGGAAATCGGTGGGTGTGGCGCCAAAAGCCGCACGGCTGAATACCTGCGAGGCGAGGGTGACGCCGAAAGACTTTGGCGGCGCCGAGCCGAGCCGTGGGGCCGGTCGCATGGGCGTTAGCGTCAGCCGCCGGCGAAGGTCGGAGAGCATCGCCGTGTGACCCTCGATCAGGGCCTTGGGTTTGACCAGATCGTCCCAGCCGGGCGGCCGGCTCGGGTGCGAGGGTCGATTCGACGGGTCAAAGATGCGATCCATCATCAGCGATCCTCCGTGAGTTTCTCGTGACTCAGAGTGTCTTCACTCAAGTGTAACGAAAATGATTCCTGTTTGGTTGACAGGTGGGATTGGAAGATCGTGGGTCGTCGGTCAGGAATCGTGAGTCGGGCCCGCATGAAGGGACCGGGGTCCGACTCCGTGGGTCGGTGCGGTTCCATTGTGCGTTGAAGCTCCGGTCGCTGCGGCGCGAAGTCAGGGCTTGCTCCAGCCACGTACAACCGACTCACGACTCACGATCGTCACACGACGATATTGACCAGCCTCCCGGGCACGACGATGACCTTCTTGGGCTCCTTGCCGTCCATGAACTTCTGCGACCGATCGGAGGCCAGGGCGAGCTTTTCGATCTCGTCCTTCGGGGTGTCCTTGGCGATGTGGAGTTCATCCCTCTTCTTGCCGTTGATCTGGACGACGATGGTGATGGTGTCGTCGATGCACAGCGCCTCGTCGTAGGTCGGCCACTCGGCGTGGGCGATGAGACCCTCTTCGCCGAGCCGCTGCCAGAGTTCCTCGCAGAGGTGAGGGGCATAGGGCGAGAGCAGGCGCAGGAATGTCGTCACGATCTCCCGCGGCAGGGTCGCCGCCGTGGTCGCCTCGTTGACGAAGATCATCATCTGCGCGATCCCGGTGTTCATTTGCAGAGTCTCGGTGTCGCTCCCGGCCTTCTTGACGGTCTTGTGAAGGGTCCGCTCGAGATCGGGCTCTGAGTTCGCAGGGGCGTCGGTGAGCTTTGAATTGAGCCCGCCGTTCTTCTCGTCGACGACCAACCGCCAGGTGCGCTGAAGGAAGCGATAGACCCCTTCGACCCCCTTCATCTGCCACGGTTTTTGGACCTCCAACGGGCCCATGAAGAGCTCATAGAGCCGCATGGAATCGGCGCCGTACTCCGAGATGACATCGTCGGGGTTGACGACGTTGAGCTTGGACTTGGACATTTTCTCGATCTGACTCTTGAGGACCTCACCGTTGGCCTTCAGAACGGCGGTGCCGTCTTCACCCTCCTCCGCATCCGAGGGGAGGTAGTACTTGCCGTTGGAATCGCGGTAGGAGCGGGCGAGGATCATCCCCTGGTTGAAGAGCTTTTGGAAGGGTTCTTTGGTGGAGACCCAACCGCAGTCATAGAGGACCTTGTGCCAGAACCGGGCGTAGAGCAGATGGAGCACCGCGTGCTCGACCCCGCCGACATAGAGATCGATGGGCATCCAGTAATTCTCGAGCTGTTTCGACCAGGGCTCGGATTGGTTGTGCGGGTCGATGAAGCGGAGGTAGTACCAACAGGAACCCGCCCACTGGGGCATGGTGTTGGTTTCGCGGGTAGCCATCCGACCATCGGGGAGTTCGAGCCTCAGCCAATCTTCGCCGGCTCGCGCCAGCGGCGGGCGTCCATCCTCGGTGGGTCGGTACTCGTCGATGGCGGGCAGTCCGACGGGGAGCCAACTCTCATCGAGGGCCAAAACCTCGCCATCATCGGTGTGGACGATGGGGAAGGGTTCGCCCCAATAGCGTTGGCGCGAGAAGAGCCAATCGCGGAGGCGGTATTGGATACGGCCCGAACCGAGACTTCGTTCTTCGAGCCAGGCTGAGATCTTGGCGATGGCGTCGGGCACCTTGAGACCGTCGAGGCTGAACCCGTCCTTGCCGGTGGAGTTGACCATCACCCCGTCTTTGTTGTCGGTGTAGGCCTCTTCGGTGATGGGTTTCTCGCTGCCGGAGACGACCTCGATGATCGGCAGAGAGAATGCACGGGCGAACTCGTGATCGCGCTCGTCGTGGCCCGGGACCGCCATGATGGCGCCGGTGCCGTAGCCCATGAGGACATAGTCGGCGACCCAGATGGGAACTCGCTCTTCGTTGACCGGGTTGATGGCGTAGGCGCCGGTGAAGACGCCGGTCTTGGATTTGGCCAGATCGGTGCGGTCGAGATCGGACTTCTGAGCCGCTTCCTTGACATAGGCCTCCACCGCCGGGCGTTGCTCATCGGTGGTGAACTCGGCCACCATCGGGTGCTCGGGCGAGAAGACACAGTAGGTGGCGCCGAAAAGCGTGTCGGGGCGCGTCGTGAAGATCGTGAAGTCGAGATCGCCGCCGTCGATCTGAAAGACCACATCGGCGCCGTGGCTCTTGCCGATCCAGTTGCGCTGCATCTCCTTGACCGACTCGGGCCAGTCGAGATCCTCGAGGTCGTCGAGGAGCCGTTCGGCATACTCGGTGATCTTGAGCATCCACTGCCGCATGAGCCGGCGCTCGACCGGGTCGCCGGTCTCGACATAGCGGCCGTCCTTGACCTCCTCGTTGGCGAGGACGGTGCCCAGCGCCGGACACCAGTTGACCGGGACATCGGCCATGTAGGCGAGGTTCTTTTTGTAGAGCTGGAGGAAGATCCACTGAGTCCACCGGTAGTAGTCGGGGCTCGCGGTCGAGATCTCGCGATCCCAGTCGTAGCTGAAGCCGAGCCGCTTGATCTGGCGTCGGAAGGTGTCGACATTGCGTTTTGTGATGTCGGCGGGATGGAGACCCTCGCGAACGGCGGCGCGTTCCGCCGGCAGACCGAACGCGTCCCAACCCATGGGATGGAGGACGTTGAAGCCCTGAGCTCGTTTCATCCGCGCGATGACATCGGTGGCGGTGTAGCCCTCGGGGTGGCCGACATGCAGACCCGCACCTGAAGGGTAGGGGAACATGTCGAGAACGTAGAACTTGGGCTTGGCGGCAAGGACTTCGGGATCCGACGGCGTTTTGAACGCCTGCTCGTTGTCCCAGATCTCCTGCCACTTGGGCTCGATGGTGTGCGGATCGTAGCTGTCGTGAGGCATCAATACTCCCGAGTCGGCAGCTGCCGACAGTGGCGCATTCTACGCCGAAGGCGCTTTCTGTTCCAGTAACCGCCGTCCTTGGATCTCCGTTCATCTCCAATTTTGGGAATCGGATGGCGATTGTCGTCCGATTCTGAGAATTGGTTGTGGCATAATTCACAACGACGGCGAGATCGCCTGCGACACGCTTGACTTTTGGAGGAGATGCACATGAGCATGCAGCGTCCGGACGCGACCGGTTTGAGGCAATCAGGGAAGGCCATCGAGGACAGTTTCTTTGTTCGGGAGAACGCCCGACTTCTCGAGAAACTCAAGACGAAAGAGGCCGAAGCGGCAAAAAGGCAGGCCTACACCGAGGCAGGGATCGCGAACGTGGCGCTCATCGAAGCCCTCATCGAGCTCGAGATCAGTGCCAGCGCCATCGCCGCGCTGAGCATCGTTCCGCTGGTGGCGGTCGCGTGGGCCGACGGCGAGATTCAGGCCAAAGAGCGCGAGGCGATCATCAAGGCAGCCGAAGCGGGCGGAATCGAAGTGGGATCGACCAATCACGATCTCCTCGAGAACTGGCTCGGCGAAAAGCCCGGACCGGAGCTCCTGGAAACCTGGAAGACCTACGCGCAGGCGCTTGAAGAGCGTCTCGACTCGGTGGTTGGCAACGAGCTCAGGGAACGGTTGATGACGCGGACGACCGACATCGCCAAGGCGGCCGGCGGGTTCCTTGGGATCGGTTCTATTTCGTCTACCGAACAGAGAATCCTCGACGAGCTCGAGCACGCACTCGAGTAGCGGGCGAACCAAACTGACCTTTCTTCGTTCGATCACAGTCCTCATCGCTCTGATTGCAGCGGCCCCTCTGTTTGCCGGGGACGTTGTGGTGTCGTCGGTTATTGCGGAAACCGAGCTCGCCGTCGATCTCGTGGACGAGGGAATTCCCCTCGGCGGGCTGTCCGGGTTGACCTACGATCCGGCGTGCAATCTCTTCTACGCCGTCAGTGACGACCGAGGATATCTGGCGCCACCCAGGATCTACACCCTTCGAATCGACCCGGGAGAGCCGGCGGTCCGGCCGTTTGAAGTGATCACTCTCCGCGATCGCGATGGAAGCAGATTCGAACGAGGGGTCCTCGATCCGGAATCGGTCGCATTGACACCGCAGGGCATCTTGTGGGTGGGGACCGAGGGCGAGGCGCACCGGTCGATTCCTCCACGGATCCTCGGGTTCCGGCTCAATGGCGCTTTGGTGGATGAGCTCGAAGTGCCGCATGCCTACCTTCCGAGCGACGGAACAGGGGTCCGGTCGAATCATGGATTCGAGGGTCTGAGCGTTAGTCCCGACGGTTCCCGGATCATCGCAGCCGTGGAATCCGCGCTGGTGCAGGACGGGCCGAATGCGGATCTCGCGCACGGGACCACCGTCCGGATCCTGGTCCTCGACCCCGAAACCCGCCGATCGGTCTTGGAACGCGCCTATCGGGTCGAACCCGTGCCCGATGAACCGCAGCCGCCCGATGCCTACCGCTCCATCGGTGTTTCGGAGATCCTCGCCCTCGACAACGACCGGATTCTCGTGGTGGAGCGTTCGTTCTCGGCCGGGGTCGGCAACACGGTCCGGATCTTCCTTGCCGATCTGAGAACCGGCGATGACGCCACCGGACTCGTGTCGCTCCCTGCCGATCACCGGCCCATGGAGAAGACCCTCCTGGTGGATCTGGCGGATCTCGGTGTGGATCCCGACAACATCGAGGGTCTCTCGTTCGGGCCTGTCCTGGACGATGGCCGTCCCACCCTTTTGATGGTGGCCGACAACAACTTCCAGCCCGAGGTCCAGCGTAACCAACTTTTGGTCCTCGCGGTCGAGGGGATCGAGGCGCCCACCACTGCACGTGAACCGGCCCAGATTGCCGCAATCCAAGGTGCGGATCACGTCTCTCCATTGGTCGGGCGATGCGTGAGTGGGGTCGAGGGGACGGTCACCGCCATCCTCGGTCAGCGTAGGGGCCAGGCTTTCTGGATCCAGGCTCCTCCCGATGACGATCCAAAGACGTCCGACGGGCTCTTCGTGACGGCGCTTGATGGTCTGAAGGAGATCGAAGTCGGCGACGGTGTGCTTCTGAGCGGTCGGGTCAATGAACCAATGTGGAAGATGGAGCTGCCCGTCACCCGATTGGTGGCGGATGGTCTGGAGATCACCGATCGCGAGCGAGAGCTCCCGCCGCCGGTGATCATGGGACACGGGGGGAGATCGATCCCGACACCCAACATCGACGACGACGGGCTGACCATCTTCGAGCCCGAGACGGATGCCATCGACTTCTATGAGAGCCTCGAGGGGATGCGTGTCCGGGTCGAGGACGCCGTTGTCGTCGGTCCCACTTCGAGATACGGAGAGATCGTGGTCCTCGGAGACGAAGGGCAGAGTGCCCAACCCCGGAGCAACCGCGGGGGAGTGATCATCCAGCCGGGAAACAACCATCCCGAGAGGATCGTGATCGATGATCGATTGACCGCCGATCCTCCTTCGGTCAAGGTGGGTGATCGGCTTTCAGGCGAGATCGACGGTGTACTCCACTACTCCTACGGCTCATTCAAGCTCCTCAATACCAATCCGCTTTCAGCTTCTCACCGTTCATCGATCGAGCCGAGAGCGACGGTACCGGCTGCCGATGCCGACCACATCACGGTGGCGGCATTCAACGTCGAAAATCTCCATGCCGGGTCGGGCGAGTCCAAGTTCGCAGCCCTCAACGAGATCATCGTCAATGGTCTCGAATCTCCCACCGTCCTGGCGCTGCAGGAGATCCAGGACGACACGGGTCCCGAAGACGACGGGGTGGTCAGTGCCGTGCGAACTCTCGGTCGGTTGGTGGAGACCATTGTTGCGGCCGGCGGTCCGCGCTATGAATGGCGGCAGATCGATCCCGTCGACAAGGCCGATGGCGGTCAACCCGGCGCCAATATCCGGGTTGCGCTGCTCTTCGATCCGATTCGGGTCGGTGTGGTCGCGGCGGAGGACTCACAACTCGTCGCAAACCCGACCGTCCTCGGTTTGGACGATTCTGCGTTCACCAACAGCCGCAAGCCGTTGGTGGTCGAGCTCGAGGTCGACGGTGAGCGACTCACCGTCATCGTCTGTCACCTGCGGTCCAAGGGTGGGGACGACGCCCTGTTCGGTCGTCGTCAGCCTCCTGTCAGAGAATCTGAAGACCAGCGCGGATCGCAGACGATCCTGATCCGGCGGTTGGTCGATGAACAGCTCGCCGCGAACCCTGAAGCGCACATCGTCGTCCTTGGTGATCTCAACGATTTCGAGTTTCGAAGGCCGATTGAGACGCTGGCGGCTGAACCCATGGTCAACCTGATGAATCACCTGCCCGAGCCCGAGCGGTGGACCTATGTCTATCAGGGGAACTCGCAGATCCTCGACCA
>Ga0209344_10002414_pt1 | contig 20815 bp, 18 predicted proteins | sample Cruoilmetagenom6_FD_187293 | JGI IMG/M metagenome (GOLD analysis project Ga0209344, IMG submission 187293) | Oil polluted marine microbial communities from Coal Oil Point, Santa Barbara, California, USA - Santa Barbara Oil Seep Sample 6 (SPAdes)... | ecosystem: Environmental > Aquatic > Marine... | reverse complement strand
TAGCGGCAATACCTGCTGTACGGAACCAGAATGAAAAGAAGAGAATTCGTAGGCGGCCTGGCCGCAGCTGCAAGCATGACGGCCTGCGCGCAGGAATCGACCGATTGCGACAATGGGACCGCCGCCAGCGGCGAGACGTTCGAGTGGTCGTGTGTGACGTCGTGGCCACCGAAGTTTCCGGGTCTTGGCATGGCGCCCGAGAACGTCGCCAGCCGCGTGGAAGCCGCATCGAACGGCCGACTTAAGATCAAGATTTACGGTGGTGGTGAACTGGTACCGGCCTTTGAGGTATTTGACGCGGTTTCGCGCGGAACCGTCGAAATGGGTCACGGCGCCTCCTACTATCACAAGGGCAAACTCGACGCCGCCCAGTTCTTTACCGCAATACCGTTCGGCATGACGAATACCGAACTCAATGGCTGGCTCTACTACGGCGGTGGCCTTGAGTTGTACCGCGAACTCTATGAACCGTTCGACCTGGTGCCATTCCCAACCGGCAACACAGGCGTGCAGATGGGTGGCTGGTTCAATAAGGAGATCAACTCCATCGATGACCTCAAGGGCCTCAAGATGCGCATTCCGGGCCTGGGTGGGGAGGTGCTGCGAAGGGCGGGCGGAACGCCAGTCACCCTACCGGGTGCCGAGATTTTTACCGCGTTACAAACCGGCGCGATTGACGCGACCGAGTGGGTGGGTCCGTACAACGATATGTCATCTGGTCTGCACAAGGCCGCAAAGTACTACTACTACCCGGGATGGCAGGAGCCTGGCCCGGGGCTCGAGACGATAATCAACAAGGCAGCCTGGGCATCATTACCGCCCGACCTTCAGGCGATCGTCGAGACAACCTGCCAGGCGATCACCACGGACATGGCAGCCGAATATACGAATGGCAATGCGATGTCTCTTGCACAGCTGGAGCAGGACGAGAACATTGAGATACGACCGTTCCCGCGCGAGGTCCTGTCCTTGCTCAAGTCGATGTCGCAAGAGGTTGTGGAGCAGCTGATGGCCAATGATCCGACATCGGCAAAGGTCGGCAAGGCGTACTTCGAGTTCCTGGAGAAAGCATCAGCCAATTCCCGTCTCTCTGAGAAGGCCTATCTCGCTGCCCGCGACTACTGACGTTGAGATCGCGGTCGTCGGTGCCGGCATAGCCGGGATCGCGGCAGCGTACTACCTGTGCGTAGAACGTGGCAGGCACTCGATTGTCCTGATCGATTCGCGGCAACCCATGAGCTACACGAGTGCGCAGTCAGGTGATAATTATCGTAACTGGTGGCCGCACCCGGTAATGACCGCATTCACCGACGCGAGTATCGACGAACTCGATCGCCTCGCCCACGACACCGACGACATTTTCAACATGACCCGCAGTGGGTATGTGCTCGCAACGCGACGTACAGAAATCAATGATATTCATGACGCCATCCAGCCGGGCCTGGATGTCGGCCTATTTGAGGGGCCGGCAGTGCAGCAGGCGTTTCCCGCACTCGCGGACGACATTCGAAACGTCATTCACATACGCCGCGGCGGTGACATCAGCGGACAACAGCTCGGCATGTGGATGCTCGAACAGATACGCGAGCAAGGCGGGCGGCTGGTGCGTGGGTCCGTCAGCGCCATAAGCAAAGACGAGCGCTTCGCGCTGCGCGTCGATGGCGCAAGTGACGTTGATGTTGTCGCCGCTGACGTGGTCGTCAACGCGGCAGGCCCGTTTGTACACCGTATTGCGGCGATGCTTGGTGAGGACCTACCCGTACAGAATATCTTCGAGCAAAAAATCGCTTTCGAAGATCGTATGGGTGCCATTGCGCGCGACATGCCCTTTTCGATCGACCTTGACCCAAAGCGGCTTGGCTGGACGGCCGATGAAACAGAACTTCTCGCGAGCGATCCCGATCTTGCGTGGCTGACGCAGACCATGCCGGGCGGCACTCACTGCCGACCGGAAGGTGGGCGCAATAGCAAATGGGTCAAGCTCGGCTGGGCGTATAACCACACCGCGAGCGAACCACAGGAAGACCTTGCCAACGAGCCGCTAGCGGACGCTCAATTCCCGGAGATTGTCATGCGGGGTGCGGCCGCGTTTGTTCCGGCACTCGAGCCCTACATCGAGGGTCCGCCCACGCGGTACTCGCACTACGGTGGCTATTACACGATGACCGATGAGAATTGGCCGCTGATCGGTCCGATGAAAACCGAAGGCGCGTTCATGGTCGCAGCATTGTCAGGCTTTGGCAGCATGTCTGCCTGTGCCGCCGGAAAGCTGGTTGCGGCCTGGGTTTGTGGCGGTGAACTTCCCGACTACGCCAGGCCGCTCAGTGCGCACCGCTACGCCGATGACGAGCTGATGACAGAGCTGGCCAACGCGAGTAGTAAAGGGGTTCTATAAAAAAGCCGGTCGCCAAAGCGACCGGCCTTCTTTGCTTCGGGGGAGAGGCAGGCCCTAAAAGGAATAAATTCCCTTGAGGTACCAGGATCCACCCTCGTAGTTCGCGACAGTGCGTCGCGGATACTGCAGACCAACGCTTATGCGGTTGGCATTAGGGGCCCCGATCTCATCGACAAACTCGTCGAAGATGTTCGAACCACCAAGCACCACACGCCAGTTGTCATCGAGGTTCCAGCCCGCCTCAAGGTCGACGTAGAAAATAGAGTCGATCTTGGCGCTCTCATCACCGGGATCGAAATCTACGATTCTTCCGCGCTCATCAAAATGCTCGCCGTAGAAGTTGATGCGGCTCATGATGTTGAAGTTCTCGCCGATCAGGAAATTACCCGTGAGCGTCCAGCGATGCTCTGGGTAGTTGTTCTCGATGTCCTCTATCAGACCGTCGCTGACAGGCTGAATAACATCTCCGTCTACAACGAAAGTTCGTTGACCGGTTACATCGATCTTACCGTAGGCGTAGGCCAGGGCGAGATCGAGGCTGGTCGTCGAACCGAGGTCGAACGAAGAGGTCGCGACTATGTCGATTCCCTCATGCTCAACATCCAGCGCATTGGTGTAGTAGGACAGCGAACGCTCCGGCAGGTTCGGATCATCACCGGGTTGCGGCGGTACCGTGATATTGCCCGTACGGTAGATGCGGTTGTCGACTTCGATCTTGTAAATATCTGCGGTCAGCGACACGCGGTCGCCAATATCGGCGGTAAAACCGGCACTGATATTCATCGATTCTTCTTCCGTCAGCGCCCTCGCACCAGCAGCCTGGGCCGCCGGGTCACTCACAGGAAACAGCCCCTCCTCAACCTGCAAGCCGGTCGTGCCATCAAATGTTGTAATAATAGTGCTGACGTTTGACTGGCCAGGTGTCGGCGCATGGAAGCCCGTCGAAACTGCACCGCGAAGCGCAAATGCATCGTTTATGCGGAAGCGAGCAGCGATCTTGCCGTTCAACGTGCCGCCAAAGTCCGAGAAGTTCTCGTAGCGAACGGCGTACTGCACCAGCAGCGCATCGGATACGTCTTGCTCGACGTCGGCATAAATAGCGACGTTGTCGCGCTTGAAGTCCCCGGCATTTCTTGGTTCGATGCCTCCGAATCCGCTGGAACCTGACCCGAAATATGATGCCGGTTCGCCAGCGAATGCCGTGAAGGTCTCCTCGCGGGCCTCAAAGCCAAACGCCAGGTTAATGCTGTCGCTCATTGGCAATGACAAGTCTACATTGACGTTGTTCTCTTCCTGGGCATAGCCACCCACATCAAAGCCCATCTGCGGCAGGGTCGTGAAATTACCCGGACCGAGCGACGGATTGGCCGTGTTGTTGAGGAAGTAGTCGAGTTCGTTCTTGCCGTAGCTGTAACTGACGTCGTACAGCATGCCGCTCTCAAACTCGCCGCTTACGCCAACGACTAAACTCGCGTCATCCTGGGCGCCATCGAGGAACGGGGTAAAGCCGGCGGGCAGACCGGTCCAGCCCTGGTCGATCAGACTTAACGTATCCGGTATCAAATCCAGCGGATCCGAAGCCGGATCCGGATCACAAACGGGGCAGCCGTCGCCGAAGGCGCGCTGGCTGGTAAACGTTGAATGGTCCGGAGCGCGATAGAAGAAGCGGTACCGGCCGTCGGTCTTCGCCAGGCTGAAGCGTGCATACAACTCGGCTGAAGAGCTGAGTTCGAATCCTGAATTCAGGAAGAAGCGGGTGCCCTCAGTCTCCGGTCGACCCCAGGTCTGAACGAATGGCGTGTCACCGAATGGCGAGTCCGCACCAACGCCCTGTACTCCGGAATCGATCAGGTCCTGTGCGACCTGTCGCTGGATGCCGCGCGAGAGTGCATCATTGTCGGTGTACTCAAGCGTCGCATTCACAAAGCCGGCATCACCAATAGGCAGGCCCATGTTGAAGCCGGCATGCAGGCTCTGTTCGCCGTCGAAGAACTCACCGTACTGAACCTTCACCGAGCCACCCTCGTTGGCGTCGTTAAGGATGAAGTTGAAGACACCGGCGATGGCATCAGAGCCGTATTGCGAAGCAGCACCGTCGCGCAGCACTTCGACACGTTTCAGCGCCATACCCGGGATCATGCCAATGTCGACGCCATGGGCGCCGTTACCGGCGGCCGGTGCAAAGAACTGCACAAGGGCAGAGCGGTGCCGGCGCTTGCCATTGATCAGCACTAGCGCCTGGTCAGGTGCCGTGCCACGCAGCGACGTGGGCCGCACGAACGCGCTGCCGTCACCGGTTGCCGGCGTTGCTGTGAAAGACGGAACAAGGGCCTTGAGGTTATCGGTCAAGTCCGCTGTGTTACCCATGGCCGTAAAGTCATCGGCATTGATGACGTCGACAGGAACCGGCGAGTCGCCGGCGGAACGCGGTTTGGCGCTACGCGAACCGGTAGTGACGATTTCTTCGATGAACTCGTCATCGTCGTCCTGTGCAATAGCGGCTTGTGACGACAGCCCGCCCGTGGCGAGCAGCGCAGCAAGCACGCCAAATGAAACAGATTTCTTCTTCATCTGGAAATTCCCCCTCTGATTTCTAATATGCGTTTATAAACCTAGCCGAAAGGTGTTGATATTGCAACGAATGAGTCAGTATAGTGACTTTATGATTCAACTGTTTCATGCGTGACTATGAATACTCGTTACCCGGACACCGTCAGGCTCCTTACAGAGTCGTTTTCAGGACTGACACCAGAGCTGCAAAAGGCGGCCAGGTTTATTCTCGAGAATCCCGAAGAGGTCGGGTTGAGCTCCATGCGCTCTGTCGCGAGAGGGGCCGGGGTCAAACCGGCGACGGTCAGTCGTCTCAGCAAGACGCTTGGCTTCGACGAGTACGAGGAAATGCGGGAACCCTTTCGGCAGCGACTGCGAAAAAACGAACCGAGATTTGCATCGAAACTGCGGGACGTTCAGCAGCGCGGATCAGACGATACGCTTGGCTTGTTCGCTGACTTACGGGAACAGGAGATCGCGAACGTCGAGCAGACTTTGTCCGACGAGAACTATTCTTCCCTGGTCGATGCGGCCGAGACCCTTCACAACAGTCGGCGAGTCTATGTCCTGGGACTGCGCGGCGCGTACGCGCCCGCATTCCTATTTCATTACGCGTACCAGCTCTTCCAGGAAAACAGTTACCTGGTCGACACGCACGCAGGCATCTTTGCAGACCAGCTTCGCGGCATCGGTGAACAGGACAGCCTGCTCGTCATATCGTTTCCACCGTACACGCAGTTGACGATCGATGCGGTCGACTATACGGCGGAGGCCGGCGCCAGAATCATCGCCATCACGGACAGCGTCGTTTCACCCGCAGCGCATGCGGCTGGACATACGATCGTCACGCAGAACCGGTCCGCTTCTTTCTATCACTCCTTTACCGGGGCGCTGGCCGTTACCCAGGCCCTGATCACTCTGCTTGTCGCGAAAAAGGGGGGCGATGCTATCAACATCGCCAGGGAAGCAGAAAAACAACTGTCGAAGATCAGTGCGTACTGGTAGCGCGCCCGAATGAGGTGATGCCCATGAGTCACGCATTGCACCGAAGTCTCTTGCACCGGCCACCTCGGGCTGTACGCGGCGATGGCGTATATGTCATCGACGAGCATGGCAAACGTTACCTCGATGGTTGTGGGGGTGCGGCGGTCTCCTGCCTTGGCCACAGCCATCCCGATGTAATCGACGCAATCCAGAGGCAGTCGGCAACCCTGCCGTATGCCCATACCTCATTCTTCACAACCGACGTCATGGAACAGCTTGCTGACAAAATCGTCACCGCGGCCCCCGGCATGGGCAAGGTGCTGCTCTTAAGTGGCGGGTCCGAAACAATTGAAGCTGCGCTCAAGCTGTCTCGCCAGTACTTTGTAGAGGCGGGCGAGACGCAGCGTCATCTCTACATAGCGCGACGCCAGAGCTACCACGGCAACACGCTTGGTGCACTCGCGACCGGCGGGAACGCATGGCGCAGGGCCAACTTCGCTCCGATCATGGTCGCGGGCCATCACATCGCTCCTTGTTTCGAGTACCGGGAACGACGTATGAAAGAATCCCGTGAAGCCTACGGCTTGCGGGCGGCCAATGAGCTTGAAAACAAGATCCTTGAACTTGGCCCTGAAAATGTTGCGGGTTTCGTTGCGGAGACGGTCGTCGGGGCCACAGCTGGGGCCGTCGCTCCGACCCCGGGATACTTCAAACGAATCAGGGAGATCTGCGACGAACACGGCGTGCACCTGATACTCGATGAAGTGATGTGCGGCACTGGCCGCACCGGGACGATGATGGCTTACGAGCAGGAGGAAATTGTGCCTGACCTCGTCACCATGGCCAAAGGCCTCGCGGCGGGATACCAGCCGGTCGGCGCCTTGCTATGCCGCGACCAGATTACCGATGTCATTCGATCGGGAAGTGGTTTCTTCCAGCACGGCCACACGTTCATGGGTCACGCGACGGCGGTAGCCGCATCACTCGCCACCTTGAAAGCCATAGAGAAAGAACGGCTCCTTGAAAACGTCGTTTCCCGGGGAGCATCGATACTGGTCAGGCTGCGGCAGGCATTGGCCGACCACCCTGCCGTTGGCGACGTGCGCGGCAGAGGCATGTTTATCGGCATCGAGTTCGTCGGCGACAAAACGAACAAGGAACCGCTCGACCCGGCGCTGAAGATGCATAACCAGGTACAAAATGCCGCGCTGGAGCGCGGCCTGATGGTCTACGGTATGGGCGGTACGGTCGACGGGCGGCTGGGCGACCATGTCTTGCTTGCACCGGCCTACGTATTCCGTGATGAGCATGAAAACGAGCTGGTCACCAAGCTCGTCGGGGCGATCAACAAAGCCTGCGTCGCGGCTTAAAGGTCAGCGCAAGAATCTCTATGAACCGTAAATCCGGCCGGGCAACCAGGTAACGAGATCAGGGAAAGCCGCGATCAGAAGCAGCGCGAGAATCTGTATTGCCACAAATGGCATAGCGCCCCGGTAGATTTGCGACGTCGACACAGACGGGGGCGCAACACCACGCAAATAAAATAACGCGAAACCGAACGGTGGCGTCAGGAACGACGTCTGCAGGTTGATCGCAATCATGATACCGAGCCACACAGGGTCGAGACCCATGGCAAGCAGCACCGGCCCAACAATCGGCACGACCACAAACGTGATTTCGATGAAATCGAGAACAAAGCCCAGCAGGAACATTACGACCATGACAACGATTACTGCGCCCACTACACCGCCGGGTAACGACTCCAGGATCGCCCGCACACCATCGTCGCCACCATAACCACGAAACACGAGTGAGAAGATCGAGGCACCGATCAGGATAAGGAACACCATGCTGCTAATGCGCAGCGTTGCTCGCATGATGTCCTGAAGTCGCTCGAGGTCCAGTCCGCGCCGTAACACAGCAAGGATCAATGCGCCCATGCCGCCGACGCCGGCCGCCTCGGTCGGGGTCGCAAGGCCCTTCAGGATCGAACCGAGTACCGCGAAGATGAGTATCAGCGGCGGTGCCAGTGCCTTGATAACCTTGATGAGTGAGACGCTTTCGCCAGCGTCATGCTGATGCGCCGGCATGGTTGCCGGCCGGAAGAATGCGAGGCCGAATATGTACAGCATGTAGAGCCCGACAAGCATCAGGCCCGGGATAAGCGCACCCGCGAACAGGTCGCCGACCGATACGGTCTTGGGAGAGTAGATCCCCATCTCCAGCTGCGCCTGCTGGTAGGCCGTGGTCATCACATCGCCGAGCATAACCAGGATGATCGAGGGCGGAATGATCTGACCCAGCGTGCCCGAAGCGCAAATCGTTCCCGTGGCAATCTCCGGCGAGTAGCCGCGCTTTAGCATTGTCGGCAACGACAGGAGACCCATGGTCACAACGGTTGCGCCAACAATGCCCGTGCTGGCCGCGAGCAACATGCCGACGAGCGTTACGGAAATTCCGAGGCCGCCGCGCAGGGTGCCAAACAGTGCACTGAGCGTCTCGAGTAACTCTTCGGCGATTCGCGCTCGTTCAAGCGTGACCCCCATAAACACAAACAGCGGTACGGCGACGAGCGTTTCATTGGTCATGATGCCAAAAACGCGATTGGGCAAACTCAGCAGCAGTGCCTCGTTAAAGCTGCCACCGATGACGCCAAATACGGCGAAGATCAGGGCAGTACCACCGAGCGTGAACGCGACGGGAAAACCGGCCAGCAGCACCAGGATGACGGAGACAAAAAGTAATGCAGCGACCCATTCCATGTCAGCTCCGCCGCAGGGTCTTCAGCGAAACGAGGAACAGCGATACGCCCTGCAGTGCCACCATCAGCGGCATCAGCAGCAGTATCGACTTAAGCATAGGGATGAGCGGGTATGGCAGACCACCGGATTCGCGAGACATCTCGCGAATACTCCAGGACTGGGTGACGAAGTCGAAGGAATTCCACGCGAGGAACAGGCAGAGCGGCAGCAGGAAAATAACGACGCCGATCATGTCCACCCAGGCGCGGCGCCGGGCACTCATCTTGCGATAGAAAACATCGACACGCACATGTTCTTCATCGCGCAGCGTGTACGCAGCACCCAGCATGAACACCGCTGCGTGCATCCAGACAACAGATTCCTGTACCCAGATCAGACCGGCATCGAACACGTAACGCATCACCACGACAACAAACGTGACGATAACCATGAACAGTGTGAGCCAGGCCGCTGCGCGCCCGATCAATGCGCTGGCGCGATCGAGCCGGTTGCCAGAACTCGGCGCAGCCAAACTTCAGGTGCGCCAGAAAGTCGGCGTGATGAGGACCAGAAGCGTGAAGATCTCGAGACGACCAAGCAACATGCCGGCAACCGAGATCCACTTGGCCGTATCGCTAAGGTCCATGAAGCCGGACGCAACACCCCCAAGACCAGGCCCGAGGTTGTTGAGCGTCGCCGCAACGGCCGAAAACGCGGTGACCTGGTCCAGCCCCGTTGACATCATGGCGAGCAGCATGCCACCAAACACGATGATGTAAACCGAGAAGAACCCCCAGACGGCCTCGACAACCCGTGATGGCACCGCCTTGTTGCCGAGTTTGACCGGAATCTCAGCGCTGGGATGCACGAGGCGCACAATTTCGCGGACACCCTGTTTATAAACCAGCAGCCAGCGGATGACCTTAATGCCGCCGGCCGTTGAACCGGCGGAGCCGCCAATAAAGCTCGCAAAAATCAGTAGTGCGGGCAGCGCGGCCGGCCAGATGGCGAAATTCTCGGTAGTGAACCCGGTAGTTGTCGCGATCGATACCGACTGGAACAGCCCATCAAGGAATGTATCGAATGGATCCGCGAACCCGCGATACAGGTACAGCGAGGCGATGACTACACCAGACAGAACCATCAGGATAACGCTGTACGCGCGGAACTCCTGGTCCTGGAAGTAATGCTTGATCGACACGTAACGCCAGGCGAAAAAGTGCAGCGAGAAGTTAATGCCCGCCACGAACATGAAGAACACGCAAATCAGGTCGATCGACGGGCTATTGAAGGCGGCGATGCTCGCGTCGTGTGTCGAGAAGCCGCCAATCGCAACGGTCGAGAACGCGTGACACAGCGCGTCGAACCACCCCATACCGGCAATGCGGTAGCCGATCATGCAGGTAATGGTAAATGCGAGGTAGACGTACCAGAGAGCCTTGGCCGTCTCGGTAATTCGCGGCGTAAGCTTGGTGTCCTTGACCGGACCCGGCGTTTCGGCACGATACAACTGCATGCCACCGACGCCCAGCATGGGCAGTACGGCGACGGCCAGTACGATGATGCCCATGCCACCCAACCACTGGAGTTGCTGCCGGTAATAAAGAATCGAGGCGGGCAGCTCATCGAGGCCGGTCAACACGGTCGCGCCGGTCGTTGTCAGTCCGGACATTGATTCAAAGACGGCGTCCGTGAACGACATCGACAGGACATCGGAAAAATACAGTGGCGCGGCGCCGAATGTGCCCAGTACTGTCCAGAAGGCCGCTACGACAAGGAAGCCGTCGCGCAGCCGCAGATCCTTCTTCGAGCGGTGTACCGGCAGCCAGCAAATGAAGCCGGCGGCGAGAGTGAGGCCGAAGCCCTCGACGAATGGCAGCCAGGAGTGATCATTGTAATAGAGGCTGAAAACGATGGGCGGCAGCATCGTCAGGCTGAACATCATAAGCAGCAGGCCGAGAATGCGTTGTACGACCGTCCAGTTCATCAGGCCCCGGCCCTATACAAATGAAACGCCGACCTGGAACAGGCTCTCGAGTTTCTCGATCTTGCGCCGGTCGGTCATGAACAGGATTACATGGTCATCTGCCTCGATGACCGTATCGTGATGCGCGATGATCACACGTTCGTTACGCACAATTGCAACGATAGCGGTGCCTTTCGGCAGCTCTATGTCCTCGATGGCCCGGCCAACGACTTTTGAGTTGTCCTCATTGCCGTGAGCGATGGCTTCCATGGCTTCGGCCGCGCCACGCCGCAGCGAGTGGACCTTGACGACATCGCCGCGCCTGACATGGGCGAGCAGTGAGCCGATCGTTACCTGCTGCGGTGAAATAGCAATATCAATGCTGCCCGATTCAACCAGATCCACGTAGGATGCCCGGTTGATAAGCGCCATCACCTTGTGCGCGCCGAGGCGCTTCGACAACATCGAGCTCAGGATGTTGGCTTCTTCCGAGTTCGTCAGGGCGCAGAACACGTCAACGTTGTCGATGTTCTCTTCGAGCAATAGCTCTTCGTCTGCCGCATCGCCGACCAGCACGATCGCCTTGTTCAATTGCTCGGAGATGATGCGTGCCCGACGCGGGTCGCGTTCGATAATCTTGACCTGGTTGGTCTGCTCCAGTGCCAGTGCAAGTCGCACGCCGATGTTGCCGCCGCCAGCAATGACGACGCGACGGACCGGTTCCTCGAGACGACGAATCTCGCTCATGAATACCCGGATATCTTTTCGGTCGGCGATGAAGAAGACCTCATCGTTTTCCTGGATGACCGTGTCGCCGTCGGGCAGCATGGCATTGCCCTGCCGGTAAATGGCGGCGATCCGCGCCTCGGAATTCGGAATGTGGTCCTTGAGAGTGGCGATTCTCTGGCCAACCAGCAGCCCATCGCGATCGGCTCGGACACCGACCAGTCGTACACGACCATCGGCAAAGTCCAGCACCTGGGTTGTACCGGGGTAAAGAATCAGCTGTTCGACGAACGAGCACACGAGCTGCTCGGGGCTGATACGCACGTCGATTGGAATCGCATCCTGTGTAAACAGCTTGTTCGCATTCATGTACTCGGCTGAGCGGATGCGCGCGATCTTCGTGGGGGTGCGAAACTGGGTGTACGCGACCTGGCAGGCCACCATGTTGGTTTCGTCGGAGTCGGTTAGCGAGACGACAATGTCGGCGTCGCTGGCGCCGGCTCGTTCAAGGACTTCCGGATACGCCGCGTGTCCTACTACCGTGCGAATGTCGAGTCGGTCCTGAAGTTCGCGAAGAACGTCGGGCCGTTTGTCGACTACTGTGACTTCGTTGGCCTCTTCTCGCGACAGGTGGTAGGCGGCAGACGAGCCGACCTGGCCTGCGCCGAGGATTAGAATTTTCATCGCGCGTAGTTTACATCAGATCGAGATTTGCATAACTCAAAACGAGCCATTTTGTGCCGGCATTTTCAAAATTGACTTCAACCCGTGCATGGGCACCCTGGCCCTCACAATTGAGGATGACGCCGTCACCGAATTTCTTGTGGTGCACGCGCTGCCCGAGTCGAATTCCCATATCGCTGCCTGGCGAAGTTGTTGTCTGTCTGCGACGAGGCGTCTTCTGCGAATGCAATGGTCGTGAAACCTGTACACGCGGCCTCACCTCTTCGACATGTTCATCGGGTATCTCGGCGATAAATCGTGATGGCTGGGCATAATTATCCATGCCGTGAAGACGACGCTGCTCGGCGTGCGTAATGTAGAGCGTCTGCATGGCGCGGGTGATGCCCACATAGCAAAGGCGACGTTCCTCCTCGAGCCCGTGCGGGTCGGCAATCGAGCGTTGGTGCGGGAACAGGCCATCTTCCATGCCGCAAATGAAGACAATCGGAAACTCGAGCCCCTTGGCCGAGTGCATCGTCATGAGCTGCACGCAGTCTTCCCAGGCATCCGCCTGACCTTCGCCGGACTCCAGTGCAGCATGCGCCAGGAACTCATCCAGCGGCGACATTTCTTCCGCCGGGTCTGGCTCGAAGCTTTTCGCGGCGCTGACGAGTTCCGCGAGGTTTTCGATGCGCGTTTCGCCCTTCTCGCCTTTTTCTTTTTGGAAGAACTCGACGAGCCCGCTGAGGTGGATAACGTGATCGACCTGGTCGTGAAGATCGAGCCCTTTGGTCTCGCGCGCCATGCGTTCGATGAGTGACATGAACGCATTCACGGCATTGGCAGCACGGCCATTCAGGTCGTCGCTGGCGACCGCAGCACCCGCGCGCCACATTGAGCAGGCATTGGCGCGCGCATAAGAGCGCATCATATCGAGCGTGCGCGCACCGATACCGCGCGTGGGCTTGTTGACGATGCGCTCGAAAGAGCTGTCGTCGTCGCGGTTTGAGATCAGCCGCATGTACGCCAGTGCGTCCTTGATTTCCATGCGCTCGAAAAAGCGCAGGCCGCCGTATACCCGGTACGGAATACGGGCGTTGATCAGCCCTTCCTCAAGCACTCGGGACTGGGCGTTCGAGCGATACAGGATAGCCGCATCGGCACGCAGATTGCCGTGGTCGATCCAGTCACGCAGGCGTCCCATAACAAAGTCGGCCTCATCGCGCTCGTTGTACGCGGAGTAGACCCTGATGGGCTCGCCCTCTACGCCTTCTGTCCAGAGGTTCTTGCCGAGGCGCGACGCGTTGTTCGCGATAACGGCGTTGGCCGCATTCAGGATCGTCGCTGTTGAGCGATAGTTCTGCTCGAGCTTGACGACCCTGGTGCCGGGAAAGTCCTTTTGGAACTGGTGGATGTGCTCAACACGAGCGCCTCGCCAGCGATAGATCGACTGGTCGTCATCGCCGACGACGAATGGTACGCCGTCGCCACCGGCCAGGAGGCGGAGCCACGCGTACTGGATCGCGTTCGTGTCCTGGAATTCGTCCACGAGCAAATGCTGAAAGCGGCGCCGGTAATGCGACAGCAGCTCGTCGTTGTCACGCAGCAGTTCATGCGCACGCAGCAGCAATTCCGCGAAGTCCACGAGCCCGCCGCGCTGGCATATCTCCTCGTAGGATTGGTACAGGGAAATCATCTGCCGGCGATTCGAGTCGCCTTCATCATCGAGGTGCTGGGGCCGCAGGCCTTCGTCCTTCTGCGCATTGATGAACCACTGGATCTCCTTCGGGGCCCAGCGGCTGTCGTCGACCTCGAGGTTCTTGAACAGGCGTTTGATCAGCCGCAACTGGTCGTCGGAGTCGATGATCTGGAAGCTCTGTGGGAGTTTTGCTTCGCGCCAGTGACGCCGCAGCATACGATGGGCCAGGCCATGGAATGTGCCAATCCAAAGGTGTTGCACAGGCACGTTGAGCAAGGCTTCAATGCGATGGCGCATCTCGGCGGCGGCCTTGTTGGTGAAGGTGACGGCGAGCAGGCTGTGAGGCGATATGCCCTCGACATCGATAAGCCAGGCGGCGCGATGCACGAGCACGCGCGTCTTGCCGCTGCCGGCACCCGCAATGATCAGTGCGGGTTCAGCGGGCGCAGTTACCGCCTGACGCTGTGCGTCATTGAGGTTTTCGAGGATTGGGGTGACGTCCATCTGGCGCTGACAATCGGACCTGAAGCCCGCCGGGGAAAGCGCGAAAGTTTAGCAGTATTACTGCTCCCAACGAACGCCAATTAAGTAACGAGTACGGTCATATTGGATACGAATATCGTTGGACACCTGCTCACGAAGCTCCGCCTCGGCAACGATGCTGATCCGGCGCGTCACGCGGTAGGAGGCCTCCAACTCACCCACTACCGACTCCTGTGTCTTGCGCCCGGCCGTCGGTTCGTGGAACGCAAAGGCATTCGGGAAGTCGTAGAGCCGATAGGCACCGCTTACCTCAAGGTCAAAGCGCCGGCCAGGTGACCAATGGAACTCGAAGCCGAAACTGTCCCGGGTGTAGTCGTTGTAGCCCACATGCTGGTCCGTACGCTCTGCGCGCTCGATATCAAAACCAAACCACATGCTGCTGCCGAGCCGCTGCCGGGCCCGCAGCGAAAGGGCCACATAGTCGTAGCGAATATTCGGGTTGCCAATGCGTTGCCGGCCATCCAGGTCGAACGCAGGCCTGTCGCCGTAGCGGCGGCTGTAGTAGTCGGCGGTCAGGCGCAGCAACGAACTGTCTGTGAACTTGAACTGGCTAAAGGCACTGACCAGGTAATACTCGTGGTCGTATTCTGGCAGTACGCCGGTCTCTTCATAGTTCCAAAGCTGACCTTTAACACGCAAGCCAATAGACAGCATCTCACCGGACTGCCTGGCGGAAAGCTCAGGACCGTAGCGCAGGTAGTTCATCCGGTCATCCACATCAACGCCTCCGACGTTTCGTGGCAATCCATTGTCGGGGTCGTAGTAAACCTCGTCATTCTGCGCGATCTTGAAAGCACTGTGCACGCGGCGCTCGCGGGACCCCTCCTTGCGGCGATATTCACTACCGAAACTCGCTTCGTGCAGATATTCGTTCGCGTTCTCGAGCGCCTCGTCAGGGTAGTAGCGGCCAGCGAGGCGGTAGGAACCGTAGAAGCCCTCGAACGGCAAGCTGTTGATCTTGTATTTCGCCGACAGGCTGACCGGCACGAACGAAGCGCTCTTGACCTCGGGTACGACCAGGGGTTGAGTGGCGTCAGAGAGGTCGATATACGGCTGGTCCGGCGATCGGAAAACATTGCTGTCATTGCCGAAGCCCACAACGGCATGCAACTCGAGGTCAGTGAACTCGCGTTTTTCCTTGCGCTCTTCGACAAGTACCTCGAAGTCGGTTGGCCGTTCCCGTTCGATACGAATACGGGAGATCGCAACGACGGCGAACTGCTGCAGCTTGGGATTGATGTTCTGATCGCGCGCGAGCCGGAACCAGCGCAGCGCCTCGTCCACTTCGCCCAGGGCATACGCGTTGAGGCCAAGGTTGTAATGTGTGGCGACACGAAGGGGTGGATCCCCGACCGCACGCAAGAGATGGGTCCTTGCCCGGATATGCTGCCCGGCCCGGTAATGGGCGATGCCGGTGTTGTAATGCAGCAGGGGTGTATCAATACCGCTTTCGGCCGCCTGACCGTAGCGCAGTAATGCGGCCCAGTAGAGGTCGTCTCGGAACAGTCGATTGCCATCTGCAAAGTACTGTTCTGCTGTCATAGCGTGCGCCGTGCCGACGGGCGACAACGTAGCGATGGCGGCTATCAGGGCGAGAGCCGCAGTGATGATAGTCCTGTTCTGCATGTAGAGCGTGGCCAAGCGTTATGTCAGGTATGGAAGCATATCCGTAATTGCGTTGCCGAAACTATGACGTGGCGCAAAAAAATCCCCCCGAGTGTGTCACAAACGGAGGGATTTTCGTGTTTTCAGCGTCCGGTGGCGTCTGCCAGCAGGCCAGGCAGCGGATCAGGTGGCGTCGTCGCTGTCCTCATCGTCGTCGTCGTCGTCACCGTCCTCATCGAATTCGTCTTCGTCGACATCCTCGCCGTCCTCGAAGTCATCGTCGTCTTCCATGTCGTCTTCTTCAGTGTCGTCATGCTCGAACTCGTCTTCCATTTCGTCCTCAGACTCTTCCTCAAACTCATCCTCGGACTCATCTTCCATTTCTTCTTCATCTTCCATTTCTTCTTCGTCTTCGATTTCTTCTTCAGACTCTTCCTCGGAACCATCTTCTGAATCATCGTCAGACTCTTGTTCTTCCCCCGACTCGTTCTCTTCCGGGTCTTCCCAGTCCTTGTCCTTGACGTCGCCGTCATCCGGGCCATCCATTTTGGCGATCGTGCTGTCAAGGTCGCCGGTATTGTCGATAACGACCATCGTGACGTCGAGATCGTCGAGACCGCCCTCGGCGCGGACCGCGGCGGGTGCAAATGCCACCAGGGTCAGCACCAGGACGGCAAAGAATACGTTCAGCTGCTTCATTGACCTACTCCGTTAGCTCACTTCTATACGCAACCGGAATGTGCGGTCACGGTCATCATGTTCCAGTCGCGCGAGTACCTCGCCGCCGGCAGGCGTCAATGCGATGAGCTCGAGCGGGAGAAAATTCTTGCCTTCCACCAGGCTGGTTTGCCATGCGATTTCCCGCTGTCCCGGGAATCCGGCCAGCTCGATGCCGTCGGGTAGAGTGACGGTCAGCGTCGCAGAGTCGAGAGGGGTCGCCGATGCAAAAACGAGGTTAATGGTGCGCGGTTCCTCAAGCGTCATCGCGATACCCGGAATGCTGGCATCAGGCTGCGGCAGCTCGGAGGTTGCCAAAAATGTGCCACCGACGAACCAGAGTACGAGGCCGGCCGCGACTGCTGAACCAAACCCGGTCATGATCCAGCGGTTACGCTGGCGGCGCGAGCCCTCGTGCGTTGCACGGGCCAATGCCTGATCAAAAAAACCTGCGTCAGCTGTAGACATTGGATAGTCCCTTAATAGCTCGAGGATCTCCTGATCCCGCTTGTCCGCATAATCGTTTGTGTCGCTTGTATGCATTTATCTGTCCTGCCTGATTCCTACACGAGGGTTTTCAGGAAAAGGTTCCCGATTCGACGAGGATTTCGCGCAGCCGCGCGCGGGCCCGGTGCAACCGGGACTTTACCGTTCCTATGGGGATTCCGATAAGCGTATGAATTTCATCCAGTTTATAACCTTCCGTATCGTGCAGAAGCACGACCAGGCGATGTTCGTCACTGAGCTGTGCGAGGGCCGCATCCAGCTGATTGAGCTTCTCGAGGCGCTGATGATCTCGTTCCGGGTTGTCAGTGCCCGCAAAGCCTTCCACGCCGCCGACGGGCAGGAAGCCCTCTTCGACCGTATGCATGCGGCGGCGGGCGAAGCGGCGTTGTTCGTCGACGAACAGGTTGTACATAACGCGTGACAGCCAGGAGCCGGGCTCTTCGATAGTGACGAGGTCGTCAAGCTTGCCGAACGCTTTTATCAGCAGTTCCTGAAACAGGTCTTCGGCCTCGGCCTTGCGTCCGGTCAGCCGAAACGCAAGGCGATACAGCCGGTCGAAGTGCGGTCGCACCAGCGTGTCGAACGTGTGTTTGTTTGCCTCGGCGCTCATGTAGTCCCGGAGTGTAATACGCCACCCTGGGCGTCACACTGATGCGATTGGCAGTTTAGATGCTCAGTTGAAACAACAGGTAGTGGTCGATGAGCAGCGCCGCGAACAGGAATCCAAGGTAACTGATCGAGAATTTGAAGGTTTTCATCGGCAATTCCATGTCATCCGGTACGCGGTACATCCGGATTGCGTAATACATGAAGAAAGCGTCCAGCATGATCGCAACAAGCAGGTAGATCACGCCGCTCATGCCAATCAGGTAGGGCAGGATTGTGACAAGGACAAGCAGGATCGTGTACAGAAGTATATTCAGTCGTGTATACGCTTCGCCGTGCGTAACAGGCAACATCGGAATGTCGACCTTTGCGTACTCTTCCTTGCGGGCGATGGCCAGCGCCCAGAAATGGGGCGGTGTCCACACAAACACGATCAGGAACATCAATAACGCACCGGCTTCGACCTCGTTCGTGACGGCGGTCCAGCCGAGGATGGGCGGCGCGGCGCCCGCGGCCCCGCCGATTACGATGTTCTGTGGAGTTGCCCGCTTCAGCCATGCCGTGTACACAACTGCGTAGCCGATGAGCGATGTGAACGTGAGGATGGCCGTCAGCGTGTTCACAAGGAATACGAGGATAAGCATCGAGATGATGCACAGGATCGTCGCGAAAACCAGCGCCGATTTTTCCGTCAGCTTGCCTTGTGGCAGTGGCCGTCCGCGCGTGCGCATCATCAGGATATCGATGCGCGCGTCCAGTACGTGGTTGTAAACGGCCGCCGCCGACGATGCCATGCCGATGCCGAGCGTGCCGAATATGAGTGCGCCGGCACCGGGCCAGCTTGGCACGGACAGGAACATTCCCACGATGGCAGTGAACACAATGAGCATCACTACGCGCGGCTTTGTCAGCTCGTAGTAGTCACGCCAGTTTGTGGAAGTTTCTACAATTGTATTCACCCAAGATTCCCATCTAGCCGATGCGGGACAGCTCCAGCAGGTGCTTGATGTCCTCGACCATGGCGCTGGGGTCGATGTCCGGGCGGAAATAAAGGACCAGATTTCCGAGCGGATCGACCAGGAAGTAGCCACCGGATTCGAGATCTGTGGGCCGTTTGTTTTCCAGCAAGTCATTGAGACCGCTGTCCTGCAGCGCTATCAGGCCTTTATGATTATCGGCAAGCAGCACTGTATCGGGCGGGGTATCGCCGTGCAAGAAGACCCGTAGCAAGCGGTCCATTTCCTTGCCAAGCATCAGGCGCGACTGGCGCAGCGTATATAACGAGTACTCGCAAGTCGCATCGCATTCTTCAGGATTCGCATAGATCAGGGCCCAGTGTCCGTCGGTCGCGGCGTGCAGCGCTGATGCGGGCAGGGCCTCGGTCAGGTTGCTGATGGGCTCGAGTAATGCCCCGTGGTTCGTGCGTCCCGCGGGCGCCAGCCCTGGTCCGGCAAAGTACAGCCAGGCGGCCAGGATAAGCGGTCCCAGGAAAACAGCGGCGATCAGCAGCAACTGAACACGGCCTTTTCTCGTCTTGTTTGTCGTCATTATTTGAAGCGTTTCTTACGGTAATTCCAGATCAGGAGACCGGAGAGTACGGCGCCCATCGCAAACCATTGCAGGGCGTAGCCAAAATGCTTGCCCGGGCCGAACTCGGTGGGCACCCAGTGGCGGAAGAAGCCATGCTCTTCCTCGTGATCCATCAACAGTACAAACGGCTGCACGCTGCGGCCAAGCGCTGCGGCGACCTCCTCAGATGATGGATAGACTGCGCCTTTCGGCCAGTCGTCCCCGGCATTGACGGCCTCGCCCATTTTCATTCCGGCGCGAGGCAGGGAGCCGGCGCGGCCACGTACAGTCAGGCGGCCAGTTGGCAGATCCAGACGGGAGCCATCCAGTGGCTCGGCCGTCTTCTCTATCCAGCCGCGATTAACAAGTAACACGGGTTCTCCGCTGAGCCCGACGAGCGGCGTAATCACATAATAGCCGTACCGGCTGTTGACGATGATGTTTTCCAGCAGGATCTGGTGCTCGCCGTCATAAGAACCCGTCGCCTGCAGGCGCTGGTATGGACGAACGTCCATCCCGTTCTGCCAGCGCGCGAATACCTTTTCGTCTTCAAAAAGCTGCTGGTTTGCCCGTTTTTCAAGGCCCCGACTTATCTGCCAGGCGCCGAGGCCCGCGAACTGAACGACCAGGATCGCGCCGATCAGGAGAGGTAACCAGGAAGGTAATGGCTTTTTCGTTTGGATGTTCACGCTATACTGCGCGCTCTTCTTTCGTATGTAATGACTATGAAGTTTATTGTCTTCATCCTGCTGGCAGCGATTCTGATCAGCCTCGGCTCGGGGTTGTTCTATCTTGCCAGCAAGAATCACGACTCTCACAAGGTGCAACGGGCATTGCAGATTCGCGTCGCGTTGTCAGCCATCCTTGTGCTCTTCCTGCTCGTATCCTACCTGATGGGCTGGCTGCAGGCCTGAGCAAAAAGCAAAACGGGCGCCGAAGCGCCCGTCTCAGAACTCAGAACCTTCAGGCGGCTGTTATATCCAGTAGACGAAGACGTACAGGCCGATCCAGACCACGTCGACAAAGTGCCAGTACCATGCGACGGCCTCGAAGGCGAAATGCTTGTCCGCGGTAAAGTGTCCTTTCAGCACCCGGAAGAAAATGATCGTCAGCATGATCGCCCCGATCGATACGTGCATGCCGTGGAAACCCGTCAACATGTAGAACGTCGAGCCGTAGATGCCGGACGACATCGTCAGGTTCATCTCGTGATAGGCGTGCAGGTATTCAACGCCCTGCAGGTAGACGAACACGAAGCCAAGCAGGAACGTTGCGGCCAGGAAAACTGACAGCTGCGCACGCTTGCCTGCGATCAGCGCGTGATGCGCGATCGTTACCGTAATCGACGATGTCAGCAGCAGCGCAGTGTTGATTAACGGCAGGCCGAATGGCGGCATGGCCTGGTACTCGCCGCCAACGTTACCCGGGCCGTTCGTCGGCCAGGTGCTCTCATAGCCTTCCCAGAGAAGCAGGTTCGTAAAGAAGTTGTTGCTCTCGCCACCCAGCCAGGGAATGGACATGTTGCGGGCGTAGAACAATGCGCC
>Ga0209344_10002413_pt1 | contig 20823 bp, 19 predicted proteins | sample Cruoilmetagenom6_FD_187293 | JGI IMG/M metagenome (GOLD analysis project Ga0209344, IMG submission 187293) | Oil polluted marine microbial communities from Coal Oil Point, Santa Barbara, California, USA - Santa Barbara Oil Seep Sample 6 (SPAdes)... | ecosystem: Environmental > Aquatic > Marine... | reverse complement strand
CAGCGGCCTGTTTGACGACGCAGGCCTGCGCGCGCGCGGCATCACCAACGCCATCGCCACCGATGTGGGCGCGGGCACCAGTTACTCGATGCTGCAAACCCTCAACGAAGGCTACAAGGTGCTGCAACTGCAAAACCAGCCCCTGCACCCCCTGCGCGCCTTTCACTGGATCACCCGTGGCAATGCCGTCGCCCTGGGCCTTGAGGACAGGATCGGAACGCTCGACGCGGGCACCGAGGCGGATATCGTCGTCCTGAACCCGCGCGCGACAGACGCAATGGCGCTGCGCTGCGACCGGGCCACAGACCTGTTTCAGGAGTTGTTCATCTTGATGATGATGGGCGACGACCGCGCCATCGTGCAGACCTATGCTGCGGGCACGCCGTCAAAGCGGGCCAGCGCGCAAGTCAACCTGCAAACCGGCTGATCGTGCGCGTGGTCGGGAATGTTCATGGCACAGGTGCTTGCGCTGCCTTGTGCCATGAACTCTATCGCGATCAGGTCCGGCGGCGGCGACGCCCCATCATCCCAAGCCCGGCCATCCCGGCCAGAAGCAGGGGCAGACTGGCGGGCAGCGGCACCGCACTCATGGTTTCAAAATCCCACGTCGTGGTCGTGCCATTGATGGAGAGTGAGATGTTATCGAAATACCCCACCTCGGACGGGTTATAGCTGCCGATACCAACGCTGACCCCGATCAGTGATGCCCCGCCAAAGCCCGCATCGAAGGTCGAGAGCCAATCGTCCAGCGTATGGTTCGGCGGACCGGCTAAGGACGAACCAACACCGAACATCCCGGTATTCCACGCCCGGCCCTGGTTCAGATCAATTGTCGTGGTGACCCAGTCGCCCTGTGTCGGGGTGATATAGGTAGTGGAATTCGCTCCCTGGGCGTAGGGCTCAAACACCAGTTGGCCGTACCCGTCGCCGGCGTAACCGGTGTTGAGAAACTCCAACTTGACCGAGGGTGCGGCAACGCTTGTTCCTGTGGTGTCATACCATGTGTAGGACAGTTGGAAATCCTTGTTGATAACGTCGCTCACAGAGCCAAAATTCTGGCTGATCCCGATTTCCGCCTTGGCCGCGTTGGTGGCGTCGGTGGTCAGCTTGACCACACCGGTCCCTGCCGGTGCGTTTGCTTCCAGATTGCCCCCAGCACCGCTGACATTGACGATTTCGGCGGTTCCGCCGGGACGCGTATCGTTCTCGTACCACCCCTGCGAACCATCCGTCGCTGTAACAGTTGCCGCATTGGCACCGAACGCCAGACAAATCGCGCCGGTCGTTGCTAAAAATATCTTTTTCACTTCACTTCCCCCACTCTATAAAACCAAAAATGTGTTTTCGATCATGTAGCTTACCTGTTGGTCTCGCCGTCAGGCATTGCACCAACATAATTCAAATGGACTACTGATCGCCCAGACCGTGGACCAACGGACCCTCACCAGTCAAGTACATATACCCGCCTTGCGGGGGCATATGCTCCGTGAGCGTTTGAAGGTGAGTACCGAACGAACCAGCGTATCCGTATCTGCAATGCAGCATCGAGCATTGCCTTTGCTCAGCAAACTCGCTGAACAGGCCTTGGGCGCATCAAGAATGTGCGGCAGGGCCTGTTTGCCATTTGGGCAAGTGTGGTTAGATGGAGCGAGATGTCCGCTTCTATCTTTAAATTTTGTTTTATTGAAAATTGCGCTCATTTTGGCTGTGTTGATAGGGAAAAAAGTGAGGAGATTGCCATGCCCGTCCACCACAGGTGGGTAAATCCCACCGTTCCAGCGGCGTTGTTAGTATTAATTTCGTCAGCAACCGGACACGCTGACCCCATGCACCGCCACCACCTTCATGGCCATCTCTCGTCGATGAGACGGCCTTAAGACTTTTTTCCAAGGGCTTCCTTGAGCAACTCATTCTGCATGCTCATCTCCGCATACATCTTCTTGAGGCGGCGGTTCTGTTCGGCCATGTCCTTCATCTCGGCAATCAAAGATGCGTCCATACCGCCAAACTTAGCCCACCATTTGTAAAAGCTGGCACTGCTCACCCCATGCTCGCGGCACAGCTCAGAGACCGGCACGCCGCCTTCCGCCTGCTTCAAGACAGCCATGATCTGCGCGTCGCTAAATCGTCCGTTCTTCATCGTAAATCTCGTCAGATACCTTGCCGAGAAAATTCTACTTTTGAACACCACTAATTTTAGGGGGGATTACCCTTGGTGGTTACGATGCGCCAGAAACCCTCTCTTATCAAATCACCCTAAACTGGCCCATTGGCGCTGACGTCAGGCAACTCGCTCGGAGTTCACCAACGGAAATGCTAAAGCAGGCGCCTCACATGCGCATGCCGCGGGCGTTGGTTTCTACATAGTTATCGACTTTTTCAGTGAACCTCTCAGCCTTTTTAATATTATTATCGATCATTCTCAGCTCCTCTTTGGTCACGTCGATAACCTTGCGGATGTCCTCTTTTTCCTTCGATCTGAGCGATGACCGATTGATCTCTTTCTCTATGATCTTGACCATGCGGCGCATAGCGTCTCGATCAGCTGACATCTGCCCATGAAGCTCATCAAAATTATCAAGAGCCCCCTTCATTACTTTGAGAGCTTTGACTGCTCTACGGCCGTATTCGCGGGCACCAGTGGCCAGTTTGTTCATCCAAGTCTTCCACTCCCTCGGCCGCCGGCCCGGCGTGCCGTAGTTTACCGATAGTGGTGCCAGCTTCGTGACCAAGCTCCTGCGCATGTCCTCAAAGCTGTCGTCATAGCGATATTTGGAGCTCGACCAGCCCACAGCTCTGTCTCCCGGAGCATTGCGAGCTGCTTCCCGGCGAGCTTCGAATTGCTCTTCGGTCTCGTTCTTCTTGCGGCGACCTGGCAGGCGCTTCTTCTTCTCGTATGTCGGCGCCACCACCGCATGGATATGCGGTGTCGTCTCATCGAGATGCAGATCCGCAAGGACCAGGTCGTCGCCGAACTGCTCTTGCAGCCACTGCATCGCAAGTTCGTTGAAGCGATCTGCATTCGCTGGATCCGCTTTGTAGAAAGAGGGAGATAGCCCTAACACAAGCGTAAGGTATGGCGTCGAGGCTTGTTTGGCAGGTTTCTTAGATTTCGTGCGCTTGAACCATGCAGCCAGCTCTTCGTCTACAGATCCGCTGCCACCATGCAGGCGTCTATTCAGATGCGATCTGGCCGGATCGATCTGGCTCTTCCCGAGAGCTGATCGATTCTGGCAGTGGTTGCTGAGAGCGCGGACGTCCTGGCGGCTGGCTGTTCTTATGTTGAAAACGAGTTCTGTCATGCAGACGATATGCGCGAGATCGTGCAAGCCAGGTTAAGTTCGTGAGCGAAGTTTCATTGCCCATAATGAGACTTCGGCCCCTCCCGCTACGCGGGCCCCTCCGAAGTCCCCTGATGGGTGGGGGCTACGCCCCTCAACCCCAAGCCGTCGTGGCGGCTTGGCACTCATCAATATCGACGATCCCAATGGCTACCTGATGGTCTCGTTATCGCCGATGCCAACGACATCGAAAAAGTCCGGCCGGTTTCATCGTTCTGGAACGCGTGGCCGCACTTGAACCCACGGCAGAGCCCGACATTCAGACGGGGGTCACTGTGAACCCCGTCCAGCCTGCCCCCGGTACGGGGTCCACGGTGAACGGGGTACGGGGTTCACGGTGGACCCCAAACCATCCTAAAACCATCCATAAACCACCTACGCGCAGGCGCGAGGCGGCGGAGGAGGTTGAAGATCTTGAATCTGAGAAAATCTTGGTGGCCTATCCCGAGGACAGGGTCCGAGACCGGCGAACTAGTCTGCGCCTGACCGCTTCGGCCCTAAAGGCCGGGGTGAAGCCCGATGATCTGAAGCAGGCGGTCAAAGCTTATGCCAAGGAAAGCGAGGGCTATACGCGCAGCAAGGTCTGTTTCTCGGACAACTGGCTCAAGATGCGCCGATGGGAAAAGCGACTGGCCCAGATCCAGGTCGACCGCGAAAAGGCGCGAGAGGCCGAAGCCAAAGGCCGTGCCAGCCTCGCCAAATGGATCTACGAGCGCCATCCTCTGTGCCGCCATATCACGAACCGGCAGATCGAGGATTTGATCGCTTCAAAGCTGGTGACGCCCGAGCAGGTGCGCGCTGCGGGGTTGCAGGTGTGAGAGCATTGGCGAAGTCTGGGATACAGCTACCAATGCAGCCAATCTTTATGGTGTTCAGATCATATTGCACCCTTATGATTTGGAGATCATATTGACAATTTATGATCCAGGGGTCATACACAGTGGCAGGAGAACCGCCATGAAGCACCTCGTTCGTACATCAAAAAACTTGGGCCACGCAATTCGCCAGGCTCGGAAGGCCAAGAACCTGACCCAGAAGGAACTCGCCGCTATGAGCGGCGTCTGGCAGGAGACAATTTCCAAGATCGAGAACGGCAGCGGGGGCACAAAGCTGGAAACGCTATTCGATTTGATCGCGGCCTTGGACCTCGAAATCACAGTGACCGAGCGCAGCAAAGGCACATCTGACGGGCTTGAGGACATTTTCTGACATGGGCCGCAAGCGCAGCTACACACCGCTGAACGTGTTCCTGAACTCGCGGCTCGTGGGGCAATTAGTACGTGAACCCTCCGGCGGCGTCAGTTTTGCCTATGCACGAGACTGGCTCGAGTGGGAGCACCGGATGCCGGTGTCGCTATCGTTGCCATTGCAGGAGAACCGCTACAGCGGCGCACCTGTGATGGCCGTCTTTGACAACCTGTTGCCCGACAGTGATCTCATTCGCCGAAGGATCGCAGAGCGCGTCGGGGCCGAGGGCGTCGATGCCTTTAGCTTGCTGTCCCAAATCGGGCGGGACTGCATCGGCGCGCTGCAGTTTCTGCCCGACGGGCAAGAGCCCCAACCAATGTCCGAGTTGACTGGAGAACCTGTCGACGAGGCGCAGATCGGGGCCATTTTGAGCGACCTCGATTTAGCGCCGCTGGGTATCCGCCGCGAGAATGACTTCCGAATTTCTGTCGCAGGCGCGCAAGAAAAAACGGCGCTGCTTCGTAAAGATGGCCAGTGGATAGAGCCAGCCGGCACGACGCCAACCACGCACATCATCAAGCCGCAAATAGGCAGACTGCCCAACGGTATGGACCTATCCGACAGCGTTGAAAACGAATACGTTTGTCTAAAGCTGATGAAGGGGTTTGGACTTCGGGCAGCGAATGTCGAAATGGCTCAGTTTGGCGACAAGAAAGCCTTGGTGGTTGAGCGTTTTGATCGGCGCTGGACGTCTGATGGCCGCTTGATCCGTCTGCCGCAGGAGGATTGCTGCCAAGCATTGTCTGTTGTGCCTACCCAGAAGTACCAGAACGAGGGCGGCCCAGGGATCTCAGATATCATGGATCTATTGTTGGGAAGTGATGACCCCAACAAAGACCGGTACGATTTTTTCAAAGCGAATGTCCTGTTCTGGTTGCTGGGTGCAACAGACGGCCATGGTAAGAACTTCAGCGTCAGCCTCTTACCTGGCGGTCGCTTTCGCATGACACCGCTATACGACATTTTGACGGCGCAGCCGACTGTCGATGCGCGACAGATCGAACGAAAGTACTTCAAACTGTCCATGAATTTCGGCAACTCAAACCACTACAAGGTTTCGAATATCGTTGGTCGGCACGTCGTGGAGACCGGAGTTCAATCCGGCTTGTCCCGCGCACTCGTGCAGGACCTGTTCGAAGAGCTACAGGAGACCTCGCACGCGATCGTTGAGGCCACATTCAATCAGCTGCCAGAGGGTTTTCCAGAGGAGTTACTTTCTTCGATCGATGCTGCTCTGAAGGCTAGGTTGCACCTGTTGAGTTGAAGCTTAACGGCATGGCTGCGCCCAAATATCCGGCGCAAACCATGATCAGACCGCCTTGGATGAGGCTCCCAGTCTACCCAATCCGCCCCCAAAATCCGGATTTTCGGCCATGGCTTTTTCGAAGCTCAGCCATATACGCCTCATGTTCCATGACGCCTTCCGGAAGGAAAGGATCAGCAGCCACGGCCAGCAGGACGAGTTTTTCCAAATACCTCGCCCCATGCCCATATGCCTTGGATCGCGCCGCCTTGAGGATATCGTCTAAAAGCGCGCGATAGAGGATCGTTGCCGCCGCCTGATGCTCATGTTCCAGCGTTTCTGCCGTTTTGGGCAAGCTGTGCCAGAGGACTCCATCCCAATGAGCGTGATGCTGAAGGATGACCTGCGCAGCGAGGTCAAGGCGTGGCCAATCGAGATAAAACCGCAAGGCTAATTCCGGGACCGAATGGGACAGGCCATACTGCAAAGCCCTTGTCTCGGCTTCAATGTCATCAAAGTCAGGTAAGTTTTTCAGATAATCGCGCAGGATCTCGGCGGAAAGTCGGCTTTCAAAGCACTGCCAGCGCAGCGCTTGCGCTGCTGTTTTGTCATCCAATGCTTCTAAAATAGAAGCTTCAATCTGGACCCTACTGGGTGACAGCGCGTCATCCTGACCTTTGACGCGTGATCCAGGTTTGCGCACCCATTCCAGAGCTTCATCGGCGCGACCCGCAGTCAGCAAACGCACAGCCATACCCTGAACATCCTGCATATGTGGCTTTTTGGCGCTTTCCAGGGCGATCATCAGGTCGATATCACCGCGTGCCTCAGCAAGTGTTTGGCGCATTTCTGACCACTGCGAGGTCATGGAATAATGCCAGCGATCCGTCGAAATCTTAGCCTCTTCAAGTTTGCGCTGCGCAATTGCGGCGTCGAGCTCCTCATCCCATTGCGCCAGCGTAGGTTGTGGTAGATGTGGCGCGATGGCCTTGGTCAGGTCGGCCAGATAGCCATGCGTGGTTTCGCCAAGGTGTGCCATTATTTTATCAGGCAGCAACGCGGCCTCGGAGGCGCTCAGCTGTGCCGCCAATTTCCCGGCGCTTATGATTGCCAGATAATAGACATCCTGAACATGGCCTGATGAATCGTCGACCCGTTCGAACACACGCTCGTGGGTGGCAATGAACCGTATGAAACGGTCCATCGCCATATCCGGAGCGGCCGGTACAAGCTCGGCCTCGATTGTGTCGGTCAGGCTTTGCAGATCATCGCGAAAGGCGCGGGCTTTATCCCACTCGACAAAGCTTTTGGCACGTTCCAGCCCCGACAGCCGTCGGTCGATCAGCTTGGCAATGCCTTCCGGCCCGGATTTCGCGGCGAGTGCCGCTTTGACCTGACGGCGAAAGCCCGCGTTGCGCTCGGCCTCATCCAGCACTAGTTGGGCAAGCTTTTGAGCGGGCAACTCGGTCAGTTTTTCGATGGAAAGAGAGGGTTTTCGAGCCATGGATCAGGTCACTTCATCTTGCGAGCTAACCGGCCTTTCCAGGCGCGTGTAGGGACGGTTTTCTTCGGAATAGTTCGAGTCAATTGATAGCTTTTATCCTGAGAACTTCGTAAGCAGGTTTTCCATGATGAAGCCGTACGTGTTCTGGAGATTGTTAAAGCGCTTCGTTTCAACCAGACTTGCGTCCAGATCAGTGTCACGTTTGTAGCTCGGAAGCGGAAAAACTCTTGCTGGGCGAACTTATGTGATCTCACGCCGTTTCCGTTCAGTTCGAGTACACGCGTTGCATTTGTGTGGTTAAGTGAGCCTGCAGGTGCAGTGGAGTAACCGGTCTATATTTCGTCATGGTAACCTTAATACTCTCAATGTTATTATGAAATAACATAAAATGTGACTCGAGTGGCGGCGTTAGATTTTGGAGCTAAGCGGTGAAAATTGACATTAATGTTTTCTCAGCGTAACGTATGTCAGCTTAGTGTCGCCTGGAGATATCATTATGGCTGTTTCGATCAAAACGCCCAGAGCGGCACGTAAAGAGCTCGTGACACTTGGAGAAAACATTCGTGTTGCGCGACTGCGCCGCAAATTGACCGCTGAGATTGTCGCGCAGCGCGCTGGTACAACGCGGCAGACCATCGCCAAGATCGAAAGCGGCAACCCTGCAGTCAAGATCGGCACTTACGTTGCTGTATTGCAGGCGCTCGGCCTCTTGAAAGGTTGGGGGGATATCGACGATCCGGTTGGCGAGCAGATGGCCCTGGATGACCTCCCGCAGCGCGCGAGACTGAAAAATGGTTGAGGTCTGGATCGACTGGAAAGGATTGAAACAGGTCGGCACGCTCCACCGCACAGCGGGGCGGGGCCGAGAGCGGGTGTCCTTTACCTATCATGACGATTGGCTTGCCGACGAAAATGCCTTCGGGCTTTCGCCAAACATGCCTCTCGTCAAAGGGCAATTCGTGCCTGAGGCTGGGCAGGACATGCTTGCGCCCCTTGGGGATTCTGCCCCTGACACTTGGGGCAGAACGGTGATGCGGCGCTACGAGGGGCACATGGCAGAGGGCGAGGAGCGACGTCCGAGAACGCTGCAAGAAACCGACTACCTGCTTGGGGTGAATGACGAGACCCGTTTGGGTGCGCTGCGCTTCAAGGTTGATAGCGAGTTTCAAGCGCGCGAAGGCATCGGCGTGCCTGCGCTCGTAAGCCTCGGGGATTTGCTTCATGCGTCTCAGCGCGTTCTGCGCGGGGAGGAGACCGCTGAGGACCTCAAGATGCTGTTTGCACCGGGCAGCTCGCTAGGTGGCGCACGGCCGAAGGCCAGCATTCTTGACCAGCACGGACGTCTTTCTGTCGCCAAGTTCCCAAAAGAGACGGACGCCTATTGCGTGGAACGCTGGGAAGCCATTGCACTGGAATTGGCAAGACGCGCCGGAATCACGGTTTCGGATCACACGCTTGAGATGGCGGGCAACAAGCCTGTTTTCTTGTCCCATCGGTTTGACCGGAACGATGACGGCAGGATCCCGTTCATCTCAGCCATGGCGATGCTGGGCGGCAAAGATGGCGACAGCTACAGCTATTTGGACTTGGCAGATATTATCACCTCGGAAAGCGTCACTCCCGACCAAGACCGTGAGGAGCTCTACAGGCGGGTCGCCTTTTCCATTCTCGTCACGAACCTCGATGACCATATGCGCAATCACGGATTTCTGCGTGGACGGGGCGGATGGCACCTCTCACCGGCCTACGACATCAACCCTGTTCCGAACCAACCACGCATGCTCAAAAGCTACGTTGATGACGACAATCCGGATGCCAGTATTGCTCTGCACCGCGCGCAATATGAATCCTATCTTCTCGAACGCGGCGAGGCAAATCGCATCATTGCAGAGGTCGCAGAAGCGACTATGGCTTGGCGCGACGTTGCCCGGGCTTTGGGGGCTGCGGAGAGGGAAATCAAAGAGATGACGACAGCCTTCGAGCACGAGGAAGCGGATCTGGCGCGAGCGTAAACTGGGGCAGCTGTCGCCTCTCGAGGACAAAGCAACACACCAGTGTGAAATTTACGCTGAAGCGCAAGTCTGGAAAAATTACGCTGCAGCGTAAGATGTCGAGAATAATGGCCGCTGCGATCGCAGAAGTTCCTGCGCCCTTTCGGAGCAGGTTGACGAGACCAGTTTAATTCTGAGTGCCAAACCCAGATCCTCAGTGCCGTGTTTCCGATTGCTGACAGGACAAAGCCCGGCAATGTTTCTACATTACACCAAGAAGGTCCGGCAGCGTATCAGAGCCACTCAGACTCAGCAGAAACGCATTGAACAAAATCGCTAGGAACGGGGCATTATTGGTGGAGGTGTCGATGATCTCCCAAACCAACGAAGGAAGGTGCAATGATTGAATTCGTTGGCCGCATCGCCGCAATTGCGTTCCTCATTCTTGCACTGACCCTAACGGTTTGGCTCTACATCCTCCTGCCTGCAGGGATGGCTGAACGGAGAAATAGAAGCGCAACGATCTGGGTCTTGATATCATTCGTCGGAAGTCCGCTGCTCGCAATCTTGCTGCTGATGGCACTTGGCGAGAACAGAGAATAGCGTGAAACGCTGCGCTTTCTGTTTGGCTTTCACGCCCCGACCGTGAACAGAACAAAAACAGAATGTTTAGACAAATGTTTAGACTCGCTCTCCGGCGCTTCGCTGAAATCTGATAAGTCATTGATTTTGAATGGAGGCGAGTAGGAGAATCGAACTCCTGTACACGGATTTGCAATCCGGAAAATTTTGCTGATTTTAAAGGGAAAAATTGTAAACGGACTTGTTTCGTTCAGGGTCACTTTTCAATAGGTTACGAGGCCCAAGTAAACGGTTTTTCTCAGTCTCCCGCTCTGGCGAAAGGGCAAAGAAAAACCGCTGAGGGGGCGGCCACCCACCTCAACGGCATAGAAGAATATTTCCGTCCCAATGCTTACGGCATTTCCGGTCTAACCTCAACCCAATTGGCGGTGAGACCATGAGCTGGCGCATTGCAAATGAATGCGCCGAGCGCCGCTTTGGCAGCGCCGCGCGCAAGCAGATCATCATGTTCCTAGCCGACAAAGCGAGCGACGATGGCTCTGGTATCTGGTGTTCGAAGGGGACCATCCAGCGCCACACAGAGCTCAGCGAGAGCACGGTCAAGCGCACCATCATCGACTTCCTGCGCGAAGGCATTCTGATTGAGACGGTGCGGCGGCACTGCAAGAATGGCTACACCGTCATTTACCGCATCGTTCTGGAGCGCGTGCCCTGGTGCGCAGCCAGGGTGTTGCTTCATGCTGAACGGGATGACCACAGGCAAGCTAAGCTTGCCGCTTCGCCTCCTTTCAACTAGTTTCAACCCATATCCCTCAGAGAGGACATTTTCGAAATGCCCAACGAAGACATTTTGACCGTCAAAGAGCTCGCTGAGTATCTCAAGATAGCTGAGAAAACGGCATATCGGTTTGCATCTGAGGGCAAGGTTCCCGGGTTCAAGGTGGGGAGCGCATGGCGGTTTCGTAAAAGCGAGATCGACCGCTGGATTGCCGAGCAGGAACAAAAACAAGAAGGGGAGCAAAAATGACGGGACAACAACAGGCAGAGGCATTGCGCCGCGAAATCTGGCAAATTGCAAACCGCGTGCGGGGCGCGGTTGATGGCTGGGACTTCAAGCAGTTCGTCCTGGGCGCGTTGTTCTATCGCTTCATCAGCGAGAACTTTACCAGCTACATCGAAGGTGGTGACGATAGCATCAACTATGCAGGCATGGCCGACGCAGACATCCCCGATGAAGCAAAAGTCGATGCGATCAAGACTAAAGGGTACTTTATCTATCCCAGCCAGCTTTTTCAAAATGTGGCCAAAACCGCGAGCAAGAACGACAGCCTGAACACCGACTTGGCGGAAGTCTTTTCGGCGATCGAAGCTTCAGCGAGTGGCTATCCATCCGAAGAGGATATCATTGGCCTCTTTGCTGATTTCGACACCACCAGCAACCGCCTTGGCAACACGGTTAAGCAAAAGAACGAGCGTCTGACAGAAGTCCTCAAAGGTGTCGCAGGCCTGCCGTTGAAATTCGACGAAAACGAGGGCGACCTCTTTGGCGACGCCTATGAGTTTCTGATCTCAAACTACGCCGCCAACGCGGGCAAGTCAGGCGGCGAGTTCTTCACGCCAACCCACGTATCAAAACTCATCGCCAAACTGGCCATGCACAACCAAACCAGCGTCAACAAGATCTACGATCCGGCGGCAGGGTCTGGGTCGCTGCTTTTGCAGGCCAAGGATGAGTTCGACAAACACATCATCGAAGACGGCTTCTTCGGGCAGGAAATCAACTACACCACCTACAACCTCGCCCGCATGAACATGTTCCTGCACAACATCAACTACGACAAGTTCAACATTCAACACGGCAACACGTTGATGGAGCCGCACTTCGGCGATGACAAGCCGTTTGACGCCATCGTGTCGAACCCGCCCTATTCGGTGAAATGGAAGGGCGCGGATGACCCGACGCTGATCAACGATGAGCGTTTCGCCCCCGCAGGCGTGCTGGCCCCGAAGTCGAAGGCCGACTTTGCTTTTGTCCTTCATGCGCTGCACTACCTGTCGGCCAAGGGCCGCGCTGCGATTGTTTGCTTCCCTGGTATATTCTACCGTGGCGGGGCAGAGCAGAAGATCCGCAAGTATCTGGTCGACAACAACTATGTAGAATCGGTGATCGCTCTCGCGCCCAACCTGTTTTTCGGAACGACCATTGCAGTGAACATCCTGGTGCTCGCCAAGAACAAGACCGACACGGCCGTTCAGTTTATCGATGCGACGGGGGAGGAGTTCTTCCGCAAAGGCGTAAACATCAACATCATGGAAGACCGGCATATTGCCGAGATCATGACGATGTTCGACAGCAAGGAGAACGTGCCACACGTTGCGGAGACTGTGAGCTATGACAAGATTGTTGAAGCAGAATACAACCTGTCTGTCAGCGCATTTGTAGAGCCCAAGGATACCCGCGAAGTCGTCGATATCAGAGAGCTGAATTCCAAAATTGCGACCACGGTCGCCAGGATTGATCTGCTGCGCTCAGACATCGACGCCATTGTCGCGGAGATTGAGGCATGAGCAAGCTGGGTTTTCTGGAAAACCTGCTTGATGGAGCTTCTGTCAACTGGACGCCGTTGGGTGAACTGGGTGATTTGGTTCGTGGAAACGGTTTGCCGAAGTCTGACTTCACCGAAACTGGCGTACCCGCGATCCACTACGGCCAAATCTATACTTTTTATGGGCTTTCAACTGAAAAAACCGTCTCGTTTGTTTCACCGGAGACCGCTGCAAGCCTGAAAAAAGTGGAAACGGGCGATGTGGTAATTACCAATACCAGCGAAAATTTCGAAGATGTAGGAACGCCACTGGTCTATTTTGGAAAACAGCAGGCCGTAACCGGCGGGCATGCAACAATATTCAAACCCAACAGGTCGGTGCTGGGGAAGTATTTCGCGTATTTCACTCAAACGCCTGCTTTCGAGAAAGAAAAGCGCAAGTATGCGAAGGGAACAAAGGTTATTGACGTCTCTGCAAAAGACTTGGCTAAGATCCTGATACCTATCCCTTGCCCCGAGAACACAGAGAAATCGCGCGCGATCCAAGCGGAGATTGTTCGGATTCTGAATAGCTTCACCGAGCTGACAGCCGAGCTGACAGCCGAGCTGACAGCCGAGCTTAAGGCCCGTAAGCAGCAATACAACCATTATCGAGAGCAATTGCTAGACTATGAGGGCCAAGACGTTGAGCATTTGCCGATGGGTGACGAGCGGGTAGGATCCTTTACGCGCGGCGGCGGCCTTCAAAAGAAAGACTTCGCAGAGTCTGGAGTGGGCTGCATTCACTACGGTCAGGTTTACACCCACTACGGGACCTATGCCCACACAACAAAAAGCTTTGTTTCAGAAGAGTTTGCGAAGAAAGCTCGCATGGCAAAGCCGGGCGATTTGGTGATTGCGACAACGAGCGAAAACGATGAAGACGTCTGCAAGGCCGTGGCTTGGCTTGGCGATGAGGATATCGCGGTTAGCAGCGACGCATGCTTCTACTCACACAAGTTAAACCCCAAATTTGTCGCTTACTTCTTCCAAACGGAGCAGTTTCAAAAACAAAAACGGATTCACATTACCGGCGCAAAGGTTAGACGCGTTAATGCCGACAACCTCGCCAAGATATTGATCCCTGTTCCCTCTGCCGAAGAGCAAGACCGCGTCGTCAACATCCTCGACAAGTTCAACACGCTGACCGCTTCGCTGAGCGAAGGCCTGCCGCGTGAGATCAAGTTACGTCAGCAGCAATACGAACACTACCGCGACCTGCTCTTGAGCTTCCCTAAGCCTGAGGAGGCCGCATAGATGAGCCAGACCCTCGAGGAGATCGCACAACAGCTGCATGCAGCCGATAAGAAGGTGCAGTTGATCTATGCCTTCAATGGCACCGGAAAAACCAGGTTATCCCGTGCCCTAAAAAATCTGATTGCTCCCAAGGCTGAAGACGGTCAGGAAGGCGAGCTCTCGCGTGAGAAAATACTTTATTACAACGCTTTCACCGAGGACCTGTTCTATTGGGACAATGACTTGGAAGGCAATGGAAACGCCAAATTGGTGATCCAGCCGAACACGTTCACTGAATGGATCTTGGCCGAGCAAGGGCAAGAGCCAAATATCACCAGGAACTTTCAGCGATACGCCAATGACAAGCTGACGCCCACGTTCAACCAAGAATATACAGTTCAAACCAAAGATGAGCTTGGGCAAGACAAAGAGATCTTGATTAAGGCTTTCTCTGAAGTCACATTCTCGGTCGAAGCTGGTGGGGATGAGGAAACCGGTAACTTCAAGATATCCAAGGGTGAAGAAAGCAATTTCATCTGGAGCATATTTTTCACCCTCCTTGAAGAAGTGGTATCGGTTCTCAGCATTGCCGAGGTCGGCGATCGACCAACAGAACAGTTCAATGGGCTGCAGTACGTATTTGTCGATGACCCCGTCAGCTCGCTTGATGAAAACCACTTGATCGAATTGGCGGTGAACCTAGCGGACCTGATCAAGGCTGCGCCATCGCAGCTGAAATTCGTGATCACCACCCATAACCCTCTATTTTACAACGTTTTGCACAACGAACTTGACCTAAGAAAGCAGGGTAAGAAAGAAGGGTGCTATCTGCTTGAGCGGATGGAAGATGGGACCTTCAATCTGAACGTCAAATACGGCGATGCGAACAAGAGTTTTTCCTATCATTTGCATTTGAAGAAGGTGTTGGAGGAGGCGATCGCTGGCAACGCTGTCGAGCGATACCACTTTACGCTGCTTCGAAACCTCTATGAGAAAACGGCCGGGTTCCTGGGTTATGCAAGGTGGAGCGATCTGCTCGACACGGTGGAAGGCAGCAAAGATGCCTACGTAAGGGCAATCAACACTTTCACGCACTCGGCGCTTTCGAATGAGCAGGTCAGGGATCCTTCACCTGCAGAGAAAAACACCGTGAAGCTCTTATTGGATAACCTGGTGAACAATTACGCCTATTGGCAACAGGATGAACAAAATGGTTGAGAAGACGAAGACCATCGCGGAAACGAAGAACTACATCGTCCTCGACAAGTACACCAGGGAGTGGGACGCTACCGATCGCTACCAGAGCGAAGATGATCTGGAGCGCGAACTGGTGCAGGATCTGGTCAATCAGGGCTATGAGTTCCTGCCTGCTCTCACGACCCCAGATGCCATGCTTGCCAATGTCCGGGTGCAGCTGGAACAGCTGAACAACGTCACGTTTTCAGATGATGAATGGAAGCGTTTTGTCGAGACCTACCTCGACAAGCCGAGCGACAGCATTGTCGACAAAACCCGTAAGATCCATGACGACTACATCCACGATTTTGTCTTTGACGACGGACGTATTCAGAACATCTACCTCGTCGATAAGAAGAACATGGCCCGCAATAAGCTGCAGGTGATCAAGCAGTTCGAGCAGGTCGGCACGCACGCCAATCGCTACGACGTGACGATCTTGGTCAACGGGTTGCCATTGGTGCAGATCGAGCTGAAAAAGCGCGGCGTGGCGATCCGGGAGGCCTTCAACCAGATTCACCGGTACAGCAAGGAAAGCTTCAACAGCGAGCATTCTTTGTTCAAGTTCCTGCAGCTCTTTGTGATTTCGAATGGCACCGACACCCGGTATTTCGCCAACACGACCAAGCGCAACAAGAACAGCTTCGACTTCACAATGAACTGGGCGAGGTCTGATAATGAACTGATCAAAGATCTTAAGGACTTCACCGCAACTTTCCTTCAGAAGCGCACGCTGCTGAACGTTTTGCTGCAGTATTCGGTCTTCGATGTCAGCGACACGTTGCTGGTCATGCGGCCCTATCAGATTGCTGCGACTGAACGCATCCTGTGGAAGATCAAGAGCTCATTTGAGGCGAAAAACTGGAGGAAGCCGGAGAGCGGTGGCTTCATTTGGCACACCACAGGCTCCGGCAAAACGCTCACGAGTTTCAAGGCCGCACGGTTGGCAACCGAGCTGGATTTCATCGACAAAGTCTTCTTCGTCGTGGACCGCAAGGACCTCGACTACCAGACCATGAAGGAATACCAGAGATTTTCCCCCGACAGTGTTAACGGCTCTGACAGCACGGCCGGGTTGAAGCGCAACTTGGGAAAGGACGATAACAAAATTGTCGTCACGACGATCCAGAAGCTGAACAACCTGATGAAATCCGAGGGTGACCTACTGGTCTATGATCAGCAGGTGGTCTTCATTTTCGACGAATGCCATCGCAGTCAGTTCGGTGAGGCACAGAAGAATCTGAAGAAGAAGTTCAAACGGTTTTACCAGTTCGGCTTTACCGGAACGCCAATCTTCCCTGAGAATGCGCTAGGGGCTGAAACGACCGCAAGCGTGTTTGGGCGGGAGCTGCATTCCTATGTGATCACTGATGCCATTCGCGATGAAAAGGTTCTAAAGTTTAAGGTCGACTACAATGATGTGCGTCCCCGGTTCAAAGCCATCGAAACAGAGCAGGACGAGAAAAAGCTCAGCGCCGCTGAAAACAAGAAAGCGCTTCTTCATCCAGAACGTATTCGGGAGGTCTCGCAGTATATTCTGAACAATTTCCGTCAAAAAACTCACCGGATGCAAGCAGGCAGCAGTGGGTTCAATGCGATGTTTGCCGTCAATAGTGTAGACGCCGCAAAGCTCTATTATGAAACCTTAAACACTCTGCAAGCAGGCAGTGAAAAGCCGCTCAAGATTGCCACGATCTTCTCGTTCGCAGCCAACGAAGAGCAAGATGCGATCGGGGACATCCGGGACGAGAGCTTCGATGTGTCAGCGATGAATAGCAGCGCTAAAGAGTTTCTGAGCGCCGCAGTCGAAGACTATAATGCCTTTTTCAAAACGAATTTTAGTGTCGATAGCAGCGGTTTCCAAAACTACTACCGCGACCTTGCCAGCCGGGTTCGCTCGAAGGATATCGACTTGCTGATTGTCGTCGGCATGTTCCTTACGGGCTTTGACGCTCCAACGCTCAATACCTTGTTTGTCGACAAAAATCTCCGCTTTCATGGACTGATGCAAGCGTTCTCGAGAACAAACCGTATCTACGATGCGACCAAGACATTCGGCAATATCGTAGCGTTCAGGGACCTTGAGCAAGCGACCGTTGATGCGATCACATTGTTCGGTGACAAGAACACAAAGAACGTCGTGCTTGAGAAGAGCTACGACGAGTACATGAATGGGTTCATTGATCAGGAAACCGGTGCGGCGCGACGCGGGTTCATTGATGTTGTCAGGGAGCTAACCGAGCGCTTCCCCAAGCCGGACGAGATTGTCAAAGAAGAAGACAAAAAAGAGTTTGCGAAGCTTTTTGGTGAGTATCTGAGGGTAGAGAATGTGCTTCGGAACTACGATGAGTTCTCTGCATTGAAGGCCTATCAGGGGCTGGATTTTACAGACCCCTCTGCCGTTGATGAGTTCAAGCAAAAGCATTACTTAAGCGATGACGACTTTCGCGACCTTGAGGCGATAGACCTGCCTTCAGACCGAGCAGTTCAAGACTATAGATCGACGTACAACGACATTCGCGATTGGCTGCGCCGGGAAAAGTCTTCGGCTGAGCAAGAACAGACCAATATCGAGTGGGATGACGTCGTTTTTGAGGTCGACCTTCTCAAATCGCAAGAGATCAACCTCGATTACATTCTGGAGCTGATCTTCGACAAGAACAAGAAGGTGAAGAGCAAGGGGGATCTGATTGACGATGCTCGCCGTGTCATTCGCGGCAGCCTCGGAAATCGAGCCAAAGAGAGCCTGATTGTGGATTTCATCAACCAGACTGATCTTGATCAGATTGATGATAAGGCAGGTGTGATTGATGCATTTTTCTCTTTTGCTCAGGCAGAGCAGCGTAAAGAGGTAGAAGAGCTTATCAGGTCGGAAGATCTAAATTCTGATGCAGCAAGGCGCTATATTTCTGCTTCCATAAAACGCGAGTTTGCAAGTGAAAACGGTGCTGACCTCAATGCCATACTCCCCAAAATGAGCCCACTAAACCCGCAGTTCCGGACCAAGAAGACGACTGTCTTTGAGAAGATTGCAGCTTTTGTCGAAAAATTCAAAGGTGTTGGCGGGCAGGTCTAACCAAAACGTTGGGGTGCCCTACGATGGTTGTCTTGCTTCTGCTTGTTGCCAGTCGTGGTACGTCTGTTTTGATCCCTTGACCTTCCACTCCAGGCGTCCGTTGCTGTTTCGGTCCAGGACGACAGCAGCGGCGGCTGAAGGACTATTGAACGACCAAGGCTTCGTGAAACGGAGTTTTTGATTGCCGTCGGCGACCAGAGTGCCGTCGGATATGAGCTTTTCCTTCAAGCTGCCGTAGCTTTGTTGGACATAGCCAGTTTCGGTCAGCGCCTCAGACCCTTCCAGCACAACAAATTCACCATCTTCCTCGACAGCGGTCGCTTTGACGCCGCTCTTGTGGCGGATCTCGAATTGCACTTCGCCCTCGGTCCGCTCGTCAACCGGCTTCGCTGTCTGAGTCACCGCGCGCGGTTGTGGTTTGAGCATATCCAGACCGATAACGGGCAGGATGATGCGGAGGTTTGATAAAAACTGCTCCATGTTGGCAACGTCAGCCTCTGGCAATCGTCGCCTGCTTGTGTCTGGCTGCGTGCCGTTATCCAACGTGACGCGGCCTGCTTGGGCCGCTTGTTCAATGAGCCGCGCCTCCAGGTATTCCGCGTGCCCTTTGGAAAGGTCATCGTCACTTGTCGTTATGGTGATGGCCGTTTCCCAGAAATCTCTTTTGATCGCGCTTTGCTTGATCCTCTCGGACACGGAATTTCCGGAGCCAATATAGGTGCGGGTTGCACCGGCTTTTTCGGGATCAGGCCCCGATAGGATATAGATGCCGGTTCGATCAACTTCTTCACGAGCGGTCAGGTCGCCGAAAGCTGAAGCTCCGCTTACAAAAAGCAAACCTGTCCAACCATGGATTGTCGCTTTTCGCAGCCCAGTTGGCTTCCCGTCGACGAGGAAAAGCTGGATTGTTCGACCGAATGAGCCCTCTGCTTGCACGATTTTTTTCCTGAAAACATGATTCTAATAATTTCTTGCACAGCACACTTTAACCACGAAATTTCATGATTGTCGTCCCGTGAGGACGGCTTGTTGAAAACGGACTGCACCGAGGCTCAACGGGCCGTTGGCCCGCTCACCCCGATCCAGACATCATTCTTTTTGTTTGGTCCGCCCAACATCCCTGACCGTGGCGGTCAACCTTAGTCCACCCCCAAAAATCAGCCACCAATTTCCCCTGTCTCGCGGGCGAGCCATTCCTCGCGGGGCAAATTGGCGTCGGATTTTGGCGCAGACATTTTCTTCGCAAATGTGGCCGATTGACAGCCCCGTTCAGGGCCGTGGGTCGGGCTTTGCCCTCTCCCACTCTGTTCCGCCGAATACATGCGTATTCGGTCAGATCAGGTGGCCGAGGCGCAGCCCATCGGCGGAAAGGGGGCTTTGAGCCTCACCCGCGTCACTTTGATCGAGGAGGCCACAAATGGCACCGAAGTTTGATGTTTATGCCCATGTTACCGAAACCATTATTGCAGAGATCGAGGCAGGCACGCCGCCATGGCGCAAGCCGTGGACAGGGAGCGCGTCCGGCATTGCCCTGCCGACCCGACACAACGGCGAGGAGTATCGCGGGATTGACATTCTAATGCTCTGGGTCATGGCGGCCAAGCATGGCTATGTGTCCAGCCGCTGGATGACCTACAAGCAGGCGCAAGAGCTGGGCGGCCAAGTCCGCAAAGGTGAGACGTCGTCCTCCGTGGTCAAATACGGGACGTTCACCCGAGAGAACGAGTTGGGCATCGAGGAAGAATTGCCTTACGCGCGCGCATACCGCGTTTTCAATGCGGACCAGATCGAAGGCTTGCCCGAGGACTATTACATCCGGCCCGAGGCCCCGCGCGATCTGGGAACGGCCGAAGATCCAGAGCTTGAGGCGTTTTTCAGCTGGACAGGGGCTGAGATCCTCACCACCGATGAGCCGCGCGCCTACCCGCGCGATAGTCGAAGACGAAGACGCGCGCGTCGCAGCGACGCGCTTGGGTCATGAGGAAGGCCGACAAAACCGATTTGCCGGAGCCAGTACGGCCGAGGATCAAGGTGTGCCCGCCGGTCGGATCTTTTTCTGGCTGACCCGTCTCATGATAGTTGAACAGGAAGCCCGAGCGTTCAGGTGTCGGGAAGAGGGTAATCGGCTTGCCCCAAGGCACTCTATCACCCGGCTTGCCCAGTTGACCGCGATGCAGCGCTGCGAGGTCGGCAAAGTTTGTATTCGTGATGGCGGCCTTGCGGCTGCGCATCTGCCCATTGCCCGGATGCTGCGCGAAGTAATGGGTACGCGCTGCAAAACTCTCATTCACCAGATTAACGCCTTCACTGGCCGCGATGTTGCGCACCTCGGCGGCAATCGCTTCCAGCTTTTCCTCAGTTTCCGCGAAGACCGTGACGGTCATGTGATGATCGCCAAAGCTGAGGCGCTTGGATTCAAGATCATCCAGCGCGTCTACCAGTTCTTCAGCAAGAGAAATCGCGCCGTCATCGCTGGCCTTCATCAGACGCTGTTGGCGCTTGATCCGGCTGGCCATGATGTTGCTGTTGATCGGCGTGAAGGAATGGGTGACGATCATGTCGACAGGCAGGTTCAGCTCATCGAACATGGTGCAGTTGGTTTTGGCGGGATGCGGAGACGTATTTTACCGATGTCGAGCGGTACTTCCGTTGCCTAGAGTATCCGTCTTGATCAAGCTGTTTTCGGTGTCCATTTGCGGTTTTGCTGGACGAGTGCGTTTGCCAATTCGATCATCTTTCGCATGAGCGCTGTCAGGGCGACTTTCGCAGGCTTTCCGGCTT
>Ga0209344_10002412_pt1 | contig 20826 bp, 19 predicted proteins | sample Cruoilmetagenom6_FD_187293 | JGI IMG/M metagenome (GOLD analysis project Ga0209344, IMG submission 187293) | Oil polluted marine microbial communities from Coal Oil Point, Santa Barbara, California, USA - Santa Barbara Oil Seep Sample 6 (SPAdes)... | ecosystem: Environmental > Aquatic > Marine... | reverse complement strand
AGTGCCATCCATTTTTCAAATCAACCAATTGCTACATTGAATCATTGGTACATTATTTCATTACTACATTGTTTTACTTTCAAATCGGCCCATCAGCAAATTTTCAGATCACACAATTGTTACATTGAATCATTGGTGCATTGTTACATTGTTTCATTACTACATTGTTCCACTTTCAAATCGGTCCATCAACGAATTTTCAAGTCTAGTTGGAAAGTCCAAAGTCGGGAGACTTTGCACAGCAACTTTGCACAGCGACATTGCACAACGACTTTGCAGAGTGCCATCAACGAATTTTCAAATCACACAATTGCTATATTGAATCATTGGCACATTGTTTCATTGCTACATTGTTTCACTTTCAAATCGGCCCATCAACAAATTTTCAAATTAACTATCCCCTAAACCCTGTAATTTACAACAGCAAACGGGCTACCTCCAACCAATTGTTGGCACGTTCATATCCAGTGGTGTGTATGTTGTGAGGAGAGGTGAACATTATTTTCCTTCCCTGGAAATGCTCCAGATTGTAACTACGGTCATCTATCAAAATATCTCCATTAAGAATATGCTTGCTGCCGCAGAGAATACGATTTCTCCAATGGATAAAAGGAAAATGCTCATCTAACCAATCGCTTTTTTCCCTTAGAGAGTTGGGGTATTCCATGGCAGCTGAGGCTACATAGAGTTCATATTTGGAGGATAATTCCTTTAAAACTTCCTTACTGTCCTTGATAGGTTCCAGATTGCGAAAGAAGCCGTCTGTCCTGGCATGGTTCCTTACACTATATTGCCGTTCTTCAGGAACGGATTGCCAAACCTCACGTCCCATACAGTCCATCTCGGTCAGGTTTTCATTAAACTCGGCATTGTAAAGTGTTATATGTGCATTATAAGCATCAGCAAACACCTCGTCCATATCTACAAATAAGGTCATTGAATTAAATTTTAAATACGAAAATAGCCATTTTCCCTTGAAGACCGGAAAGATTTGCTTCTGGATGTAATGAGACAGCCTAAATGTGTTGGGGATTGCAGTGTAGACCTTAAATAACCTTGGTGATACGCCAATAGAAACGGGAGTAGAGCCGTTTGCTTTATGGAATGGGGCCGGTACGATTAATCTTGTTTATTGTCCTTATTGAACAGGGCATCCATTATCAATTTAATACTATAAAACCCCATTGAAATGGCTGCAATGGCTAAAATAATACCAATGATCAAGACAGGCCAATAGAAAGGGTGCCCTTCATTTTTAAAGGCTTGGTATATTATTATCGGCGCAGTAAACATTAGGGCTATGGTATAGGCAATATATTTGAGGCCTTTTAATAAGAGGGCTTTATTTGTTCTCATAGGTTTGATTTTGTTGACCGTCTTAATGTTATGGATTATTTTTTTATCAGAAGAGTATCCGAAAACGTTTGGCAAATGGCAAAATAGCCCAAGGCAAAATTACTTTTATTTGTACTATCATTATCACTGGTATTGGTTACATTAATTATATTTCCCTTGACCGTGGTTGCAGGTGTGCTAAAGGGACCGTTATCCGCTCCGCTTTGTTGAATCAATTGGTTCATATAATTAAAAAAATCCTGATCTATACCTAAAATACTAATGGTTAGCAATCTTTCATCTTCCAATTTACTATCGTAAAAAAATGAAAACTGAAATCGTTTTCCCTGATAAAACTCATCTTCGCTCACCAAATATTCACCGAAATCAAAATCGAATAAATAGTAATCCTCTCTCTCCCCGTTATCTGTGAAGGTTAGGACTACTTCGGTTTCATCATCTCCAAACAAAGTAGTTGTTCCCTGTTCCAAGGAATCAAGGGGAACGGCAGGTACGTATTTGGTTTTCGCCAAATAGGTTTGGCCCCCATATTGAATGGTAAGTTCCAATTCTCCTTGTGTCAATTCCTCTAAATCCCACTCATTTTCATAAACACCGGTATCTGGAATGGATTCTTCCAAAACTATTACCGACCCTGATTGCGTGTTTGTGAGGGTAATTTCCTGAAGTTGGGCAGGCGATAAATCATCAAAAAAAGAACTGGTTAGACTGGCCTTTATTTGGATCAATACAGAAGGATTGTCCATCTCCTCCAATCGGATCAGGGCATCGATAACCAATCTAGGCTCTTCCGTAGGAAGATCTACTTCAATTACATCCTGACACCCAAAGATTATAAAACACAAGAATAAAATTACAATGTTCTTCATTTCTTTAGAATTTGATGTTATAGGTGGCGGCGGGTACCAAGCCAAAAATTGAGGTACGGACTGCTTCATTTACCCCTGTGTCCCCGTTGCGACTAAATCCGATAGAGGCAGCATTTTTTCTGTTGTATAAGTTGTAAATGCTAAAGACCCATTCCGATTTTAATTTTCTGCCCTTATTTTTTCGAGGGGTAAGTGTTGCCGAAAAGTCAATTCTGTGATACGCCGGCAGTCGCTGTTTGTTTCTTAGTCCATAATATGGCACAACCAAATTTTGGAATTGGAATTGGCCAATGGGATAATTGGTAGGTTGGCCGGTCTGGAACACAAAATTGCTGTTAAAGCTCCATTTTTCATTTAAGTCGTAATTTACATATAGGGAAACGTCGTGGGTCTTATCATAGGGAGTGTTGTACCAATTTCCTAAATTAATACCTGTTTCAGTAGCATTTCGTCCAGGGGTCCTTTGTTCCGATTTGGATAGGGTATAGGCCAGCCAACCTTGAAATCTATCCTGGTTTTTTCTTATAAGCAGTTCAAGCCCATACGCTCTTGCTTCCCCGTTTAGGATTACCTGTTCTATAGCATCATTGGCAATTAAATTGGCGCCGTCTATGTAATCTATTCTGTTTTGGATATCCTTATAGAATAATTCGGTTTCCAGGGAGTAATCTCCATCCTTTATATTTTTGAAATATCCCAATGCATATTGATCCAGTAATTGTGGTTTTATAAAAGTTCCACTTGGGGTCCACACATCTAGGGGAGTAGGGGAACTTGTATTTGATAGCAAGTGAAGATATTGTGCCAACCTGGTGTAACTTGCTTTTAAGGAGTTATTGGGGTCAAGGGAATAAGCTAAGGCTATACGGGGCTCTAAATTTGTAAAGGTTGCGAGTTGTTCGCTACGTTCAGGAGTAAGAATTTCTATTGGATCTGCCTCCTTGTATATCTGCAGAAAGGGATCAAAAACTACCGGGTCGTTATTCGCGTACACATTTAATTCGTCCTGTCCCAGACGTATAAAATTACTGAGACGCAAGCCATATTGCATGCTTAAATTTTCCGTAATGTTCTGTTCAACATCTACATAAACAGCAAATTCATTGGCGTATTTTTGGATCAGCTGATTTTCAATTATCCCAGATTCCGAGTCGCTGGGTTCTATCTTGCCAGGGTTAAAGCGGTAATAAATGTTATTGATACCATAGTTTATTTGAAAATTATTACTCAGATAATGCTTAAAATCGTATTTGAGATTAAAGTTTTGAATTCCAGAATTCCATTTGAAACCTACAAAATCCAGTTTTAAGCCATAATAATAATCAGAATATATCAAGGATAAATTGGAGAATAATTTATCCGAAAACAAATGGTTCCATCGGAAATTAAGAACCGCATTGCCATAAGTGTTTACGAAGCTTTCGCTTATTGAAAAAACATCCCTTCCAAAATAGCCCGAGAAATAAATGTTATTGCTTTCATTTAACTTAAAGTTCAACTTGGTGTTTAGATCATAGAAATAGGCTGTATTGTCTATGTCGAAAAGAGGTAGGAACAAATGGGCATAGGATGCCCTACCGCCAATAAGAAATGCCGCTTGGTCTTTGATTATAGGCCCTTCGGCCAATAGTCTACTGGCAACGGCACCAACACCACCATTGACTTTTAACTCCTTACTATTTCCTTCTTTCTGAAAAATTTCCAGAACTGAGGACACCCTACCTCCATAACGGGAGGGTATACCGCCCTTGAATAATTTTACATCCTTTATGGCGTCTGGGTTAAATACAGAAAAGAATCCAAATAGGTGGGAGGAATTAAAGATGGTGGCCTCATCCAGTAGAATAAGGTTTTGGTCTACGGCTCCTCCCCGAACATTGAAGCCTGATGCCCCTTCGCCGGCATTGCTAACCCCGGGTAAAAGGAGAATGGATTTTATAATATCTGCCTCTCCCAGAATTACAGGTATCTTTTTTATGGTTTCTGCCGATAGGGAGTTAACGCTCATCTGAGGTTTACGAATATTTAATTTTTCAATATCCTCGGTAACCACTACTTCCTCCAATTGTTCCGCTACTTCAAGTAATTGAAAGTTTATTTTTTGATCGTAGGTAAGATCAATGGTTTGAATAATATCTTGGTATCCCAAAGAACTTATTTGAAGTTGATAGCTTCCTTTGGGTAACGTAATGGAGTAGAATCCGTATTCATTTGTAATAACCCCTGTGCTTAGGGATGGCACAGCAACTGTGACACCTATTAGTGTCTCATTACTTGCTATTTCGGTTATTGTCCCACTCAGGGTGAACCGTTCCTGCGAAAATAGATTAATGGAAAATAGAAGTAATAAATAAAACGGCACATATGTATTTTTTCCCATTAAAAGCATTTTTCACCTAAATGTATCGATATTTTCTTGAGGAAAAAAAAGTTTGCAATCTCTTAAAGTAAAATGACCTTTCCATAAAGTGAAAAGGTCATTTTAAATTAGAAAAAAGTTCGTTTAGATGGATTCCAAAATGGAATTAAATGTAACGCTCGGTCTCATGGCCTTACTTATCAGATTTTCATCTGGTAAATAATAACCTCCAATATTGATGGGTGCACCCTGTGCGTCGTTCAATTGTTTAAGAATTTCATCCTGGCTATTCGAAAGCTTTTCGGCAATAGGTGCAAAAACGGCTTTAAGTTCCTGGTCCTCATTTTGTTCAGCCAAAGCATTTGCCCAATAAAGCGCCAGGAAGAAATGGCTACCCCTATTGTCCAGCTCCCCAACTTTTCTTGAAGGGGATTTGTCGTTTTCCAAAAATTGTTCCGTAGCCTTGTCCAAAGCATCGGCAAGGACTATGGCTTGACTATTGTTATTCTTTTCCCCGAAAAATTCCAAAGACACCCCAAGGGCCAAGAATTCTCCCAAAGAGTCCCATCTTAGATGTCCCTCGGATAAAAACTGTTCCACGTGTTTGGGGGCGGAGCCACCAGCACCGGTTTCAAAAAGTCCACCACCGTTCATAAGAGGTACGATGGATAACATTTTTGCACTGGTACCCACTTCCAAAATAGGAAAGAGATCTGTTAAATAATCTCTAAGCACGTTCCCGGTTACAGATATGGTATCCTTTCCCTCCTTAAGTCTTTGCAACGTAAATACCGTAGCCTTTTCAGGAGACATTATCCTTATATCCAATCCAGAAGTATCATGTTGGGGTAAATAAGTGTTTACTTTCTTTATCAATTCAATATCATGGCCCCTATTCTCATCCAGCCAAAATATGGTGGGTATATTGGTAGCCCTGGCTCTGGACACGGCAAGTTTTACCCAGTCCTGAATAGGTGCATCCTTTGCTTGGCACATTCTCCAAATATCCCCCTCCTCTACATCGTGTTCAATTAGAACATTACCAGAATTGATGTCCACTACGGAAACCTTGCCACTGGACTTTATAACAAAAGTTTTATCGTGGGACCCGTATTCCTCTGCTTTTTGGGCCATTAATCCTATGTTGGGTACCGTTCCCATAGTTGTAGGGTCAAAAGCGCCATGTTCTTTACAGAAGTTGATAGTCTCGGTATAGATTCCGGCATAACTACTATCTGGAATTACGGCCTTGGTATCTTGAGCTTTTCCGTTGGAATCCCACATTTTACCTGAATTGCGGATCATGGCCGGCATGGAGGCATCTATAATGATATCACTTGGTACATGTAGGTTGGTGATTCCCTTATCGGAATTTACCATGGCTAGGGCAGGACCTTGCTGAATGGTTTTCTCAATATCCGATTCAATTTCCTGTCTTTCAGAATCGGGAAGACTTTTTATTTTTTTTAATAAAATCTCAAGACCATCATTGGCATTGACATCAATTTTATGAAATGTAGCGCTGTGTTTTTTAAAAACATCTGCAAAGAATACCTTTACGACATGACCAAAAATAACAGGGTCGGAAACTTTCATCATAGTTGCTTTCAAATGCACGGAAAACAACACACCTTTCTCTTTGGCGTCTTTAACCTGTTCTTGTAGGAATTTTACGAGCGCTTTTTTGCTCAATACGGTGGCATCAATTATTTCACCTTTCTGAAGTTGAATACTTTCCTTTAGTAAAGTCTTGGTACCATCAGTTTGTGTGAGTTCTATTTTTACAGCGGTGGCTGACTGAAGGGTAATTGATTTTTCGTTTGATTTAAAATCGCCCTGAGTCATGGTGGCCACATGCGTTTTGGAATCTGCGCTCCAAGCCCCCATGGAATGCGGATGCTTCTTGGCATAATTTTTAACGGCCCTTGGAGCCCTACGGTCCGAGTTACCTTCTCGCAAAACAGGGTTCACGGCGCTTCCCTTTATTTTGTCATACCTAGACTTAACATCTTTCTCAACATCATTTTTTGGGTTATCCGGATAGTTTGGAATGTTATATCCCTTACTTTGTAATTCTGCAATGGCTTCGTTTAATTGGGGAGCGGAAGCGCTCACATTTGGAAGTTTTATGATGTTGGTTTCAGGCATTTTGGCCAAATTTCCCAATTCTACCAAATCGTCCGAGATCTGCTGTTCCTTTTTTAAGTAATCTGGAAATACTGCAATTATTCTACCTGCCAGGGAAATATCCTTAAGTTGAACATCTATTCCAGCTGTCTTGGTAAATGCCTTTATGATAGGTAGGAATGATTGTGTTGCTAATGCAGGGGCCTCGTCTGTTTTGGTATATAAAATTTTTGGCATTATAATTTAGATTTTTAAGTTTAAGCGGAGCAAATATACAATTTTAAAAATGCCAAATAAACAGGGAAGGGCTATAATATTGGGTAAATGTGTACTAGGAAAGTAAGGGAGGTAATATTCTTTATATTGAAGTTAAAATTATGGCAAAAATAAAAGCCATATCATTGTAAAATTACCTTGATATGGCTTTCTAGAAATAGTTTACAAACTTGTTGTTTTGTCTTTTACAAAACGGCAACCATTGATTGCATTTGCGTCGCTATTTCAACGTTTGAAACATTCTATCCTTAATAATACAACCAAGTGACAAAGATGTTTCTCCTCAATGTTCAAATATTTGGTATTCCTAATGTATAACCTAGATCTAACATTAACAATATCACAATACTTACAAATCTACCAACTTACACAAGCAAGTTAATAGTTAGAATGCAATCTATAATGCATAACACTATAGAAGGACAAATAACAATGAGATAAAGAACGTAAACTCTATGTGACATTCATTAATCCGAGTAACGAATTTCCAGCCACACTTAAAAGTAAGGAATTATTATTGAATAAACAAGCTTTGTAACGATTTTATTATCAACATATTATGAACTGTAGTTCTGAACAAATGTTTATAAATGAAAAAGCATCCTTACTGAATAAGGATGCTTTTTTGTAAATTTTATGAGCTTGTTAAGAGCGTATCTCTTTAATTCTAGCTTTTTTACCAGTAAGACCTCTAAAGTAGAAAATACGGGATCTTCTAACCTTACCTTTTTTATTCACTTCTATTTTTTGTAGAGCAGGCATATTAATTGGAAAAATACGCTCTACACCTATAGTACCGGACATTTTACGGATTGTAAAGGTTTCGGTAGCTCCAGTTCCCCTTCTTTGAATAACAACACCTTTAAAAAACTGTGTTCTTGTTTTTTCACCTTCCTTAATTTCGTAGTACACGGTAATAGTGTCCCCAGCTGAAAAGTTTGGAAAATCTTTTTTAGGAATAAATTCGTTTTCTACAAATTTTAATAACTCTTCCATCGTTTTTAATTATTATTTACTTAAACCAACTTTCACGATTATCGTCAGAGGTTGATTTAATGGAGTGCAAAATTAATCTAATATTTATAACTTACAAGTGATTGGGAGTTTTTTATCAATATTATCCCTTAAAAAATCATCCTAAGTTCATTGTATTCCATTGGTCTAACCCCTTGGAAATGTAGCATATGGCAAAATCGGCATTTTTATATTAAAGTCGGACGAAGAAACAATCCAAACCTGGACTAGTCGCTAAGTAGGTCGGGACGCAGTTGCTCGGTTCTTTTATATGCCTCGTCTTCCCGCCATGTTTCTATTTCCGGAAAATTCCCGCTCAATAGAATATCAGGTACTTTATAGCCTTTGTATTCCGCAGGCCTGGTGTATACTGGAGGCGCAAGTAAATTATCCTGAAATGTATCGGTCAGCGCAGAGGTTTCATTGTTCAAAACTCCCGGTATTAATCTAACTATGGTATCGCATAGCACTGCAGCCCCCAATTCGCCCCCGGACAGGACATAATCACCTATCGATATCTCTTTGGTAATATATAGGTCCCTTACCCGTTGATCCACACCTTTGTAGTGGCCACATAAAATAATAACATTATTTAATAAGGACAAACTGTTGGCCATTTTCTGGTTCAATGTTTTTCCATCAGGGGTCATATAGATGACCTCATCGTAGTCCCTCTGACTTTTTAAGGTAGCGATACACTTGTCTATGGGCTCTATCATCAAGACCATACCTGCACCGCCCCCAAACTGGTAATCATCTACCTGATTGTAACTTTTATCCGTATAATCCCTTAGGTTATGTAAATGGACCTCTACGATCCTTTTTTCAATGGCACGTTTTAAAATCGAAGCTTCAAACGGACTTTTAAGTATTTCGGGAACTACGGTAATTATATCTATTCGCATGGGAAAATCAATAACAGTTAATGTTTTTTACGGGGCAGGTTCAAAAGTAGTAAAAATAGACACAATCCTTTCTGCCAATTTTTTTGAAGGTTATACCATTGCAAAGACCCTAAAGGAAAAAGCTCCCAAAAAAGGAGCTTTTTAAATTCCAAAGTCAAATAAAATAATAGGTTCCCTTTATTTTATTTGGCACCGCCAAAGTGTATAATACCCTGAGGCCTGCCTCGAAAATTAAAGTTCGTTTCCTACGAATGCCTCGCGGGCTTGCCCCGAGGTAGTTTACTTGGATTTTTTATGTTTGTTGATCTCGTCCTGGAGCTGTCTACTAATTTTTTGCTCCCTTTCCAAAGCCCTTCTTCTATGGTCCTCATATTCGGTCTCTACTTCCGCAAGCGTTGCTTTGGCTTCCTGGGTTAGAATATTGCTATTTCTGAATTTATAGATGAAAAATAATAAAAACAGCAATAACCCTGTTATTATGGTCCAAAGAATAAAATTGTAGGTGCTTTTCGCTACCAGAATACCAAGGAAAGACATGCTATCCTTCTCCTCGGTTACCTCGGAAAGATTATTGGTCGTCTCTTCCAATTTTTTGTTCAGCGATTCAATTGTTTCTACATGGGCGGTAATGGTACCGTTTAGTTCATTGACCTTTTTGTTAAAGGCATTAATGGAATCCAATACATTTTGTCTCAGTTTTCCCAAGTTAAACTCCTTTACCACCTCGTATCTTACTCCATCGGCCCGGTAGTTACCAGATTTTTTGGAGATATATTCGAATTGGGAACTAATAGGACCTTGGTCCAAGGAAAGTTTGTCCTCTTCCTCGGATTCCTGTGCAAAGTGTAGGTTAAATGACAATAGAGCCATTACGATAAAGAGTAATTTCGAAATTTTCATTTATGTAATTCTTATTGTTAATAATGATTTAGAGAAGGCTAAAATACTTTAATATTCCCAATTATTAAAAAAAGGGATAAGACGTACTTTAACTAAATAGAATAACCCACAATTTTGTATATTATTATATATTGATGAAATTTTAATAATAGGTATATCTGCGAACCTTGGCAATGTATTTGGCAAGGCGGATTACTTGGTGCGAATACCCAAATTCATTATCGTACCAAATGTATAGTACAAGGTTCTTTCCATCTTCCGATACTATGGTTGCCGTACTGTCATAAATGGCAGGTGCAGAAGTTCCAACTATGTCCGTTGATACCAATTCATTGCTTAGTGAATACTTTATCTGTTCAACTAAATCACCTTCCAAAGCATATTTCTTAATTATGGTGTTCAATGCCGGTTTTGAAGTTTTATTGTTGATCTCTAGATTTAATATTGCCAAGGAGCCATTGGGTACTGGTACCCTAATGGCATTGGAGGTCAACTTGCCACTAAGTTGCGGAAGGGCTTTGGCCACTGCTTTTCCGGCCCCGGTCTCCGTTATGACCATATTAAGGGCGGCAGCCCTTCCCCGTCTATATTTTCCGTGCATATTGTCTACTAAATTTTGATCATTGGTATAGGCATGAATGGTTTCTATATGCCCTTTTTTTATACCCAAGGAATCATCTACTACTTTCAAGATAGGGGTTATGGCATTGGTGGTGCACGAGGCGGCAGAATAAATTTTATGGGTGTCCGGATCAAATTCAAAATGGTTTACGCCATGTACAATATTTGGGATCCCTTTACCAGGAGCAGTAAGCAATACCTGACTGCTTCCTTTGGACCTTAAATGTCTATGGAGGCTTTCATTGTCCCTGAAGGCTCCCGTATTATCTATTATCAAGGCGTTGGCAATCCCGAATTGGGTGTAGTCTATGTCCTCCGGACTATCTGCTTCAATAATATGGACAGTTGTACCGTTTATGGACAAAGCTTTATTGTTAAAATCGATATCCACTGTACCCATAAATGGCCCGTGTACGGAATCTGTCCGTAATAAGTTGGCCCTTTTTTCCAAAATTTCGGGAGTTATGGGACCCCGGGTAACGATGGCTCTTAATCTTAACTGATTTCCTTTGCCGGTTTTGGCCATCAATTCCCTTGCCAATAAGCGGCCAATTCGCCCAAAGCCATATAATACCACATCTTTGGGAATTATCCCGTTCTGGGAATTGGCACTTTTTAGTTTGTCCGATACAAACGCCTTAACATTGTTGTAGTTGTTTTCAAATGAATGATATTCATAGGTGAGTTTTCCAATATCCAATTTTGAAGGGGGTAATTCTATGTCGCTTATAGTTCGCAATATTTCGACAGAATCGAAAATTGAGATTGGTTTTTGAACAAAATCCCCTGCATATTCATGCAGGTTCAATATATCGCTGACATTTTTATCTATGACCTGATTCTTAAAAAGAACTATTTCTATGGATTTGTCATACCATAAATCACTGGCAATTTTAATGAATTCGGTGGTGGCCTTCCTTCTGTCTGCTTGAAAGGCCAATTCCTTTTCATATAATTTAATGGCACTCATAGGCTGATCTTAATATTTGTTGGTTTTGGGGCAAAATTATATATTTCAAACGTTTTCGTAAAAAATAATGTATAAAAAAAACGCTCCGATAGGAGCGTTTTTTTTAAAAGCTATTTTGGCTTTTATTGAATTATCAGTCGTTCTTTTTCACCTTTTTTATTCAACATGGTAATACTTGCCCTATCATATCTGGAAATCCGGCCGAATTTGGTTTTGGCATCCTGAATGTTGTTGATTTCTTCATCCCCAAAGGATAATAGAACTTTTCCTTCAAAACCATAATTTCTATAAGTTTCGGGTACTCCTATGATCTTTACCCCTTTTTTGGTTCTAAAGGCTTTCTTTTCATCTTCGGTAAGGTTTTTAACTTCAAAGCCCAGGACAGGAATAATGATCGTTTGCCGTTCCTTAAGCATCACGGGGAATTCCATCTTCTCATCACCTCGTAAAACGGTTACCAAAAGCTCGTCCCCAGGTCTTTTTGAAGATATATAGCCTATTAGATCTGCAAATTTGTGAATTTCTACATTGTCTATGTTTTTTATAATATCACCCTCTTTTAAATCGGCGTCATAGGCGCCGGAATCCTCCTCGATACCTGCAATGTAAACCCCGTCAATTTCATTTATACCATTTTCAACGGCATATGGGCTGTTCATGGGGACGGTATTGATACCTAAGATACCTTTTTGTACGTTACCGTATTCCATAATGTCTTCCACCACTTTTTTCGCAATATTACTGGGAACAGCAAAGGAATAGCCTACGTAAGAACCCGTTTGCGAGGTAATGGCAGTGTTTATGCCTATTAGGTCGCCGTTGGTGTTTACCAATGCGCCACCACTGTTTCCGGGATTTACGGCCGCATCCGTTTGGATAAACGACTGATCCAAACTAGCCAGGGCCCTAGCTTTTGCACTAACGATCCCAGCAGTAACAGTGGACGTTAAATTAAAGGGGTTCCCTACGGCCAAGACCCATTCCCCAACCTTGGTATTGTCCGAGTCCCCAAATGCCAAATAAGGTAATTGCCTGTCCACGTCTATTTTTATAAGGGCAATATCGGAATTGGGGTCGGTACCGATCAGTTCGGCATCATAGGATTTATTATTATTTAGCGTAACCTGTAATTGATCGGCATTGGCTATAACGTGGTTATTGGTCACAATATAGCCGTCCTGTGAGATTATTACCCCGGAACCGGTACCCACTTGAGGGGTTTGACTACCGCTATAACCGTAGAAGTACTCCATAATGGTGGAGGGACCCTTGCTCACGGTAACATTTTTTACGTGTACCACTGCATTTACCGTATTTTGAGCAGCTATGGTAAAATCCACTTCATTGATTCCAGCACCCTTGGCGGAGGTTGGGGTGTAACTGGATGAAATCATTTTTGCCCCACTGTCTCCCTGTATAACGGCATAATTTGGTTTCTCAAAAAAAAGTTTGTAAGCACCTAATGTAATTGCCCCTGCAAAAACAGAGACCAATAATAAACTTCCAAATTTCTTCATAAAAACATTTTTTTAATTTGCTCTTGTAAAATTAACATAATTCTATAGCAATTATTTGGCTTTAACGAGTTTTTAACTGATAATAAAACCTTAATAAAATTATATCTTTGCTTTATAAATTACAATATGTTACTAAACTTTTATAAGTACCAGGGAACCGGAAATGACTTTGTGATGATAGATAATCGCAAAGAATTTTTTCCGAAGGACAACGTTGGGTTGGTCTCTTTTTTATGTGATAGAAGATTTGGCATCGGTGCCGATGGACTCATCTTGCTGGAAAATGATAAGGACACGGATTTTAAGATGGTCTATTATAATTCTGACGGTAGACAGGGTACCATGTGTGGTAATGGAGGTAGATGTATTGTGGCATTTGCCCATCATTTGGGGGTTGTGGATCAAAATATAACATTCAAGGCTGTGGATGGACTTCATAAAGCGACTATGGCAGAAGGGATAGTTAGCTTGGAAATGCAGGATGTTAAGGAAATACGGGAAAAGTCCAATTCCTTGTTCCTCAATACGGGATCCCCGCACCATGTTCAATTGGTAGACGGACTTAAGGAGTTTGATGTTCGTAAGGAAGGGGCGAAGTTACGCTATGGATTGTACGGGGAACAGGGAAGCAATATCAATTTTGTTGATCAAGCCAGTGAGGATACCTTTAATGTAAGGACTTATGAAAGGGGAGTAGAGGATGAGACCTTTTCCTGTGGAACCGGGGTAACCGCCGTAGCCCTGGCTATGTACCATTCGGGTAAGACCAAAAAGGATTTCGTAAAGATCGTTACCCCAGGGGGTAATCTGCAAGTGAAGTTCAGGAACAGTGAAAATGGCTACGACCAAATATGGTTGACAGGGCCGGCACAACTAGTTTTTAAAGGGGAGATAGATGTTGAATCTTAAAGGAGAGCAGATTTACCTAAGGGCCTTGGAGCCCAAAGATTTGGATTTCCTGTATAATTTGGAGAACAATCCTGAAATATGGGAAATAAGCGGTACTACCGCGCCCTATTCCAAACATGTGCTTCAACTTTATCTGGAAAATGCCCATAAGGACATTTATGAGGTGAAACAATTGAGATTGTGTATCTGTAATATGCAGGACAATGTAGTTGGATTAATCGATTTATTTGATTTTGATCCAAAGAACTTAAGAGTGGGCATGGGAATTATTGTGAGTCGGAAGCCGGATAGAAATAAAGGGGTTGGTTCTGAAGCGGTAGGGATACTTACCAACTATGTCTTTTCCGTATTGGGAATGCGACAGGTTTATGTAAATGTACTGGAGGAAAACGCTCCCAGTATACATTTGTTTACAAAACTGGGGTTTGAAAAAGTTGGAATAAAGAGGGATTGGATATATTCCAATGGGGCTTTTAAAAATGAAATCTTGTTTCAAAAGATAAATAACTAATGTATATAAAGAAAATTTTATTGGTTATTGTTATTGCTGGTATGTTGGTCGGTGGGGCTTTCGCCTATATGGTTTACAGGGCCTTCTTTGTACCCAATACGCAATTCAATAATGAGGTAGCCTATGTGTTTATTCCGTCAAACGCCAACTTTGGGCAAGCGAAGGATATTCTGGAGCCACTTTTGAAAGATTTGAAAACCTTTACATCGGCTGCCGATAAAAAGGGGTATAGCGACAATGTGAAGCCGGGGAAATACGCAATAAGAAAAGGGATGAACAATAACGATATTGTAAATTCTTTGCGAAGTGGCAATATCCCTGTTAAGGTTGCTTTTAACAATCAGGAAACCTTGGAAGACTTGGCGGGAAGAATATCACTTCAGATAGAAGCGGATAGTACTGCTCTGTTGAACCATTTTAAAGATAAGGAATTTTTAAGGGCCAATGGCTTTAATGATGAGACGGCATTGTCTATGTACATACCTAACAGTTATGAGTTTTTCTGGAATACTTCGGCCGAGGGATTCAGGGAAAGGATGTTTAAGGAATATACCAGGTTTTGGAACGATAAGCGCCAAGCAAAGGCAAAAGCTGTAGGTTTAACCTCCTCTGAGGTGATTACTCTGGCTTCCATAGTACATAAGGAGACGGCAAAGGTAGATGAAAGGCCCAGGGTGGCCGGAGTCTATCTTAATCGATTGAAGACCGGTATGTTGCTGCAGGCAGACCCTACCGTTATTTATGCCCTAAAAAAACATACAGGTAATTTTGATACTATTATAAAAAGAGTGTTGTATAGAGATTTGGAATTGGATTCCCCTTATAATACCTATAAGGTTGCGGGTTTACCTCCTGGACCCATTGCCATGCCCGATATATCGGCAATCGATGCTGTTCTAAATCCTGAAAGGCATGACTATTATTACTTTGTTGCCAATGTGGAAAACTTTGGTTATCACAAGTTTGCGAAGACCTTGTCGCAACATAACCGAAATAAAGCACAGTATGTCCGGTGGATAAATAGCCAGAAGATCAACAGGTAAACCATTGGTCTTTATATCTGTGTCATTTATCCAATATTTACTACATTTTGTACAAAGTTGCGTTAAAATAGGTCGGGTTTTAAAAATCAGGTATATCTTTGCAATGTGAAATTTAAGCAGACCGTTTTTTTTGGTCGTGAGTCTTAAGAAAACAAATATATGAGAAAGTGGACAAATTATTTGTTCCCCGTTATCATGATTTTTATTCTTGTAAGTTATGGGTTTAAGCCAGTTAAAATGGTGATTCCCGAGGCTTTTAGAGTAAATGGACCTACAGAAGTTCTGTTTCCCAAACACAGAACTGTAATAAAAACAACTATGGCTGCGCCGCCCTTTTTAGGAACGTCCTACAATGGGTTTAAAGAGGCTTTGGCCTTTAAGGAATCTCAAGGGAATTATTTTACGACCAACGCATTGGGTTATTTAGGTAAGTATCAATTTGGTATTGGTACCCTGGAACTACTTGGTGTCTACAACGCTACATTATTTCTGAACGATCCAGTTTTGCAGGAAAGGGTGTTTCATACCAACCTTTCTAGGAACAAGTGGATTTTGAGAAGGGATATTAAACGTTTTGTTGGATCGGTTATAAATGGTCAGGAGATTACAGAATCGGGTATACTGGCCGCAGCCCATTTGGCAGGTGCGGGCAATGTGAAAAAGTACTTACGGTCCAACGGGGAATTAAATGTGAATGATGACTTTGGGTCATCGGTTTCATATTATATTAAAAAATTCTCGGGTTATGACATTTCACATGTAACCCCTAAAAGAAACCCAAGAATATAAAGAGTTTACAATTATGAAAATGAAAAAGACCCCGGCAATATGTTGGGGTTTTTTTATGCGTGGACTATAAAAATTGTTGGTCGCTTGTGAAGATCAACAGAAATTTTTTGCCAATCCAACACCCTTTTGGTCAAGATGAACTCTGTAGGCAATGTTATGTCGCATGCAATGCAGACCAAGGTTTGTGGTGCAAGGGTTTTTATTAGTTCGGCCAACAGTTTGTCATTCCTGTAGGGCGTTTCAATAAAAATCTGTGATTGGTCATTGTCTCTGGACAATTTTTCAAACCTCTTGATACTTTTTTTTCTCTCCCCGGCTTCGATGGGCAAATAACCGTTAAAGGCGAAACTCTGTCCGTTAAGGCCACTGGCCATTAAGGCCAAGAGAATTGAAGACGGTCCAACCAGTGGCACTACCTTTATTCCTTTTTGATGTGCAATTGCCACAATATCGGCACCTGGATCGGCAATTCCCGGACAACCAGCTTCCGATATTATGCCTACGTTGTAACCTTCAAAACAAGGGTCTAAAAAAGTGGGAAGGATTTCTGGTTCCGTAAATTTGTTAAGTAAATTGATGTGTAAACTTGGCTGCGACTTTTTGGAACTTATCTTTTTAATAAAGTGCCTAGCCGTTTTTTCATTTTCAACAATGTAATGATCAATTTGTTCAATGGTCCTTTTGATGGATATGGGAAGAACTTCCAAGGGTTCGTTATCTCCCAGGGTTGTTGGGATTAGATATAACTTTCCAATAGTGCCCATTCTTTGGTCCATAGGGATATGTTTATTTATGAATTATTTCCTGTGCAATAAGGTTGCATGCCGAATCAATTAAATGATAAATTTCCTCAAATCCATCTTCACCCCCATAATAGGGATCTGGAACTTCCTTGTGGGTAGAATTGGATCTATGGAGTAATAAATGGACCTTGGCTATTTGTTCTTCATTTTCTGCCAAAGCAACAATGTTGGCGTAATTACTACGGTCCATAGCGTAAATTATGTCGAACTCACTAAAATCCTTTGCTGTAAATTGTCTGCATCGCTGCTGGCTTATGTCGATACCAAATTTTTTGGCAATTGATATTGACCTGCTATCCGGTTTCTTTCCAATATGATAACTGGCAGTGCCTGCAGAATCCACAAGGATGGTTTTCTTGTCCAATTTACTTTTAAGGATACCTTCGGCCAACGGTGACCTACATATATTTCCCAAACAGACCATAAGGACTTTGGTTCTCATGGCAATGGAGGTGTTAGGAGAATTTCTTGGTTAGATCATCTATGTATTTTCGAAACTGCTTGTCGGTCTCGGCAAGATTATCCACGGTTTTACAGGCGTGTAGAACCGTAGCATGGTCCCTTTTTCCAATTTGGGATCCAATACTGGCCAAGGAGGCTTTAGTGAATTTCTTGGCAAAGAACATGGCCAATTGTCTGGCCTGTACAATATGTCTTTTTCTTGTTTTGGATTGTAGCGTAGCCACATCCATCTCGAAATAGTCGGAAACCACCTTTTGGATATAATCAATGGATACTTCCCTTTTGGTGTTTTTAACAAACTTCTCCACTACCAATTGGGCCAATTCCAGTGTAACTTCCTTTTTGTTGAAGGAAGATTGGGCTATTAGGGAAATTATGGCGCCTTCCAGTTCCCGGATATTGGTCTTTATGTGTTTGGCAACGTAATCTATGATATCGTCCGGCATTTCCACCCCATCCCGATACAATTTGTTTTTTAAAATCGAGATCCTTGTTTCGTAATCCGGTGTCTGAAGCTCGGCAGATAATCCCCATTTAAAACGGGAAAGCAAACGCTGTTCAATGTCCTGCATATCAACAGGGGCTTTGTCCGAGGTTAGTATTACCTGTTTTCCGTTTTGGTGCAAATGGTTGAAAATATGGAAGAAAACGTCCTGTGTACCGGATTTCCCTGATAAAAATTGTACATCATCAATAATGAGCACATCAATCAATTGGTAGAAATGGATAAAATCGTTTCTTGTGTTTTTCTTTACAGATTCAATATATTGCTGGGTGAATTTTTCCGCCGATATATATAATACGGTTCTTTCTGGATATTTATCCTTGATTTCCACACCTATTGCATGGGCCAAATGTGTTTTTCCCAAACCTACACCGCCAAAGACCAATAATGGATTAAAGGAAGTGCCCCCAGGTTTGTTGGCAACGGCCATACCGGCCGATCTTGCCAGCCTATTGGAGTCCCCTTCCAAGAAATTGTCGAAATTGTAACTCGGGTTTAATTGGGATTCAATCTTTATATTTCTAATCCCAGGTATGACAAAGGGATTTTTTAATTCCGGATTTTTGGATTTTATGGCCACGTCCAATTCTTGGGGCTCTACATGGGCCCTATTGGAGCTAGGTATTTTTTCCGTAAAAGGTTCGCGATTGCCGTAGGTGTTTTCCATTTTAATAATGTACACCAATTTGGCGGTCTCTCCCAATTCTTTGGTAAGGGCCACCTTTAACAATTTAACATAGTGCTCCTCCAGCCATTCGTAAAAAAACTTACTGGGCACTTGAATGCTCAAGGCATTATCTGAAAGCTTAACAGGTTTAATTGGTTCGAACCAAGTTTTGAATGCCTGCGGTTGGATATTGTCTTTTATAAAGCCTAAACAATGGTTCCATACGGACGTTGCAGTAACACTCATTTTTAATATTTTCTTTTTTTTGGTTAGTGTAATTTATGAATGATATTCAGCCAGGTTAAATGGGACTATCAAGTGGGCAAATATGTGAACAAATATTCTAAAAAAAAAATCCAAAGTGGTTGAATTTTCCCTTTTTTTTTCTCATGTTGTACCATAATTTTTTCACACTTTTAAATATAAAGGTTTTACTCGGAATAACATGGATTTTAACGAATTTTCTTTTAGGGTCAGGTATGGCGAAACAGATCAAATGGGCGTTGTTTATCATGGGAATTACCCGCAATATCTGGAAATGGGACGTGTAGAGTGGTTGCGATCCATGGGGATTTCTTACAAAAAAATGGAGGAAAACGGAATAATGTTGCCCGTAATTTCCTTAAACATTTTATTTAAGAAATCGGCAGTTTACGACGATCTTTTAACAGTCACAACTTATATAAGGAAGCGGCCACTAGTGCGAATAGAATTTGACTATGAGATACACAATGAGGCCAAAGAGTTGTTGATTGAAGCGAACACCGTTCTGGCTTTTATCGATATGAAAACCAATAAGCCCATGAAATGTCCGGATTATATTCTAAATAAGCTAGACATCTAGTTTTTTAATTTTTACGGGATACATGGCATTAAAAATATTCTCGGTTAATAGGGCATCGTTCTTTCTAACGGATATTTCAATGGTGCAGTCCATTTCCATTTTTTGGCTAATAATTTCCAATTGATGTTGCTTTAAGGCCCGCATAACTTTGTCCATTTCTGAATATTCAAAATTGAGCATATATCGTTGCTGTAACGTTTTTTCAATTATTTCCGCCGAATCCAGTGCCATATATGCGGCTGTCCTGTATGCGGATATCAAGCCGCCAACCCCTAGTTTTGTGCCGCCAAAGATCCGGGCAACGGCCACTAGGACGTTGGTTACTCCAAAAGACTGTATTTGACCGTATATGGGCATACCTGCAGAATTATTGGGCTCACCGTCGTCATTGGCCCTGTAATTAACATCCTCAAACCCCAATTGCCAGGCGTAACAAACATGGTTGGCTGTATGGTGCTGTTTTTTTAGCTCCTCAATAATGGGTTTTACCTCGTCCTCATGTAGAATAGGGTAGGCATAACCAAAAAACTTGCTTTTGCGTTCTTTGAACAAGATCTCCTTGGAAGGTACTTTCAAGGTTTTGTAAACATCCAACTCCATGTAAATCTATTAAAAAAAAGCCACTAGAAAAATGCTGATGATAGCAAGTGTTATTCCCATCCAATTTTTGTTGCTGATGCGTTCCTTGAACAGAACTACCCCCAAAAGCGTGGAAAACATAACTATGGCTACGTTATTAATGGTGAAAACAGATGCACTGTTCAGGTTCTCGTGCTGCAGTGCCCGTAATAGGTAGAATATAGAAAAATAATTTAGAATCCCCAGGGTAATTCCACCTAGGACAGTGGTTAAATTGGGCGCCAACCGCTTTTTAAAGGATTTGATCGCGATAAATATAACGCCTGTAGTGGCTGCAGAGCCAAAAACTACCGCAGAAAACAAGGGAAACTCCTCCTTGGGAACCAAGGTTTCTTCCAAATACTTAATGCTGGTGTCTATAATCCCGGAACCAATAAAAACTAAAGTGGGCAGTATAATCATATTTCTCCTGAGGGCAACACCCTTTGCCTTTACGGAAGCAAAATATACGGCGGCCAGGGCCAACAGGATACCTACCGATTTTAAGGCACCAAGCTTTTCGTTGTATACCAGCAAACCGAATAGGACTGGTATTACCAAGGACATTTTTGTGGCGACCGAGGCAACGGACACCCCACTTCTTTGGGATGTGGCGGCCATAAGATTAAACACGATGATAAATAAAATGCCCAAAGCCAAAGTACCTATAAACCAGGGTTTTGATGGAATCTCTGATAGATCAATTTTGCCCTGGTAAAAAAACATTCCTACCGCAGAGGCCACCACGTAGTTGATGATGA
>Ga0209344_10002411_pt1 | contig 20860 bp, 20 predicted proteins | sample Cruoilmetagenom6_FD_187293 | JGI IMG/M metagenome (GOLD analysis project Ga0209344, IMG submission 187293) | Oil polluted marine microbial communities from Coal Oil Point, Santa Barbara, California, USA - Santa Barbara Oil Seep Sample 6 (SPAdes)... | ecosystem: Environmental > Aquatic > Marine... | reverse complement strand
GGTGATCCAGAGAGGCATTGCACCAAACCGGGCGACCTCCTTCCCTTCGCCCCTTTGGGGAGAAGGTGGCGCGCAGCGCCGGATGAGGGGCGGCGCCAGGATCAGAACGCACGGGCAAAGCCCCCCTCACCCCAACCCTCTCCCCAAAGGGGCGAGGGGGTTAAGAAGGCCGGAAGCGACCATCCTCACCTTCTCCCTCGGGCTTGACCCGAGGGTCTATACGATGCACGCCCAAAGATGGATGCCCGGAAAAAGTCCGGGCAAGAAGGTGTGTGTGAGCGCAGCATCCAAAACCCGAACGGCTCTAGCGGCTAAGGCCCTCGGGCAGGACCCGGTGCGGCGGGTTATGGCCGTCGAGAAACACTTTTATATTGACGATGACCGTCTCGCCCATCTCCACCCGGCCCTCAAGGGTTGAAGAGGCCATGTGCGGGGTCAGCACAATGCGGTTGTCGCGCGCCAGCGCCAAGAGGCGCGGATTGATATGGCGGCGGTTATTGACCACGTCGAGCCCGGCGCCGCTCAAATGCCCGCTTTCGATCAGACTGGCCAGGGCATCCTCATCGATCAGCTCGGGCCGCGAGACATTGACCAGAAAGGCATCGCGTTTCATCCGCATCAGCCGTTCTTCATTCATGAGATTGTATGTATCGCGGGTATGAGGGGTATGGAGGGAAACAATATCCACATGTTCGAGCATGTCATCTAGGGCAGGCCAATAGGTCGCCTCCAGCGGGTCCTCGATCTGGGGCGGGCGGCGATTGCGCGAATAATAATGGATGGCAACACCAAAGGCCTTTGCCCGGCGCGCCACGGCGGTGCCGATCCGGCCCATGCCGACAATCCCCAGCGCCTTGCCGCCAAGACGGCGGCCCAGCATCCAGGTGGGTGACCAGCCGGGCCAGGTGCCGTCGCGCGGGATGACGGCAGCCCCCTCGGTCAGCCGGCGCGGTACCGAGAGAATCAGCGCCATGGCCATGTCGGCGGTGTCTTCGGTTAAAACACTCGGGGTATTGGTGACAGCGATGCCGCGTTTATGGGCGGCGTTGACATCGATATTGTCGATACCATTGCCGAACTGGGCGATCAGGCGCACGCTTTGCGGCAGGCGGGCGATGACTTCGGCATCGATCATATCGGTAATTGTCGAGACCAGCACATCATGCCCGGCAGTGGCTGCAATCAGCGCCTCGGCATCAAGACGCTTGTCGAGCGGATTGAAGGTGACCGTGAACAGGGCCTGCATGCGTTCCCCAATCGGGGCGGGCAGGTGCCTTGTGACAAATATTTTGGCTGTTGATGCACTCATTGGCCATAATTCCCCGCAAAAACCGGTGCGCTATCTAGCGCGCAGACCGGGAAAATGCTCTTGCCGGGTCTATCCATGAAAAGCCTTTCAGTGACCATTAAGGTCTATGCTCCATTGTGAAGAAAAACTGCATCTCTTGCAAAGCCATGTTTGCCATTCAGCCCGCTTTCCGACCGTCATTCGCCGCCCTGTTTCGTAACGGCCTTGCCCGCCTGGAGCAAGCCCTGTGCTTGCTTGTGGCCTGTTGCTGCCTTGCCATAGGTCCGGCCGCCGCGCAATCGGCCGACAATCCCTCCGGCCTGCCGCTGCCGCGTTTTGCCAGCACCCGTTCCGAGCCGATCAATGTGCGGGTCGGGCCCGGCACGCGCTATGATATTGCCTGGACCTATGTCAAATCCGGCCAGCCGGTCGAGATCATCAATGAATTCGATACCTGGCGCAAAATCCGTGATGTGGACGGGGAGGAGGGCTGGATTCACCAGAACCTTTTGTCCGGCCGCCGCACCGGCCTGATTACGCCCTGGAGCCAGAGCGGGCAGGTGGCGATCAGGGCCGGGCAATCGGAAACGGCGGATGTGCGCGCCTGGCTGACCCCCGGCTATCTGGTTGAAATCGATAATTGCCGTAATCTGTGGTGTGCCGTCAAAGCCGAGAGCAACCCGGCAAACGGACGGGTGCGCAGCTATATCGGCTTTGTGCCGCAGACCGATCTTTGGGGTGCCTATCCCGGGGAAGATTTCAACTAGGGCCGTTCAGCTTTTGCTGAAATCCCTCGCCGTCATCGCGCGGCGCTTTGCGCCGTGGCGATCCAGAGTGGCATGGCGCCAAACCCGGCGGCCTCCTTTCCTTCGCCCCTTTGGGGAGAAGGTGGCGCGAAGCGCCGGATGAGGGGTTGCGCCAAGGCCAGAATTCACGGGCAAAGCCCCCCCTCACCCCAACCCTCTCCCCAAAGGGGCGAGGGGTTAAGAAATTCCGCGCTCTTTTTTTATCCCCCTCAAGGGGAGGGAATAGGGGGCAACACCGCTTCAGGATTTCTCATATTGATGCCAGAGCGCCTCGTCGCCGATATCGGCGATCAGTGCGGCATGGGCGGCTTTTACCTCAGCGCTCAAGCGCGACGGCAAGGGGTTTGGCCGGGGCACCCGCGGGGTATTGTCAACCTCCGGCACCAGACCGGCAGCCTGATTCTGTGCTTCCGCCGAGAGGGCTAGGGCCACCTGCCGCCCGCCGATCAGTTCAAGATAGACTTCGGCGAGAATTTCACTGTCGAGCAGGGCGCCATGCAGGGTGCGCTTGGAATTGTCGATGCCGTAATGCTTGCAAAGCGCATCAAGGCTCACGCGGGCACCGGGATAGACCTTTCGGGCGACCTGGACCGTGTCGATCACCTCATTGGTCAGCGCCGGGCGATCAATCCGCTTCAGCTCGGCATTGAGAAAGCCCATGTCGAATGGCGCGTTATGAATGACCAGCGTGCCATCGCCGATAAAATCGAGAAACGCCTGGGCCGCATCAACGAACAAGGGCTTGCCGGCGAGGAATTCATCGGAGAGCCCGTGCACGCGAAACGCTTCCTCGGGCATGGACCGCTGCGGGTCGAGATAGACGTGATGATGCTTGCCCGTCGGTACGTGATTGATCAATTCGACACAGCCGATTTCAACAATGCGGTCACCACTGGCGGGGCTGAGGCCGGTGGTTTCGGTATCGAGAACGATTTCACGCGTCATATGGGTTTTTGAACCGTTTCTATTGAACTGTCAGGTTTCAGCTTTTGCCGACCGCATTTTCCCGGCATTTTTCAATGATTTCAATCACTTCCGCACGGGTCGCGGGCAGGGGCACATCGGTGTTGATGACAAAATCAGCCCGTCTCTTCTTTTCGGCCTGTGGCATCTGCCGCGCAAGAATGGTTTCAAGCTTTTCCACGCTCATCCCCGGCCGCGCCAGCGCCCGGCGGCGTTGTTCCGCATCCGAACAGGCCGTCACCGCAATGGCATCAACCGGATAATCCGCCCCGGTTTCATAAAGCAGCGGGATTTCGAGAACGGCCAGTGCGGCACCGCTGTCGGCAGCATGCCTTAGAAATTGCTGCATTTTTTCGCGCACCAGCGGATGCACCACGGCTTCAAGTTCGCTGATACGGTCCGGTGCTGCAACCAGCGCTTTAGCCAGTTTTTGCCGGTCGATCACGCCTTTATCCGTAACCCCCGGAAACAGGGCCTCAACCGGCTCTACAGCCGCCCCCTGATAAAGTTCATGCACCGCAGCATCGGCTGAATAGACCGGAATGGCCAGATCTTCGAAAATCGCCAGCACAGTCGATTTTCCGGTCGCTATGGAACCCGTCAGCCCGAGCGCAAACATCATTGTTCTCCAAGGCTTTGCACGGCCAGCGCCCGCAAGGCCGGGGTGACTTGAGGCCGGATACCGAACCAGGCCTCAAAACCGGGCACGGCCTGATGCAACAGCATGCCGAGCCCATCGACTGTATCGAGTCCCAAAGCACGGGCATCGGCCAGCAAGGGCGTTTCGAGCGGGGTATAGACAATATCGGTGACCAGCGCCGTTTCCGGCAGCAGGGCCAGATCAAGCGCGTCAAACCGCGTGCCATGCATGCCAATCGTGCTGGTATTGACCACAAGGGCGGCCTGGGGCGCGAGGGCGGCAAAAGCTGTAAGGCCAGCGCCAGTGAACGGGCCGGGCAGCTCCCTGGCCAGATTTTGCGCATTGGCGGCGGTGCGGTTCAGGATATGGATGGCTTTGAAACCGCGCCGGGCCAGACCGACCAGCACCGCCCGCGCCGCGCCACCGGCCCCCAGCACAATCGCGGTATCACCCCGTCGATCCCAGCCGGGTGCTTTCTGGTCGAGATTGCCGAGAAACCCTTCCATATCGGTATTACTGCCCTGCAATTTGCCGTCGCGCATGACCAGCGTATTGACCGCACCAATGGTTTGCGCGTCCGCCTCCAGCACATCGCAGAGTGCAAAAGCTGCCTGTTTGTGCGGCACAGTAACATTGCCGCCGCTATAGGCTCCCGCCCGCAAGGCATCGATAAAATCGGGCAGGGCCTCGGGCGACACATCCACGGCTTCATAGCTGCCGTTAATACCAAGGGTCTGCAGCCAGTGATTGTGAATCAGCGGCGAGCGCGAATGGGCGATGGGATGGCCGATAACGAAGGCTTTGATCATGATCTCGTTTCAAACAGGTCCGGGGCGTGATGGCGCAAGGCAGCAAGCAATGGCAGCAAAGGCAAGCCCAAAATGGAGAAATAATCGCCCTCGATGCGTTCGAACAGCTGCACCGAAGGGCCCTCAAGCCGGTAGGCCCCGACGCAGGCCAAAATTTCCTCGCCTTCAAGCTCAAGGATATGATCGCGTTCGCTATCGGTAAAGGCGCGCATGGTCAGCCGCGCCGCGGCGACATGATCCCATAAAAGCTTGCCATTTTGAGCCAGCGCCACCCCGGCGCATAAATCATGGGTATTGCCGCGCAGTTCCGCCAATTGGGCCTTAGCCTCTTTCAGGCTTGTCGGCTTGTGGAAAGCCTTGCCGGCAAGCGCCAGCGTTTGATCAGCACCGATGACAATCGCCTTCGGAAATTGCGCCGAAACCGCCAAAGCTTTTGCACCGGCCAGATGGCGGGCCACCGCGCTTGCACTCGAAGTGACACCCTCGCCAAGCAAACGTTCGTCAACCGCCGCAGATTGCACGGAAAACGCTAGTCCCGCCTGGGTTAGAAGATGCTGGCGGACGGCGCTTTTGGAGGCAAGGATCAGCATTTTTCTCAAGTTATCCGCGATTTTATCAACAGGGCGAGGCTAAGCATCCGCAGCGGGTACCAACCGAATCAAAACCGGCGCTTTACCCACACAATGCTTAATTTCATCCACAGCTTTGCCCGACGGGGCCGCGCAATATGACACTGGGATCAGTGTGCATAACCGGTTTTGAACGGCGGCCAAAATGAAATGGTTTTCCCCCGCCCCGCGCGCAGGTTTTCCAAATGCCACAATTTGTTAATGCTTTGTTTACCATTCAAAAAAAGGATTTGTTAAGATTTGGCCGCCCAAGAGTTTCCCCAAGCGGGTGAATTGGCAGGGTGAGACAAGATGGCAAGGGGGCTGCCGGTTGTGGGCAAAGCTGAATTCATGCAAAACACCGCTATAATAATAATTAAGAGTCTATGAAGAGTCTTATATAGCACCCGGAGCCTCGCCTTGACCGCCACCCCCAAGATCCTGCTTGAAACCGTGCTGGGCAAAGTCCAGCCGCGTCCCCCGATGTGGATCATGCGGCAAGCCGGACGCTATCTGCCCGAGTACCGCGAGCTGCGAGCGGCATCCGATGGGTTTCTTGATGTCTGCTACACACCGAAGCTCGCAACCGAAGTCACGTTACAGCCCTTGCGCCGGTTTGATCTGGATGCGGCTATCCTTTTTTCGGACATTCTCGTCATTCCAGATGCGCTGGGCCAAAAAGTGGCTTTTGAAACGGGAGAAGGACCGGTTCTTGATCCTTTGACCCAGGGCCATGTCTCGATGCTCAATCCCCGCAAGGTTTTGAGCCATTTGCAGCCGGTGCTGGAGACGGTGGCCAATGTGCGCGCAGCACTGGCTCCTGAAAAGACCCTGATCGGCTTCTGTGGAGCCCCCTGGACCGTGGCGACCTATATGATCGCGGGTAAGGGATCTTCGGATCAGGCCGCGGCCCGCTTGTTTGCCTTGCGGGAGCCGGATGCGTTTCGGGCGCTGATCGATATTCTGGTGGAAGTGAGCATTGATTATCTCGTGGCTCAGTTTGAAGCCGGGGTTGATGTGGTGCAGATCTTTGAAAGCTGGGCGCTCAATCTCGATGAGATTTCCTTTGCCAATCACGTGATTGCACCGAACAGGCGGATTGTTGAGGGGGTGCGTGCACGTGTTCCCAATGCGCCGATAATCGGTTTTCCGCGCGGGGCTGCAGCGATGGTTAAGCGTTATGCCGCGGAAACCGGGGTCAATATGCTCGGGCTTGATTATTCAATGCCGGTTGGGTTTGCCCATCAGCAATTGCCAATAGAATTGGGCGTTCAGGGTAATCTTGATCCCTTGCGGCTGGCGGCAGGCGGGGTGCAGATGGAAATGCGGGCCCGCGAAATCATTGAAGGATTTTCGGGCCGGCCGCATGTGTTCAATCTTGGCCACGGTATTATTCCGCAAACGCCGATCGAGCATGTCGCGCGGCTGGTTGATATCGTCAAGAAAGGTTAAAGGCCATGCTTTGGGTCAAGGCACTGCATGTGATTTCAGTGATTGCCTGGATGGCGGGGCTTTTGTATTTGCCGCGCCTGTTTGTCTATCACGCCGATGCGACAGTCGGATCGGAACAGTCAGAAACCTTCAAGATCATGGAACGGCGGCTTTATCGCGGGATCATGAACCCGGCCATGATCGGGGCCTGGCTGTTCGGGCTCTGGATGATCATCGGTTTTGGTGCCGTGAGCTGGGACTGGTCTGCCGGTTGGGGCTGGGTCTGGGCCAAGGCCGTATTTGTACTGATATTGTCCGGATATCACGGTTTGCTTGGACGTTATTTGCGCCAGTTCAAGGCGGATGCGAACGCAAAGTCCTCGCGCTATTTTCGGATGATTAATGAAATCCCGACATTGTTGATGATTGGGATTGTTATTTTTGTCATCGTCCGGCCCTTCTAAGGACTTAATTGCGCACAAATCTTGAATTGTCGGTAATTTCAGTTTAAGTAGGTGCATCCCCACCTAAAGCCTGCTCGGCCGGTATGTTGATCGGCTGCGGTGAATCCCACCTAATTTTTTCAGTGTTGCCCAAACGGTGCGCCCATACATGCAGAATATGAAGCTCAGTGAGCTTAAAGCCAAATCGCCAGCGGAATTGCTGTCATTTGCTGAACAACTTGAAGTTGAAAACGCTTCGACCCTGCGCAAACAGGAATTGATGTTTGCGATTTTGAAGCAACTCGCCGCCAATGACGTCGATATTACCGGTGAAGGTGTCGTTGAGACCTTGTCCGATGGTTTCGGTTTCTTGCGCTCTCCCGATGCCAATTACCTGCCCGGTCCCGACGACATTTATGTGTCGCCGTCGCAGATCCGGCGGTTTTCGCTCAGAACCGGCGATACGGTTGAGGGCCAGATTCGCTCTCCCAAGGATGGCGAACGCTATTTTGCGTTGCTCAAGGTCAATACGATTAATTTCGAAGACCCTGAAGCGGTGCGCCACAAGATCAATTTCGACAATCTGACCCCGCTTTATCCCGATGAGCGGTTGCGGCTGGAAGTCGCCGATCCAACGATCAAGGATCGCAGCGCCCGGGTGCTCGATCTGGTGGCGCCGCTCGGCAAAGGCCAGCGCGCCCTGATTGTTGCGCCGCCGCGTACCGGTAAAACGGTATTGTTGCAAAATATCGCCCAGTCGATCGCGCTTAATCACCCCGAATGCTATCTCATCGTCCTGCTGATCGATGAGCGGCCAGAAGAAGTGACCGACATGCAGCGCTCGGTGAAGGGCGAGGTGATTTCCTCGACTTTTGACGAACCGGCCTCGCGCCACGTTCAGGTCGCTGAAATGGTGATCGAAAAGGCCAAGCGCCTGGTCGAGCACAAGCGTGATGTGGTGATTCTTCTCGATTCCATCACCCGTCTCGGGCGCGCCTACAACACTGTTGTGCCGTCCTCGGGCAAGGTGTTGACCGGTGGTGTTGATGCCAATGCCCTGCAGCGCCCCAAACGCTTTTTCGGTGCGGCGCGCAATATCGAGGATGGTGGTTCGCTGACCATTATCTCGACCGCGCTGATCGATACCGGCAGCCGCATGGACGAAGTGATCTTTGAAGAATTCAAGGGCACCGGTAACTCGGAAATCATTCTCGACCGCAAGGTGGCCGACAAGCGCATCTTCCCGGCGATGGACATCACCAAGTCCGGCACCCGCAAGGAAGAATTGCTGGTCGATGCCGATACGCTCAAGAAAATGTATGTCTTGCGCCGTATTCTCAACCCGATGGGCACAATCGATGCCATGGAATTCCTTTTGGACAAGCTCAAGCAGACCAAAACAAATTCCGAGTTCTTCGATTCGATGAACACATAAGGGCCGGCAATGCGCGGCGGTGATACAATCGTCGCTCTCTCTTCGGGGAGCCTGCCATCCGGCGTGGCCGTGATTCGCATTTCGGGTCCGGCGACGCGCGATATTTTGGGGGCTTTGGCAGGACAACTGCCAGAGCCCCGAATTTTGAGCCTCCGCCCGATTAAGATTGACGGTGAAACCGTCGATCACGGGCTGGTGGCGTTTTTTCCCGCACCTCATAGTTTTACCGGCGAGGATTGTGCCGAATTGCAGGTGCATGGCGCCCCGGCCATTGTGCGCGCCTTGTTGCGCGGCATTTGCGCCTATGTGGGTGTGCGTCTGGCGGAAGCAGGGGAATTCACAAGGCGGGCGTTCGAACAGGGCAAGCTTGATCTGACCGAAGTCGAAGGGCTGGGCGATCTGATTATTGCCGAGACCGAGGGGCAGCGGGTTCAGGCGTTAGCGCGCATGACTGGCGGGCTGTCGGAAAAGCTTGGGGCCTGGCGGCTGCAATTGCTGGATTTGCGGGCAGAAATCGAAGCGCGATTGGATTTTTCTGACGAAGGCGATGTCAGCGATGACCTCCCGGCGGACTGGTTTACCAGTCTCGGCGCGCTTGAAACAGCGCTTGAGACGGCTTTAGGCGATGTGCAGCGCGGCCGGATCATACGCGAAGGCTTTCGGGTGGCGCTGGCCGGGCGGCCCAATGCCGGGAAATCCAGTCTTTTGAATGCCCTGGCGAAATCCGATCTGGCCATTGTCAGTGATGAGGCCGGTACGACACGCGACGTGCGCGAAGTGCCGCTTGATCTCGACGGCCAGCTGGTGATTTTTGTCGATATGGCGGGCTTGCGCCAAAGCGATAGCGCCGCAGAGACCGAAGGCGTACGCCGGGCCGAAGCAGAAATCCGCACCGCCGATCTGGTTTTATGGCTACAGGCACCCGATGATAACGGTGAAGCCTATGAGGGCGCGACTGAAAGCCCGGTCTGGCGTGTGGCGACGAAGGCCGATCTCGGCAAAACGGGGTTGGCTGAGCCGGATCATATCGTCTCCATTGTCGATGAAACCGGGCTTGCGGGTCTGATTGCAGCGATTAAAGCTGAAGCCGGCAATAATATTGCTGGTGGTGAAACCGTCCTTGTCAGTCGTGAGCGGGACCGCGCGGCCTTGGCGGAAGCCTTGTTGCGGATCCGCGAGGTTCACGTTGAACTGGCAGCACCCGAGATCGCGGCGGAAGCCCTGCGGCAGGCCAGTGATGCCCTGGCGCGGCTGATCGGCACGCTGGATCCGGAACAGGTTCTGGACCGGTTATTCATCCATTTCTGTATCGGCAAATGATTCACGTGAAACAGACCGGCCCTGATTTGACCGCAGAAAACATTGATTCACGTGAAACAAGCGATTAGACGGAACCGGAAACGGGAAAAACCATGCGTGATTTTGACGTCATTATTGTAGGGGGAGGCCATGCCGGCTGTGAAGCAGCGGCGGCTTCCGCGCGTCTTGGCGTCCCGACGGCCCTGATCACGCATAAATTTGCGACCATTGGCGAGATGAGCTGCAATCCGGCCATTGGCGGGCTCGGCAAGGGCCATCTGGTGCGTGAGATTGATGCGCTGGACGGGTTGATGGGGCTTGTCGCTGATGCGGCGGGTATCCAGTTCCGGGTGTTGAACCGGCGCAAGGGGCCGGCCGTACGCGGACCGCGGGCGCAGGCTGATCGCAAGCTTTATCGCGAAGCCATGCAGGCCGCGATGACGGCGCAGGACAATCTCGAGATCATTGAAGGCGAAGTTGACGACGTCATGGTCACCGATGGAGCGGTCTCCGGTGTGGCGCTGCTCGATGGGCGCAAATTCTCGACCAAGGCTGTTGTGCTGACCACGGGCACTTTCCTGCGCGGGCTTATTCACCAGGGCGACGAAACCATTCCGGCAGGCCGGGCCGGGGAAAAGCCGGTGCTCGGCCTTTCCGTGCGGCTCGAAGCCCTGGGCTTGCGGTTGGGGCGGCTCAAAACCGGTACGCCGGCGCGGCTTGACGGGCGGACAATCGATTTTTCCGTTTTGGAAGAACAGGTTGGCGATAATCCGCCGGAACCGTTCTCGATGTTGACCGAGGCGATTACAACACCGCAAGTCTCGTGCTTTATCACCCGTACGGTCGCTGAAACCCATCAGATTATTGCCGATAATCTCCATCGTTCGGCCATGTATTCGGGCCGCATCCAGAGCAAGGGGCCGCGCTATTGCCCCTCGATCGAGGACAAGATCGTCCGCTTTGCCGATCGCGACAGCCACCAGATTTTTCTGGAACCCGAAAGCCTGAGCGATCATCTGATCTATCCCAACGGGCTCTCGACCTCGCTGCCCGCCGATGTGCAAGCGCTGTTTTTGCGCTCCATGCCGGGGCTGGAGAATGTCGAGATCGTCCGGCCCGGCTATGCCATTGAATATGATCACGTTGATCCGCGCGAATTGCAGCACACGCTGGAAATGAAGGCCCTGCCGGGGCTTTATCTCGCCGGGCAGATCAATGGCACCACTGGCTATGAAGAGGCGGGGGCGCAGGGCCTGCTGGCGGGTGCGAATGCGGCGCTGAAGGCCAAGGGCATCGCTCCCATGGTGCTGTCGCGCACCGAGAGCTATCTCGGGGTTATGGTTGATGATCTGGTCACGCGGGGTGTGACCGAGCCCTATCGCATGTTTACCTCACGGGCGGAGTTCCGCCTGCATTTGCGCTCGGACAATGCTGATCAGCGGTTAACGCAATTGGGGATCGAGCTGGGTCTGGTCGGGGAGACGCGCAAGCAGGCATTTTTGCGCCGCAAGCAGGCGCTCGATACCGGGTTGGTTCAGCTTAAAGGCTTGCAGGCTTCGCCGAATGAAGCCCGTGCCGCGGGACTGACGGTCAATGCTGATGGCGTGCGCCGTTCGGCATTCGATCTCTTGTCTTATCCTGATGTCAGTGCTGACGACCTGATCAAGCTATTTCCTGATCTGGCGACGCTATCGCCGGCGGTGTTTGATCAATTGGCGATTGATGCACGCTATGCCGTCTATCTGGAGCGGCAACAGGCTGATATCGATGCCGTCCGGCGCGATGAGAATCGCGAAATCCCCAGCTGGGTCGATTATGATGCGATGATTGGCCTGTCCGGCGAGATGCGGCAAAAGCTGAATGCCGCCCGTCCGGGAACGATCGCCCAAGCGCAAAAGCTGGAAGGCGTAACCCCGGCAGCGATTACGCTGATACTGGCATTTGTCCGGCGCGGCATGCCGGTTCAGAAGGCGAGTTAGAGTGCAAAAACAGGCACTTGCCGCGATCAAGCTTTCTGGCTGCACCTTGCCGCGACCGGTTGCGGATGTTGCCGCCGATCTGGTTCAACTGCATGGCTTGCTGCTTAAGTGGCAAAAGGTGCAGAACCTGGTTTCACGTGAAACATTGGATCAGATCTGGGATCGGCATATCGCTGATAGCCTGCAGCTGGTCAATCTCATTCAACCGACGGCAAAGAAGATTGTCGATCTCGGCAGTGGCGGCGGCTTTCCGGCCTTGCCATTGGCGATTGCCCTCAAGGGGCAGGAAGTTCATTTCACCCTGGTTGAGGCCAATAGCCGCAAAGTTGCGTTTTTGCGGGCGGTGGCGCGAGAACTGGGGTTAAATCTAAAAGTTGTCGACGAACGTATTGACAGTTTTGTTTCACGTGAAACATCGCCCATTGACCTGATAACTGCCCGTGCACTGGCCTCTTTGGACCAGCTCTGCGCCTTTTCTCATCCGATCTGGACCGCAAATACCCGTGCCTTGTTTCATAAAGGGCGGGAACATGTGGAGGAAATCACAGAATCGGATGCGCGCTGGCAATATGATGTGGTAAAACATCCAAGTATTGTCGATCAGACGGGCGTAATTCTCGAGATTTCCAATCTCCGGCCCCGGTCTGAATGATGATATTTGCGGCGCAGGTTCTCTCAAGGGACTGAAAAGCCTTATTTTTTGCGGTATCAAACATCGGGGAGGCCAAATTGGGACCTCGTATTCTTACCCTGGCCAATCAAAAGGGCGGTGTGGGCAAAACCACCACCGCTATCAATCTTGCAACGGCACTGGCGGCCGTGGGCGAACGGGTGCTGATCATTGATCTCGACCCGCAGGGCAATGCCTCCACCGGCCTCGGCATCGCCCGGCAGGATCGTGGCTTGTCGACCTATGAAATTCTTCTGGGTGAATGCGGGATTGCGCAGGCGGCTGTGATGACGCAGGTGCCGCAAGTCGCCATTGTTCCCTCGACCATGGACCTGCTCGGGGTTGAGGCGCATATCTCCTCGGCGCCGGACCGGGCGTTTCGCCTGCGGGAATCCTTCAAGAATATCAATGAGTTGCTGATTGAAGGGCGGCCGGTGACCTATGTACTTATCGATTGTCCCCCTTCGCTTAATTTGCTTACCATCAATGCGCTGGTCGCGGCGGATGCCGTGCTGGTGCCTTTGCAGTGCGAGTTTTTCGCGCTCGAGGGTCTCAGCCAGCTGCTGCAGACCATTGAACAAATCCGCACCACGCTGAACCCGCAGCTTTATATTCAGGGTGTGGTGATGACCATGTATGACGGACGCAATAATCTCAGCCTGCAGGTGCTGGACGATGTGCGTTCGGAAATGGGTGACCTTGTTTATGACACGGTCATTCCGCGTAATGTGCGTTTGTCCGAGGCGCCGTCCTATGGCAAGCCGGCATTGCTGTATGATCTGAAATGCGCGGGCAGCCAGGCCTATTTGCGGTTGGCAACGGAAGTGATTCGGCGTGAGCGCCGGCTCAATGCGGCTTAAGGAACCAGAGTTATGAATGAGAGACCAGCGCGCCTGGGGCGTGGACTTGCAGCATTGATTGGGGATATGGCGCCGATTGAAGCGCCGCGCGTGGCGGAAACCGGCGGCATCAAGCGCTTGCCGGTGGATTTTGTCATTGCCAACCGGTCCAATCCGCGGCGCTCGTTTGATGATGCGCAGCTCGAAGAGCTGACCAATTCGATTCGCGAAAAGGGCGTGATGCAGCCGCTTCTGGTGCGGCCGAGCGATGATCCGAATATCTTTGAGCTGATCGCCGGTGAACGCCGCTGGCGCGCAGCGCAGCGGGCTGGCCTGCATGAAGTGCCGGTGATCATTCGCGATGTGGATGACAAGGAAGCGCTGGAACTGGCGATCATCGAGAATGTGCAGCGCGCAGATCTCAATCCGCTGGAAGAGGCCATGGGCTATGACCAGTTGATGGACCAGTTTGGCTATACCCAGAATGATCTGGCCCAGGTGATTGGCAAAAGCCGCTCGCATGTGGCCAATACGCTGCGGCTGATGAAGCTGCCCGAAGACGTGCGTTCGATGCTCGCCTCGGGCGATCTGACCGCCGGGCACGCGCGCACCCTGATTACGGCGGATAACCCGTCGGCTTTGGCGCGGCGGATTGTGGGCGAAGGTTTGTCGGTGCGCCAGGCCGAGGCGATGCATCAGGACAATGGCCATGTGCGCAAGAAGCCGGTGCCGACAGAAAAAGATGCCGATACCCAGGCATTGGAGAAGCAATTATCCGATGCGCTCGGGCTTTCCGTCTCGATTTCACATCAGGAAAAGGGCGGACGGATGGAAATCCGCTACAAGACGCTCGAACAACTCGATGGCGTCTGCCAAAGGCTGACTTCGCACTAAACTACTGATTTAAAGAGTCATTTTGCGGGATTTTGAGGCGGGCGTAAGCCCGCCTTTTGCTTTTCCGGCATGGTAAAGGCGCGGTTAAGGCTTTAAACGGGTTTTTGGGCCCAAAACAGGCTCAAAAAACGGCCTCTCTCGTCGAGCTGAGCGTGAAAAGCCGTGCTATCGGTGGGCTGCTGCAACACAGATGGCCAAAAGAGCGCGGTGTGCAATGGGATGGGCGAGGTTTGCGGCCTTGCGGCTGTCCAAAATCGCGTCATAAAGCCGGGCCGAGGCCGAGGCGAGGGCATCATCATTCCACAAACGCAATTGCTGTTCGAGACTGGCCTTGCGCGAAAAATGCGGCCGCGGCTTTTGGGCGTCGAGCACATCGCGTGGGGCGCGGCCGGCATCAACATCGACCCGCAATCGCCGCAGCCAGGTGAAATGCAGCAAGGCTGAAATCAGCAGGCGTTGCACATCAATCCCGCCGGACAAGGCCCGGCCAATGGCATTATCGAGCCGGTCGGCGCGGCCGGTGCCGGCGGCATCAAGAATTTCGTCCATGGCGAGGGCGGCATTGTCCCCGCAAAGGGCAATCACGTCGGCGCGGGTCAGCACTTTACTGTCGGCGGCAAAGAGGGAAAGTTTTTCCAGCTCGCGCCTTGTGATCTCGCGGTCATTGCCGAGCGTGTCGCGGATGGTGGCGATCGTTTCCTGATCGACGTTGATTCCGGCATCGGTGAAGTTCTGGCGGATCAGATTGCGCAAGGTTTCTTCATTATCGGCGTAACAGGGCAGGGCGCGGGCATTTTTCCGGCCCTCGGCCAGGGCTCTGAGGGCGTCGCGCGGCACTAGATTGCCTGATTCGAGCACGATGACGGCCTCAGGCATGTTATCGAGCAGCTCAGAGAGGGTCGTCGCCAGCGCTTTTGCGGCATTTCTGACCCGAATCCGGCGTAAGCCGCCGAACATGGAGACGGTGCGCGCCTCGACGGCGAGCCTTGAGGGGTCGCTGGCCAGCTCGGACGCGTCAAGGGTCATCTCCGACATTGGGTCAGGATTATCGCCGGCAAAGTGCCGCATCAACCGTTGCGTTGTTTCCCGCACCATGCCCTGATCTGGCCCATAGGCCAGAAAAACACCGGTTTTAAGGTCTGGATTGTCCAGAAAACGGCTGACTTCGTGGGCTTTAAGGGCCGTCATTGCACTCTAGAGCTTGGCGGGCAGATTGGCCGCCAGCAGCAGTCTGAGGGTCTGGGCAACGGATAAAGCCGCCCGCTCGGCTGCCTCTTCGGAGGCCTGCTGATTGGCAAGGCGCTGATCATTGGTTGAATAGGTTGCGCTCGCCTTGCGTGAGACGGTGTAGAGAATGTCCGCCTTTGCCGGGATGATTTCGGCGGTTTTGCCGGGTTTTGCTGGTGGCATCACCATGACCGGTTCTGCCGGCCGGGCCCGCGTGACGGTAACCGTAGCGGTGATAGTCGCCTCGTAAGTGGTCGACGGCGAATCACTGGAGGTGCGGCCAACACGGCGGTTGCTGCGCGAGGTGCTGACGGAAACCAGCGGCGCATCAGCGGATCTGGTCTGGCCAAGCCTTAACGCCAGATCCTGATAAATGATCTGGTCCAGCCGTGAAGAGGGGTCGGCATAGGCCAGATCGAGGCTGGTGCCGACAGCAGAATTCTCGCCATAAAGCGGGGTGAAACTGCAGGCGCTGAGCAGGCTGGCACCGAGTGACAGCGAGACGGCAACGGCCAGCGGGCGCAGAATTTTTCTATATGACCACATTGACGATCCTGTTCGGCACGACGATGAGTTTTTTCGGCGGCATGCCCTCAAGCATGCGGGCAACCACATCAAGAGACAAGACCTGTTGTTCGATATGGGCCTTGCTCGCGTCCTTGGCAACGGTGATTTCCCCGCGTTTCTTGCCATTGACCTGAACCGGCAGGGTGACGGTGTCATCGGCCAGATAGGCTTTGTCGGCGACAGGCCAGGGCGCATCGCAGACAAGACCGGTCTTGCCCAGTTCCACCCAGCAGGTTTCGGCCAGATGCGGCATCATCGGGGCGATCAATTGCACCAGATATTCAACGCCGGTGCGCAAGGTAACGATGCGGGCCATGTCGGGGGCTTTTGCCGCATGGGGCAGGAAGCGTTGCAGGGCATTGGTCAGCTCATAAATCTGGGCGACGGCGCGGTTAAAGCGCAAGCCCTCGATTTCCTTGCCGATCTGGTCGGTGGCGCGGTGGATGGCTTTCAAGGCTTCAACGGTTTCGGCGTCATTGTCGCCGGTATCATCGGGTAGCGTTGTGATAATGCTGCCCGCTTCCGCGACCAGTTTCCATACCCGCTGGGTAAAGCGGGCCGCCCCTTCAATGCCCGCTTCCGTCCATTCGACGTCCCGCTCGGGCGGAGAATCGGAGAGCATGAACCAGCGGGCGGTGTCGGCCCCATAGGTTTGGACGATGTCGTCGGGATCGACCACATTCTTTTTCGACTTCGACATTTTCTCGCCGGAGCCGATCGTGACCGGGGTGCCCGACGCGGTTTTGGCGGTGCGGGTGTTCTCGGTCTGGGTGATGTTGATTTCGGTGGGGTTCAGCCATTCGCCGTCCGGCGATTTATAGGTTTCATGGGTGACCATGCCTTGGGTGAACATGCCCTTGAACGGCTCGACGACCTCGAGGTGACCGGTCTTTTGCATCGCCCTTGCGAAGAAGCGCGAATAGAGCAGGTGCAGGATCGCATGCTCGACGCCGCCGATATATTGATCGACCGGCAGCCAGGCATTGGCCACATCTGGAATGGTCGGGGTCGAGGCCTGAGGCGCGGTGAAGCGGGCAAAATACCAGGACGAATCAACGAATGTGTCCATGGTGTCGGTTTCGCGCAGGGCCGGCCGGCCGCAATCCGGGCACTCGACATGTTTCCAGGTCGGGTGGTGATCGAGGGGATTGCCGGGTTTGGCAAAGCTCACCTCTTTGGGCAGTTCCACCGGCAATTGCGCGGCCGGGACCGGCACGATCCCGCAGGTATCGCAATGAATGATCGGGATCGGGCAACCCCAATAGCGCTGGCGCGAAACGCCCCAGTCGCGCAGGCGGTAATTGATTTGCCGTGTGCCTTGCGGCTGGCCGCCGATCGAGCGGGATTCAAGCGTCGTGGCGATTTGCGCCTTGGCCTCATCAATGCCCAACCCGTCAAGCGGGCCGGAATTGAACAGGGTGCCCGGGCCGGTATAGGCGGTGTCGACGATCGCAAAGGTCTCGGGATCTTCGCCTTCGGGCAAGACGACCGGGGTGACGTTGAGATCATAATTACGGGCGAAATCAAGATCGCGCTGATCATGGCCGGGACAGCCGAAAATCGCGCCGGTGCCATAATCCATCAGAACGAAATTGGCGACATAGACCGGCAGGGTCACATCCTTGAGCAGCGGATGTTTCACGTGAATCGCTGTATTGAAGCCACGCTTTTCCGCTTTTTCGATCACCTCGGTCGAGGTGCCGTGCCGTCGGCATTCGGCGACAAAGGCCGCCAGGGCCTCATTGCTCGCCATCAAATGCGCGGTCAGTGGGTGATCGGGCGACAGCGCGAGGAAGGCAGCGCCATAAAGCGTGTCGGGCCGTGTGGTGAAAATTTCAAGAGTTTCATCGTCGGTCAGGTCATTGGACGCGATCTCGAACAGGACGCGCATGCCCTCGGATTTACCGATCCAGTTGCGCTGCATGGTGCGCACTTTTTCCGGCCAGTCGGTCAGGGTGTCGATGGCCTCGAGCAATTCCTCGGCATAATCGGAAATCTTGAAGGCCCACTGGTTCAGCTCGCGCTGTTCCACCAGGGCACCGGAACGCCAGCCGCGCCCGTCGATGACCTGTTCATTGGCCAGAACCGTCTCGTCGACCGGGTCCCAATTGACCTTGGATTTCTTGCGCGCGACCAGGTCGGCGGCGAGGAAATCGAGAAACAGTTTTTGCTGTTGCGCGTAATATTCAACATCGCAGGTCGCAAATTCGCGGGTCCAGTCGATGCTGAGGCCCATGGATTTAAGCTGGGCCCGCATGGTATCGATATTCTGATAGGTCCAGTCGCGCGGGTGCACATTGGACTGTTTGGCGGCATTTTCCGCCGGCAGGCCAAAGGCATCCCAGCCCATCGGGTGCAGCACATTCTTGCCCAATGCCCGCTGATAGCGCGCCAAAACATCGCCCATGGCGTAGTTGCGCACATGACCCATATGGATACGGCCGGAAGGGTAGGGGAACATTTCGAGCACGTAGTAGCGCTCGCGCGGATCGTCATTCTTGGTGACGAAAGTTGCGCGTTCATCCCAGATTTTCTGCCAATGAGGTTCCTTGTCGCGCGGATTATACCGCTCAACACTATTCGCGTTCACAGCCTGGTCCCTGTAACTTGAGTTCGTTGGGTTTTTTCGTTACCGGACCATCATCAGAAAAGCCCCCGAAGGTCAACAGGAACGCCATATGTCAGAGATAACAGATAATGCGGCCGAGCGGCTGAAAACCATGCTGGCGCGGATAAAAAAAGCGGCCACGCGTTTTGACGGGGCCGGGCGCGATGTGCAGCTGGTGGCGGTCTCCAAAACCTTTCCCGCCGAAGACATGCTGCCCTTGCTGGGTGCCGGGCAAAGGGTTTTCGGTGAAAACCGGGTGCAGGAGGCCAAGGAGAAATGGCCAGCCTTGCGCGCGGACTGGCCGGATATCGAATTGCATCTGATCGGCCCCTTGCAGACCAACAAGGCGCGCGAGGCCGTGGCGCTGTTCGATGTGATCGAAAGCGTTGACCGGGAGAAGCTGGCCGGGGTGCTCAAGGCAGAGATGGACAAGGCCGGGCGCAACCTCCCCTGTTTCATCCAGGTCAATATTGGCGGCGAGGCCCAAAAGGCCGGGATTGCGCCCGACGAGACGGTGGATTTTGTCGCCCGGTGCCGCGACGTGCATGGGCTCAATATTGTGGGGCTGATGTGCATTCCTCCGGCTGATGCGCCGCCGGGCCCGTATTTTGCCCAATTGGCGGGGCTGGCAAAACAGGCGGGGCTCGAACAGTTGTCCATGGGGATGAGTGCCGATTTTGAAACCGCCATTGCCATGGGCGCAACCCATGTCCGGGTCGGGTCAGCCCTGTTCGGGGGACGGGATTACGGGACGTTGGCTTAACCATCCCGGTGCGATGACGTGCATGTGATTGGCGCTTGATCACCGTCTGCCTATGTTGGGGCTTCCATGATTGGTCCATGACGGGCCAAGTGCAGAACCCTTGCGGAGTAGGGACAATGAACAAGCGCCGACTGTTTCTCGTCGATGACGACGATAATTTACGCCAGACCCTTGCCGATCAGCTCGCCCATTACCGGGAATTCGATATCACCGAGGCCAGCACGGCCTGTGAGGCGCTGGAGAAGGTCAAGGGTGCCCATGTGGACCTGATGATCCTTGATGTCGGCCTGCCCGACATGGATGGGCGTGAGGCGGTGAAGATCTTGCGCAAGGACGGCTTTAACGCGCCCATCCTTTTGCTGACCGGCCATGACAGTGATTCCGATGAAATTCTCGGGCTTGAATCCGGGGCCAATGATTATGTGACCAAGCCGTTCCGGTTTTCGGTGCTGCTGGCGCGCATTCGGGCCGCCTTGCGCCAGCATGACCAGAGCGAGGATGTGGTGTTCACCATCGGGCAATATACGTTCCAGCCGGCGGCCAAAGTGCTTGAGGCGACGGATGGCGGCAAGGTGCGCCTGACCGACAAGGAAACCTCGATCCTTAAATATCTCTACCGGCAGGGTCCGAAAACCGTGTCGCGCAATATCCTGCTGCAGGAGGTCTGGGGCTATAATAACCGGGTGACCACGCATACGCTTGAAACCCATATCTATCGCCTGCGGCAAAAAATAGAACGGGACCCCTCGAATGCACGGTTGCTCGTGACCGAGGAAGGCGGCTATCGTCTGGTTCCGTAAAGCCTTGGGCGATGCCAACCGATTCGGTTGGAATGCTTTGCGGTTTTTTGGATATGTCGCGCTTCCAGTCAGCAACAGGAATATCCTGTGCCCGGAAGCGCCCTGAAGCGCCAACAGGGGTGTTGGCGGCTTCATTGGGGGCCTTGAGTGCTAATGGAGCTGGACGACGTCACGTCGATTCTCGCGAATGCGGCTTTTTTCGATATTTGCGAGCCGGAGCAGCAACGCTTGCTGGCCTTTGCCAGCGAGCAGCGCCAGTTTCGCGCCGGTGAAATCATCTATGCCCAGAACGATCCCGCCGACGGGGCCTATATCATCATGCGCGGTTCGGTTGCGATCAGTGATGATGTGCAGCGGTCACTGAAAAGCTATGGCGTTTCCGGACCCAACGTGATGATCGGCGAACTGGCTTTGGTGCTGGACCGGCCACGGCGGAAAACCGCAACGGCGGTGACCAATGTGGAATCGCTATTTGTGCCGCGCATGGCGTTTGTCAAACTGATGCGGCAGTTTCCCGATATGGCGGGGCGCGCCGCCGGGCGGATCGAGGATGAACTGGGCGCCTATCTCGGTGCCCTCGACAAATTCCGCCCCGACAGAGGTCAAGCCTAGAACAGCTCTGCTTTTTCGCGAAACACGCCTCGTCATCGCGAGGCGCATAGCGCCGTGGCGATCCAGAGCAACAGACATCCGCCCGAGGGGGCGCATCTGAGCCAAGCGGCATGCCCCCTTTTTCCCTCCCCTTGATGGGGAGGGTGGCCCGGCAAAGCCGGGTCGGGGGGGGTGGAGCT